>Ga0081455_10001025_pt1 | contig 35218 bp, 32 predicted proteins | sample TabmetS3T2R1_FD_70207 | JGI IMG/M metagenome (GOLD analysis project Ga0081455, IMG submission 70207) | Tabebuia heterophylla rhizosphere microbial communities from the University of Puerto Rico - S3T2R1 | ecosystem: Host-associated > Plants > Roots > Rhizosphere ...
CCGCATGCGGACGACGCCAACGCGGACATTTTGACTTGAACCAGGCCCGACTCGGCCCGGACACATATCGACCAGCGGCCGCCGACGCTCCTGACACCAAACTCAAGCACGACAAACACGAGCCAGCAGGCAATGGCCTGTGGGGGCCCTGCGCTCATGCCAAGCCAAGGCGCCGAAGATCGGCAGGCCGGACTTGAGGAGATCGAGGGCGACGCCGGCAAGGGCGAATGTCCACCGATGGGTTTCGGTGGCGCCCCGCGTCCGTCCAAACTCGAACCCGAAGACCGCCGAGGCCGCGATGCAGTCACGTCCCCGCCCATTAACAGTCGAAAAAGCGCCCATCCCATGCTCGAATTCCCCCGTTCGGGATCAGGACGACCGCCAGGACGGAAACAGGAGGGTTTGGAGAAGCCTCCAGGAGAGTTCGCCGAACTCGATCTTGATGCCCAATCGAGCGCGGCGCTGTGGGGTACCCTGCGCGGCAATCGGAAACAGACCGTGTTTGAAGGTCAGCCCGAAAAGCTCGCCAAGATAAATCCGCGAGCAACCTGGGGGTGCAGCTGATCGTGATCGATACGCCGAGCAAGAATGACGCGACTACGCTCGCGGCCATCCGAGCTGCCGATCGCATCATTTTGCCCGGTGATGGTCGACCTTTTTAGCCTGGCGGCCGTTCAGGACACGGCAAAACTGATCGAGATGACGGGCAAGCTCGGCGCCACGGTTGGCGTGCTCAATGACCTGGACGAGACCGGCGTCCTGGCCAACATCGGCGAGGCCGAGGCGGTTTTGAAGTCGATCGGCATGCCCGTTGCACCTGTGCAGGTCTATCACCGGCCGGCGCCTACTCGGCCGCAATTGCTAAGGGGCTGTCGGTGACCGAACTCGGCGGCAACCAGCGCGCTGCGGCCGACGAGGATGCGCCGCCGCCTCCACCACTTCGCAAGTCAAAGCCCAAGGCGAAAAAAGGGAGCGAAGAAATGATCAAGAAACGCGAGGGCGTCGATCGTGAGAGCCTTCTCGGCAGCTTGACTTCATGGGGTCGCGGCCGCTCCGCTTTGCCGCCTGCGGATCCAGCACCACCGCCGTCGCCGCCAGCCTACGTCACACCCAGCAGGCGCACTAAGAAGACATTCACAGCCTGGGCCGACGTGGACGCGCTCGAACAGCTCAAGCGCCTGGCCGCGCACAAACGCACGTCGCAGCAGAAGCTAATCGCCGCGGCCTTCAACCTGCTGTTCGAGAAGCACGGCCTGCTGCCGATCGCTACCTAAAGCGGCCACGTCGATTAGGGTCCGCCCCCGCCAGGGTAAAAGTGGAAGCGAACTATAGATTGTGGGTTGATTTGTGGGTGCAAAATGTCCTGTGTAAAAACATTAGTAATTTCAGGACGTTATTGGATTGATTGGCGGATGGGGAGGGATTCGAACCCCCGGTGGGCGTGAACCCACGCCGGTTTTCAAGACCGGTGCCTTAAACCACTCGGCCACCCATCCGTTCTAGCAGGATCAAGCACTTAGCAGCCCGGCCCGACGGTACAAAGCCAGAATTGCCACCGGATTGCCACCGGAGCCCGGATATCACCGGCCCGTCCGGGGCGCCAGTGCCGCCTCGATCGCAGCGACCGCGGCACTGTCGTCCTTTTTGAACAGATGCGCGTAGATCCGCAAGGTCACGGTTGGGTTGGCGTGGCCCAGGCGCCTGGAGATGGCGACCACGTCGACGCCGGCCGCGATCAGGGCCGAGGCGTGCGTGTGCCTGAGCGCGTGGAAGCTCACGCGGGGTAGGTCCAGGGACACGCAGGTGTCTTGCCAGCGCCGCGTCAGCCGGTTGGGTGGGATCGGCGCGCCCTCAAGGCTCGAGCGGATGGGGCTGATCCGGGTTCGGCGCCAGCCTCGGAAGTCACCCCTGATGACGGTCCTCCCGGTCTCGGACGGAGGGTTGGCCGGATGAAATCTGTCGGCCCAGGCTTACAGTACTGTCAGTTGAGGCTTACAGATTCCCCCCAATCTGTAAGCTCTCGGGGAAATACGGTCCCAGTTATTTATTTATTGGTATTGGGTGTTCTTGAGAAACAGATAGTCGGCACACCCTCCTGGGGAGACCACCATGCTCCCTCGTCGCTACAGCGAGGAAGTTAATGCGGATGCTGGTGCCACCCGAAGAGGACCGGCACTTCTTCACCCGCGATCGATGGTCAACGGGCTTTCGGTGGTTCCGGGCCGCCAACGTGATCTGCCTGGAGCACTACCGGCGCCCATCGCCGCTCCCTCCAAAACAGCCGACGAAGGTTGCCCGGTAGACACCGCGCTCGCTGCCTTGTTTTCACATCAGGAGCCATCGCGACCGACCCTCTCACGCGCTTGGACGTTTGCGTCGTCACTACCAACCCCGCGGGTCACGTCAACGTCGTCGCCGCCAACATCAACGTCGTCGCCAACAGTTCCGCCGGTCCCGTCAACGTCACCGTCACTGCCAACGTGGTCAACGTCGTCACCGCCACCAACGTGGTCAACGTCGTCACCAACAAATCAGAGTGACCCGATGAAAAACCCGAACCCTATAACCCCTGCCCCGAGTCCAAGTCTCGCGGCAGTTGTTGGCTTAGTTTCATCGCCGCAACCTCCTGACTGGCTGAGGGCTAGCGCGCCCGAGGTCCTGCGCAAGCCGACGCCGTGGTCCCAGCGGCGCTGGCAGTGCCTCAATCGAAAGTCGTAGCCGGGCGCCGCCGGCCATTCATATTGCACGCACTGTTAAGCTCGGCGGCCACGCCGAATATCTGAATTGATTTGCTCACCTCCTATCGGCAGAGTTACGCCTTGAGGGCAGCCTTATCCTGAGAGCGCAAAGGCACCGAGATGCCTCACGGGCTCCTACTCTGCCAATGCCCCAATGCCAATCAAGCCTGCAATTGAAGGGAGAAATGCCAAATGCGAAGACTGAGAGCGACCCGCCGCCAGTTCCTGGCCACGACCAGTGCCGCCGCGGCCGTCACTATGTTTCCCTCGCCGTATGTGCGCCGGGCCAATGCGGCAGGCAGCCTTTCGATCGGCCTGTGGGATCACTGGGTGCCTGGCGCCAACGAGGTGCAGAGCACCATCATCAAGGAATGGGCCGACGCGGAAAAGGTCGAGGTCACGGTCGATTTCATCACCAGCCAGGGCAACAAGCTAATGCTGGCGCTGGCCGCCGAGGCGATGGCCAAGTCCGGTCACGACATCATGGAATTCACGAACTGGGAGGCGTCCGAACACGCCACCTCGCTTGAACCCACCGAAGACGTCATGAAGCAGGTGCTTGAACGCAACGGCCCGATCGACCCGTCGGTGGAGTACCTGGGCAAATGGAAGGGCAACTGGGTCACAGTGCCGATGACGCGCGGCTCGCTGCTGATGTCCGTATGCAGTCGCTTCGATCTCTTGAAGCAGCATGCCGGGATCGACGTGCAGGCGATGTATCCGGCTGGCAAGGATGCTGCGCCGGAAGCGGACAAATGGACGTGGGACAATTTGCTCATCGCCGCCGAAAAGCTGCAGAAGGCCGGTTTCGCCTTTGGCATCCCACTCGGCGTCACCACCGACAGCGTGCTGTGGACCGGCGGCATGTTTAAGGCCTTCGGCGCCGATCTGATTGATGCGAAGGGCAATGTGACGGCGAAGACCGACGCCGTGCGGCAGGCGGTTGACTACGGCAAGCGGCTGGCAGCCTTCCTGCCGCCCGATGCGGCGGCGTGGGACGATGCCTCGAACAACAAGTGGCTGATCTCCGGCAGGGGCTCGCTGATCTTCAATCCGCCGTCAGCCTGGGCGGTGGCCAAGCGTGATGCACCGCAGGTGGCCGAGAAGTGCTGGACGCACGGCTTCCCGAAGGGCCCTGCGGGGCGCTTCAATCCGATGCTGCCGCGTCTTTATGGAGTGTGGAGCTTCTCCAAGAACAAGGCGGCGGCGAAGAGCCTGCTCCTGCACTTGACGAGCCGGCAGGCGGCCGAGCGGCAGGTGGCCTCCAGCCAGGGCTACGACCTGCCACCCTACACCAAGTTCTACGACTTCAAGACATGGAACGAGAACGGGCCGCCAGTTAGCACGCTGTCGCACTATCCCATCAAGGGTGGCGATCAGAAGAGCACGATTGCCTGCTCGCCCGCCCCGCCCTTGATCGCCGCCCAAATCTGGAACCAGGCGATCATGCCCAAGATGATCGTGCGCCACTTCCGGGGCGAGCCGATGGAAAAGACGCTGGATTGGGCGGAAGGCGAGCTCGAAGGCTTCAAGCGCACATAATTCAAGCGCATAGCAAGAGCCAAAGCCTAGCGATCCGGCCTTCTGCTCCGGCCGGATCGCTTGGCCAAACCCTGCGGGGGCTGCAAGCCGCGATGGCGCCGTGAGGCCAGTTGAGGCCCTCGTTACTCCGCCAAGCGCACAACGTCGAAGGTGTGCTTGCCCGAGGCATGCAGCGCCTCGTTGATGACCACATGCGCGCCGGCAAAGGGCGTGAGCCGCAAGCCGCTGAAGGCCTCCCACGTCACGCCCGTCGTCGAGGTGGCCGCTCGCGGGCCGGCGCGCGCTCGCAGGCCCTCGGCGCGCTGCTCAGGCGCGCGATCACGTCGCCTTGCACATCCGCACCGACCACCATCGGTGATGGGGATATGGGTCCGGGCTCAAATGATTGCGGCATGGTGTGCCTCCACGTCTCTTGCTTCGGTTATTGTAGCACGAGCGGCTCGAAGTGGCCGCCAGGGACGATCGCCCGCAGAAGATCCGTCGCGGCGCGCTCGAACCCCTCGAGCGAGTGATTGGCCCAGCACTTGTTGCACACGGCGTTGACGCTGGCGCTGCTGGTGGTGGTCGGTGGCGTGCTGAGTAGTAGCCCGCCGACGTCGTGTCGCGACCAAAAGCAGGCGCGGCAGACGAGGCAATATCTTGGTGGCACCATGCCCGGCAATTGGTGGCACCATGCCCGGCAACGCGTCGAGCCACCAGGCCGCGGCGCGGGCCAATAGCGGGACGCGATCCAAGGGCTCGGCCAACGGTTGCTCAACGGGCTGGTCCTCCCTCCCCAGCATGCCCAATCCCGGGCGGCGCGAGAGCGCGCCGCTGGCGGGCGCCTGAGGCCTCCCTTGGCCGTCCTGGGTGCGCTGAGCGAGCTTTTTTAGCGACGTTGACCCTTCACCTATCAACGCGAAAATTGCCACCGGAATTGCCACCGAACACCAAGGGACGGCATAGGACGAGGAGGTACGCGACCGCGGTGGTGAGTGCCGAAAAGCCAACAAAATCCGAACGAAGTGAAACGCCGAAGGACGGACCCATATGGTTATGTTCGGATTTCAAGACAGGTGCCTTAAACCACTCGGCCACCCATCCTTCTGAGCAACAACTTCAGCACCCCGGTACAAACCGAGAATTGAGCCAGAATTGTCACCGGATTGTAACCGGAGCCCGGATATCACCGACCCTTCCGGGGCGCCAGTGCCGCCTCGATCGCAGCGACGGCCGCACTGTCGGTTGCCCGCAATTGGGGCACAGCAGTCACGGTTCAAATATCGGTGTCCGGCCGTGTGACGGGTTTCGGATGCCGGCCCTTCACTGACTTTGACGCGGGCGCGACGGGCCGGCGTTCGAAAGCCGCCAAGGAAGGAAGGCGCGGGTTTGGGGCACCCGGATCAGCGGGCGCTATGGGGATTTGGCTGGCGGCAATCGGTGCAGGGGGCAGCTTGTGAGGTGCGCAACGCTGCCTCGGATGATGTTTGCGGCCGGAGCAAGGGCTAGAGCGGCATGGATGTGTTGATCTTGCAGGGCTGGGCTCAGTCTTTGCATTGTTATTGATCGACACTCGGGCCGAGCGAGATCGTTGCTGGGTGCGAGCCAGCATCTCGATCGTGCGGCAGTGACATGTGAGATCGTCGCAACGACCATCATGATGTATCGATCCGGATCGCGATCGGCATCACGCTCGGACGATGTCGCGGCGTCGTGCCAGCCTCGAACATTTCGATGATGACCATACGGGTACCGCAGCGGGGGCAGGGATGGACCGGCTTGTCCGTCGCGTCGGTGTTGGTGGGTGGCTGATCCTTGGTCGTTGGTGGCAATTGCTGTGCCGGCGCCGCCAGCTCGATCAGCTTGCGCGCCCGGGCGATGGTGTCGGCCTTGGTGCGACTGCTGGCCAGCAATCCGTAGTGCCTGATGCGATGGAACCCCTTCGGCAGCACGTGCAGCATGAAGCGGCGAATGAACTCGCCCGCTGCCACGGTCATGGTCTTGTACCGGCCAGGACCCTCGCTCCGGTAGTCCTTGTACTTGAATGTGACGCCCTGCTGGTCGGCGGCGATCAATCGACTCGAGGAGATAGCAACGCGGTGCGTGTAGCGCGCCAGATAGGCCAGAACCTGCTCGGGTCCGGCGAACGGACGCTTGGCATAGACGTGCCACTTGGTGTCATAGAGCGGCTCGAGGAAGGCTTTGAACGCGCCCTTGTCGGCGAGATCCGCGTGCGGGCCGAAGAACTGCAGGCGGCCGGCGTCATGCGCCATCTTCAGCATCGCCAGCATCTTGCCCCGGAACAGTCGCGACAGCACCGGCACGGGTAGCAGATAGTCCTCTGAGCTGGCGATCCACCTGGAACCGTCAGCCGAGATTCCGCCGCCGGGTACGATCATGTGCACGTGAGGATGATGCGTCATCGCACTTCCCCACGTGTGCAGCACCGACGTGAAGCCGATCTTCGCGCCGAGACGCTTCGGGTCGGCGGCGATCGTCAGCAGCGTCTCCGACGATGCCTTGAACAGGAGATCGTAGATCACGGCCTTGTTCTGATACCCGACGGCGCCGATGCGGGGCGGCAGCGTGAACACGACGTGGAAGTAGGGCACCTCCAGCAGCTCGGCCTGGCGCGCCTGCATCCACTCGCGGGCCTGGCTGCCCTGGCACTTCGGACAATGCCGATTGCGGCAGCTGTTGTAGGCAATGGCGGTGTAACCGCACGCGGCGTTTGCGCAGCGCGCAACATGCCCGCCGAGGGCCGCCGTCCGGCAGCTCTCGATGGCGTTCATCACATTCACCTGGGCGTGACTGAGGTGGCCCTGATTGGCACGACGCCAAGCAGGGCCGTGATCGCGGAAGATCTCCGCGACCTCCAGCGCTGGACGGCTCACGTCTACCGCCGGCTACTTCGGCGTGTCCTTCTTGGGGGTGAGCGGCGTGAGCTGATCGAGCGGGCTCAGCACATCGCGCAGAACCTTGCTCGCGACGTGCGCGTAGCGGGCCGTCGTGTCGAGTTTGGAATGGCCGAGAGCCACCTGGATTATGCGGATATCGACACCCTGCTCCAGAAGGTGGGTGGCGAACGAGTGCCGCAGCGTATGCGGCGACACCCGCTTCTCGATGCCGACCGCATCCGCCGTAGCGCAAACGACCCTATGGAGCTGGCGTGTGGTGATCGGCAACCATGGATCACGCCCGGGGAACAGCCACGTCGTCGGTTGGCCCAGGCACCACCACTCCCGCAGCAACTGCAGAAGCCGCGGCGACAGCATGCCGTTGCGATCCTTCTTGCCTTTGCCCTGCTCGACGCGGAGCACCATGCGCTCGGAGTCGATATCCGACACCTTGAGGTTGGCGACCTCGGATACGCGCAGGCCTGCGCCATAGGCCGCACCGAGAGCAGCCTTGTACTTCGGCCCGGGCGCGGCCTCCAGAAGCCGCAGGACTTCATCCGTCGTCAGAACCACAGGCAGCTTCTGCGGCTGCTTCACAAGCCTCAGATAGCGGGCCATCTCCGGTCGATTGCAGGTCGTCGTGAAAAAGAACCGCAGCGCCGTCGCCGCACCGTTCATGGTCGGCGGCTGCACGCCCTGCTCGCGCTGACGAACCTGGAACGCACGCAGATCCTCGCCCTCGGCCGTGTCCGGCGAGCGGCCGAGGAATATTGTAAAATTCTTAACGTGACGGATGTAGTCGCTTTGCGTCTTCTCGCCGAAGCCGCGCACGGTCATGTCCTCTATCATGCGGCGGCGAAGCGGGCTGATGGGCCTCGTCGTGCTCATTGGGGTGCTCCTGGTCTTGAGGTGGAGGTTGCTTGACCCCTCGACCCTCAAGACCGGGCACTTCCAATCCCGTTACCGCGCCCCCGTGATCACATCACTCCTCGGTAATATTCCAACCGACGTTCCCCGCCTGCAACAGGCTGGCGCGTAGCGCCTTCGTTCGTTGCCCCCCAACGGACATTCTATACGAACGGAAGGTTGCTGATGCCGGGGCAGTCAGGCAACGGCGCCCCGTAAACACGTTCACCCACGGGTGAAACCTTGTCGTCGTTCGCCGAATCTGGCTAGCAGCGGTGCGCCATACTCAATGCGAGGTGTCGCATCATGCGATATCCAAGAATGCGCCGATTTGCGCTGCTCAGGCTTGTGGCCTTAGTGACTGCTTTAGCCAGCATGGGGCTTCCCGCACATGCCCAGAAAGGAGACGACCTGCGCGAGGCGGCACAAAATCCCATCGGCGATTTGATCAGTCTGCCCTTTCAGAACAATACAAACTTTGACATTGGCCACACTAACAACACGCAAAACGTCCTCAACATTCAACCTGTCTATCCGCTTCACCTCGATCCGAGTTGGACCCTGATCATCCGACCGATCCTTCCGGTCATCTATCAACCGCCCTTCCTCTCTGGACCGGAGCTACGGGCTGCCGAGGCCTTTGCCGGACCAGAAATCGGTCGTACCGAGTTCGGCCTGGGTGATCTCACGCCAGAATTATTCTTCTCGCCGACGAAGCCAATATCATTTGGTGACGGGCTGAGCATGGTTTGGGGTGTCGGGCCGGTCTTTCAGCTGCCAACGGCCACGGACGATAAGCTTGGGACGGGAAAGTGGTCCACCGGTCCCGGATTCGTCACCTTCTTCTCGGCAAAGCCGCTGCACATAACGACCGGCTTCTTGATTTTTAACATCTGGTCCTTTGCCGGAGATCACGACCGCGCCGATGTCAATGCGATGACGCTGCAGCCCTTCTTGAATTATAACCTGCCCGATGGCTGGTATCTGACGACGGCCCCCCTCATTACGGCCAACTGGGAGGCTAATCACGAGAACCGCTGGACCGTGCCCGTTGGCGGTGGCATCGGGCGCATCTTCAAGATCGGTGATCAATCGGTTAACGCTCAAATCAGTGCCTACTACAATGCAGTGACACCCGAGGCTACCGGCCCTAATTGGCAATTGCGCGCAGAATGGACATTCCTTTTTCCGACAAAGTAGCGAAGGCCGCGCTGGCGGCGTTCGTTACGGGGCGGACAATCCCGACACGAGTGCGCACGACTGCCCCTCGGTCCCATTCAAAAAAATGGCAGCTGCTAGTGCCGGCCGAGCGCCGTTAAAATGCTGCCGCGCAACTGCACCAAAAAAGCTTCGTTCGGTTGAAGCTCAAGGGCGCGGTCCGCATCAACCAGCGCCCATGCTGGTTTGCGCAGCGTCAAATATGCTAGGGCACGGCCACTATAAGCGTTTGCATTCCGAGGCGTGATCTCGAGCTGGTGTCAAAGTCTTGGACGGCGCGGTCGAAAAGTCCCTTGGTCTCGGGAAACACCTAATTAGTTGAGCGAAATCAAGTAGTCGGCGAAACTAGGTCACGGCGACGCGTCAACTAGTCAGTCAACATCGCTTTATTTATCGAACTCTTGTGCGTGCTGCAATCAACCTTAGCTGAAACCATAAGTCAGGGGCGCATCAAGTCAGAAGCACCGTATTAATCCACTTCTATATCTGCCCCTCGCTACGACAACTCAGCCAACGTGGGGCCCGATGAAGAGCCAAGCTAGCGCGCTTATCCCAACGTGGAGGTCACTGGCTGTAGGCAGGGGTCTCGCGTCGGCGTTTCTGCTCAGCACCTTACAGGAAGTAGCACGACCTGGTCATGCCGCATTGTCCGCTACTAGGCCGATGCTGTTGAAAAAGGGCTCGACTGGCGTTCGGATTTCAAGACCGGTGCCTTAACCCACTCGACCACCCATCCTGTCTTAGGCATTTCAATTGGCCGCCGCTGCCAACAAGCCGGCCGATGCACGAGGCGAGCCGCCGCTTGATGCGATCGGGAGACTGACGGCTCATCGAGGGCAGGTTGACGATATTTCTGGTCGTTAGCTTCCAATGCTTCGGTGCCCATCTCTTTCGGTCCTTACGCTATGGCATGAAGAGCCGATCTAGCTGCGCGTTAAGATTTCCGCACATTCTCGTCCGGCATCGACCCGATGCAACGCCGGCAGTCATTGGCCTACACTTGTCTCGGCTGGTCAATCGACCAGCAAGCTGACATGCGTGTCGCGGTGACCCCAAGCCGGGGTTGCTCTCCCTAGCCTCCTCTGGTGTGACATCCCACCTGTGGGCCGCACAAGATGTTCAAGCGCCTTCTTATCGCGACGGATGGATCGGAGATTGCCACCAAGGCTGTTAGAGCGGGTCTAGAGCTGGCGAACAGCCTTAATGCTCCAGTAGTCATCTTGACTGTCACCGAACCCTGGTTGGGCTTTGATGAATGGCGACACCAACCCCGTCTATTTCCCGGTCGAAGAGTACGAAAGGGCGGCCAAAGCAGAAGCCGACCGGCATCTTGGCAAGGTTCGTGATGAAGCGCTGAGCCGGGGCGTCGACTGTGAAACTGTGCACGTAACCGGCTATCCGGCGGATGCGATCATAGAGACGGCGGAAACCACAGCGTGTGATCTGATTGTAATGGGATCACATGGGCGGCGGGGGATCGCGCGACTATTGCTCGGGAGCCAAGCGGCAAAGGTGGTCACGCTCAGTTCGGTGCCGGTGTTGATCTGTCGCTAGGGCTGAGCCTTTTGCGCCGCTTCGTTGGCAATTTGGGTCATGCCCGGACGGCAACCCCTTTGAAGCGTGACTGCTGCGCCCCACTAGCGGGCAAGCGCCCAAAGAGGCCGAGTGCTCGCCCGACCTACCGCACGGCCAACGGTAGCCAAATGCCGTGCGGATTGCTGTCAAGCGCCGACCCGCTCGATCACCATCGGCCACTGCGGCTCGACCGGCGGACGCGCTGGTGCTGGGGCAATTCCCAGGCCCCGGACGGCAATCGAATCGGCATCCGGCGCGTGCGTCATCCGCCGGGCTGGAGGTGGTCAGCCACGTCGCGGGCTGGGCCCCGCTGATCCGACCGTGAGCTTTTCTGCGCAGACCTGACGATGTGTACACGGCCAGCGCCACTGACCGAGATTGCACCAAGCAAATACTTCGCCGAGGCCAAATGACCAAATTGATTGAGACGAAGAAGGGCGCGTGGCCTTCGAGCGTGCGCAATATGCTCAGCCCCTTTTGTTGGCGAGGAGAATCTTTCTCCCGCGTTATCGATCGCGGAAACTCTTGCCTCGCGGCTCGGTTCGGCAAACGGCATCACCCGAATAGGCTGTAGGGCAAAGGTTCAGTCCCGGCGTCCGCGATGGTACAGAGATTGCCAGGAACCAAGATTCCGCTCGCGGCGTTGAACCAACCGCAAGCATTGCGGGACGTTCCTCTGCAAGACTGAGGGTATTCGCCGATTTCCGTGCCCGCCTTGGCCAACGAGCATGTCGCGGCGTCGATGTCAGTGCCAGACGTAGCTGTGTTTTCGGTGGACTCGACTGGGCAAGCAGCGGGGCGGTAGTGGCGGCAGGAGTTGGCGCACACAGATGCGGCCAGCCTCGATGACCCGAGTGATCTGTGATTTCGCGGCCTGATTTGATCAGCAACCGAGCGCGTGTGGAGAACTAATGCGCAGGAGTGCGGTATCGACGGCCACCATCGCGGACCACCCTCACGCACTGGGATCGAGTCCATGAGCTGTCAAGTCCATGTCGAAGCCTGAAGACCATCGATCCGGAGTGCGCCGCTGAAAGTAGTCAAAGGCGAGGAGCTGGGCCAGGCACATGACGACGGTCTATGTCAGCGGCCTGCATAGCGGTCCAAGTCCATCGGCCGGCGTCGGAACCGCGCGGGCCATACGCGCCGCTTATCCGGATGCTCGCATCGTGGGTGTCGACTATTGGCATGGCAGCTCGGGGCTCCACCACGAGGTATTCGACGACCTTTGGCTCCTGCCCTCGTGGGAGTATCTCGATCGTCATGCTCATTCGAAAGCAATCCGTGCGCGTCTCGACGATGGTGCCTTTTTCATTTCGACCCTCGATCTGGAGGTTCGTTGGCTTGCAGAAACCCTCGGGGGTCACGAACGCTTGCTCGTGCCCAAGTTGAGCTCTCTGCAACCCACGCTGAAGCCTGCGCAATCCCTGACAGATCTGCTGCCCTTGGCGGTACCCGAGACGCTGTCGCTGGAGCGCAGCGATGCCGAGATCTACGAGTTCTGTCGTCGTCACTCGTGGCGATGCTGGCTCAAGGGGCCGTTTCACGACGCAATATTTGTGGCCGATTGGCGGACCCTCCTGGCCGCGCGTGATTTTCTGGAACATCGCTGGCAATCCAACAATCTGTTTCTCCAGGCTCACGTGCGTGCCACAGAAGAGTCAGTGTGCCTCGCTGCTTATGAGGGCGAGATCCTCGGCGCAATTCACATGGAGAAGCGCCTGACGACCGCAGAAGGAAAGACCTGGGCCGGCCGCGTAATTGCTCTGCCGGACTATCTCCTCACGCCGATCCAGCGGTTGGTGCGCAGGTTGGGCTGGACCGGAGGGGCCGAGATCGAGTTGTTCAAAGATTGTGACGCCGAGCGATGGTTCAACGAGTGGAATCCACGCTTCCCGGCATGGATCTACGGCGCGACCCTCGCCGGCTTCAATTTGCCCGCGCAGCTAATTGCCCGGGCTCAGGGATTGCCGGCGCCACAATGTGTTGCGACGAGCGACTCATTCACTCGTGTGGTGTTGGAGGTGCCAGTGCGCCTCGAGATCGGACTGCCACTGCCGACCGAGCCGGATCACAGCGAAGTCGTCAGCACGTCCAAGTATGACGCTGGACTGCCCGAACTGCTGCACACGATTGAAGCGCAGCCCGACGGTCGCCAACGCCTCCGAGCGCAGCCTCCAACCCCCTTTGACGCGGACACGCGAGCCGATCTCAGCGCGGTCGATTTCGCTGCCATTAAGACGCCGGCGCGCGTGTTTTTGCCCGGGGTCGCAGACGCGCTATTTGGAAAGTTCACGCATCGCATCGTCAAGTACGCCGGGGGACGAGCCGCTCCCACCGGCGCCTATAGCATAAAGACCGCGCCCTACCCGGAGTACATCGCGCTGGCACGCCGGCACGGACTTCTAGCCGAATGCATCAGCCAGGCAGAGGTGGAGACCGCGCTGCAAGGCGGCTTTTTGCCCGAAGAAATCGTGCTCAATGGCCCCGGCAAGTGGTGGCCTCGGACGAGGACTCCCGCCAAGGGTCTTTATGCGCTCTTCTGTGACTCTGTGGAGGAGTTGACGGCAGTTGCACGCAGTCCGGGTCTCGCCAGGGTCGTGGGCGCCCGATTGAAGCTGCCGAGTATACCATCCCGTTTCGGCATTCCCGTCGACGAGCCAGATACGTTTGATGCCCTCGTCCAAGCGGTGCGGGGTCTTGCGGTCGATGTGGTATTCGGGATCCACTTTCACTTAGCCTCGAGCGCCATCGGCATCACCCGATGGTGGGATGCATTCGAGGCTGTGTTGGCGTGGGGACGCGCGATTGAGTGCGCCTCAAAGCGACGCGTGACTATGCTGGATCTTGGGGGCGGCTGGCACCCCGAGGACTTTGCTGCACTCGACCTGGGCGCCGCATTGCGCGCGGCGGAGGAGGCGCTGCCATCCCTCGGGCGAGTGCTATTCGAACCTGGCAAGGCCTTGACGCAGCCGACCATGCTGCTCACCACGCGCATACTCGAGGTGCGGCGTGCGAAAGGCAGCATTCAAGACGCCATCGTCGATACGTGCATTGCGGAACTGCCGCTCGCAAATTTTTTCCCGCACCCGATTTGGCTGCGGGGTCTGGATGGCGAATGGCATGGTCTCGGTCGCGGCCACCAGCAACTCTACGGTCGCATCTGCATGGAAGACGACCGTATCGCCAGCAACCTCGCGCTTCCCGAAACGCTGGCGCCCGGCGACATCCTCTTGATTGGGGACGCCGGCGGCTACAACAGGAGCATGGCATATGAATTTGGTCGTGGCGGACAAGAGGACGTTGCGGGGCTGGCTCGAGCAGCCTGCATCGCAGCTCACTGATCATGGTCTAGCTTGCTGCACGGGTGCCTGCGCCTGGTTGCAGGCGATGGCAGCGTCCTATGCCTTTCGCCGCACAGACGGAACGCCGATTGCCGCACCAACCTTTCTTGCGCGGCGCTACAAGTGGGGACCAAATCCATGGCCAATTGCATGGTGTGAGGCGGTACGCGCCGATGCGATCGACTGCGGCGTGTTCTCCGCTTTTGCGCGCGCGATTCTGAGCGCGCAAGGTGTGGAGTGCTACAGCGCGCAAGTGATGCAGTTATTCGGTCCGGAAACCACGGCACACTGGCGACAGCGCTGGGCGGGGCGACCTGGTGCCTTCAACTGGATTGACAACGATCTCGTGTATCACGAGGTCGTTATCGTTGCCTCCGGCGACGTTGCGGAAGTGTTCGATCCCAGTCAGGGGCAATGGCTGTCCCCGACGGCCGACACGGGTTACGGCGCTGTGGTGGGCATTCGAGCAAAGTGTCCGAAATCGCTGCTCTGGGGTCGGCACACGCTGTCAACGGACCAATGGATTCTTACCGTGCCGGGGATCTCATGGTGACAGTGAATGGCCGCGCATTGCTAAGGCGGGTTGCGGCGAATCCCTATGCCATCGTCTGGAACTCTATGCACGGGCGCATGCTGAGCGCTGCGCGTGCGACCAGCCATACGTTCTTCGTGGACGACGCGCGCGCCGGATTGGCGTTGATGGCAGTTGCGGCCGGAAATTCTTGGTTTGGGGGGGTGCTCGGCGTGATAGGAGCCATCTTGGCGGAAGCGGTCGGGCGAGCGCTTTCGGCGCCCAAGACCCTGGGTGGATTGATTCCCCTTAACGGTTATTTTGCCGCCTTGGCGGTGGGCGTGTTCTTTCCCGTTGGCGCCGAGACCGCCGCACTGGCCCTGGCGGCTGCAGCGTTGGCAGCGGTCCTGACGATAGGTCTCAATCGCACATTGGCGATCTGGAGCCTGCCAGTCTTGGTGCTGCCCTATGTGATGGCGTTTGCCGCCGTGTGGTTGCTTTGTCCGCAGCTCAGTTGGTGCGCTGCCCCAGCGTTGCCGCTGCCATCGGTCGCCTGGCCAGCGGCCTTCCCAGAGTTGGTGATCTTTGCCAGCAAGGCGTGGAGCGCGGGCCTCGCCGAGCTGGTGTTCTCGAGCTCGCCGTGGATAGGTCTGGGCGTCCTGTTGGCATTGGCTCTATTCGATTGGCATGCCGCGGCATTGGCGGCGCTCGGGGCGGCGTGCGGAACCCTCACGGCGATAGGGCTGGGACTCTCGGCGTCGCTAACTGCCATTGGGCTTTATGGATTTGGCGGTGCGCTGACCACCCTCGCGCTGCGGCGCGGAACGGTACGCTGTGGCTGGCTGGCGACGCTGGCTGCCGCGAGCGCGACGGCTGTGGCAACAGCAATTCTGGGAACGCTTGGCACCACGCTTGGGCTCCTGCCACTCGCGGCACCCTACGTTGTTGTGGTGTGGATCTCGACGCTCGTGCAACCCGTGCACGTATCGGAGGCGGGCGAAGCGAAACTCCCTAGACAACCAGCCACGAACCAGCACCGCTTGCCGCGCCATTTCTAGCGCAGGATGGGAGCCGATTTCGCAAGCAGGAACGGTTCAGCACTAGGAGGAGACAACCGGACCAACCTGCGGGCGCGCGCGGGGGCCTCGCCTCCCCTAGGGCGCAAGCCTCGGGCGATCGAAGTTGCCCGTTACTTGACGCCAAGAATCCGCTTGGCTTGCGAAAACTTTGCAACTGCCGCGCTGTGTGCCTCTCGGGTCGTCCCGTTTCGGTGCAGAGCTTCTCCCTCCGCTCGAAGCTGCTTCACTTTTGCAAGATCTGCTGCGCTCAGGCGTGGGTTCTTTGCCAACGCCGCATCAATCAATGCCATGTCGGTTGGGCACCGGTAGGCGGAGGCAGGGACGGCAAGCAGGCAGACTGCGAGAGCCACTAATGAACCGATCTTGAGGTGTCTGAGCATGGGATCCCCCCCGCAAGCTTTGGCGCACCGCGGAGCTTGGTTCGCCGGTGCGATGGTCAGGCTATATCGATGGACCCACGGTGTAAAACAGAGGGCGTTCTGGGACGTTCGCACGGCCGACGTTGGCTGTGGCTTGTTTCTTCTCTAAGGACCGGATTTGATGTCATTTTCTCGTGGCGGTCTAATGTGCGCCAACAAGCTCGTTGGAGCTTGCAGCAAAACGATACCGGAGGCCGAGCGTGCTCAGGTCCAGCGTTGGGTTGGCGATCTTGGTGGCGATCCTGCTGGCGTGGCCTGCCCCTACGCTCGGTCAGCAGTCGGAGGCGCTGCGACGCCTGCGGACCAATATCCATCGGGACATGACCACCTGCATCGCCTTCTTCCGGATCGTGAATAGGTGCCTTGCGAAGAATTCCCAGTACGCAAAAACCGCCGCCACGTACGCAAAGGCTCGGGATGATCTGCTCTACAAATCGATCCTGCTGGGCAAGCAACTCGGGATACCCGATGAGGAGGCAAAACTGCGTCTTGGGGCGGCAAGCGACGAGATGATGCAGCTAATCAAGAGCGATTGCGTCAACCTGGCATCGTTGCTGAGCAAGCACCTCGACAAGTGCACGGCAGTCGCTGCGGACCCGCTCAATCCGCTCAAACAAAAGGACTCCAAGGACTAGACAGCCTGTGGCCAGGGGGCGCGTCGCTGATGGCGCCGAGCAGGCGAGCGAGCGGGCTCGAAGGCCGGTTTGCGTCGGCTTGCTTGCGGCTGCCGCGCGAAAAAGAGGGCAAGACGACAGCGCCGCCGCAGCGCGCGCTTGCCTTGGCGAAGAAACACTGAGCTCCGCCAGACAAAGTATAACTACCGCGTGGAGGCCCTAATAGCCTCCGGCGCCGCCTTCGCTGGTGAAGGCGCGGTCACGCCATCCATTCTGGCCGCCCGAGGGCGCAACGGCCGCCCTCGGCGCTGCCTGACTCTGTTTTGCGCCGGGTGAACGCTTTGGTGCATTCCCACAGCGGCTCAAGCAGGCCCTATTGCCTTTGCAATTCTTTTCACAGCTGGTCTGCCCCGCAGCCTCGTCCCAAGGAAGGATAAGACCGGCGAGGAGGGCCAAGGATATCGTCGCAGTGCGCATGTCTCCCTCCCTCGGTGTTTGAAAGGGTGCCCACAGCAGTCAATTTCGTGACTTGTTCTTATTTCCGCCGACTGGCGACGGTCACCATCGATCGGATGCGGCGTTAAGCATTTTGGTCGGAGGACCAAGATGTGAACGGCCGCCGTCCGGCACGGTCACCCACTGGTACACCGGGGCCGAGAATTCAGGCAAATCCCTATTGCGTGATCACATCGGGCTTGCAGCGTAACCGCTACGCCGACGATGGGGGGCGACATGCCCCCTCTCGCGGACGGGCGCATCAAGCCCGCCACCACCGGCGCGACGCCGATGCGGTGCAAGGGTTCATCGAGGCTAAGGCACGCCCCAGCCGACGACCCGGCGCCGGCCCGGCCACGCTTGCCGGACGAGAGCGTGGATCCCAACGCGCTCCAGCATCGGCTCGCTGCATTGGCGCCAGACCGGTCAAGGTCACGGCGGTTTGCAAAATCCTGGTGGCCTTCCTAAGTCGCATGCACCCGGCGCGACACCGTGCCGTGCCTCGGCGGAGAGACCGCGATGATCAAATTGCAAGCGCAGGGCGTGCATCATATCACTTTCGTCGGCGCCAATCGGCAGACCTCGGTCGATTTTTGGCAAGGCGTGCTGGGGATGCCGCTCGTCTTCGAGCAGCCGAACCTCGATGACCCGGAGCAAAACCATCTCTACTTCGATCCAGGCGACGGGCGACTGATCACGGTCTTCACCAGCGAGGCTTGGCAACCAGACGGCCGACCTAATCCGACCGAGATCGGCAATGTGCACCACATCGCCTTCATGGTGTCGCGCGCGACCTATACGCAGGCCGCCGCACGCCTGAAGGAGCGTGGTTTTGCCAACTCCGGCGAGGTCGATCGTGGCTTCATGTATTCGATCTACTTCCGCGAACCGCTGGGGCAACTCTTGGAGCTCGCCTGCTACAAATTCGAACCCCCAACCGGCAATACCCACGCCGACGTGCTAAGGGAAGCGCACAACATTCGCCTCGCTCGCGGTGCCTACAACATTGCCGATGAGCATCTGGCAGACGCGATCGAGTTGCTCGCTCGAAAGCCCGCAGCGGACGCCGCCGCGAAAAGCTGACCGCGGCAGGGTGCGCGCTTTGCGCCCGATAGCCTCGCCCCAGACGAGAAAGGACACCGCATGAGCTGGCTACCCTCCCAGGACCCCAAGCCCGGAGATCCCCTATCGTGTGACGCCATTGAGCATGTGATCGTGCCGCGGGCGCGTGACCTCGGCGCCTTCGAGGTACGGCGTGCCCTGCCGGCGGCGCAGAAGCAGATGGTGGGTCCCTTTATTTTTTTCGATCAAATGGGACCGGCCGAGTTCTTGATTGGCAAGGGTATCGATGTGCGACCGCATCCTCACATCGGTCTCGCCACGGTTACGTACCTGTTCGAGGGGGAGGTGTTCCATCGCGATAGCCTGGGCTCGGCGCTTGCTATTCGTCCTGGCGAGGTCAACTTGATGCGTGCGGGACGCGGCATCGTGCATTCGGAGCGCGAGACCAGCGCAGCCAATCTCGTGACGGGCGGGCACGGCCTGGCACAGGTCAAGGGAGAGCCGGCGCAGGCGATGACGCAGCGCCTCTTCGGTATTCAGGCCTGGGCCGCGCTGCCCAAGACGCATGAAGAGGGTCCGCCCACCTTCGCCCATCACGGCACGACAGAGCTGCCCCGTATCAGCGCCGAAGGTAAAACGGTGCGGTTGGTCCTAGGCTCGGCGTATGGGGCGCATTCACCGGTCGAATTTCCACACGCCTCCCTGTTTGCCGAAGCCGTGCTGGCGCCAGGGGCGGTACTACCGCTCGACCCCGATCATGACGAACGGGCGATCTACGTCGCCTCGGGTGAAATCGATATCGCCGGTACCCCGTTCGGCGAGGGACGGCTGCTGATCTTCCGGCCGGGAGACCGCATTTCCGTGCTGGCGCTTTCGCAGGCCCGGCTCGTGCTTCTGGGAGGGGATCCGATGGATGGACCCCGTCACATCTGGTGGAATTTCGTGTCCTCCTCCAAGGAGCGGATCGAGCAGGCCAAGGCGGATTGGCGTGCGAAACGCTTTGCGCTCGTGCCCGGGGATGAAAAGGAATTCATCCCACTGCCGCAGTAGCGATAGTCCAGAAGTACGCAGGAAGCCACGCCCGGCATTCGGCGTCCCGGGCGGCGCTCAGAGCAGCGGGCCATACCCCTTTGCCAAGGGCGACTTTGTGTGCTCAAGGCAAGGCCACCGGGGCCGCCGGGGCGCTATCTCGGCGGGCCCGTTTCAATGGGAAGCGAGGGGTCGGCACCCCACTCGGTCCAGGATCCGTCATAGACGGCCGCATCAGGCCGGCCCAGGACCGCGAGCGCGAGCGCAATGACCCCGGCCGTGACGCCCGAACCGCAGGACGCAACGACGGGGCGCTCCGGATCAACCTTGGCTGCGGCGAAGATTTCCCGGAGCTCGGCGGCGCGCTTCAAAGTTCCATCTGGATTGAGGAGGCTCGCAAAGGGCAGGTTGCGAGCACTTGGAATATGACCCGAACGCAGGCCGGCCCGGGGTTCCGCAACACTGCCCTCGAACCGTGCGGCGGCCCGAGCATCGACGATCTGGGCCGCCGGGGCGCCGATGAGGGCCTTCACTTCCGCCGCATCACGCACCAGCCCGGCATTGAACACGGGTGTGTAGTGGCGCGGGGTACGCTGCCGCGGGGGTCCGTCTTCCAGCGGGCGACCTTCCGCCTTCCACTTTTTGAGTCCGCCATTGAGGACCCTCACCTCGTCATGCCCCATGGTCCGAAACATCCACCAGACGCGGGCCGCCGAGTAGAGACCTTCGCTGTCGTAGCAGACGATGTGCATGCCGTCGCCGACGCCCATCTTCTTCATGCGGCTGGCGAATTTCGTCGGAGAGGGCAGCATGTGGGGCAGCGAGGAGGTCTCATCGGCAATGTCGTCGATGTCGAAGAAGAGGGCGCCGGGGATGTGTGCTTGCAGGAATTCCGCTTTGGCGTCGCGTTTGGTGGTCGGCAAGTGCATCGAGCCGTCGAGGATCACGAGATCGGGTGCGTCGAGGTGTGAGGCGAGCCAGTCCGTCTCCACCAGCCATTTGTCTGCAGCATTGGCCATGCCGTTTTCCTCTCCTACGTGCGGGTTCCGGGCGGCATCCGGCGCCCCTGCCCTTGCCCGCGGCGCTTCACGCGAAGGTCACGCGGATGCGCCGGTTCAACTTACCCTTCTTTTCGATCTTGCTAACCACGACGCGGCCAATTTCTGCGGTCGCTCGTACATGCGTGCCGCCGCACGGCTGCAGATCAATCGAGCCGTTCTCGCCAATAGCGACGAGGCGCACCTTGCCACTGCCCATCGGGGGCTTCACCGACATTGTGCGCACGAGTTGTAGATTTGCTTCAAGCTCGGCGTCGCTGATCCAGCGCTCGGTGACGGAATGGTTAGCCGCGATCAACGCGTTGAGCTCGCTGGTCAGGCGATCCTTGTCCACCGAGGAGGCATCCTCGATGTCAAAATCGAGGCGGCCTTCCTCGGCGCCGACCTGACCACCGGTTACGGGATACTTCACGAGGGCGCACAGCAGGTGCAAGCAGGTATGCATGCGCATGAGGCTTGAGCGCGTGGTCCAGTCGAGTTTGGCGTGCACGCGTTCGCCGACCACAGGAGGCGTTGACCCTTCGGCAGGCACGTGCACGATCGTCAGCTTGTCGAGATCCCAGACCGTAGTGGCGATGGGACAGGAGGTTCCACCGCCCTCGACCTCGATCACGCCACGGTCACCGGGTTGGCCCCCGGCAGAAGCATAAAAGACGGTGCGATCCAGCACGATGCCGCCCCGGTCGTTGACGGCAAGCACGCGCGCCGCGCAGTCGCGTGCATAGGCATCGCTGCGATAGACTTGTTCGGTCATGCTGCCCTTCCGCCTCTCATGCCATTCTCACTCACCATCGTGCCAAACCCCGATGCCCCATAGGCCGCAGGCTCGGCGCCGGCTCCGAGCGAGCAGCGCCCATGACGGAGACGCTGCTGAAGCCCAAGTCGCTCAGGTCTGATCGGCATCGACAAACATCTGCGGCAAGGCAGGGGGCGTCGACGTGAGCCAGTCCGGCACCGGCAGGTTTTTTGACTTGAGGAATGTCGGATCGAACAGCTTCGACTGGTAGCGGGTGCCATAATCGCAGAGCAGGGTCACAATGGTATGACCGGGGCCAAGCGCCTTGGCCAAGCGAACGGCGCCGGCAACATTGACGCCCGTTGATCCCCCCATGCACAGGCCTTCTTCTTCCAATAGCTGGAAGCAGATCGGCACCGATTCCTCGTCGGGGATCAGGAAGGCATGATCGACGCTGGCGCCCTCGATATTCTTGGTGATCCGTCCCTGGCCGATGCCCTCCGTTATGGAGGAGCCCTCGGCCTTCAGCACCCCGGTCGTGTAGTAGCTATAGAGCGCGGCCCCCGGCACGTCGGCCAGCGCGATCTGGATGTCCTTGCGCTTGGCCTTGAGGCCGTCGGAAACGCCGCCCAGCGTGCCGCCCGATCCAACGGCGGACACGAAAGCATCGACCTTGCCATTGGTATCGGCCCAGATCTCCTCGGCCGTCGTTTCAATGTGGGCACGCCGGTTGGCCGTGTTGTCCCATTGATTGGCCCAGATCGCGCCATGGGGTTCCGTTTCTGCCAAGGCACGGGCGAGCCGCTCCGAATAATGCACGTAATTGTTTTGATCCTTGTAGGGTCGCGCCGGTACCTCCACGAGTTGGGCGCCCAACAGGCGCAAAGCGTCCTTTTTCTCCTGGCTTTGCGTCTCGGGAATCACAATGACCGTGCGAAAGCCCAGCGCGTTGCCAACTACGGTGAGCCCGATGCCGGTATTCCCGGCGGTTCCTTCAACGACGGTGCCGCCAGGCCGGAGCTCCCCGCGGCGCATGGCGTCTTGGATGATATAGAGCGCGGCTCGGTCCTTGACGGACTGGCCAGGATTCATGAACTCCGCCTTGCCCAGGATGGTACAACCTGTCTCCTCAGAGGCCCGTCTTAGCTTGATGAGGGGCGTACGACCGACCGCGGCGGCCACACCATTGGAGAAGTGCAAGGGCCGACCTCCTGCTTGCAGTCCTGGATGGGTGACTGTCACCCTAAAGATGGGTATTCGACCCCGCAAGGGTCAGTCCCCCTGCTCCGGCGCCCGCGCGCGGGTGCCTTCAACCGACGGCTGAAGCCCGAGATGCTATGCGGCAGGCGGCGATGAAATCGCGTCAATCGAGAAATTGTTAACCGATCGATGGGCTCCATTCGGCGGCGTTTTCATCACCAACGCCGGCAGCCGCGACATCGAGGATGCCCGGTTCGCCGGCGCGGGTTTTGGCTGCGGCTCGGGACCGCGCGGCATCCGCGGCGCCGTGACGTTCGACGGGCGTGCCGAACGTGACCTCAAAGGCGTGCTCGCCGCACCCCTGGCAGGTACGCTGCCGACCAGCATCCGGACCTCCACCACTATGTGCAACGCCTACTATGACCTGGGGCATTGGGGGAGCTTCGTGTGTCCTATATCGCAGCCGGTGTCGGGGTGGCTCGCTACGAAATGGAGGGTTTAGGCTTCTCGACCTCGCCCAATGTTCAATCGGGGGATGGCACCTGGAGCGTTGGCCTGGTCATTGATGGCTGGCGCCGCCATTCAGCTGAGCGAACGCGTTGTTCTGGACCTCGGCTATCGCTTTATCGATATGGGCAAGGCGGAATCCGGCAGGGCCGGGAGCTCGGGGTTCGCAAACAACCCGCCCGCGCACGGGGACGACCTCACCGCGCATGTGTCCAAGTGGGTGTGCGGGTTCCATTTCGGCGGCTGAGCCCCAGTCTTGCGGTACCGGCCGGTCCGGCGCGTTTGCGCGCCGGGCTGCGTGCCGCCCGTGTCCCGGTCCAATTCGCCTTGATTTGAGAGGACTGCCCCCGATATATGTGCCCCCAACGCTCTAGCGCGGCGCCCCGGGGGCGCCCGCCAGGCGGGGTTTGCCGGACAATTTAGCCATTTTCCGGTGGCTCAGGCTGTCGGCCATGGCCGACGGGCGGAACGTGGCAGGCGGGCGTGGCGGAATTGGTAGACGCGCTGGATTTAGGTTCCAGTGACGCAAGTCGTGGGGGTTCGAGTCCCTCCGTCCGCACCAGGCCATTTGCCGCAAGCGAGGAAGGAATTTAGCCGGCCGCCCGTGGGTGCCTCGCCCAGGGCGGCCTGAGTTGAGGCCAGGGTCAAAGACATGCACGTCACCGAAACGCTTGCCGACGGCTTGAAGCGCGAGCTCAAGGTGGTGATCGGCCAAGGTGAGTTGGGCGAGCGCTTCGCCGCGCGGCTGGGCGAAGTCAAGGACACCGTGCAGCTCAAGGGCTTCCGCAAGGGCAAGGTTCCCACCGCCCACCTGAAGAAGATTTATGGTCGCTCGGTCATGGCCGAGGTGCTGCAGACCATGATCGACGAGACGAGCCGCAAGGCGATTTCTGAGCGCAACGAGCGGCCCGCGCAGCAGCCCAGTATCAATCTCACTGAGGACAAGGAAGAAATCGAGCGCGTGCTGACGGGCCAGAGCGATTTGGCCTTCACCATGTCCTATGAGACCCTGCCCAAGTTCAGCATCACCGACCTCAGCACGCTCAAACTGGAGCGTCAGGTGGCCGACGTCGCCGATGAAGCCATCGATAAGGCCATCAACGAGCTCGTTGAGCGTGCCATCCGCTACGAGGCGGAGGCTGATCGGAGCGCCGGGGATGGCGATCGGGTGACGATCGATTTTGTCGGCAGCATCGACGGGCAGGAATTCGAGGGCGGCAAGGGAGAAGGCGTCGAGCTGGTGATCGGCCAGTCCAACTTTATCCCGGGGTTCGTCGAAGGCATTGCCGGCGCCAAAGCCGACGATGAGCGCAACGTCAATGCCAAATTCCCGGAACCCTACCCCGAGCCGTCACTGGCCGGAAAGGATGCGGTTTTCGCCGTCAAGGTGAAAGAGGTTGCCAAGCCGATCCGGCCCAGCCTCGATGATACGTTTGCCAAGACGTTGGGTGCGACGGATCTCGCCAACCTGCGCGAGCTCGTCCGCGCCAGGATTGCCGCGGAATACGCGTCCTTCTCGCGCGCGCGCCTGAAGCGCCAGATCCTGGACCAGCTTGAAAAGACGCACGATTTTGTGCTGCCGGAATCCCTGGTCAATGGCGAGTTCGACATCATCTGGCGCCAACTTACGCGCAACCTGGAGGCCGCCAAACGCACCTTTGCGGACGAGGGGAGTTCGGAGGAGGAAATGCGCGGCCAATACCGCAAGATCGCCGAGCGCCGCGTGCGTCTCGGGCTGGTGATCGGCGAGATTGGCGAATCCAACAAGCTGCACGTGACCCAAGATGAGATGCGCGCCGCGCTGATGGAGCAAGCACGCCGCTACCCCGGTCAAGAGCGGCATGTCTACGACTACTATCAGAAGAATCCGAGCGCGCTCGTCGAGCTGCGGGCTCCGATCTTCGAGGACAAGGTGGTCGACTTGATCGTGTCACAGGCCAAGCCCGAGGAGAAGAAGGTGGCGGCGACCGAGCTCCTGCAGCCTGATGCGCCGGATACGCTCATGCCGCATGCCTTGCACGATCACGCCCACGACCATGGGGAGCATGATCATGATCATGACCATGCGCACGATCACGACCACGCGCATGAGCACCCCGGTCATGAGCATGCCCACCCACACGATCACGGCCGCAAGGAGACCTGAGCCCGCTTGAAGTCGGTGCGGGGCTACCCCACACTTTCTCAAGCACCCGCGAACTGAAAGCCCTCGAGCAATAGAGACCAGCATGTCCGACCCGATCTCGACCTACACTGGTACGTTCTGGCCCATGGTCGTCGAGCAGACGAACCGGGGCGAGCGCGGCTATGATCTGCCCTCCAGGCTCCTGAAAGAGCGCATTATTTTCGTGACCGGGCCGGTCGAGGATCACATGGCCTCCTCGATTTGCATGCAGCTGCTCTATTGCGAATCCGAGAACCCCAAAAAAGAAATCTCCATGTACATTAATTCCCCCGGCGGGGTGGTGACCGCGGGTATGGCGATCTACGACACCATGCAGTTCATCCGGCCACCCATCGCCACCCTGTGCATTGGCCAGGCCGCCTCGATGGGATCCTTGCTCCTGTGTGCCGGGACCCAGGGCATGCGCTACGCCTTGCCCAACGCGCGCATTATGGTGCATCAGCCCTCGGGCGGCTTCTCCGGCCAGGCGAGCGATATTGAACGCCATGCCGAAGATATCATTAAGATGAAGCGCCGGCTCAACGAGGTATATGTCAAGCACACCAGGAAAAGCTATGAGGTCATTGAAAAGACCTTAGATCGTGACTACTTCATGACAGCTGAGCAGGCAAAAGAATTCGGCATCATCGACAAAGTGATTAAGGATCGCGATGAGGCCGATGGCATGCTTGCTTCCACAAAACCGATCCAGGGCTAGCTCGGCTAGGCCGAATTGGCATCCTGTTTGCTCCCTGCCGCACTGTCCCAGCTTGGTGCTCGCTGTGGCATGACGGGTAGCCATGCGGGAACGTTGGGCGGAGTTGTTAATCCAATCTTGATCTGGGCGCCGCTAGCATGCTCAGATTGGGCCTAAGATTCCTGCCGGGCACCGGCCGCCGCCTGGGCTGCCGGCGCCACGGAGCCGATAGGCTCGGCTGGAATTGACGCGTTGGTTGCCCGAAGGGGTGGAAGGAACGGGATGGCTCAAGAAAAGAATACCCTCTACTGCTCCTTCTGCGGGAAGAGCCAGCACGAGGTCCGCAAGCTGATTGCGGGGCCGACGGTGTTCATCTGTGATGAATGCGTCGAGCTTTGCATGGACATCATCCGCGAAGAGAACAAAAACACCCTCGTTAAGTCGCGGGATGGGGTCCCGAGCCCGGCCGAAATCTGCTCCGTCCTGGACAGTTATGTGATCGGGCAAGACCACGCCAAGCGCGTGCTCTCCGTGGCGGTGCACAATCACTACAAGCGGCTCAACCACGCGGCCAAGAACAACGACGTTGAGCTGGCCAAGTCCAATATCCTGCTCGTGGGCCCGACGGGCTGCGGCAAGACCCTGCTCGCCCAGACGCTGGCGCGCATCCTCGACGTCCCCTTCACGATGGCCGACGCAACCACGCTGACGGAAGCGGGCTACGTCGGCGAGGACGTGGAGAATATCATTCTGAAGCTGCTGCAAAACGCCGACTACAATGTCGAGCGGGCCCAGCGCGGCATCGTCTACATCGACGAAATCGACAAGATTTCACGCAAATCCGACAATCCTTCCATTACCCGGGACGTGTCGGGCGAGGGCGTGCAGCAAGCGCTCTTGAAGATCATGGAAGGCACAATCGCCTCGGTGCCCCCGCAGGGCGGCCGCAAGCATCCACAACAGGAATTCCTGCAGGTCGACACCTCCAACATTCTCTTCATCTGCGGCGGCGCCTTTGCCGGCTTGGAGAAGATCATTTCCCGCCGCGGCCGCGGCTCCTCCATTGGCTTCGGCGCCAAGGTGACGGGTCCCGATGAGCGGCGCACCGGCGATATCCTCAAAGGTGTCGAGCCCGAGGATCTCCTGAAATTCGGGCTGATCCCGGAATTCATCGGCCGCCTCCCCGTCATTGCAACCTTGGAGGATCTCGACGAAAGCGCGCTGATCCAGATCCTGACCATTCCGAAGAATGCCTTGGTCAAGCAGTATCAACGGCTGTTCGAGATGGAAGATGTGCGCCTGACGATTTCGCAGGAGTCGCTCAAGGCTATCGCGCGCAAGGCCATTGAGCGCAAGACCGGCGCCCGTGGGCTGCGCTCCATCATGGAGGCCATCCTGCTCGATACCATGTTCGAACTGCCCGGTCTTAAGGGCGTCGAGGAGGTCGTGATCGGCCCCGAAGTGGTCGATGGGGGTGCCCGGCCACTCAGAATTTACTCCGAGCGGGCCGGCGAGAAGGGTTCTACGGCTTAGCTGACGGCAGCGTGCGCTCGATTGGTGCCACTGGTGCCATTGGGCGACACCGAGCACTTGATTGGTGACCACGCGGTGACCATTTTTTGCTAGCGGAGGCGGTCGGGCAGCCACTGCGACGAGGAACGCTCAAGGAAACCCGTGCCGACCACCGCGCCGGCGCAGGTTGTGGCGTGAACGCGACGAGCCGTTGGCAATGCATCGCAAGGATCTTGGCGAAATCGGGGGCGTGGCGTAAGCCCTGGTGAGCGGCGAAAGAGAAAAGACCATGAGCGAAACCAAACAAGGCAAAGAGAGAAGCGGTGGCAAGGAGATCTATCCTGTCCTGCCGCTGCGCGACATCGTCGTCTTTCCCTACATGATCGTGCCGCTGTTCGTGGGGCGCGAGAAGTCCATTAATGCCCTCGAAGAGGTCATGCGGTCGGACAAGCAAATCCTGCTGGCAGCCCAGAAAAATGCCGGCGATGACGATCCCGCGCCCGATGCCATCTATCAAATGGGAACGCTCGCCTCGGTGCTGCAGCTCCTAAAGCTGCCCGACGGTACCGTGAAAGTGCTGGTCGAAGGCACGGCGCGTGCCAAGGTCGTGCGCTACTCGGATAACCCGAACTACTTCGAGGCCGAGGTCGAGCGCATCACCGAGACCTTGGGCACCAAGGACGAGATCGAGGCCCTGGCACGGTCGGCCGTGTCGCAGTTTGAAAGCTACGTCAAGCTGAACAAGAAGATCTCGCCCGAGGTGCTGGGGACCATCACCCAGATCGAGGACTATTCGAAGCTCGCCGACACCATTGCCTCCCATCTCGCCATCAAGATTGCGGACAAGCAGGACATTCTCGAGATTACCGCGGTTTCGACCCGGCTCGAGCGCGTCTACACCTTGATGGAGAGCGAAATCTCCGTTCTGCAGGTGGAGAAGAAGATCCGCAGTCGCGTCAAGCGGCAGATGGAGAAGACCCAGCGCGAGTACTACCTGAATGAGCAGATGAAGGCCATTCAGAAGGAGTTGGGCGACGGCGAAGAGCGGGACGACATCGCCGAGTTCGAGGAGAAGATCGAAAACACCAAGCTGTCCAAAGAAGCGCGCGACAAGGCGCTGGCCGAGCTGAAAAAGCTCAAGCAGATGAGCCCCATGTCGGCCGAGGCCACGGTGGTGCGCAACTACCTGGATTGGCTGCTGTCGATCCCGTGGGGGATCAAGGGCAAGGTCAAGAAGGACCTGATCGAGGCGCAGGAGATCCTGGACAAGGAGCACTACGGCCTGGTGAAGGTCAAAGAGCGCATCATCGAATATCTTGCGGTGCAATCGCGCACCAACAAGCTCAAGGGACCGATCCTGTGTCTGGTGGGGCCTCCGGGCGTCGGCAAGACCTCGCTTGGCATGTCGATGGCCAATGCCACCGGCCGCGAGTTTGTGCGCATGTCGCTTGGCGGCGTGCGTGACGAGGCCGAAATCAGGGGCCACCGCCGCACCTACATCGGCTCCATGCCAGGCAAGGTCATCCAGTCCATGAAGAAGGCAAAGCGTACCAACCCGCTTTTCCTCTTGGACGAGATCGACAAGATGGGCTCCGACTTCCGCGGTGACCCGGCGGCGGCCTTGCTCGAAGTGCTCGATCCCGAGCAGAACCACACGTTCAATGACCACTACCTGGAGGTCGACTACGACCTCTCGAACGTGATGTTCGTGACCACGGCCAATACCATGAACATTCCGCCGGCCCTGTTGGACCGGATGGAGATCATTCGCCTTGCCGGCTACACCGAGGACGAAAAGATCGAGATCGCCAAACGGCACCTGATCCCGAACCAGCGTCAGAACCATGGCCTGGAACTCGAGGAATGGGAGATCGACGACGAGGCTTTGAAGACCTTGATCCGGCGCTATACCCGCGAAGCGGGTGTGCGCAGTCTCGAGCGTGAGATCGCCAAACTCGCGCGCAAGGCGGTCAAGGAGATCCTGCTCGGCACGACCAAGTCCGTCCGGGCAACGCCTGAAAACCTCGAGCACTATCTGGGCGTGCCCAAGTTCCGCTACGGCGAGGCGGAGGCGGAAGACCAAGTCGGCGTTGTCACCGGCCTGGCCTGGACCGAGGTGGGAGGCGAGATCCTCACGGTGGAAGGCGTGATGATGCCCGGCAAGGGCAAGATGTCGGTCACGGGTAACCTGCGCGACGTCATGAAGGAATCCATCCAAGCCGCCAACGCCTACGTCCGGTCTCGCTCCCACGCCCTGGGCATCCCATCGTCATTGTTCGAGAAAAAGGACATCCACGTGCACGTGCCGGAGGGCGCAACCCCGAAGGACGGACCGTCTGCGGGCGTGGCCATGGTAACGGCTATCATCTCTGTCATGTCGGGGATTGCCGTGCGCAAAGACGTGGCCATGACGGGCGAAATCACGCTCAGGGGGCGCGTCTTGCCCATCGGCGGCCTGAAGGAGAAGCTGCTCGCGGCCTTGCGCGCCGGCATCAAGACCGTGGTCATTCCCGAGGAAAACGTGAAGGACCTGGCGGAAATCGGCGATGAGGTCAAAGCCCATCTCCAAATTCTGCCCGCGTCGCGGATGGACGACGTCCTAAAGATTGCCCTCCAGCGTATACCGACCCCGATCGTCGGCGAGGAGGAGGCGGCAACCACCGTCGCCACCGACGACGGCGAAGGCTCGCGCGTCACCGCGCATTGACGCGCGAGGGACCGAACCCAGCTTTTGACGGCACAACGCGGATCTCGTCAGAGGTCCGCGTTAACCTTTCTGCCTATGCAACTTGGGGCTGTGCTACCCCTATTTTCCCCCCAAAACCGCCGCTTTTCCTGGGATTTTCCGCTTGACGCAGGGGGGGATTGGGCGTTGTTTCGCGCTCGCTGCCGAGCTTGAGCGGCCCAATTGGCCGCCATCCCCCAAGAGTTCGGCCGCGATCGGACCTATTCCCCTGGAACGCTCTCAAAGATCCGAAGGACGGTGCAAATGAGCAAGAAGGATTTGATCGATGCCGTGGCAGCGGCAACCGAGCTCAGCAAAGACAAAGCTGGCGTGGCGGTCGATGCGGTCATCAATCACATTGAGGCCGTGATGAAGAAGGGCGAAGAGGTCCGCATCCCTGGGTTTGGTACCTTCAAGGTCGCCAAGCGGGCCGCGCGCAAGGCCCGCAATCCACAAACGGGCATGGAGATGATGCTGAAGGCCTCGGTGGTGCCGAAATTTCAGGCCTCCAAAGCCCTTAAAGACATGCTGAACTAGGCTCCCCCTTAAACATTATCGTTTGCGGAGCGCGCGGCCTTGGCGCGCTCGCGCCGACCCACCTTCGGGTCCGAGGCTTTACACACGCGGCGGGCGGGCGTTAGAGAGGCCGCGCGGATGGGGGCGGTTAGCTCAGCGGTAGAGCGCTTCGTTTACACCGAAGATGTCGGGAGTTCGATCCTCTCACCGCCCACCAGACACGGTTCCGGCCTCCGGAGAATGCTAATCGCCGCCTCCATTGCCTGCCGCTGACTAGGCGTCACAACGTTCGGGGTTGTGGTCGCGATCAGTCCCGCGGCGCGGCGTCAGAGGCTGATGGCTCAACCACTGCAAGGCCGCCTCGGAGAAATACCAGCTCCCGTCGGGGTTGAGTTCGATGAGCCCTTCCCCGTGCGCCCACTCCAGCAAAGCATGCGGGCATGGACGCGCAAGCGGCACCGCGAATGGTCGTTGTTGTCCCACGGGCTGGCTCCCCTCGTTCCCCCGATAGGGATCCTGCCTGCCTCGGTGGCCAACTGTCGAGCCGGCGGGGGGTATGGGCAGGTAGGAAGCCTGCCGGCGTTGCCCTCCTGCATCATGATCGGAACGCCTTGGTGCCGGGGCCGGGCGACGCGAGGGGTGGGGCGCCATGGCCGCCCATTGCAGACGGCAGCAGGGGTCGCGACGCAAACCGGCGGGGCGGCCGGGCGGGGCACTCAGGGGCTTTTAGGCGCGAGCGGAAGGGCGGCGTTGCCAGCGCAGCGGCGCGCGCGGCCCCCGCGCTCGTGCAAATCACCCCATCACCTGCGCAAGGAGAGCTAGCGGCGCCTGCTCTTTCGGCCGGTCTTGCCTGTCTTTGTCGCCCGCGGGCGCGGGGCAAACTCGGCCACCTGTTTGGCAAGTTTGGCCGCATAAACGCTGGCGTAAGACAGCGGCTCCGCAACAGTCCGCGTCACACCGGCAGGGCGCTTCTTGACCTTCTTTCGCACGACTGACTCCCAAGCTCACACGCAGGCCACTCTAGCACAGACAACAACATCTGGCGGACTGATATCGGTTCGGTGCTACCGGGATTAGCACACCGCGCGCGCACGCGTTTGCGGCACGACGGCACAGCGGAAGGCGGCAATGTTGTTGGCGCCCGCATCGCCACCAGACACCAGCGTGGTCGTCGCCTGATAGGGGATGAGCTCGTCCGCGGGGATGCCGATGGCCGAGCCGCAGGGGAACTGCTGGCGGGCGTGCCGCATGGGGGGCCCTACCAGGCGCCCTTTGCCACGCGCTAGGCGCATGTTTTGGGCTTGGGAGGACGCCTTGACGGGGGAGAAAGCCTCACGTACACGTGCCGACGGTGACGCTGCCCCTAAGCGAAGCAGGCTGGGGGCGTTTCTTCACGCTTTGCGGGCGTAGCTCAGTTGGTTAGAGCGCCGGCCTGTCACGCCGGAGGCCGCGGGTTCAAGTCCCGTCGCTCGCGCCATCATTTCAATGACTTACCTTTTTGCTGAACAGCGTTGGGACGCTTTTGGGCCGGCGCTGGGACGCTTTCGTTGGGATTTTGTTCTCTTATCTCGTGCAGCGTCAACATCGCGGACGTCGGCGAGTTGCACGGGGTCATACGTGGCGGGGTCATACGTGGCATGCAACCTGTTCGACTCCGACAACGTGTTCGCCATCTTCGAGGACAGCTTCGCGGGCGGCACGTTGCCGGCTAGCGCCTCGATTGCGCCGGAGCGCCTGAAATGGGCGAGCTGCCGCCGCTCCTGGTCGCCGAAGACTTTGGCCCGGAGGTCCCGGAAATCGTCACCTAGGGTGTCTTTCGAGTAGGGCCGACCCGATCGATTGGCGAAGATGTGGACTGCCCCTATGGGCTGGGCGGGCAGGCTGTCGAAATAGGCCTGCAGCATGCGCGTGGTGCGCGCGCTGAGCGTGGCTATGGCGTCGCGCCCAGTCTTGGTACGCGCAACGTCAAACCAGATGCCGACCGGATCACGGCGCATGTCGCCAACCCGCAGCTTACGGGCGTCGACCGGCGACAGCTGGCTGTCCCAGGCGACGGCCAGCAGCATCGCCATACCATTGTAGCCGGAGCGGATGGCCTCCTTCACTAAGCGGACCGCCTCACCCTCGCGCCACATGTCGTGCCGCGGTTTCGGCGCGGAGTTGGCGAACAGCAGGGACGGATCGCGCTCTGCTTGGCAGAAGCCGAACACGGCCATTTTAGCCCAGAGTGCGCGCCAAACCTTGATAACGCGGTGGGCTTCGGTCTCGGATACATCGGCCGCGATGCCCGTGCGGATAGTAAGCAGCATTTCAGGCGTGACGTGTTTCGGATCGAAATCCCCGATCAGTGGCTCGATCCGCTTCCAAGCCCTCGGCCAGTCATCGCGGCTGTGATGCTCGCGCGTCCAAGCGATCCCTTTCGCCTCACGCTCCTTCTCGCGCATGGCCATGGCGCGATAGTATCCGTCGCCGACGCTGCCGGGATGATAGCGCAACCCTTGGCCGATCGGCGCCAGACCGTGTCGATGCCGATCCCACTGCTGATTGAGCGCGGTGGCGCGGGCGACGTCGGCGGGCGAAGGCACGAGCTTGCCGTCGACGATGATGGCCGGTCCGAGCGGCACCCTGCGGAAGCCCTCAGCGATCATGCGCTTGCAGTTGGGGCGCCAGTAGCTTCGGCCTCGATGAACAATCAGGTAGCGGGGGTTTTTATCGTGGCCCACGGGAAGCCCAGCGTTGCTTGAAGACTTCCTCAGAAGTGTGTTGCTTTGACTCGGCCATCAAGTCGGCCGTCTGACAGTGGCGGGCCGACCTCCACCGATCGATTGCCTGGAGTTCGAACATGCCCGCGGTGGGATCAGGCGGGGGAAACCCGCGCGCAAGCAATTGGGGCAGCTTCTTCTCGAATTCGACCGAGGTCAGGCCCATGCGGCGTGCGGCCTTTACGGGGGGAACGTCTCCCGGATCGACCTTGAACCGGATATTTGCCGAGCAAGGTGCCTGATCCGCGCGCGAGACCGGCTGGTCAGCCATACCCGCCTCCTGCACGCTGCGCCATGTGGGGATCGTTGGCCGTATCAGCGTTGTTGGCGGCTGGCTTCCGCCGGGCGACGTCGGCCGCAAGCACGAATCGAATGTAGCCCGACAGAGTGCGTTGATCTGCGGCGGCGAGGGCGCGCAGTTCCTCCTTCAATCTTCTGGGCAAGAAGAAGTTGAATGGGCTCATGCCTCGGATCGATTTCGACATCCGGAACACATGCATTAGTCATGCATACTCCGTCAACTAACCTCCTGAAACCAAAATGGTTTTGTGACCAAAATGGTTTTCTCGGACGTACGCGGAGTTTTAAATGTCAATGCAATGAAGGGCATACGCGGCAACCTGAAGAGCCCGGCAAGCGCGCTTATCCCCAGGTTGTGCACAGGCTGGGCGAGCGGCCGCCGGCCTAAGTCTCTGAAATCCGGAGAGAATGTTCGTCGAGAATTTTTTTGCCTCAATGCAGGGCCTGCGGACAAATGCTGAGCCAACCTAAAAACCCGCCACATGCCGACCCCTCTTCACCTCGTTTTTGGTCGCGGCGGGACGGATGGACGCGCGCCCGGAAAGCGATGGCTAGTCAAGGACGACGCCGAGGTGTTGGCGACGGGCGAAGCAGCGCTGTTGCGGGCGTTAACGGCCCCCCTTGCGCCCTGGCCCGTTTCCGGGTGTTTGTGCACAGGAATTGATTCGGTACGTGGCATTTGCGTCCGAAACAGCGGACCCCCTGCGTCGATATGCTCGCCCTTCGCCTCAAAGCCTGGACGCGAAACCTGTTCCGTGAACCGGAACCTGTTCCAGGCGGGGAACTCATCGACTTCCCAAGAGCTTGCGACGAACAGGCTGAACCACTGGCCAGGCCACTTTCGAATCCTGTTCCGATTGGACCGGAATCGGTTCCGAGCGCATCAGAACCGGTTCCGGAACCTGTTCCAAAACTCACCGCACCGGCGGAACCTGTTGCGCTGGTGCACGCGCGAGCGTTGTTAGAGCTGCTACGGAAGGAGTGTGACGAGGAGGTATTTGGCGGGCAGGGCGTCATCATCAAGGCCAGCTACGTCGAGACCGTCGTCTATCGCAAGCTGCTCGAAAAGCGGGGCTGGCGTGCCCAGCCGTGGGACGGCCGGCATGGTGTCGGCAAGTACCTCAACATCCTCACCGGCGGAAAGAGGTCTCACAACTGGGAAACTGAAGACGGCCCAAAGAAGAAGGGCCGCGCCTATCGGATCGCGCCGGCCGCCGAGACCGGCGCCGTCGTCGATCTGGCGGAGCGCATGCGGGCGCACTACCGAGAACCGGTGTGCGCCCATGGCGGCGGGTCATGCGCCTGGCCGCTGTTGCGCGTGCGGCGGCGGGTATGACGCGGAAGCTCCTGCACTTGGCCGTGATCTTCGCCGGCATCGCCGTGCCAATGTGGCTGATGCCGCCGCGCGAGATCGAGACGCACATCAAAGAGCAGGGCCGCCTCAAAGAAGAGCGGGAAGCGGCGCCGCGCGCACAGCCCAGGTGGTCAATGGTGATCTGCCCGACTTGGTCGCCATGCCGGCGCGACGGCCGGCCGATCGTCGGCGCCGGGCCATGAGCGAGCCGCCCTCTGAAAAAGGCCCCCCGCGCGCGCCGTGGCCCGTTTGTCCTTGCCGCCATGCTGATCGGCTGCA
>Ga0081455_10001026_pt1 | contig 35200 bp, 34 predicted proteins | sample TabmetS3T2R1_FD_70207 | JGI IMG/M metagenome (GOLD analysis project Ga0081455, IMG submission 70207) | Tabebuia heterophylla rhizosphere microbial communities from the University of Puerto Rico - S3T2R1 | ecosystem: Host-associated > Plants > Roots > Rhizosphere ...
CGCATTTCGCGGGCGATGCCCTCTGCGACGGCTTCGCGATAGGTCGTCAGGTCCGCCACGCCGCACCTCCGTCGGCCCACACGTCGGCCAGCGCCTCGGCCGGGTCGGCATCCGGCGCCGCGGAGGCCTCCGCGATGGCGGCATCGATCTGGCTGTCGACGCGTCGGTCGGCGGCGTCGAGGTCGTCAGTCGACACCCCGCGCTCGGTCGCGAGTTTGCGCGCGAGGTCGAGCGGGTCGCGCTCCAGCCACTCCTCGAGCTCGCCCTCCGGCCGGTATTTCGCGGGATCGGTGCGGCTGTGGCCGTAGTGGCGGTAGGTCTGGGCCTCGATCACGGTCGGCCCGTCGCCGATCCGAGCCCGCGCCACGCCGGCCGCCACCGTGGCGTAAACCGCTTCGACGTCGTTGCCGTCGACGATCTCGGCCGGGATCTGGTGGGCCCCCGCCCGGTCGGCCGCCGGGTTGTCGGTCGCGGTGACCGATCGGATCGGCGTGTACTCCATGTAGAAGTTGTTCTCGCACACGAACAGGACCGGGAGCTTCCACACGGCGGCGAGGTTGAGCGACTCGTGGAAGGCCCCGATGTTGGTCGCGCCGTCACCGAAGTAGGCCACGGCGACCTGGTCGGTCCCGCGCAGCTTCGCCGACCAGGCCGCTCCGCAGGCGATCGGCAGGTGCGAGCCGACGATCGCGTAGGAGCCGAGCATCCCCCGGTCGGCCTTGGTGAGGTGCATCGAGCCGCCCTTGGCCTTGTTGAGCCCGGTGGCCTTGCTCATCAGCTCGGCGAGGCACTCCGTCGGCGTGGCGCCGCGCGCCATCGCGTGATGGTGCCCGCGATAGGTCGCGAAGACGTAGTCGTTGTCGCGCAGCGCCAGATCGGCTCCGACCGCGACCGCCTCGTGCCCGGCCGCGAGGTGAGTGGTGCCCTTGACGAGTCCCTTCAGGAACAGATCGTGGGCCGCCTTCTCGACGCCGCGGATCAGCCGCATCAGCTCGTACGCGCGGAGCAGCTCCTCGGCGTCGAGCGTCGTCGCGGCGGTCGGTTCGGCGGGAACGGTCACGATCGCTCGCCCCGGCCGGCGGCTGTGTTCAGGTGCGACTGCGACTCCCGAAGCGTGTCGAGCTGACCGCCGACGGTCCAGTACTTCCGGCCCGCGACGAGAAGCTCCTCTGCGGGGAACTTCGTGATCACCTCGCAGCCCTCGGCCGTCACCACGACCTCCTCCTCGATCCGCGCCGCGGACCAGCCGTCGGCCGCCGGCCAGTAGGTCTCGAGCGCGAAGACCATGCCCTCCTCGAGCGTCTCGGGGTGATCCAGGGACACCAGGCGGCTGAAGATCGGCTTCTCCCAGATGGCGAGGCCGACGCCGTGGCCGTACTGCAGGGCGAACGCCGCCTCCTCGTCCGGGAAGCCGAACTCCTCGGCGCGTGGCCACAGCTCCACGATGTCGGCGGTCGTGACACCCGGCTTGACGAGCGCGATCGCCGCGTCCATGTATTCGCGGCATCGCGTGTAGGCGTCGCGCTGGGCGATCGACGCACTGCCGACGGCGAATGTCCGGTAGTAGCACGTGCGATAGCCGAGATGGCTGTGCAGGATGTCGAAGAACGCCGGGTCGCCGGGCCGGATGACGCGGTCGCTGTAGACGTGTGGGTGCGGCGAGCAGCGTTCGCCCGAGATGGCGTTGACGCCCTCGACGTACTCGCTGCCGAGGCTGTACAGCACGTTGGCCACCAGGCCGACGGTCTCGTTCTCCCGGACGCCGGGCTTGAGGAACGCGTAGAGCTCGTCGTATGCGGCGTCGACCATCGAGCAGGCCTGGGCGAGCAGCGAGATCTCGTCCGGCGTCTTGATTCGCCGCGCTTCGAGGAAGATCTGCTGGCCGTCGACGACGTCGAGTCCCTCGGCCTTGAGCGCGGCCAGGATCGGCATCTCGACGACGTCGACCCCGACCGGTTCGCCGGCGAGATCGTGCTCACGAAGGATGGTCGCCACCTTGCGGGCGACCTCCTCGGCGATGCCGGCGTCCGGATGGAAGGCGCCGCGCAGCGTCGAGATGCCGGCCCGCGCACCGGATCGGCCGGCTCTGGCGGCGTCGGACAGCTCGGTGCTGCCCTCGGGCCGGTCGTGGTCGAGCCAGGGGTTGTAGAGCTGGTGGTGCTTGGCGGCCGATCCGAAGTCCCACTCGACCGGCTGCCCGCCGCGCGGCAGCACGGCGAACCGGATCAGCTTGTCCATCGCCCAGGTGCCGATGTGGGTCGACGTCATGTAACGCAGGTTGGAGAAGTCGAACGTCAGTAGCGACCCCAGGTCGGACCGGTCGAGCTGGTCGCGGAGGCGCTGCAGCCGCTCGCGGCGGAGTCGATCGAGGTCGACGCGCTCTTCCCAGTCGACCGCGTTGGGGCCGTACGTACGGATCGCCATGGTGAACACCCTCGCCCAGGAAGCGTTAAGTATAAGTTACGACCGGCGCGGGTCTGTGGCTAGAGGACCGCCCACGGTTTCCCATGAGCTCATGGGAAACTGCACGCCTCAAGGGTTACAACCCATGATCGGTTCGGTTTCCCATGACCTCATGGGAAACCAATGCCACCGGGCTCAGCTCCGCAGGTCGGCCTGGACGACGGCCCAGATGCCGACGGCCGGGACCTCGCCGTCGTTGCGATAGCGATGCGGCGTGCTCGACGCGAACGCCACGGCGTCGCCGGGCCCGATCGCGTACTCGTCGAAGCCGAGGGTGAGCAGAAGTGCGCCGGAGATGAGGTAGCCGTACTCCTCGCCGGCGTGCCGCATCGACTGACTGGTGCTCGACGAGCTGCCGCCGGGCGCGTACGTCACAAGCATGAAGTCGATCTGGACTCCCGGGATCCGGCCGAGACGCTCCCAGGTCACACCGGAGTCGAGCTGGAGCACCTCCCGCTCCGCGGGCCGGACGAGCGGACCGAGCCCGACGTCGGTGCCAGCTGATGCGGCCAGCGCCTCGACGACAGACGGCAGCCGGGTCGCGGACTCGGCCGGCGCCGAAACCACCTCGGCCGCGGTGTCGAAGACGTCCTCGACCGAGATGCCGAGCGCCTGCGTGATCGCATACAGGGTGCTCACCGACGGGCGGCTCCGAGCGTTCTCGATCTGGGAGATCAGACTCGCTGAGACGCCGACATCGCGGGCCAGCTGCCGTACCGACAGGCCCCGGCGAGTCCGTTCCTCGCGGATCCGGTCACCGACCGGCGGGATGCTGCTGGCCATGGGCTGATCGTACAGTGACAGTGAACGACCCGCCGGTTTGTCGCATGGATGCCAGATGCGCCGCGGACGTGGGACGATCAGCCCCGTGTCCTTGATCGCCACGCGCGGGCTCACCAAGAACTTTCCCCAAGTGGTCGCGCTGGATTCGCTGACCATCGACGTCGGCGCCGGGGTGACCGGTCTGGTGGGCGCGAACGGCGCCGGCAAGTCGACTCTGATCAAGATCCTGCTCGGCCTGCTGCCCGCGTCGTCCGGCAGCGCGACCGTGCTCGACCTCGATGTCGTGCGACAGGCCACCCAGATTCGGTCCCGGGTCGGCTACATGCCCGAGCACGACTGCCTGCCGCCGGACGTCTCGGCGACCGAGCTGATCGTGCACCTGGCCCGCATCTCCGGACTGCCACCGGACGCGGCCCGCGAACGCTCCGCGGACGTGCTTCGCCATGTCGGACTGGCCGAGGAGCGCTACCGGCCAATCGGCGGCTACTCCACCGGTATGCGGCAGCGGGTCAAGCTCGCCCAGGCGATCGTGCACGACCCCGAGCTGGTCTTCCTCGACGAGCCGACCAACGGGCTGGACCCGCTCGGCCGCGACGACATGCTCGCGCTGATCCGCCGGATCGGCACCGAGTTCGGCATCGCCGTCCTGGTGACGTCGCACCTGCTCGGCGAGCTCGAGCGCACCAGCGACAACATCGTGGTCATCGACGCCGGCCGACTGCTGCGCGCGTCCTCGACGGCCGAGTTCACCCAGGTGACCGGCGCCCTGACCGTCGAGGTTCAGGATCCTGACAGCGGCGCCAACCCGCGGGACCGGCTCGGCCACGCACTCGCCGCGCAAGGGCTGCAGGTCGCGCCGGCCGGTGGCCTGCTGCGGGTCGACATCGTGGACGAGTCCACCTACGACATCGTGCGCGACCAGGTCGCCGAGCTGGGTCTCGGTCTGGTCCGCATCGAGCAGACCCGGCACCGGATCGAGGACATCTTCATCGCCGACGCGACCGTGGAGGGAGTGCCCGATGGCGATCCCGCCTGAACCCGAGGCGCGTCGCAGCGTCATCCATGACATCGGCTACCGCAAGTACGACGGCATCCGGCTCGGCGAGGGCTACACCTGGCGGACCTTGTACGACCTGGGGCTGCGGCACTGCTACGGGCTCGGCCGGGCCGCGAAGTACAAGGTGCTGCCGATGCTGATGCTCGCGATCATGCTGATCCCGGCGCTGATCATCGTCGGCGTCCAGGTGATCGTCGACCTGGGCGAGCAGGTGCTTCCGTACTCCCGCTACTCGGTCATCATGCTCATGGTGATCAGCATCTTCGTGGCCGTCCAGGCGCCCGCGCTGATCTCTCGCGACCTGCGTTACCGGGTCCTCACGCTCTACCTCGCCAGACCGCTGCGGCTCGACACCTACGTCTATGCCCGCGTGGCGGCCCTGGCGTCGGGGTTGTTCATCCTGACCGGACTGCCGTTGCTGGTGCTCTACGTGGGCAGCCTACTGTCCGGGCTGTCCCCCGGCTCCGAGACCGTCGATGTCCTCGGTGGTCTCGGCGGCGCGGCCATCCTGTCGGTGGTGCTCGCCTGCGGAAGCGCCGTGGTCGCCGCCACCACGACCCGCCGGGGGTTCGCGATCGCCGCGATCATCACCGCCCTCGTGATGAGCTACACGATCGTCGCGACCGTGCAGGGCATCGCTGACGAGCAGGGCAACACCGACGTCGCCGGCTACGCGGGTCTGTTCTCGCCGTTCACCCTGGTCGACGGCATCCAGGTCGCGCTGTTCGACACCGAGGCGTCCACCTCGGCGGGTCCACCCGGGGCCGTCGGCGGGCTGGTGTTCATCGCCTTCGCCATCGTGCTCGTCGTCGGCTGCATGCTGGTGCTGCTCCGGCGCTACCGGAAGCTGGCGGGCCGATGAGCGAGCTTGCGAGCGAATCATTCAACGCAGCAGGGAGCTTGCGAGCGGCCGCGCAGCGGCCAGCGTCTGCTCAGGTGCCGACGAGCGAATGCGAGGAGGGCGCGTGAGTGAGCTTGTGCTGGAGCAGGTGTCGCGCTGGTATCACAACGTCGTCGCGGTCAACGACGTCTCCATGACGATCGGCCCCGGAGTCACCGGGCTGCTCGGACCCAACGGCGCCGGCAAGTCGACGCTGATCGCGATGATGTCCGGCTTCCTCGCCCCCTCGTCCGGCACCGTCACGCTCGACGGCACTACGGTCTGGCGGCACGAGCAGCTCTATCGCCAGATCGGGCTCGTTCCCGAACGGGAGGCGGCCTACGACAACCTCACCGGCGGGCAGTTCGTCGTGGCCAACGCGGAACTGCAGGGCGTCCCCGACCCGATCGCCGCGGCCACGAGAGCGATCGCGACCGTCGAGATGCAGCCGGCTCAGGACCGCAAGATCGCGACGTACTCCAAGGGCATGCGACAGCGGATCAAGATGGCCTCGGCCCTTGTCCACGACCCCGCGGTACTGCTGCTCGACGAGCCGTTCAACGGCATGGACCCTCGACAGCGGCTGCACCTGATCGAGCTCCTGCGCCGGATGGGTGCCGAGGGACGAACGGTCATGTTCAGCTCGCACATCCTCGAGGAGGTCGAGCAGGTCGCCAGTCACATCGAGGTGATGGTCGCCGGCCGACACGCGGCCTCGGGCGACTTCGGCGAGATCCGCCGCCTGATGACCGACCGGCCGAACCGATACCTGATCCGCACCGACGACGACCGTCAGCTGGCCAGCCTGCTGATCGGCGACTCGTCGTGTCGAGGGGTGACGCTGCGATCCGACGACGGCCTGGATGTCGAGGCCGTCGACTTCGGCCGGTTCGCCGTGGTGCTTCCGCAACTCGCCAGCTCCGCCGGCATCCGGCTGCTCGAGGTCAAGCCCACCGACGAGTCGCTGGAGAGCGTCTTCGCCTATCTGGTCAGCTCTTAGGGGTGTCATGACGAACGCCACGATCATCGGGCTCACCGTCCGCAACGGCCTCGGGACCCGGCGCGCGGTCGTGCTGGTCCTTCTCCCATTGGTGCTGGTCGGCATGGCGGGCATCCTCCGGGCCCTGGTCGGCGTGGATCGGGACGCCACCGAGGGTGTCGTGCTCGGGCTGGGGATGACCGTCGTCCTGCCGCTGGTCGCGCTGATCTGCGCCACCAGCGTGCTCGCCGCCGAGGTCGACGACGGGTCGATCGTCTACCTGCTGGCCAAGCCCATCTCGCGGCACGTCATCGTCGTCAGCAAATACGTCGTGGCCGTCACGGCGACGACGTTGTTCACCGTGCTGCCGATCATGCTGGCCTGCGCCATCCTGACCGGCGAAGCGCGCCCGACCGTCGCGTACGGCGTCGGAAGCCTGCTCGGCGCCATCGTCTACTGCCCGATCTTCCTGCTGCTGTCGGCCGCCACTCGGCATGCCGTCGCGACCGGCCTGATCTATGTGCTCGTCTGGGAGGGCCTGCTCGGCGGGCTGCTCAGCGGCGTGCGTTGGCTGAGCGTCAGCGCCTGGGCGGTCGGCCTGGCCGAGGGGATCGCCGGGGACGCCGGCGTGACACCGTCCGACGTCGAGACGGTCAACCCGGCGTACGCGATCGTCGCCGCTGCCGTCGTCACCGTGGCGGCAGTTTGGCTGGCCGGCGACCGGCTGCGGTCGTTCCGGCTCACCGGCGAGGAGTGAGGGCCGCGCGGCCGCTGCGTCCCATGCGACGGGTCGAGCTCACCCGGCCGCCCAATCCCCGACGGCACTTCCTTGCACCGTGCGTGGTCGGTCAGCCACGACCAGTTTGAATCGCTGTTCAATACTGGAGGAGAAACGGGGCCTCCGAGGTGGACGGATTGCGTAATACGCAATCATGATGGGCGATACGCAACGCAAGGGAGCACTGATCGCATGTCCTTTCCCAGTGACCTCGAGATCGCCAGGGCGACGTCGCTCAAGCCGATCGAGGACATCGCCAACCTCATGGGTCTCGAGAGCGACCTGCTCGAATGGCACGGCGAGCACGTACTCAAGGTCAAGCTCGACGCCATCGAGCGGCTCGCCGACCGGCCGCGAGCCAAGTACGTCGTGGTCAGTGCGATCACTCCCACCCCACTCGGCGAGGGCAAGACCACGACCACGGTCGGTATCGGCCAGGGCTTCGGTCACCTCGGCCGACGGGCGACGGTCGCCGTACGGCAGCCGTCGATGGGGCCGACGCTCGGCATCAAGGGCGGCGCGGCCGGCGGCGGCTACAGCCAGATCGTGCCGATGGAGGTGCTCAACCTGCACCTCACCGGCGACATGCATGCGGTCACCGCGGCGCACAACCTGCTGAGTGCTGTTGTCGACGACCACCTCTACCGCGGCGACGCGCTCGGACTCGACTTCCACAACATCACCTGGCGGCGGGTCCTCGACGTCAACGACCGGGCCCTCCGCAACATCGTCGTGGGTCTCGGCGGGCGCGGCGACGGTGTGCCCCGCCAGACCGGCTTCGACATCACTGCGGCGTCCGAGGTGATGGCGGCGCTGGCGCTGGCGCGCGACCTCCAGGACCTCCGGGCCCGGATCGGACGGGTCGTGGTCGGCTACACCGGCGACGGTGAGCCCGTGACGGCCGAGCAACTCGACGCGGCCGGAGCGATGACGGTGTTGCTGCGGGAGGCGATCAAGCCCAACGTGCTGCAGACGCTCGAGCACACGCCCGTACTCGTCCACACCGGGCCGTTCGGCAACATCGCGACCGGCAACTCGTCGATCGTCGCCGACCGGATCGGGCTGCGTTGCGGCGACTTCCTCATCACCGAGGCCGGCTTCGGTGCCGACATGGGAGCCGAGCGGTTCTTCAATCTCAAGTGCCGGATCTCCGGCGAGGCCCCCGACGCCGCCGTGGTCGTCGCGACGGTACGCGCGCTCAAGGCCCACTCGGGTCGGCACCGCATCGTCGCCGGCAAGCCGCTGCCGGACGAGCTTCTGGCCGAGTCGCCGGACGAGGTGCACGCGGGCGCGGACAACCTTCGCAAGCAGATCGAGAACATCCGGCTGCACGGTGTCTCGCCGGTCGTGGCCGTCAACGCCTTCCCGACCGACCACCCGTCGGAGCACGCCGCGATCCGCGAGATCGCCGAGGCGGCCGGCGCTCGCGTCGCGGTCTCGACGCACTTCACCGACGGTGGCGCCGGGGCGGCCGAACTGGCCGAGGCCATCGCCGAGGCGGCCGACGAGCCCAGCGACTTCCAGCTGCTCTACTCGGACGAGGCGTCGCTGCGCGAGAAGATCGAGACGGTCGCGACGAAGGTCTACGGCGCCGCCGACGTCGAGTACTCGGTCCAGGCGAACCGGTCGCTCGACACGTACGAGCGGGCCGGCTTCGGCCACCTCCCGGTCTGCATCGCCAAGACGCACCTGTCGATCACGTCCGACCCGAAGCGGACCGGGGCGCCGACCGGGTGGACCCTGCCGGTACGCGAGGTGCGGGCCTCGGTCGGCGCCGGATTCGTGTACCCGATCTGCGGCGACATGCGGACCATGCCGGGTCTGGGCTCCAACCCGGCGCTCCGCCACGTCGACATCGACGACAACGGCGACATCGTCGGCCTGTCCTGACGACCATCGCGACATCACTCGTGGCGCGCTCGTCGGTCAGTCGGCCGCCGCAACTCCGCAGATCTCGTCGGCACTCTGCACGGCTCGTACGCACTCTGTACGGCGTCGACACCGTGCAGAGTGGGCACACACCACGAGAACGTGGTATCGCAACATCACTCGGCAGGCGGCCGCCGCAACCGCTTGGTCTCGCTGCGCCGCTGCTTGGCGGCGCGGCGGCGAGCCATGGCGCCGCGCGACGGACGGGTCGGACGCCGGCGTTTCGGCGGCGGCGCCAGCGCGACCTCGAGGATCTCGGCCAGTCGGTCCGCCGCCGCGTGCCGGTTGCGCAGCTGCGATCGGTGCTCGGAAGCAGTGACGGTCAGGACGCCGTCGACCAGCCGGTCACTCAGCCGGGACAGGGCCCGCTCGCGCTGCGACTCCGACAACGCCCGTGACGTCGCGACGTCGTAGGACAGCTCCACCCGGGAGTCGGTCGTGTTGACGCCCTGGCCGCCGGGCCCGCTCGAGCGGGAGAACCGCCAGGCGAGCTCGTCGGACGGCACGGTGACGGGTCCTGCCCGCAATGGCCCCTCGACACCGTCCACAATGTCCACGCTCCCACACGCGAGGTCGCATAACGATGCGGTAACGGACTATGGGAACGCTCCCATGCGCCTCTTGACGCCGCGACCTGGGACGCAGCACGATGCCTGGGAGCGCTCCCATACTCGGGTTGAATCCGTAGTGGAGCGCCAGAGAGGGAGGTCACGGTGATCAGCAAGGCGGCGCGGAGGACCAAGCTCCGCTGGCTGGTCGGAGTCGCGGCGATCGCGCTGCTGGCACCGGCCTGTGGAGGGGACGACGACAGCAGCAGCGGGAGCAGTTCCGACGAACCGGTCACCTTGACCGTGAATGTCTTCGGTGGCGACGGCTTCGGCTACGACAATCTCGTCAAGCAGTACGAGCAGCAGCATCCGAACATCACGGTCGACTACAACGTGGTCACCGACGACTACGACAACGAGTTCCGGCCGCAACTGATCCAGCAACTCGACGCGGGCAGCGGCGCCGGTGACGTCGTGGCGATCGAGGAGCAGGGCGTCGGCCAGATGATGTCGATGGACGACGCCTGGGTCGACCTGTCCGACTACGGCCTCGACTCCCGCGAGTCGGACTACCCGGCCTGGAAGTGGGACCTCGGCCACACCAACGACGGCAAGCTCGCCGGACTCGGCACCGACGTCGGCGGCATGGCGATGTGCTACCGCACCGACCTGTTCAAGCAGGCCGGACTGCCGACCAACCGGGACCAGGTCGCCGCGATGTGGCAGGACTGGGACGGCTTCACGCAGACCGCGCAGAAGTTCGTCGACTCCGGTGTCGACGCGGCGTTCATCGACAGCCCGAACCAGATCTACAACATCCGCCTGGTGCAGGAGGCCGGCAACGGCGACGGCACCAGCTACTTCGATCGCGAGAACAACTACATCCTCGCGGACTCCCCCGCGGTCAAGACGGCGTTCGACTATGTGCTCCAGCTGAATGACATGGGTGCGATCGGCAAGTTCCAGAACTGGACCGACGAGTGGAACGTCGCCATGGAGGCCGGCGGCTTCGCGACGATGGGTTGCCCGGCCTGGATGGCAGGCGTCATCGAGTCCACCTCCGGCAAGCAGAACGCCGGCAACTGGGATATGGCTCCGGTGCCCGGTGTCAGCGGCAACTGGGGCGGCTCGTGGCTCGCGGTCCCGGCGCAAAGTGACCACCCGGAGGAGGCCGCGGCCCTGGCGGACTTCCTGACCGAGCCTTCGAGCCAGCTGGCCGCCTACAAGGCGATCAGCGTCTTCCCGAGCTCGCCGGAGGCCCAGCAGAACCCGGCCGTCGCCGACAGCAAGAACGCGTACTTCAACGACGCGCCGGTGGGTCAGATCATCTCCGACTCGATCACGTCCTTCCAGCCCGTCTACTACGGCGAACTGCACTCGGCGGTACGAGCCGCGGTGGAGGACGTGTTGTACGGCGTCGTCGAGGGAACGTACTCCGATGACGAGGCCTGGGACGCATTCGTCTCGGCAGGCCAGGAAGTCGTCGACACCAGTGGGTGAACGACTGTGAAGACGGCGGAGCGGGTTGCGTCTGAGTCTCAGGCGCAACCCGCCTCTCCGGTCCGCCCCCGAAGCCGCTTCCGGCGGTTCCTCTCCGTGGTGGACCTGAAGGCCAGCCCCTACCTGCTGGTGTCGCCGTACTTCATCCTGTTCCTGATCTTCGGCGCCTTCCCCCTGGGATTCACGCTGTGGGTCTCGCTGCACGACTGGCAGCTGGCCGGCGACAAGGAATGGATCGGCCTCGACAACTACCAGTTCCTGCTGACCAACGAGCGCTTCCGAATGACGGTCGTCAACACGATCGGCATGTTCGTCCTCGCGACGGTCCCGCAGCTCCTGCTGGCGCTGATGGTCGCGAACGCGCTAAACAAGCGCTTCCGGGGCCGGCTCCTCATCCGCCTCGGAGTCCTGATCCCGATGGTGACGTCCGTGGTCGCGGTCGCCATCGTGTTCAGCCAGATTTACGGAACCAAGTACGGCATGGTCAACTGGTTCCTCGGCAACTTCGGCGTCGATCCGATCGACTGGCGCAAGACGTCCCTCGCATCGTGGGTGGCGATCTCGTCGATGGTCGACTGGCGATGGACCGGCTACAACGCGATCATCTACCTGGCCGCGATGCAGGCCATCCCCCGCGTGCTCTACGAAGCTGCGACCGTCGATGGTGCCTCGTCGCGCCGGCAGTTCTGGCACATCACGGTGCCGCAGCTGAAACCGGTGATCATCTTCACCGTCTTCATCTCGACGATCGGCGGACTCACCCTGTTCGCGGAGCCGATGATGTTCAACTCCGGGCGGCTCGACGGTGGTACGACCGGGCAGTTCCAGACGGTCGCGATGTACATCGTCCAGGCCTTCCGCGAGCGCAACAACTACGGACTCGCCGCGGCGGCGGCCTGGCTGCTGTTCGCCCTCATCGTCGTCATCGCCCTGGCGAACTACCTCGTGGTCAACCGGATCCGGGAGTCGCGATGAGCACTGTCACGAGCCGTACTCGCGCTGATGCGGCGTCTGAGCCCGCCGACCGGCGCCCGACCCGACGGCTGCGGCCACGGCGCAATCGCAGTGGAGCCGGCGTCCACGTCTGGGATGCCACGCCGCTGACCCGGATCGCGATCGGCGCCACCATCATCTTGTCGATCTTCCCGCTCTACTGGATGATCGTCGTCGCCAGCCGGGACGCCTCGGCAGCCACGACGTTCCCGCCGCCGATGACTCCGGGCGGCAACCTCGGCGACAACGTCTCGACGGCGATCAACGACGACAGCTCGAACCTGGTCAAGGGCCTGATCAACTCGTTCATCGTGTCCGGCACGGTCGCGTTCTCGGTGGTCGTCATCTCGACCCTGGCCGGGTTCGCGTTCGCCAAGCTGCGCTTCAAGGGCTCGACCGTGCTGCTGGCGATCATCCTGCTGACGATGGCGGTGCCGCTGCAGCACATCGGCATCGTGCCGCTCTACATCATGATGATCGAGCTCGGCTGGGTGAACACGTTGCAGGCGGTCATCCTGCCGTTCCTCGTCAACGGCTTCGGCATCTTCCTGATGCGCCAGTACACGATCCAGGCGGTGCCCGACGAGCTCGTCGAGGCGGCTCGGATCGATGGTGCGTCGACGCTGCGGATCTACTGGAACATCGTGCTCCCGGCGGTACGGCCCGGCATCGCCGTACTCGGCCTGCTGACGTTCATGCAGAACTGGAACGAGTTCCTCTGGCCGCTGATCGCACTGAGCCCCGACAACCCCACCGTCCAGGTGGCCATCCAGCAACTCACGACCGGCAACTACAGCGCTGATTACTCGATGATCTTCACCGGAACCCTGCTCTCCATCCTTCCGCTGTTGATCGTCTTCATCGCCTTCGGCAAGCAGATCGTCGGCGGCATTATGGAAGGAGGCGTCAAGGCATGACAGATCTCGACGTACGCACCGAGGTCGAGCTCGACCAGGTCCAGCTCTCCGACTTCCCCGACGACTTCGCCTGGGGCGCAGCGACCGCCGCGTACCAGATCGAAGGCGCCCATCACGCCGACGGCCGCACCGACTCGATTTGGGACACCTACAGCCACACGCCCGGCCGGATCGACGGCGGGGACACCGGCGACGTGGCGGTGGATCACTACCACCGCTGGCGCGAGGACGTCGCCCTGATGGCCAAGCTCGGCATCGCGAACTACCGCTTCTCGGTGTCGTGGCCGCGAGTGCAGCCGGGCGGTCGCGGTCCGGCGAACCAGCGCGGGCTCGACTTCTACCGCCGGCTCGTCGACGAGCTCCTGAGCCACGGGATCACGCCCTGGCTCACGCTCTACCACTGGGATCTGCCGCAGGAGCTCGAGGACGCCGGCGGCTGGCCGGAACGGGACACCGCGCTGCGCTTCGCCGAGTACGCCGGGCTCGTCGTCGACGCGCTGGGCGACCGAGTCGGCTCGTGGAGCACACTGAACGAGCCGTGGTGCTCGGCGTTCCTCGGGTACGCGGGCGGACTGCATGCACCGGGCCGGGTCGAGCCGGGAGCGTCGATTGCGGCGACGCACCATCTGCTGCTGGCCCATGGGCTGGCGACCCAGACGCTTCGGGCCGCCGACGGCGACCGCGAGATCGGGATCACGCTCAACCTCTATCCGGTCTCGGCCCAGACCGAGAGCACCGGCGACCTGGAGGCGGCCCGCCGGATCGACGGGCTCCACAACCGGCTGTTCCTGGACCCGCTGTTCAGCGGCGGCTACCCGGCCGACGTCCAGTCCGACCTGGCCGGCGTGTCCGACTTCGGCTTCGTCCGCGACGGCGACCATGCCGTCATCGCCGAGCCGCTCGACTTCCTCGGCGTCAACTACTACACCCGGCACGTCGTCGGCCAGGGCCCGTACCCCGGCACCCAGCTGGCCAGCTTCGTCGGGCGCGACCTGCCCCAGACCGCGATGGGCTGGGAGGTCGACAGCGGTGGGCTCACCGAGGTGCTGCAGATGGCCGCCCGCCACACCAGCCTGCCGATCTACGTGACCGAGAATGGCGCCGCGTACGACGACGTCGTCGGTCCGGACGGTCAGGTCGACGACCAGGAGCGGATCGGCTATATCCGCAGCCACATCGAGGCCTGCGCGGATGCGTTGCAGGCCGGCGTACCGCTGCGCGGCTACTTCGTGTGGTCGCTGCTCGACAACTTCGAGTGGGCCCGCGGCTACGCCAAGCGGTTCGGCATCGTGTACGTCGACTTCGAGAGCCAGCAGCGGATCCCCAAGGCCAGTGCGCTCTGGTACGCCGACCTGCTTCGGCAGCACGGCGGCGGCATACTTTCGCCTGTGAGCGAGTGAGGTGTCGGGTGACGGAACGACGCGATCGAGGTCGCCGGTGAACGTGCGGCGGACGAGCCCGGCCGGTGGCCAGCCGACGATCGAGCAGGTCGCGGCCCGGGCCGGCGTGGGCCGGGGCACGGTGTCGCGGGTCATCAACGGCTCGCCGCAGGTCACCGACCGCACCCGGGAGGCGGTGCTGCGCGCGATCGACGAGCTCGGCTATGTCCCCAACCGGGCGGCCCGGGCACTCGTGACTCAGCGGACCGACACCGTGGCGCTGCTGATCTCCGAGTCCGAGGAGCGGATCTTCGGCGAGCCGTTCTTCGCCGGCATCGTGCGTGGCGTCAGCATCGCCATCACGGCGTCGTCGCGCCAGCTGGTGCTCGCCATGGCGCAGGGGGCTGACGGCCACAGCCGACTCGAGCACTACCTCACCGGACAGCACGTCGACGGCGTGCTCCTGCTGTCGCTGCACGGCGACGACCCGCTGCCGAACCACTTGCTCGCCCGTGGCCTGCCGGTCGTTCTCGGGGGGCGGCCGGCCGGCTGGACCGGCGGTCGCTACGTCGACGTCGACAACCGGGCGGGCGCCCGGGCCGCGACCGAGCACCTGATCAACCGCGGCCGGCGCCGGATCGCGACCATCACCGGTCCACGCGACATGAGCGCCGGACTCGAACGACTCGAGGGCTATCGTCAAGCGCTCGCCGCGGCCGGACACGAGCCGGCGGCGTCTGCCGTGGCCGACGGCGACTTCAGCGAGGCGAGCGGCGTACGCGCGATGCGCGATCTGCTGACCCGGGTCCCGGATCTGGATGCGGTCTTCGCGGCGAGCGACCCGATGGCGGTCGGTGCCCTGACCGTCCTCCGGGAGCAAGGCCGCCAGGTGCCCCGCGACGTCGCCGTCGTCGGCTTCGACGACTCGCCGGTGTCGCAGCACACCGACCCGCCGCTGACCAGCGTCCACCAGCCGGCCGAACGGATGGGCCAGGAGATGGCCGCGCTCTTGCTGGCCCAGATGGAGGGCCGGGCCGGGCCGGACGACTCGGTGGTGCTGCCGACCGAGCTCGTCGTACGCCAGTCGAGCTGACCCCGAGGGCGATCGGAACGAGGGCATTGTGCCCTCGTCGCATCGGGCGCACACTGGAAAGGACCGAGCCCCCGACCCACTCGAGGACGTGCGCCACTCCACCCCGATCAACTGGCCACCGGACACGGTTCCGGTGCTGTCGCGCGGGAAGCATCGGCGCCCTCGCAACGGGGCCTGCTTCATGGAGCTCGCGTCCTACATGGCGGGCGAGCCCTGGTCGGACCATCCGGAGTGCACCCACCCGGCGCTGGCCGCGCTGGCCCGTGAGATCAACGACTACACGACCGACGAGGGACGCCACCGGCTGGCTCCGATGGTTCCGTCGGTCATCGGCCTCACCAGCGACGATCCCCAGCTCGAGATCGACATCGCCCTGCGCGCGGCGAGCGCGGCACTTCCGATAGCCGCCGAGGAGCGCCAGCGCGTGCTCGCCGTCGGCATCCTCCGCTGCCGGGCCGAGCGCGGCACCGACAGCGACTCCCCAACCGACCAGCTCGACGCCGCCAGCCAGGAGGCGCTCGACTCGGTGCCGATCGCGGCCGCGTGGGCAGCCGAGTTCGTCAAGACGTCGCCGTGGCGCCCCAGGCGCGCCCGCCGGCGGCCATACGTCGGGATCATCCACCACGCGGCGCGCAGCATCGGCGAGGCCTGCGTCGACGACCCCGACACCCGGCTCTACGAACTGCTCCGCGACACGATCGACGACTGCCGCCGCCGGATCCCGGTGAAGCCGCCGGCCCGCTCGCTGCCCACCCGGGTCACGACCTAGCTCCGTCGCGACACCGAGCATCCCCACCGCTGCTGCGCGGTTGCCCCCTCCTGCACGTACGGCCTTGACTCCGACCCGACCTTGACAGCGGGCTGACCCTATGGTCATACTCAACCAACTAGTTGATCAACTGAACGGTTGAATTCACTGGCATCGGATCAGCTCAGCCTCACCTTCGCCGCCCTGGCCGACCCCACCCGGCGAGCCATCCTGGCGCGGTTGGCCGACGGCGAGGCGACGGTCAACGAGCTGGCCGAGCCGTTCGACATCAGCCTCCAAGCGGTCTCCAAGCACCTGAAGGTGCTCGAACGAGCCGGGCTGATCACGCGGGCGAGGAACGCACAGTGGCGTCCCTGCCGACTCGAGACGGCCCCGCTGGACAGCGCCTCGGACTGGATCACCCGCTACCGGCAGATCTGGACCGACCGGTTCGAGCGGCTGGACCGCGAAATCGACAAGCTCCAACGCAATCGAAAGGAACGAGACCATGGCCAAGACTGAGTTCGTCATCGAGCCCGGCCAGCAGGACATCGTGATCAAGCGGACGTTCGATGCACCCCGAGACGTGGTGTTCGAGGCGCTCACCGATCCGACCATCCTCGCGAAGTGGTGGGGTGGTCCCGGCGAAGTCAAGGTCGACCGCTACGAGGCCCGCCACGGCGGCCAATGGCGGTTCGTCAGCCGCGACGACGAAGGTGCCGAGTGGGCGTTTCGAGGCGTCTACCACGACGTGGTGCCGTCGGAGCGGGTCACCTACACCTTCGAGTTCGAGGGCATGCCCGGTCACATCGCGCTCGAGACCGTCACGCTCGAGGAGAGCGACGGCAAGACCACGTACGTCTCGAACTCGGTGTTCCAGACGGTCGAGGACCGAGACGGCATGGTCCAGAGCGGCATGCAGTCCGGCGCCGAGGCGTCACTCGACAAGCTGGCTTCGCTCGTCGAAGGCAGCTGAGCCACTCCGCTCGTCAGAGCCCTCTGGCGGTAGGCAAATCCCGAGACGCGCCGGCGTGTCTCGGGATTTGCCCACCCTCAGTGGGGACGGTCAGAGCTCGACTCGTCCGGACACACACGTGACAGTCCCGCCCCCGACCCAGATCGCACCGTCGGCATCCCGCGAGACATGGACCCGGCCGGCCCGGCCCAGCACGGTTCCCTGGCTCGCGACGTAGGGCGTCTCGACCCGGCCGGTCCGCAGCAGCCACCCCGCAAGCGACGCATTCAGGCTCCCGGTCACCGGATCCTCCACCGTCGCGCCCACCATCGGCGAGAACGCCCGCACCTCGATCGCGGTCTCCGAGCCGGCCGGATAGGGACCGGCGACTCCGATGTCGAGGTCGACGATCCCCGGCCGCAGCCCGAGCACCTCATCGGCGCTGGCCAGCCACACCGCCACCCAACCCGGGCCGTTGTCGACCCACTCGGCGTCGAGGATGTCGTCTCGCTCGATCCGCAGCACATCGGCGATCCGCTGGACGTGCTCTTCGGCCACCTCCCCCGACCGAATCAGCGGCGGGGCGGCGAAGGCCAGTCCGTCGCTGGAGTGCCGGATCGGCACCAGGCCGGCGCCGCACTCCTGCACGATCGCGTCACCGCGGGACACTCCCCCGTTCGACAACCAGGCATGACAGGTCCCGAGCGTCGGATGACCGGCGAACGGCAGCTCCGCGGTCGGCGTGAAGATCCGTACCCGGTAGTCGGCGCCGGAATCCGTCGGCGGCAGGACGAACGTCGTCTCGGACAGGTTGGTCCAGTGCGCGAACCGCTGCATCTGCTCGGTGGACAGTCCGTCTGCGCCGTGGACGACCGCAACCGGATTGCCGGCGTACGGCGTCGTGGTGAACACATCGACCTGGGTGAAGTCACGAGTCATCTGGCCGAGTGTGCCACCCACGCAGATTCGCCCGGCCCGAACCGAGTAGTTGTCCGCATGTGAAGACATGGCGCGCCGACAAGGGTGATGCCATGAGCACACCCAAGGCCCCCACCAACACCACCGCGTTCTTCGTCCAGTCCGGCATCTCGTTCGGACTCGCGCTGCTGTCCTTGCTGATCGGCATCCTCTACCTCGAGGTCGACCCGTGGATACGCGCGTTCCTCGGCCTCGCCGTCGTCTTCCTGACCACTTCCTCGTTCACCCTCGCCAAGTGCGTCCGCGACCAGCAGGAGTCGAGCACCTTGTACCAGCGAATCGACCAGGCTCGCGTCGACAAGATCCTGGCCGAACACGATCCCTTCCAGAACCCCGCCTGAGCATCCCTGTGCGGCGGCGGGCCCGCGCTGGGGACGGGCCCGCCGCATCGTCATGTCCGCGGGTTGACACGTGTGGCCGGTAGCCCTAACTTCAACAGCCATGACAACGTTGTCGCCATCGGGGTCGGCCGGGGCCGGCGCGCCGCGACCCCGTCCGACGATGATCGACGTCGCCGAACACGCCCACGTCTCGCTCAAGACCGTGTCCCGCGTCGTCAACGACGAGCCTGGGGTGCGATCCGAGACCGCGGAGCGGGTTCGCGAGTCGATCAAAGCCCTGGGCTTTCGCCGCAACGACGGCGCCCGGCAGTTGCGTCGGGGTCGTACGGCGAGCATCGGGCTGGTCGTCGAGGATCTGGCCAACCCGTTCTACTCGACCCTCACCGGAGCGGTCGAACGGGTGGCCCGCCGACGCGCGCACCTGCTGATGAGCGCGTCGGCCGAAGGCTCCGCCGAGCGGGAGCGGTCCATCGTCGAGGCGTTCCTGGACCGGCGTGTGGACGGCCTGATCATCGTGCCGGCCGCGGCCGAGCACGGCTGGCTGATCCCGGAGCTCGGCGACCGCACCCCGGTGGTTTTCGTCGACCGTCCCGCCGTCGGCATCGCGGCCGATGCGGTCCTGATCGACAACCGCGGCGGGGTTCGCAGTGCCGTCGAGCATCTGGTCGCCCGCGGACATCGGCGGCTGGGCTTCCTGGGCGACGACGCAACGTTTTGGACCGCGAACGAGCGCCGGGCCGGGTTCGAGGCCAGCGTCCACGACCTCGATCAGGCCGAGACCGGCAACATCGCGATGGGCCCGTACGAGCTGGACGACCTGGTCACCCTCCTGCGCTCGTGGACCGACGGCCCCGACTCGATCACCGCCGTCGTCACCGGCAACAACCGGGTCACATCGCAGGTGCTGCACGCCGTACGCCGGCTCGACGCCCGTCCGGCCCTGGTCGGCTTCGACGACTTCGAGTACGCGGACCTGCTCGATCCGCCGGTCACCGTGATCAGCCACCACCCCGACGCGCTCGGCGAGCAGGCCGCCCACACGCTGTTCTCCCGGCTCGACGCCATGGCCGAGGCCGACAGCCGGCTGCCGTCGGTCCGCCAGATCGTGCTCCCGACGCGACTCATCGTGCGTGGCAGCTCGGGCCACGGCGACTCCGAGGGCAACGAACCATAACGATGCCCGCATCCGTCACCACCACCCCGCCGGTGCGCCGTACCCTCCGGCAGTAACAGCCGAAAGGACCCCGCATGCGGCGCACAGCGCTGGCGAGTGCCGCCATTCTCGCTGCGGCGACGATGCTCACGGCATGTGGCGACGACGGCTCCGACGCCAGTAGCGGCAGTTCCGGAGGCGACGTCGAGGTCATGACCTGGTGGACCGAGGGCGGTGAGAAGGCCGGCCTGGACGCCTTGATCCAGCTCTTCGACAGCCAGTACCCCGACCAGCACCTGGTGAGCACGCCGATCGCCGGCGGTGGCGGTGGCAACGCCAAGCAGGAGATCATGCAGCGCCTGACGCAGCACGATCCGCCGTCGTCCTTCCAGGGCCATGCCGGAGGCGAGCTGCAGGACTACATCAACACCGGCCGGCTGCAAGACATCAGCTCGCTGTACGACGAGGAGGGCTGGAACCACGTCTTCCCGCCCGACCTGATCGACATGCTGACCTACCAAGGCGCGATCTACTCTGTCCCGGCCAACATCCACCGCGCCAACCTGGTGTGGGCGAACCCGCAGGTGCTCAAGGACGCCGGCCTCCCGCTGACCGCTCCGGCATCGATCGACGACTGGGTCGACGACTTGCGGCAGCTCCAGCAGGGCGGCATGAAGGCACCACTGGCGATTGCCACCGACTGGACCCAGGTGCACCTGCTCGAGACCGTCCTGATCTCCGACCTCGGTCCGGACGGCTACACGGGGCTATGGGACGGATCGACCGACTGGGGGTCGCCCGAGATCACGGCCGCCCTCGAGGACTACGCCACGCTCATGACGTTCACCAACGACAACCGAGTGAGTCTCGATTGGCCGGAGTCGTCCGGCATGGTGGCCGACGGCGAGTCCGCGTACACGGTGATGGGTGACTGGGTTCCGGCGAGCTTCGATCGGATGGGCCTCAAGCCCCTGAAGGACTACGTCTGGTGGCCGGTGCCGGGGACCGCCGGTGTGTTCGACTTCCTTGCCGACTCCTTCACGCTGCCGGCCAACGCGCCGGACCAGGAGGGCGCGGAGGACTGGCTGCGGGTCGTTGGCAGTGCCGAGGGCCAGAAGGAGTTCAACCTGGCCAAGGGCTCGATCCCGGCTCGCACCGACGCCGACCCGCAGGACTACGGCATCTACCAGCAGTCGGCCATGCAGGACTTCGCCTCCGACGCGATCGTGCCGTCACTGGAGCACGGTGCCGCCACGTCGATCGCCTGGCTGAACCAGATCACGTCCGCGGTCGGCAAGTTCTCCGCCGATCCCGATGTAGGGGCGTTCCAAGACGACCTGGTCGCCGCCGCGCAGGAGAACCAGCAATCGGCCGCACACGAATCTTGAGGGATTCGTCGGCGGGCTAGGCGCCTCAGGAGGCGAAGACCTTGCCGGGGTTGAGGATGCCGAGCGGGTCGAGGGCGCGCTTGATGTCTCGGTGTACGCGCAGCGACAGCTCGCCGACCTCCTCGGCCAGCAGATCGCGCTTGAGTACACCGACGCCGTGCTCGCCGGTGATGGTGCCGCCGAGCTGGAGGCCGAGCCGCATGATGTCGGCGAAGACCTGCTGCGCCGCCTCGCGCTGTCGCGAGTCGTCGGCGTCGAAGATGACGCCGGGGTGGAAGTTGCCGTCGCCGGCGTGGCCGAAGACCCCGACGGTCAGCCCGACCTCGTCCGACAGGCGCTCCACACCCTCGACGAGCTGGGCCAGCCGGTTTCGCGGCACGCAGACGTCGTCCATCAGCATGGCCCCGATCGCCTCGAACGCCGGGATCACCTGACGCCGGGCCGCCAGCAGCAACTCGCCTTCGGCCTGGTCCTCGGCGATGATCAGTTCGGATGCACCGGCGGACTCGAGGCACTTGGCGATCGTCTCGATGTCGGCCTTGCCCTGCACCTCTCCGGCGTCGGACTGGGCGATGACGAGCGCGCCGACCTCCTCGCCGAAGCCGAGCTTGAAGCTGCTGCTGACCGCCTGGATGCTGGTCCGGTCCATGAACTCCAGCAGGCTCGGCACCATCCCACTCGCGATCACCGCTGATACGCCCGCGGCCGCGTCGCGCGCCTCGGCATAGGTCGCGGCGACGGTCAATGGCAGCTGGGTGGCGGGCCGCAGCATCAGGGTCGCCTCGGTAATGACGCCGAGGGTGCCCTCCGATCCGACGAAGAGCTTGGTCAGGTCGTAGCCAGCGACGCCCTTGACGGTGCGCCGGCCGGTGCGAAGCACTTCACCGCTGGCTAGCACGACCTGTAGCCCGAGCACGTAGTCGGTCGTCACGCCGTACTTCACGCAGCACAGCCCACCCGAGTTGGTCGACAGGTTGCCGCCGATGGAGCAGAACTCCCAGCTGCTCGGGTCGGGCGGGTAGAACAGCCCGTGCTCGAGGACCGCCCGCGACAGGTCGGCGTTGTAGATGCCCGGCTGCGAGACAACGACCCGGTTCGGCACGTCGATCTCGACGATCTCGTTCATCGCCTCGAGGCTGAGCACGATGCAGTCGTCAATCGCGTTGGCGGCGCCGGACAGCCCGCTGCGGGCGCCTTGTGGCACGACCGGGACCCGATGCTTCGACGCGATCCGCATCGTGGCGCTGACCTGGTCGACGTCGCGAGCGCGTACGACGACCAACGGCTGCCCCGCCTCGCAGAACGTCGCCCGGTCGTAGCGGTACGACTCGATCAGATCGCGATCGGTCAGCAGCGACTCGGACGGCAACGCCGCGGCGAGCTCACTCAGCACCTCGGAGGCCATGAGACCACCGTAAGCCCGCTCCGAGTCCAGCGACAGCCGTCACCGGGGCAGCGGCGGCCGGTCCTTGCTGAACAGCCAGGCGTGGAAGAAGCCGTCGAGCCGCTCACCACTGACCCGCTCGGCGAGCCGCTCGAACTCCGGAGTCGAACCGACGCCGTCGGCGTTGTGCTGCACCCAGCGACGCGCGATCCGGAAGAAGTCCTTCGACCCGACCCGCAGTCGCAGGGCATGCGCGGTCATCGCGCCACGCACGTAGACGGGGTTCGCGAAGATCCGATGCGGCCCGGGGTCGCCGATCCGCAGGTCCCAGAACGAGCTGTGCGGCCCGGCCCGACGGTAGTGACGCTCGAACCGCTTGTTGGCCGAGTCACCGCCCTTGTGCGCCGCCCACAGCCATTCGGAGTACGTCGCGAAGCCCTCGTTGAGCCAGATGTCCTGCCACCGGCGCAGGGAGACCGCGTCGCCGAACCATTGATGCGCCATCTCGTGCACGATGACCGAGCTGACCGGCGCGAACTGGAACCAGACCGAGTCGTAGACCGGCCGGGTCTGGTTCTCCAGCGCGTACCCGAAGTTGCCGGCCGGCACGACGCCGCCGATCTGCCCGAAGGGGTAGCGACCCCAGACCTTCTCGAGGAACTCCGTCGCGGCCGCGGTCTTGCGCATCGCCTTGCGCGAGTGGCGCTGGACCTTCTTGTTGAGGGTCTTGGAGACCGCATAGAGGTACGGCTTACCAGAGCGGGTCTTGCCCCGCATGATGTCGAAGTGGCCCATCGCGGCGAAGGCGAGGTAGGTCGCCATCGGCTTGGGCATCCGCCAGTGCCAGGTGGACTTCGCGTGCGTACGCTTCACGCCGATCAGCTTGCCGTTGCTGATCGCCTGGTGGCCTCGCGGAACCGTGATCCGCAGGTCGAAGCTCGCCTTGTCGCGGGGATGGTCGTTGCTCGGGAACCACCAGGCCGCGATCTCCGGCTGACCCAGGGCGACCGCGCCGTCCGGTGTGGTGATCCAGGGGTGAATCCCGTGGTCGCGCTGCTTGCTCGGAACACCGGCGTAGACCACCTTGACCCGCATCCGCTCGCCCTTGCGGATCCGGTGCGCCGGCCAGACGCGGAGCTCGTGGCCGTGGTGCCGGAACCGAGCCCGGTCGCCGTTGACCTTCACCTTCGACGCCGACAGCATCAGGTCGAGGTTGAACCGGGTCAGCGGCTGGGTCGCGCGGGCCTTGATCGTCGTGACGCCGCGCAGCCGCTCGGTCTTGGGCTGGAACGCGACCCGGACGTTGTAGTGGCCGACGCGGTAGCCGCCGTTGCCGTAGTTCGGGAAGTACGGGTCGCCGATGCCGGCGGCGCCGGTGGTGTCAGGAGCAGCCGCCGCGACGGACTGCGGAAGGGCCTGCGCGGAGCCGGTCACGAGACCGAATACCGCTGCCGCCGCGAGTACTGGTCTGGTCAGCTTGGAGCGCATCAGGCGATCCTTACACGACCCGCGAGCGATCAGAGAATCGTCGCGGGGAACCGCTGCGTGGGCACGGCGCAGCCGGCGTGCTCGCAGACCCACAGGCGGATGAGTCGTACGAAGTCATGACTTCCGACGATGTGGCACCGTGCTTCGAGCGCGCCGTGCGAGACAGCGGCAGCTCCCCTGCGGCCGCCGCGGCCCCCAAGCCGACCATGCCGACGATCATGCTCCGGTCTCGTCACGGCAGGGCGCGTCGCGACGACACAGCTCGATAACGCCGCGTACGGTCGACCAATGATCCAGTGCGACAACTGCGGCCAGGAGTTCGAGCCCGTACGCACCCGATGGCTGTGTCCGCACTGCAAGTTCAAGGCGTCGTGCTGCGAGGGCGAGCCGCAGTAGTGGCGTCGGCACCTCCCGAACCCCAGCGGATCCGGGAGGTGCCGACTAGCTGTTGATCAGGGCGCGATCTTGACCCTGACCGACATCTTCCCGTTGACCGGCGCCGGTGCGCCCACGTGGCCGCGCTTCAGCTGCGGCCCGTCCGGCGTGCGCACCTGGAGCGTGCCCCAGACACTGGCGTTGCCCGGCGCTGCGTGCATCGAGGCCAGCAGCTCCTTCAACGACTTCGGCGTCGACTTCACCGAGGTCGAGTCACCGCCGGTGACCTTGAGCTCGCCTACGCGCCTTGCGGAGTAGTGGCCGACCGGGACCTTGAAGCCGACCCACCGACCGACCGAGGCGCTATCGGTCCGCGGCTCGAGCCATGCCCTTAGCTGCAGCATCCCGCCGGACTTGGCCTGGATCGTGCTGTCCGGCTTGATCGTCGTCCAGTGACCGTCCTTGTACCGCTGCACGGTGCCGAGCTGGAAGGCCCGGTACGCCTGGTCGAGCTTGCCCTGCAGGTGGATGTCGGTGACCCGGATGTCGGCGAACTTGTTGCTGACGATCCGCCAGACGTCGCGGTACACGTCCCACAGCGTCTCGTAGGTGATGTCGGAGGCGTCGGCGTACGTGTCGCTACGGGTGTACTTCAGGTGCGTCCCGTTGGACCGGACCAGGTCGACCGTCATCCGCAGATTGGCCGAACCCTTCGCCGACGCGTCGAAGACCCGCTGCTCGTTGTTGTACAGATGGATGATCGTGAGCCAGGGGATGTCGTCGCGGTAGATCTGCTGGGTGATCGTCGTGTGGCCGGTGCGCTGGTTGCCGTTGCTCGCCGCCAGGTGCGACGTGACGACGGTGGCCGGCGGCGTGGCGCCCTCGTGGCCGAGGATGCCGGCCAGTCGGTCCTGCGTGATCGCGCCCACCGGGGCGGTCGGGTTGGAGACCTTGAACGAGCCGAACAGTGAGTCGGTCTCGATGAACAACGCGTCCGCGCCGTGCATCGTGAAGTGCGACCGGCCCAAGAACGCGGCCGGGTGCCCGAACCCGAGCACGTCACCGTTGCAGATCGCGGTCGCGGTGCCGGTGGCCGCCGACGTGACGTCGCCGTACGACTGCGATGCGACCAGGTTGCCGCCGGGGATGATCGGCGTCGCCTTCTCACCGGCGCTGGCGCCGAAGCCGCTCACGATGTCGGACCGGCCGGAGTAGCCGACCCGCTTGGCGATCTGCTGGAGCTGCTCCTCAGATGCTCCGGAGACGGCCCTCGGTGCCGGGATCTGGTGGTAGCCCGACGCGAGCTGCCGGTCCGACACACCGTGGGATGCCATCCGCTGGGCGATGCGGGCCGGGATCTTTGCGGTGCGGGTCGGAGCCGCGGTCGAGCCGTAGTCCCGGATCCGGTACATCGCGGCCGCTGGTGTGATCCCGGCGTAGTCGCTCGTGCCGTACGCCAGCGAGTAGGCCACGGCGCCGATCAGCCGGCCGTCGGGGCCGTACACCGGCGAGCCCGACATGCCGGCCCAGATCCCACGCGAGACGTCGCCGGTGGTCGGATCGGTGATCTCCGACCCGGACAGGCGGGCGATGATCATGTCGAGGCCGGGCGCGATGCCGTCGTCGATCCGGCCGACGATCGTCCCGGTGAATCCGTCGGGCTGGGTGCCTTGGCTCACCGTCAGGCCGGTCACGTCGAGTCCCTTGGTGACCTGGGCGAGTGGGTACGGGTCGGGGCAGTCAGCAGCGGCAGCCACTGACTCAGGGGCGGCGCTGGCCAACCCCGATACGGTTCCGGCCAGCAGCCCGCAGGTCGCGAGCACCGGCACGGCGGCCCGAGAACGCCATCGCGCGGAACGAGGCGAAAGTGAAGACATGCGATCCCTCCCATGAAGACGGACCGACCCGTTGTCGGCAGCCGTCTGAATGGAGAGACGCGCGGCAGGCCCGCAGCGTTGCTTCGCCAATGAAGTGGGCAGATAACGGTTCAGCCGTGCGGCCGATCCGCGATCACGAGGCGGCGGCGACCAGCGCCCTGCTGAGCTCGCGAAGGCGCTTCCGTGCCGTCGGATCGTAGGCCTGCGGATCGGCCTTGGCCTCCGCGTCGCGGTCGTAGAAGCTCCCGGTGACATCGGCGAGATCCGGGTCGACCAGCAGCCGTACGACGTTGGCAATGCCGTACTCGAGCGCGTCGACGGTGTAGTCCTGCTCCTCGGTGACGATCTTGGTCGGCATGAAGGTCGCGGGGTGCAGGCTGTTGACAGTGACCTCGGCCGCCGGAATCCGCTCGGCGAGGTCGACGGTGTACATGACCTGGGCCAGCTTGCTCTGCCGGTAGGCCCGCCAGCCGTCGTACCCGTGCATGAGCATGACGTCGTCGAAGTCGATCTCCTGCTGGCCGAGCGAGGCGACGTTGACGATCCGGGCCGGCGCGCTGCGGCGTAGCAACGGCAGCAGCCGCTCGGTCAGCGCGTAGCCCGCCAGGTAGTTGACGGCGAACCGCAGCTCGTAGCCGTCGGCGCTCTCCTGGCGCTCCCGTCCGTCCGGCAGGCCGGATCCGATGCCCGCGTTGTTGACCAGCGCCTCCAGCCGGTCGTGCTGCTCGGTCACCTGGTCGGCGAGCCGGGCGACCTGACCGAGGTCGGCGAAGTCGGCGAGATAGAGCTGGATCCGGTCGTTGCCGGTGGCTTGCTTCAGCTCGTCGACCAGCCGTTCGCCGCGCTCCGCACTTCGGCCGTGCACGAGCACGGTGGCGCCACGCCGGGCTAGCTCACTGGCGACGCCGCGGCCGAGGCCGTCGGTCGCTCCGGTGACGAGGACGGTCGTCTGGTCGAGGGGTCGCACCGCGCTACCTCCGTCGTCGAGGAACTCTGCCTCCAGCCTGGTACGAGGCGAGGCGTTCATCCAGGGTGGGTGGTTCCGAGGTCTGCGAGTACCAGGCCGATCGGCGGCTGGCCGGCGTCCCCCGAGCCGACGCCGGCCCGACCGTCACGGCGGTCGCCCCCGTACGACCCCGTCATGCCGATGTACAACGACGGTTCGCCGCTGGGGCTACGGGCGGATCTCGCATGGGGGTACCGAGAAAATCAGTCGCCCCGCGCGTCGGGTGATGGTGTCCTGGTCAGGTGGACATGACGTGGCTCGATCCCGAGCATCTGGACAAGCACCTGACGGCGGGCGCCGCCGCGGTGCGGGAATCGGTTCGTGCCGCAGACACCCCGCAGCTGCCGCCGACCACAATGACCAACTTCACCGCCAACCTCCAGCACGGCTGGGACGGCGACCTGCCGCAGGTCGCGGTCGCCCACGACGACGGCCGCGTGGCCGCGATGTTGTGGGTCGACATTCCGGAGTGGGACAACACCCACCTCGCGGGCGTCGAGGTCTCGGTCGATCCGATCGCCCGCCGGCAAGGCCTGGGCCGCAAGCTGTTCGACATCGGTCTCGAGCGGGTGCGCGACGAGGGCCGCAAGGTGGTGCTCTCGGACTCGTTCGACGGCACGCCGGGCGCGAAGTTCCTCGAGACGATGGGCTTCGAGCCCGCCTCAGTCGCCGTGATGCGACGGCAGGACCCGGCCGCGGTCGACTGGGCGCAGCTGGACCGGCTGTACGCCGACGCCGAGGCCAAGTCGACCGACTACGAGCTCGTACGCCTGCCCGGCGAGACTCCGGCGGACCTGCTCGACGACGTGGGACGGATGGCCGAGTCGATCAACGACGCCCCGACCGACGACCTGGACATCGAGGACGAGGAGTTCTCCGGCGAGCGGATCCGCAAGATGGATCTCGCCCAGAAGGCCCGTGGCCGTCGGGTCTACCGGCTGGTGGCTCGGCATCGCTCGTCCGGCGAGTTGGCCGGCCACACCGTGGTGTCCGTCGAGATCGAGCAGCCGTGGATCGCCTGGCAGCTCGACACCGCCGTAACCCGCGGTCATCGCGGGCATCGGCTCGGTCAGCTACTGAAGATCGCGATGCTGCACTGGATGCGCGACGAGGAGCCGCAGGTGCGCAGCCTGTACACCTGGAACGCCGAGTCCAACTCCCACATGGTCGGCATCAACGAGCTGCTCGGCTACACCCCGGTCGGCCGCGCCGTCGAGGTCCAGCGCCGGTTCTGAAGGCGGCACACGAATCTTGACGGATTGAGGTAGTGGTAGCTGCCCCAATCCCTCAAGATCTGTCAGTGGAACCGGTCAGAGGTTGCCGCGCAGGTCCTGCTCCCGCTCGATCGCCTCGAAGAGGGCCTTGAAGTTGCCCTTGCCGAAGCCGAGTGAGCCGTGCCGCTCGATCAGCTCGTAGAACACCGTCGGCCGGTCACCCAGCGGCTTGGTGAAGATCTGCAGCAGGTAGCCGTCCTCGTCGCGGTCGACCAGGATGCCGCGCGACTCGAGCTCCTCGATCGGGACGCGCACCTTGCCGATCCTGGCCCGCAGCTCCGGGTCGCGGTAGTACGACTGCGGCGTCGGCAGGAACTCCACGCCGTTGCCCCGCATGATGTCGACCGTGCGCAGGATGTCGTTGGTCGCGAGCGCGATGTGCTGGCAGCCGGCGCCGTCGTAGAACTCGAGGTACTCGTCGATCTGCGACTTCTTCTTGCCGACCGCCGGCTCGTTGAGCGGGAACTTGACCCGGTGATTGCCGTTGGCCACGACCTTGCTCATCAGGGCGGAGTACTCGGTCGCGATGTCGTCACCGACGAACTCCGCCATGTTCACAAAGCCCATGACGCGGTTGTAGAACGCGACCCACTCGTCCATCCGGCCGAGCTCGACGTTGCCGACGCAGTGGTCGACGGCCTGGAACAGCCGCTTCGGATGCCCCTCGGGCCGGGTCACCTTGGTCTCGGCCGCGATGAAGCCGGGCAGGTACGGGCCGTTGTACCGCGATCGATCCACCAGGGTGTGCCGGGTCTCGCCGTACGTCGCGATCGCGGCCATCCGTACCGTGCCGTTCTCGTCGGACTCGTCATGCGGCTCGTCGAGGATCGTCGCACCCATCGCCTCCGCGTGCGCGATGCACTTGTCGACGTCGGCCACCTCCAGCGCCAGGTCGACGACGCCGTCGCCGTGCTTGCGGTGATGGTCCAGCAGCGGGCTGTCGGTCGCCACGCCGCCGGTGAACACGAACCGGGCCGAGCCGGCCTTGAGGACGTACGCCTTGCGCTCGCGGATCCCCGTCTCGGGTCCGGAGTAGGCGACCAGGTCCATGCCGAAGGCGTGCTGATAGAGGTGCGCAGTCTGGGTCGCGTTGCCGACCACGAAGACGACCGCGTCCATCGCGATGACCGGGAACGGGTCCTTGGACTCGTCGTACTCCACGAGGCCGACGAGCTGCTTGAGCTGGTCGAGGGAGAGATCTGCCTGCCGCTCCCCGGGGGTCAACGTCTCGGTCATGGCTGGCTCCTTCACCTCGTACGTCTGATGCCCGAAGCATGCTCTGAGCAGACAGTATGTGCAACAGATGACAAAATGACTAGGCAATCTGTACGATCCATGTCCGACCGGGGATGGATGACCCGGCAGGTTGACCAAGTCCGAAGGAGACGCCATGGCCCGGCCCGTGGACGCGCTCGACTCGACGATCATGCAGCTGTTCGCGACCGAGCCCCGGATCGGCGTGCTCGAGGCCTCGCGGCGCCTCGGCGTGGCCCGGGGGACGGTGCAGTCGCGGCTCAACCGGCTCGCCTCCGACGGCGTGATCCGGGGCTGGGGACCGGAGGTCGATCCGGCCGCACTCGGCTATCCGGTCACCGGATTCCTGACCCTCGAGATCCGCCAGGGCGTCGGCCACGACACTGTCTCGGCCCATCTCGAGACGATCCCCGAGGTGCTCGAGGTCTTCACGATCACCGGCGCGGGCGACCTCTGGTGTCGATGCGTCGCCCGCTCCAACGCCGACCTGCAACGCGTGATCGACTCCGTCGTGGCGGTGGAGGGCATCGTACGAACCGCGACCGTGATCGCCTTGGCGACCCAGATCCCGCATCGGATCGTGCCCCTGCTGCAGGCAGCCGTCGACACGGAGTAGCGACCGTCAGGCCAGCCGCTTCGCGAGCTCCGACGCGGCTCGGACGACGCGTACTCCCACGGCATCGACGTCGAGCTCGCCGAGGGCCACGACCCCGACCGAGCACTCGAGCCCCGGAATGCCACGCACCGGCGCCGCCAGTCCGCTCGCGCCCGGTTGCAGCTCGTCACGGGTCAGGGAGTAGGGCGCGGCCGCATCCTCCCGGCCCAGCACGATGGCTCGGCCGGCCGCGCCCCGGTCGAGTGGGTGCCGGGTCCCCACTCGGTAGGCGACGTGATAGTCGGTCCACGACGGCTCGATGACCGCGATCGCGAGGGCTTCGTCGCCCTCCGCGACGGTCAGATGTGCCGTGGCGCCGACGTCCTCGGCCAGCTTGCGCAACACCGGTCGCGCCTGGTCGCGCAGCAACGGCTCGATCGCCCGGGCCAGCTCGATGACGCCGACCCCCACGTAAACCCGGCCCTCGATGTCACGCCGGGCCAGCCCGAACTCGACGAGCGTCGCCACCAGCCGATAGGCGACCGTACGGTTCACGTCGACCCGTCGGGCGAGCTCGGTCATCGTCACACCGCGCGGCTCGTCGGCGAGCAGCCGCAGCACGCGAAGGCCTCGCGCCAGGGTCTGCGACGTCTCGGGCGGCATGCGGACAAGGTATCCGCACCACGCCGGTCGACTCCGTCGCGTACCGGCGGCGACCGCTCAGCGGCGGTAGGCCCGCCAGGCCGTCACCATCCGCTCGTTCTGTCCCGCGGTGAACTGGTTCAGGCAGGCGTCGGTGGAGTAGTCCATGAAGTTGTGGATCGGGTCATCCCCGTCCTTTGCGGTGCAGGTGTCCCGTCCGTCCTCGCACTGGTACTCCGGCGTCCGCTCGGCCGGCGTGTCCGAGACCCGGTCGTTGAGTCTGCTGCAGCCGTCCTGGAAGGTGTGGTAGAGCCCGAGCCAGTGGCCGACCTCGTGGGGCACCGTGTCGCCCTTGTTGTACGGCGCGAACGCGCCGCCAAGCAGGGACTCCTGGTGGATGACCACGCCGTCCATTCTCGGCCGGGCTCGGTACTCCTGCGGGAACGTCGCCCAGCCGAGCAGCTGCGGCTGATTCGCCCTCGTCGGCCTCGGCTTGTTGAGGTAGATGTTCAAGGTGGCGGCCCCGCCCACCCGGAGCGCTTCCTTCATGTCCCGCTCGGCTGCCGTGCCCTGGTAGGCGTGATACCACTCGCTGTTCACCGTCGAGTCCGTGGAGACCAGCCGGAACCGGAACCGCGTGTCGTACGCACTCGCGTTCTGCGCACCGCGGTAGGCGCCGTTGAGGATGTCGATCATCCGCTTGATCCGCTGCGGCCCGACGCCGCTGCCGGCCTGCCGGGTCCGGATCGAGTGCACCGCGACTCGTACCCGGATCGGAGCCGGGGCGGCCAGCTGCCTGGTCAGCTGCGGGTTCGCCGCGACGCGCTGGCGGAAGTCGGCCTCCATCGCGCGTACCTGACCCGCGGACAGCTCGGAGTCCCGGACGATCCCCCCGGTGGTACGGCCGTCGCCGGGCAGACAGGTCGCCGCACCGCCGCTCGTACCGACCTCCTGCATCGCCTCCGCCGATCCCGGTGCGCCGGCCAACCCGACGCCGAGCGCGATCGCACCGGCCCCCGCGATTGCCAGCCTTCGGACGCTGCCTGCTCTCATGTGTTCCCATGCCCTTCGGTACCCGCACAGGGGTACGGTCGAGTCCCCCCAGGGAGACGGATTCTTGTTGTGTACAACGGGCTACTGGTCACCGCTGCTGTCGTCGTCGCCGCCGTCGTCGCCGGGTCGCATGTGTGACCAGATCTCCTTGCACTCAGGACACACCGGGTAGCGCTTCGGATCCCGGCTCGGCACCCAGACCTTGCCGCACAACGCGACGACCGGCGTGCCTTCCACCATGGCCGCGGTGAGCTTGGCCTTGGGTACGTAGTGCGAGAAGCGCTCGTGATCACCGTCGTCGGTCACCGGCTGTGTACGGCGATCCTCGACGGTCTGTGTCCCGGGGCTGCGCAAGATGCCCATCAGGCGAAGTCTAGACAGCCAACCGCTCACCCGTCACATACCGCGTTCTCCGTCGCGTCGGGCGTGGTCTGGAAGGATGGCGGCATGGCACTGTGGATGACGACCGACGAGGACGCGAACCGGCTGCTCGCATCGGACCCCTTCGCTCTGGTCGTGGGAATGACGCTGGATCAGCAGTACCCCATGGAGGCCGCGTTCGCGGGCCCGAAGAAGATCGCCGACCGGATGGACGGCTTCGACATCCGCAAGATCGCCGACGCCGACCCGGCCGAGTTCGAGGAGCTGTGCGCGACCCCGCCGGCGATCCACCGCTACGGCCGCTCGATGGCCCGCCGCGTCCAGGCGCTGGCCCGCGTCGTCATCGACGAATACGACGGCGACACCGCCGCGATCTGGACGCGGGACAAGCCGAGTGCGGCCGAGGTCTTCCGACGGCTCAAGGCGCTTCCGGGCTGGGGCGACCAGAAGTGCAAGATCTTCATCGCCCTGCTGGGCAAGCAGTTGGACGTGCAGCCCTACGGCTGGCGCAAGGCCGCCGGCGACTACGGCCGGAAGAACTCCCATCGCTCGATCGCCGACGTGACCAGTCCGGAGAGCCTGCAGGAGGTACGCGCCTTCAAGAAGGCCCACAAGGCAGCCGCCAAAGCCGCAGCAGGCTCATAACGGTCGAATCCGGGCGCATGTCGGCAGGTGTACGGGGTACAGCGCGTGGCATGAGCGATTCCAGAATCGATGCGGCCACCGGCGGCACGAACCGATGGACCAAGGAGCCGCCGACGCCGGGTGAGGACCCGCGCGAGATCGACCGGGAGCGTGCCGACCCCGACCTCGCACACCACGAGCAAGCGCATCGGCAGATCACCCACGCCGAGCAGGAGACCGGGTCCGAGATGGGCACGTCGTCCACGACGTACGACGCGACCGACAACCGCTGACTGACAGCCGCTGACCGACCCGTCACCTGTTGGATCGGGCCGGTTGACTCGTTCGAACATGTGTTCGATGATGGACAGATGGGTGGGACAGTCTCGGTCCTTCGCCAGCCAGCCGACGAGCGACTGGCGGCGCGGCCGCGACGTGCCCCGGCCGATCCGAACGATCGCGGGGTCCGCACGCTCGACACGGCGCCGGCGCTGGCCGATCTGCTGCCAGGCGGTGCGCTGCGCACGGGAGCGGCGTACTCCATCACCGGCTCCACCGCCCTGACGATGGCCCTGCTGGCCGGCCCGTCGGCCGCCGGCGCCTGGTGTGGCGTGGTCGGTCTGCCGGGGTTCGCGGCGGCGGCCGGGGCCGACCTGGGGATCGATCTGGGTCGCCTGGTGTTCGTGCCCGAGCCCGGACCGCGATGGCTGAGCGTGGTCGGCGCGTTGATCGACGCGCTCACCGTGGTGGTGGTCCGCCCGCCGACCGCCGTCGGCGACGCCGAGGCCGCCCGGATCGCGGCCCGGCTGCGGCAACGGGAGGCGGTCCTGGTCAGCTGCGGGCCCTGGCCGCGCTGCGAAGCTCAACTGACCGTCACCGAAAGCGCCTGGCTCGGCGTGGGATCGGGCCACGGCCATCTGACCGCCCGGCAGACGACCGTCGTCGCGAAGGGTCGCGGCACAGCCGGCCGGCAACGCGAGACCCGGCTGTGGCTGCCCGATCCCGACGGCATCGTCCGCATCGCCGAGGAGACCACCACAACCACAACCACCAACACTCCCGCCCCGACCCACACCACTCCCGCCTGGATCCAGGAAGCGGTGGGCTGACGATGCGAACCCTGGCGGTGTGGTGCCCGGACTGGCCGGTGACGGCAGCCGGGCGAGCGGCCGGGTGCCCGCCGGAGGCGCCGATCGCGGTGCTCGACCGGGGTCGTGTGCTGGCCTGCTCGGCCTCGGCCCGGCACGAGGGAGTACGCCGTGGGCTTCGCACTCGCGATGCCCAGTCCCGCTGCCCGGAGCTGGTCGTGCTCCCCTACGACCCGGCCCTGGACGCCCATGCCTACGAACCCATCGTGACCGCGGTGGAGGCGATGACGCCGGGCGTCCAGGTCGTCCGTCCCGGGACATGCGCGATCCGGGCGCGCGGACCGAGCCGCTACTACGGCGGTGAGACCGAGGCGGGCATCGCGGTGTCCGACCGGCTGGCCGATCTCGATCTCCCGGACAGCCGGATCGGGATCGCCGACGGACCGTTCGCTGCGGAGCAGGCGGCTCGGGCGACGATCCGCAGCGACGACCGGATCCGGGTGATCCCGGGCGGGGCGGCGGCGGGGTTCCTCGCATCACTGCCGGTCGAGGTCCTCGGTGAGCCCGACCTGGCCAGCCTGTTGCGCCGGCTCGGCCTGCGTACCCTCGGCGCGTTCGCCTCGCTCTCCCCCACCGACGTGCTGGCCCGGTTCGGTCCGGAGGGGGCGTTCGTCCACCGGCTGGCCTGTGGCCTGGACGGCCAGCCCGTGGTGGCGCGGCAGCCGCCGCCGGAGCTCAACCGCCACGTCGACTTCGAGCCGCCGGTCGACCGGGTCGACCAGGTCGCGTTCGCGATCCGGGACAGCGCCGACCGGTTCGTCGCCGACCTCGCCGGGCACGGGCTGGTGTGCACGACCGTACGGATCCGGGTAACGACGGAGTCCGGCGCCGGCCCTGAGCGACGCTGGCTGCACCCCCGGTGGTTCGACGCCGCCGACATCGTCGATCGGGTGCGCTGGCAACTCCAGGGCGTCGGGCCGGCCGCCGGTGAGCTGGACTCCGCCGTCGTGAGCGTGTGGCTGGAGCCGGACGAGGTCGATCCGATCGGTGTCCACGCCGACGGCCTGTGGGGCGGCGGTCCGGACGAGCACATCCATCGCGCGCTGGCGCGGGTGCAGAGCATGCTGGGCCACGAGGCCGTCGCGGTCGCGGTTCCGAGCGGTGGCCGCGGTCCGGCCGACCGGCAGACTTTCGTGCCGTGGGGCGACCGGCCGCTGCCCAGCCGTCCGGTCGAGCCGCCGTGGCCGGGAAGTCTCCCCACGCCGTTGCCCACGACGGTGTTCCCCCCGCCGCCGCC
>Ga0081455_10001027_pt1 | contig 35198 bp, 35 predicted proteins | sample TabmetS3T2R1_FD_70207 | JGI IMG/M metagenome (GOLD analysis project Ga0081455, IMG submission 70207) | Tabebuia heterophylla rhizosphere microbial communities from the University of Puerto Rico - S3T2R1 | ecosystem: Host-associated > Plants > Roots > Rhizosphere ...
CAGCGGGGCAGGTGGCAGAGCCTCCGTGGCCATCGAGTGCAGCCGGCATGAAAACCATGCCTGCCCCGCTCGCACCTCCTGATCATTCTGAACGACCGGAGGTACATCTGAAAGGTAGGGCAGTATGACCGTCGATTACGTGGACGCGGGCGAGGCCATCGACCAGGGACGGTTGAGCGGCAAGATTCCCGGGGGCGAGGTCGCGCCGCCGGTGGCCCGCGCGGTCAACTACGAGCGCATCCTGAACGCTCGCTCGGAGCCGGAGAACTGGCTCACCTACTTCGGTGCCTACAACGGCCAGCGGTACAGCCCGCTGGACCAGATCAACACGGATAACGTCAAGCGCCTCGTTCCGGCGTGGGTCTTCCAGGCCGGCACGACGGGGCTGATCGCGGGTGCGTCGACCTATTCGTTCGAGGCCGCGCCGATCGTCGTCGACGGGGTGATGTACCTCGCCGGCTGGGACGGCTGGGTCTGGGCCCTCGACGCGAAGACCGGGATCGAGATCTGGCGGTACAAGCACGCGGTTCCCTTCGACGTGTCGCTGTGCTGCGGGAACGTCAACCGCGGAGTCGCCGTGGCTCAGGGAAAGGTCTTCGTCGTCACGGCCAACGCCCATGTGCTCGCGCTCGATGCCACCACCGGCAAGCGGGTCTGGGACAAGACCTACGGGGACGTTCGGGCCGGGGAGAGCGCAACGGTCGCGCCCCTGGTGGTGAAGGACAAGGTCATCGTCGGCAGCTCCGGCGGTGAGTTCGGCGTGCGCGGCCACCTGGACGCGTTCGACCTCGAGACCGGCGAGCACCAGTGGCGCTGCTACACGGTCCCGAAGCCCGGTGAACCCGGGTCCGACACCTGGCCCACCGACGGGGAGGCCTGGGCGCGGGGTGGCGCGAACTGCTGGATCACCGCCACCTTCGACCCGGAGACCAACCTGCTCTACGTCGGCACCGGCAACCCGGCGCCCGACTTCGACGGAGGAGTCCGCGAGGGCGACAACCTCTACACCGACTCCATCATCGCCGTCGACGTCGACTCCGGTCAGATCCGCTGGCATTACCAGTGCACCCCGCACGACGTGTGGGACTACGACAGCATCGGCGAGTGCATCCTGTTCGAGTCGGACGAGCGCAAGCTGCTCGGGCACTTCGACAAGAACGGCTACTTCTTCGTCGTGGACCGCACCGACGGCTCGCTCGTCCAGATCACTCCCTTCGTGGACCGGATCACCTGGGGCGCGATCACGCGGGACGGCAAGGTGACGGCCAAGGTGTACCCCGAGGACGAGGGGGTGCCGGTCCACTTCTACCCGGGCCCCGCCGGTGCCAAGGAGTGGACCCATGCGGCCTACAGCCCCAGGACCGGGTTCTTCTACGTCCCGGTCCAGGATGTCGGGGCCACCGCCACCCGGCGGCGCCGGGAATTCAAGGAGAGCATCCCCTACTGGGGCGCGGGCGTGCAGGTCGACATCGAGGACATGGCGGGCAGCATCAGCGCCTTCGACGCGAACGGCGACGAGAAGTGGCGGTGGCGCAACGAGCTTCCGATGTGCGCCTCCGTGCTGGTCACCGGCGGCGACCTGGTGTTCGCCGGTGAACCCACCGGCGAGTTCAACGCGCTCGACGCCCGGACCGGAGAGCTGTTGTGGCAGTTCCAGTGCGGAAGCGGTCACCACAGCAACCCGACGACCTACCTGGTCGACGGCAGGCAGTACGTGGCCGTTCCGGTCGGATGGGGCGCCTGGTCCGAGGGCTTCCTGCCCGGCATGCTCGGCGCGGGCCACGGCAGCGCGCTGATCGTGTTCGCGCTGCCGGAAGAGTCGTAGCGCCGTGCGGCACGCTTGCCGGAGTCTGGCGGAGAGGAGGTGGATCCGTGGAGTCTGAGCTCGTGGTATGGGAGACGCCCGACTTCGAGGAGATCGGAGTTGCCCCCGAAGTCACCATGTACCTCGATCAACTCGAGGAGTAGGAGTAGTGATTGTGCGGAGGTGGCTTGCGTGACGGTGCGGGTGGCGGAACCTGAGGCGGCCCCTCGCTGTGGGATCTCCTCATCATGAATGCCATTCACCACTTCGGAGCTGTCCTCGCGAGGAACCACCTCAGAACCCGCGGCGGTGCCGGCTGACGGCCCTACCGCAAGCGGCTCCGCCGCTTCTGAAACAGCTAGCAGGCCGTGGGGCGCTGGACGAGCGAGTCCGGCGCCCCCCGGCGGCTCGGGACGGCGACGGACCGCGACGGAGGAGAGTGCCACGGTGTTGCTGCGGGTGCTGGGCTCGGCGGCGGGGGGCGGTTCCCCGCAGTGGAACTGCGGTTGCCCGGTGTGCACCGCCGTCCGTTCCGGGGCAGGTCCGGCGCGCACCCAGTCGTCGGTCGCGCTCAGCGCGGACAACCGGCGCTGGTTCCTGATCAACGCCTCGCCGGACGTCCGCGCACAGCTCGAGTCCTTTCCCGGTCTGCACCCGCGCGACGACCGGACGACGCCGCTCGAGGCGGTGTTGCTCACCGACGCCGAGCTGGATCACACGCTCGGCTTGGTGCTGTTGCGCGAAGCGCGGGCGCTGACGCTGTACGCGACACCCGCTGTGCACCAGACGTTGTGTGACGGCTCCGGGCTGTTGCGGATACTCGAACGCTATTGCCCGGTCGGCTGGCGGGCGGTGGTCCCGGGCGCCGGCATCACCCTCGCCGAGGGGCTGTCCTGCCGGGCGTTCGACGTGCCCACCACCAAGCCGGCCCGGTTCGGGTCCGGCGCGGACCACGGGCGAGTGGTGGGCTACCGGCTGACCGACGAGCGCAGCGGCGGGACGCTGGTGTACCTGCCGGGGGTGCAGGCGCTCACGCCGGCGCTGCGCGCGGAGATCCAGGGCTGCCAATGCCTTCTGATCGACGGGACGTGCTGGCGCGACGACGAGCTGGTCCGGCTGGGCCTGGCCGGAAAGACGTCCCGGCAGATGGGGCACCTGCCCATCGGCGGGCCGGACGGCAGCCTGGCGCAGCTCCGCGAGCTGGGTGCGGGCCGGACCATCTTCGTGCATCTGAACAACACCAACCCGATCCTGCTGGCGGACGCGCCCGAGCGGCGCCTGGTGGAGGACAGCGGGATGGAGGTGGCCACGGACGGCCTTGAGGTCGAGGTGTAGCGCTATGACGACAACCGGACCGACGAGAACCGAAACCGGCGGCTTCGTCGAGACGTTGCGGGCCCACTCGCGCCGCTATCACGACCGGCACCCGTTCCACGTCCGGATGAACGCCGGGCGGCTGAGCCGCCGGCAGATCCAGGGCTGGGTGGCCAACCGCTTCTACTACCAGGAGAACATCCCGCGCAAGGACGCGGCGATTCTCGCCAACTGCACCGACCTCGACGTCCGCCGGCGCTGGATCCGGCGGATCCTCGACCACGACGGCCGGCACCCCGGGGAGGGTGGCATCGAGGCGTGGCTGCGCCTCGGCGAGGCCGCCGGACTGAGCCGCGCGGAGCTCCGGGACCATCGCCACCTGGTCCCGGGGGTGCGATTCGCGGTGGACGCCTACGTGAACTTCGCCCGGACCCGCCCGTGGGTGGAGGCCGTGGCCTCCTCGCTCACCGAGCTGTTCGCCCCCGACCTGATGGCGGAGCGGCTGGCCGCGTTCGAGCGCTGGTACTCGTGGATCGACCCGGCGGGCCTCGCCTATTTCCGCGCCCGCCTCGACCAGGCACCCCGGGACTGCGAGCACGCCCTCGAGGTGGTCACCGCGTACTGCCGGTCCGCCGAATCCCAGGCTCGCGCCGTCGACGCGCTGTCGTTCAAGTGCGACGTGCTGTGGGCCATCATGGACGCCATCGAGGGGGCCTATCCGGAATGAGCGCCATGGACCCGACGATCCGACGCGAAGTGTCCACATCAGACCGTCCACGGCTGGCGCGTCACGTCCGACTGACCTTCAGCCAGGCCCGGCAACGGCACGTCCTGCTGCACCCCGAGACAGTGGTGGTGCTGAACGGAACCGGCGCGGACATCCTGGAACTGTGCGACGGAAAACGGACCGTGGCCGAGATCGCGGCCGAACTGCAGGCGCGCTACCGGGAGGTTCCCGGCGACGAAGTGCGGCAGTTCCTGACGCGGCTCGTCGCCCGGCGCTGCGTGGAGATCACCGATGGATAGCCCCTTCGGTCTGCTGGCCGAGCTCACCTACCGCTGCCCGCTGGCCTGCGCGTACTGCTCCAACCCGCTGAACATGGCCGACTACGGCGACGAACTGGCCACCGGCGAATGGCTGCGGGTGCTGACCGAGGCTCGCGATCTCGGTGTGCTGCAGTGCCACCTGTCCGGCGGGGAACCGTTGCTGCGGCGCGACCTGGTGGAGATCGTGGCGGGCGCGCACGACCTCGGCCTTTACACCAACCTCGTGACCAGCGCTGTCGGGCTCTCGCGTCCGCGGGCCGAGCAGCTGCGGGCGGCCGGCCTGGACCACGTGCAGATCAGCATCCAGGCCGACGAGCCGGCCGTGTCCGACCGGATCGCCGGGCTCCCGTCCTACCGGCGCAAGATCGAGGCGATGGGCGTGGTCAAGGCGCTGGGCTGGCCGCTCACCGTGAACGTGGTGCTGCACCGGTACAACATCGACCGCATCGGTGGTGTGCTCGGGCTGGCCGAGGAGGTGGGTGCCGACCGGGTGGAACTGGCCAACACCCAGTACTACGGCTGGGCCTGGCGAAACCGTGACGCGCTGCTGCCGAGCCGGCGTCAGCTCGAGGCGGCGGAGGCCCTCGTGCGGGCCGCCCGCGAGCGGTTGCGCGGCCGGATGGAGGTCACCTACGTCATCCCCGACTACTACAGCCGCTACCCGAAACCCTGCATGGGCGGCTGGGCCTCCCGGCAGTTGACGGTGACGCCCAACGGCGACGTCCTGCCCTGCCCGGCCGCGCAGACCCTGCCATTGCCGCGGGCGAGCGTGCGGGCGGACCCGCTGGCGCGAATCTGGGCCGAGGCCCCGGTGATGACCGCCTTCCGGGGGACCGACTGGATGCCCGATCCCTGCCGCAGCTGCGTCCGGCGGGAGGTGGACTTCGGCGGCTGCCGCTGCCAGGCGTTCCAGCTCACCGGCGACGCCGCCCGCACCGACCCGGTCTGCCACCTCTCGCCCGACCACGATCTTGTCGTGCGGGCGGTCGAAGCCGCGAACACCGGCTCCGGCGGTCCGCCGCTCGTTCCCCGCCCGCACCGGGTTCACGCGAGCGGTCGTCATGGGCCGGGGACGCCGCCATGATCTGGGAGGTGCTCGTCCTCGGGTTCGTCCTCAGTCTCGACAACTTCCGGGTCTCGATCGCACTCGGCACCGTCCCGTTCGGGCTGAAGCGTGCGGTGCAGGTCGCGCTGGCCTTCGGGCTGTGGGACGCGATCATGCCACTGGCCGGGTTGTTGATCGGGCGCCGGATCGGGGAGTCGGTCGGGGACGTCGCCGACCTGGTGGGTGCGGCCGTGCTCGGCGCGTACGGTCTCTACCTCGTCATCTCGGCCATCCGCAACCCCGAACCGGACGAGCTGGACCATCCGTGGGCGTTGTTCGGCATCCCGTTGACGTTGAGCCTGGACAACCTGCTCGCCGGTGCGAGCCTGGGGATACTCGGGTTCTCGCCCTGGTTCTCGGCCGCCCTCTTCGGCGCCATGACGGCGGTGTTGTCGCTGATCGGGCTGCAGCTCGGCCGGGCCGCGGCGCGCCTGATCCGGATCCGCTCGGACCTGCTGAGCGGCGTCACCCTGATCATCGCCGCGGCGTCACTGCCGCTGGTGTTCAGCGGGTAGCCCGCGCGTGTCCACCGTGGGTGACATGGCCCCGGCGAGGACTGTGCTGTCGCTGCTGGCGAGTGTCAGGCCGCGTCGGGCGGCTTGGGCCACCAGCAGTCGATCGAATGGGTCGCGATGTGGCCACGGGAGGCTTCCGGCCATGATCGCGTCCGCCGCGGTGATGGCGATCGGCTCCGCGCGGATGCTCGCGAGGGTCTCATCCCACATCGACAAGAGCGTCTCGCCGCCGGGTAGCTTGCCCGCTCGGGTCTTGATCGCGACCTCCCATGCCGACGCAGCCGATACGACCAGCTCGGTCGACGGCGCCGCCATCCGCTCGCGGACCTGCGGTGCGATCTTGTCCGGGGCGACCGTCCACCAGAGGAGGGCGTTCGTGTCGAGCAGGATCGGACCGGCGATCACTCGCCGCCTTCCCAGAGTGCGAGCTCGGCCGGATCGAGCGGGGCATCGAAGTCGTCCGGCACGGTGATCCGCCCGGCGAGCTGACCGAACCGGCGCGGAGCCGGCACGGCTGGGGACAGGATCGCCACAGGCTTGCCGTGACTGGTGATGGTCACCGATTCGCCGGTAGCAGCCACCTCGGCGAGGAGCGCGTTCAACCGGGCCTTGGCCTCGGTGCTGCTGGTCGTCTTCATGTCAACGACGGTACGCCCTTTTCGACAGTCAGACCAGTCCAACTAGTCCTTCTAGGCCTCTGACGCCGGTCGCCGCAGCTTGGCGGGCCGGCACGCCGCGGCGACGAGCGCGACGAATGCGCCGGTGACCAGTAGCGCGGCCGTCACCGAGACCGTGTCGGCGAGAAACCCGTTCAGGGCGGCGGCGAAGGGCCGGCCGCCGAGGAACGCGGCGAACCACAGGGCCATGATGCGGCCGCGCAGCATGCCGGGAGTCCGGTCCTGCAGCAGCGTGGACAGGCTGGTCACCGACAGTGTCAACCCGATCCCCGCGGCGGTCAACGACGCGAGCACCCAGCCGGTGCCCGGACTGAAACTCGCCGCGGCCAGACCGAGTGCGGTCGCGGCGAGGCCCGCGCACGCGAGACCGGGCAGGCCGGTTCGCTTGTGTGCCAGGCTGAACACGAGGAAGCCGATCCCGGCGCCGATCCCGAAACTCGACGTGATCCAGCCGATGAGGTGCGGGCCACCGCCGAGTTGCTCGGTCAGTGCCGGGGCCAGCGTCAACGCCGGGTCGCCACCGATGCCCGCGGCGGCGACGCCGACGAGCAGCAGCACACTGGCCGGATCGCGGCGCAGGTGCTTCAGCGCCGCGCGCACGGACAGGTCCGCACCCCGGGGCGCGTGCCGGGGTGGCCGCGGGATCATCAGTTGCACCACGACGGCGAACGCGACGGAGGCGCCGGCCGAGATCGTGAACGCGAGCGCGGGACCGGCCGCGGCGGCGACGAGGGCGCCCAGTGCCGGCCCTGCTGCCCGCGCGACGGTCATCGGCGCGCTGTTGAGGGCCATCGCGGCCGCGAGCTCGCCGGGACGGATCAGGTCCGGCACGATCGTTTGCTGAGCCGGTCCGCCCAGCACCACGCCCAGTCCCACGACCAGCGACGCCACCAGAACGGGCGTGGCACCCGGGAGGCCGCCCACACCCCCGGCGAGCCAGATCCACACCGCCAGGCCGCCGGACCCCGCCCCGACGACGAGGCGCCCGAGCACGATCTGACGCCGTGGGTCGCCATGGTCGGTGAGCTTTCCGCTCAGCGGCGACAACACGAGCTGCGGCAGGAACTGAGCAGCGCTGACGGCCCCCACGACGAACGCCGAACCCGAGACCTGGAAGGCGACGATGGCGGCCACGATGTTGTGCACCCAGATGCCGGACGTCGACACGACCTTGCCCCAGAACAAGGGGCCGATCCCGGGTGCGAAGAGCAGCCGGGCGACCCCGCGCGGTGCCTCTTCTCGCGTGTCCCGTGCCGCCATCATGGGGAGGTTTCCTCCAACCGGTCGAATCCCTCGAGCAACGTGTGGAGTAGCCGGACCAGCCGGGAAACATCCTCTGCCGCCCAGCCCGCCGTGACGCACTCGAGGAGTTCCCGTCGCCGTCGCGATGCCTTGGCCAGTTCCGCCTTGCCGGTAGCGCTCAGCGCCACCTGGGCGCGACGCTGGTCGTCGGTGCTTCCGCGTTTGGTGAGCAGCCCCGCGCGCACCGCGGTGTCCACCGCACGGCTCGCGGTGGAGTGCTCGATCCCCAGCCGCGCCGCCACATCCTTGATCGACGGTGCGCCCTGGCCCCCGAGAAGCTCGACCGCGCGCAGCAGCCGCAGTGTCGCGATCCCGCCCGGCAGATCCAGGCCGCGCATGAGCCGCCCGCGATATCCCGGGCGCTGCACCGCGCGCCGCACCGAGGCGAGGAGCTCGTCGAGATCTTCCAGATCGCCACCGGCCATAGATATATGTATAGTTCATACATACTTTTGCGGCAAGACGGGCGCCAGGCCGTGGGTGTGCGAGGTATCAAGGGAGATACGACGTGAACGATCAACCGAACCTGTTCGAACCGCTGCAGGTTGGTCCCCTCGAGATCTCCAACCGCATCGTGTTCGGGCCGCACACGACGGAGTTCGGGCATCGCACGCTGCCGACGTCGCGCCACACCGCCTACTACGAGGAGCGGGCCCGTGGTGGTGTCGGGCTGATCATCAGCGAATCGTCCTATGTGCACCCGTCGTCGTTGTCGAAGGCGAACTCAATCCTCAGTTGTAACCCGGACGCCGTCGGTCCATTCGCCGAGATCGCCCGTGCCGTGCATGCGCACGATGTCCCGATCGTAGGGCAGTTGTCGCACCGCGGACGTCAGATGACCGGGGTGCACAGCCGTCTGCCGGTCTGGGGCGTGTCGCCCATTCCCTGTCCGGTCAACCGCGAAATCCCGCACGAGGTGACCGAGGCCGAGATCGACGAGTTGGTCGCCGGCTATGCCGCGGCTGCCCGCAACTACCGCGAGGCCGGCTACGACGGGGTAGAGATCCATGCGGCGCACGGATATCTGATCGAGCAGTTCTGGTCGCCGTGGACCAACAAGCGCACCGACCGGTTCGGTGGCAGCCTGGCGAACCGCATCAGGTTCTCCCGGCTCGTGATCGAGGCGGTGCGCGCCACTGTCTCATCGGGCATGGCCGTCGGGATGCGGGTCAGTGCCGAAGAACTCGTCCCGGAGGGGCTGCAGCGCGAAGACGTCCTCGCGATACTGGCGGAGCTCACCAAGGCCGGCGCGCTCGACTACGTTTCGGTCAGCATCGGCACACACAGCAGTGTCGACGTGATGATCGGCGACATGAGTCTGCCGCAGGGATACGCGGTGCCGCTGGCGGCGGAAATCAGGCGGACGCTGACGGTGCCGGTCTTCGCGGGGTTGCGGATCAAGGAGCCGGACATGGCCGCGCAGGTCGTGGCGTCCGGATCGGCGGACGCGGTGGTGATGGTGCGCCCGCTGATCGCCGACCCGGAGTGGGCGAACAAGGTTCGCGGGAGCCGGCCACAATCGATCCGTCATTGTGTGGCCGCCAACCAGGACTGCCGCAACCACCATCGTGGCGCGGCCATCCAATGTGTACAGAACCCCGCGGTGGGACGGGAAAGCGAGCTGGGCATCGGCAGCATCGGGCCGGCGCCGGTCCGCAAACGCGTACTGGTGGTCGGTGGTGGCCCGGCCGGAATGGAGGCCGCACGGGTCTCCGCGTTGCGTGGGCATGAGGTGACGCTCGTCGAGCGGGCCGGCGAGCTCGGTGGCCAGGTCACCGTCGCCGCCGCGGTCGGCAGCCGCCGTGAACTGTCCGATGTGAACCGGTACCTTGTGCCGCAACTGGATGAGCTCGGGGTCGAGGTGGTTCTCGGTACCGCCGTGAGCGCGGACAATCTGGTCGACTACGACCCGGATGTCGTCGTGCTGGCGGTGGGTTCGGTCGCGGCGCCCGCCCCGGAGGTCGTGCAGCAGGCGCAGGGAGTCGAGGTGCTCCATGTGCGGGACGTATTGGCCGGCGCTGTCGTCGCCCCCGGCGGGGTGGTGATCTACGACGAGCTGGAAGGGTTCTGGCACGCCTGCTCGGCCGCGGAATTCCTGGCCGCCCGGGGGAATGCGGTCACCGTGGTGACCCCGCTGGGGAGCGTCGGGATCGACATTCCGAAGGAAAGTGTCCGGCCCACCCACCGGCGGCTCCGGGAGCTGGGGGTGGCGCTGCGGCCCGGGTCGGTGGTGACCGGCGTGGACCGCGACGGCGTCGTCCACCTGCGCAGCACCGCGACCGGTGAGGCGCAGAGCCTTCCGGCGTGCCGCACCGTCGTCACCACCGGCAGCCGGAGCGACGTGACCCTCGCGAACGACTTGCGCACGGCGTATCCGGACCGGGAGGTCCACGTCATCGGTGACGCGCTCGCGCCCCGGCGCATCACCCACGCCATCCGCGAAGGCAACCTCACCGCCCGCGCGCTCTAGGCCGGCGTCACTCCTGCTCGCGGTGCGCGAGCAGGAGCAACCCGGCGCGGTTCAGCGTCGCGGTTTGCCGAACAGGCCGGCGAACGAGGCCACGAGCTGCCCGTAGTTCTTGTCCACGATGTCCTCGTCGGTTGCCCGGCGATCGGCGGGCACGACCCACCAGTCGGCGTCGACCACCGGGGTGGTGAAGCCGTCACGCATGGCCGTGTAGGACCACGTCTCCTGGACGGCCTCTTGACCGGCTTCGGAGAACAACCAGTTGATGAACAGCTTGCCCGCCGAGGCGTTGGGCGCGTCCTTCACGAGAGCGGCGCCGGAGGTGTAGTAGGGCGCGTACTCCCCGGTCGTACACCGCAGCGGCGCACCTTCGCGATAGGCGCGAGCCCCATATTGCATGACGGTGTTGAACAGGACGTCGTACTCGCCCGCCATCACCTGCGGGGTGACCGCGCTCGCGTTGTTGAAGACCGTGGGCCGGACGCCCGCGAGGTCCTCGAGCCACTTCTGCCCCAACGCCGGATCCTGGTAAACCCAGTGGCTCAAGCCGAATCGGTACCCGAACCCGTCCGCGTTGACGATGGCCGCGCGGCCCTTCCAGACCGGGTCGGTCCAGCCCCGGTAGGTCTTCAGGAGCCGCTCCTCCTCCGGGGAGACGTTGTTCGGGTTGTAGCACGTGGCGTTGTAGATCCGGGCGAAGGAGTAGGCGGCGCCGTCGATGAACGTGGACTTGTTCTGGGTGAAGCGCTGCGCGTCCTCCGGTACGAAGTTCGCCAGGTAGCCCTCGCCGGCGAGCGACCGATAGGCGGACATGCCGGCGACCAGGACGGCATCGGCGTTGTGCAGCCCTGATCGCTGTTCAGTCAAGAGCCGTTCGGTTACTTCGTTGCCGGTGCCCGAAATGTAATGGACCGACACGTCGGGAAAGGTCCGGTTGAACCGCTCGATCAACTGCTCGGTTTCCTGGTTGGACCCGGTCCCGATGAACAGGCTGGCACGACCGCCTGCCGCGACGGCTTCCTCGTAGAGCTGTTGCTGCACGGGGGAGATCTCGGCCGCCTCCCCGGTTGACTCGCCGGTCCCGCCGCAGCCGGTCAAGCTGAACGCGAGACTTGCGACGGTGGCCATCGATGCGGCAGTGAGCTTGGGGTGACGCCTACGGACAGTGTCGGTCATACCAGTCTCCTTTGACGGTACGTAGCCCAGGGGAGGTCCATTTCGGACACGCGCACGCGCCGAAGGCCGATGGGTGAGACGTCAGCTTCCGTCTTCCGCGGATCCGGCTTCCCCGGGCGGGTATGTGACACGCCAACCGCTTTGCCGGTCCAAAGGTATCTGTCCGGAAAGACCGGTTGACAACATCATGCGCGCAATGTAGTAAAGAGTCGCACTTGATGCAACCAGGTCGCGTCTCGTGCGACCCCATCAAAGGAGATGGCGATGATCGGCACGATCCGGAGACGACGTCCCAGCTACGCGGCGATTGCGGCGGCCGCGGTCTCGGGCCTGATGCTCAGCTTGACGGCGTGCGGTGGGAGTAGCGAGTCCAGCGGCGAGGCAGCCCCGATAACCCCGGCGCAGCAACAGCTCTACGACGCGGCCGTCGCGTCCGGCGGGAAGATCAAGTTGTTCATCGGCACCGCCGCGAACGGCGAGACCGACCAGCTGATCGAACGTTTCAAGCAGACGTTCCCCAAGGTCACCGTCGAGTACGTCTCGGGCACCGGCAACGAGGTCACCGAACGGCTCCTCACCGAGAAACGGTCCGGTCTCAACAACGTCGACGCGCTGATCTCCGGTGGGCTGACGTCCTACCGGCAGGTCGCGGACGAGAACTACCTGAGCCGCTTCGCTCCCGAGGACGCGAACCTCTTCACCGCCGACAAGGGCACCTACATCGACAACCTCGCCTACTCCTTCGGCGGGCAGTACAACGGTGTCTGTTACAACCCCAACAACGTCTCCGACGAAGAGGCCGCTGCGCTCAAGACCTACAACGGCTGGGTGGATCCGAGGTTCAAGGGGCGCGCCGCCGTCATCAACGCCGACGGGTCGGTGTACCGGCGGGGACTGTCCTACTGGCTCTACCAGGACGACCAGCTCGGCAAGCCGTGGCTGGAGAAGCTCGCGGCCTTGAACCCCAAGGTCTACAACTCCGGCAACGTCATCGTGCCGCAGGTGATCGCCGGCGAGTACGACGTCGTGTACAACATCGCCACGATCTACGGCGCGCGCGCCTACCGCGAGGGTGCTCCGCTCGAATGCGTCACCGCTGAGCGGGCGCCCTACTCCACCTTCGTCGCCGGCCTCATCTCCCAGGCGCCCAACGAGGCCGGTGGGAAGCTCTTCATCAACTGGCTGTTCTCCGAAGCCGGCCAGCGGGCGGTCCAGGAAACGTGGTCGTTCAGCGCACTCCGCGCCGGTTTCAACACTCCCGTCGTGGACGCGGACTGGTGGCAGACCCCCAAGGACGCGCGGGTGGTCGACGAGGACCTCCTCAACCAGCGCTACTCCGAGCTGGTCGCCACGTTCAACAGCCTCTTCGGCGCCGCGAGCAAGTGAGCGTCCACGTCGCCGGAGAAGAGACGAGGTCGGAGTGATGGCTTCAGTAACCAGCTACGTCGAACGCCTGAGAAACAAGAAGGATCTCACTTTCGCCGCGCCCGTCTACGCGGTAATGCTCGTGCTCGTCCTGGTTCCGTTGGGCTATCTCGTCTACGCGGCCGTGCAAACCGCTTCGCCGGGTGCTCCTAACTCGTCGTTCACGTGGGCGAACCTCCGGCAGGTGATCAGCGGGGACGCCTACTGGCAGGCCCTGCGGAACTCGTTGCTGCTGGGATTTCTGGTCAGCGTGTTCGCGGTGGCGCTGGGCGTCTCCTTCGCCTGGATACTCGGGCGCACCGATATCCCGTTCCGCCGCACGCTCTCGGTGCTGGTCTCGCTGCCCATTTTCCTGTCGCCCTTCGCGCTCGGTATCGCCTGGGTTCTGCTGGGATCGGAGAAATCGGGGCTGATAAACGGAAACCTCCGCAACCTGTTCGGGCCGTCGGCGGGATTCGTGAACGTCATGACGTTTCCCGGCATGGTCTTCGTCATGGTCCTCGCGTTCGCCCCCCTGGCCTACCTGTTCACGCTCGGGCCGATGCTCAACATGGACGGGAGCCTGGAAGAGGCCTCCCGGCTGGCCGGCGCGTCGCTGTTCACGACGATGCGCAAGGTGACGCTGCCGGTGGTCCTCCCCGGGGTGCTGTCGGCCGCGCTGATGGTCTTCGTGCTGGCCGCGGAGATGTTCAGCGTGCCGGGGTTGATCGGCCCCGCGGCCAACTACCGGACGCTGCCGTTCTTCATCTACCAGAACACCACGGCGTCGCCGCCCCAGTGGGGCGCGGCCGCCACCGCCGGCCTGGCGCTGCTGGCGATCATGATGCTGGGCATGATCTTGCAGGCGCGGGCGACGAAAGCGAGTTCCCGTTTCGTGACGGTGAGCGGAAAGGGAGCCCGGCCGGTCCGGATCCGGCTTGGTCGCTGGCGGTGGCCGCTGTTCCTGATTCCGGTGATCTACGTGATCCTGGGTGTCATCCTGCCGGCGTGCGCACTGTTGCTGACGACGTTCCTGAAGTACTACACCCCCGGGCTGAACCCGGACCTCCTCACGTTCCAGTGGTGGACGCGGGTGGCCGAGTCGCCGCAGTTCCAGACGGCGTTGCGCAACACGCTGATCGTCGGCTCCGCGACGCCCACGGTCGCCGTCGTGATCGCCTTCGCGATGTCCTATGTGCGCAACCGGACTCGCGTGCCGTTCCGGCAGGTCGTCGAGACGGTGGGGATGCTGCCCGTGTCCATTCCGGGGATCGTCTTCGGGGTGGGCATTCTCTGGGCCTACGCGGGCAGCTTCCTGTACGGCACCATCTGGCTGCTGCTCATCGCGTATTGTGCGCGTTTCCTGCCCCATGCGCTGCGCGTCATTTCCTCGGGAATGGTACAGATCGATCGCGGGCTCGAGGAGGCGGCGCGGGTAGGCGGTGCCGGAGTCACGCGGACGGTATCGACGATCACGATGCCGTTGCTGAAGCCGGCGGTGCTCTCGAGCTGGCTGTTGCTGCTCATCTACTGCGCGCGGGAGCTCAACGTGGCCATCATGGTGTACACGAGTGACTCCCAGGTTCTGCCCGTCCTGATGTGGGGCGCGATGCAGGCCGGTTCGTATCAGACGGCGGCGATCCTCGCCATCATCGAATCGTCCCTCATCCTGCTCATCGTCGGGCTCGCGACGCTCGTCCTGCGGGTCAACATTTTCCCGCGCGACAACTGACCACCGGCCGAATTCGCCGGAGAGAGCTGAACTCATGTCGTACATCCAGATTCAGGACGTGGTCAAGGACTATTCGACCTTCCGGGCGCTGCGCGGGATATCGCTGGACGTGGCCGAGGGGGAGTTCGTGTCCCTGCTCGGGCCCAGCGGCTGCGGAAAGACGACGCTGCTCCGATCCATCGCCGGCTTGGAGGAGATCCACGGCGGATCGATCTCGGTGCAGGACAAAGTGTTGTCCAGCAAGGGATACACGATGCCGCCCGAACGGCGGAACGTGGGCCTCATCTTCCAGTCCTACGCGCTGTGGCCGCACATGACGGTCTTCAAGAACATCGCCTACGGCCTGAAACTCCACGGCTGGAAGAAGAGCGCCATCGCGCCGCGGGTCGCCGAGGTGCTCGACGTCGTCGGTCTCGAGGGTATGGACGCCCGGTACCCGAGCCAGCTCAGTGGAGGTCAGATGCAGCGGGTCGCGGTGGCCCGGAGCCTGGCCGCGGCGCCGTCGGTGCTGCTCTTCGACGAGCCACTGTCCAATCTGGACGCGAAGTTGCGCGAGAGCATGCGGATCGAGCTGCGCAGGATCCAGAAGGAGGTGGGCACCACCGCCGTGTACGTGACGCACGACCAAGCCGAGGCCATGGTGATCTCGGATCGCATCGTGCTGATGAACAGCGGCGAGATCGTGCAGCAGGGCAGCGCCAAGGATCTCTACGAGACCCCGGAAACGGCGTTCGCCGCCAAGTTCCTCGGTTTCAGCAACATGATGGACGCCAAGGTGGTGAGCACCGACGGCGCCGGGGGCGTCGCGCAGTTCGAACTCGACGGCGTCCGCCTGCCCGCGATCAGGGGCCGCGCCCGCGACGATGTGCGGGCGGGCGACCGGGTGCAGCTGTCGGTGCGGCCGGAGGCCATTCGCATCGGCGAGCGGAGTGAGGCGTCCGGTGGCGAGACGGACGGAGTGGTGACGCTTCCGGCCGCGGTCACGGACGTGATCTACGCCGGCAGCATCTGTGATGTGTTCATGGATGCCGGCGGGCTGAAACTCCGCGCCCAGGTGACGCCGGCCGACCTGGAGCGGCTGGCGGTCGGCGACGGCGTGTCGGCCACCTTCGACTCGCGCACGGTGTGGCCGGTCCCCGCGGGCGAGGACCCGGTCGCGGACGCGGAATCCGCGGAATCCGAGGCCGGTGTCGCCGCGTAGCCGCCCGCACTTTTTCGACAATGTGCCGCCTCGCCCGGGTCGCACATTGTCGAAAAAGTGCCGCGTCAGGGGGCGATGGCCGTGCCGATGACGCCCCGTCTGCGCAGGTCGTCGAGCTTCGCGCCGGGGAGGTCGAGGACGCCGGACAGGACCGAGTCCGTGTGTTCGCCCAGGGTGGGAGCCGGCCGGGCCGGTCGCTGGACCTCGTCGAAGAGCAGCGGCGAACCCGGCGACAGGTAACTGCTGATGCCGGGCTGGTTTACGCGGCTCATCAGCGGGTTGGCGGCGAGCGAACCGGAGGAGACCAGGTCGCCGAAGGTGCGGTACCGGCCCCACAGTGCCGACGACCGCCCGAGGGTGGCGTGGACCTCGGCCCCGGTCCGGGCGGCGAACCAGTCGGCGAGCATGCCGGCCAGTGCCTGCCGGTAGCGGTATCGCTCCGCCGGCTGCGCGAAGTCGGCGCCCATGGCCTTCGCGAACTCGCGGACCGGCGCGTCGAGGCCGGTGACGGTGAGCAGGTCGTCCCAATGCCGGGAGGTGAGCACGAGCAGCATGAACCGCTCACCGTCGGCCGCCACGAAGTCCCGCCCGAAGTCGCCGTAGATGTCGTTGCCGATCCGGCCGCGCGGGGTTTCGGTGAGCTGGGCCTCGGCGAGGTAGCCGAGGTGACCGGCGGTGGCGAGCGCGACGTCGCCGAGCGCGACCCGCAAGGTCTGCGGTTCGCCGGTCCGGTCCCGCTGCCGTTCCGCCGCCAGCAACCCGACCGCGAGGTACAGACCGGTGGCGATGTCCCACGCCGGCAGCACGTGGTTGACGGGCGCGTCCAGCTCGGCGGGGCCGGTGATGCCGGGAAAGCCGCATTCCGCGTTCACGGTGTAGTCGACTGCCGTGCTGCCGTCGCGGCGCCCGGTGAGCTGGACGTGGATGAGGTCCGGCCGGCGGCCGCGTAAGTCGACGGGGGACAGGCCGGGCCGCGGATGGGTGTTGGTGAGCACGATCCCGGCCGCGGCGGCCAGCTCGGCCACCAGCTCCCGCCCCTCCGGTGCGCGGAGGTCGACCGTGACGGACTTCTTGCCTTGGTTGAGCCCGGCCCAGTACAGGCTGTTCCCGGACGGGTCGGCCGGCCAGCGGCCCCGGTCGGGGCCACCGCCGATCGGGTCCACCCGGATGACCTCCGCGCCGAGCGAGGCCAGTGTCATCCCGCCGAGCGGTACCGCGACAAAGCCGGCGAGCTCCACGATCCGCATCCCGGCCAGCGGCGCGCCGGAGGGGACCGTCACGCGTCCGCCGGCACGATCAGCGAGCGGGCACCGTGGCCGCCTCCCATCCGTTCGAACGCATCTGCGACGCCGTCCAGCCCGATGCGGTGGGTCACCAGCGACTCCAGGTCGAGATCGCCGGAGCGGACCAGTTCGGCCAGCTTCGGCACGTCGCGCTCGGGATCGGACGCGCCGTAGATCGAGCTGGTCAGCGTGCGGGAGAAGTGGAAGAGCTCGAGCGGGTTGAACACGACCTGCTGGTCGCGGCCGCCGACACCGACGATGGTGCACTGGCCGCCGCGCCGGACCGCGCTCCACGCTGCGCGGATCGTCGGGGGCGCGCCCACGCATTCGAAGGAGTGGTCGACGCCTCGGCCGCCGGTGAGCGCGCGCACCTGCTTCGCGAGCGTGGGCTCGCTCAGCAGGAAATGCGTCGCGCCCGCCTGCCGTGCGTAGGTTTCCTTCTCCGGCGAGATGTCCACGGCGATGATCGGGTCCGCGCCGGCGAGCTTGGCGCCCAGCACCGCGCACAGACCGATTCCGCCCAGCCCGACCACGAGCACGGACTGGCCCTTGCGCACACCGGCAGTGTTGCGGACCGCGCCGACCCCGGTGAGCACGGCACAGCCGAGCAGGGCGGCGACGTCGAGCGGAACGCCGTCCGCCAGCGGCACGACCGCGTGCGCGGGCAGGACGACCTCTTCGGCGAACGCGCCGACGCCCAGGCCCGCGTGCAGCGGGGTCCCGTCCGCGAGGCTGCCGCGCGGCACACTGGTGATGCCCTCGACCGCCTTGCACAGCCATGGTTCGCCGGCCTGGCAGAACCAGCACTCCCGGCACGGCGGGGCCCAGTTGAGCACGACGCGGTCGCCCGGGGACACTGCGGTGACGCCGGCGCCGACCTCCGCGACGACGCCGGACGCCTCGTGCCCCAGCACCAGCGGGTACTGCGTCGTGACGACGCCGTTGACCATCGACAGATCGGAATGGCAGACGCCGGCAGCGGCGATCTTGACTCGGACGTCGCCGGAGCCCAGCTCAGGCAGTTCGACGTCGCGAACCTCAGGCACGGTGTCGCGTCCGGTGACGACAACAGCTTTGACCATGATGTTCTCTCCTCGCGGGTGGTACGGCCGGGTTAGAGCTGGATGGACTTGACCTCGAGGAACTCGTCGAGACCGAGGCGGCCCATTTCCCGGCCGACGCCGGACTGCTTGTAGCCGCCGAAGGGGGCCAGCGGGTTGTAGGCGCCGCCGTTGACGTCGATCTGCCCGGTGCGGACCTGGCGCGCGAAGGCCAGCGCCCGGTCCTGGTCGGCCGACCACACGGCGCCGTGCAGGCCGTAGCGGGAGTTGTTGGCGATGGCGAGCGCGTCGTCCTCGTCGTGGAACGGGATCACCGACAGGACGGGTCCGAAGATCTCCTCCTGGGCCAGCGCCGAATCGGGGTGCACGTCACCGAACACCGTGGGGCTGACGAAATAGCCACGGTCCACACCGGACGGAGTGGCCGCGCCACCGGTCGCGAGCGTCGCGCCGTCGCGGACCCCGGCCTCGATGAAGCCGCGGACCCGGTCGCGTTGCCGCGCCGACACCAGCGGGCCGAGCTTCGTCTTCGGATCCAGGGGTGAACCCGGGGCGAAGCCCTCGGCGAACCGCGCCGCGAGCTGCAGCGCCTCGGCGTGGCGGGCGGCCGGGACAAGCATCCGGGTCCACGCCGTGCAGGTCTGGCCACCGTTGAGGAAAGCGTTGGCGACACCCACCTTGACCGCGGTCTCGAGGTCCGCGTCATCGAGGATGACGTTCGCCGACTTCCCGCCCAGCTCGAGCGTGACCCGCTTGACGGACTTGGCGGCGAGCTCGGCGACGCGGGAACCGGCGGCGACCGAGCCGGTGAACGACACGACGTCGACGTCGGGGTGGGTGACGAGGGCTTCGCCGATCTCGGGGCCGTAGCCGCTGACCAGGTTGACGACGCCGGGCGGAAAACCGGCCTCGTGGATGGCTTCGAAGAGCTGGTAGATGCACAGCGGCGCGACTTCGCTCGGCTTGAGGACCACCGTGCAGCCGGCGGCCAGCGCCGGGGCGATCTTGCACGTCACCTGGTGCAGCGGGTAGTTCCACGGGGTGATCGCCGCGACGACGCCGGCCGGTTCGCGGACCACCAGCGAGTTCCCGATCCGCTCCGCCGGCTCGTCCTGCTCGAGCAGGTCGGCGTAGGTCGCGAGGTCGGTCAGCGGTAGTGCGGCCTGGATGCGGCTCGCGATGCGCAGCGGCGTGCCGACGTCGGTGGCGATGGTCTCGGCGATCTCGTCGGCCCGCTTGGCAAGCAGGTCCGTCAGCCGCCGGAGGTGGCCGGCCCGCACGGCGCGGGGCGTGGCCGCCCAGGCGGGGAACGCCGCGCGCGCTGCCTGGACGGCGTGGTCGACGTCGGCCGCGGTGCCGCGCGGGATCTCCGCGATCCGCTCCTCGGTCGACGGGTTCTCTACAGAAATAGTGGAAGTGCTCTGAGAGTGCACCCAGGTGCCGCCGATGTAGATCCGGCTTGTCTCCCGCATCGATTCCCCTCCTTTGGGGCTGAACTCCCACCCCGTGTGCCGCAGCCGAGGCGTTCGGTGTTGACTAGACTCTATAGAAAATGTGGACTGAGTCCACCCCCTCTTGTGGCGAACGGCACCCGGAGGTCAGCATGCATGGCTCGAGTCCGGCGGAGCGCCGGGACGGCGACAAGGTGCCCAGGCAGCAGCGCGAGCGCCTCAGCCCGCAGGTCGCCACGCAGCTTCGCGAGATGATCATCACCGGCCGGCTGCGCGGGGGCGAACGCTTGCGCGCCGAACACCTGGCCGACGACCTGGGCGTGAGCGCCACACCGGTGCGCGAGGCGCTGATGTCGATGACCGGGGAGGGCATGGTCGACTTCCAGCCCGGCCGTGGCTTCCGGGTCGTGCCGCTGACCCGGCGGGACGTCCTCGACGTCTACGACATGCAGGCCTACGTCTCGGGGCGGCTCGCCGAACTGGCTGTCCCGCGTCTCACGGAGGACGATCTCGAGACGCTCGATGGCTACCAGGACAAGCTCAGGGAAGCCGTGGCGGCGAACGACGCGGGGTTGATCGAGGAGATGGACTTCGAAACCCACCGGCTCATCAACCGTGCCGCGAACGCGCCCAAACTGGCATGGATGCTCACCCTCACCCTCCGCTATGTGCCGTTCGGTGCACACGCGGAGGTTCCGGGGTGGCCGTTGGCGGCGCGGGACGACCACGTTCCGATTGTGCGGGCGTTGCGGATGCGGAGCCCGGTGGCGGCGCGGGATTTCATGCAGGCTCACATCCACCACGCCGGTGATCTGCTGGTGGAGATGCTCGCGGAACGGGGCGTTCTCGAAGACTGACGATCACCGCGGGTGGCATCCCGAAGCCCCCGGCCGGCGGGATGCCGGCCAGGGGCCTCGTGGTGGGAAGGTCAGCCGTCGGACTCCGAGGACGGCAGGTAGGCGCCGGGCACCTGGTCGGGGGTGAAGATCCGGTCCTCACCCGGGTAGGGCTGCGTCCACCCGTGCGTCTGGTACCAGGTGAAGTGGTCCATCTGCGCGGGGTTCGCGTAGTCCGGCACGGCGTCCGGACCGGTCAGGCGCTGGTGTGTCTGCCACTCCGCCCACTGCGCCGCCACCTGCTGCTTGTCCGCCGGCACCGTGTCCGACGTCGTGGCCGCGGTCTGCGGTGCCGGGGTGTCCGCGCCGCAGGAGGGCAGCGTCGACAGGCCCGCCGTGAGCGAGGTCCGGTTCGGTACAGCGGTGAACGGCGTGTAGTCCGGCGTCGCGGTGAACGCGGCGCTCATCGGGGTTGCCGCGCTGTCCTTCTGGTTCATCGGGTGGATCCCGAGGATCTGCTCGATGGTCCGGATCATCGTGATCTGGGAGTAGTAGTGGTCGTCGACGACGCCGTGCTGGGCCCACGGGCTGATGATCTGGATCGGGGCCCGGTGACCGTCGACGTGGTCGAGGCCGGCCTGGGAGTCGTCCTCGACCACGAAGATCGCCGAGTCCTTCCAGTACGGGCTGTGCGTGATCGTGTCGACGATCTCGCCGACCGCCAGGTCGTTGTCGGCGACCTGGGCGGCACCGTTCGGCGGACCACCGGTGTGGTCGCTGGAGAGCCAGAACATGTTCAGGTTCGCGGGGCCGTTCTGCGCGACGTCACGCTTCCAGATCTCGGCCCGGTAGATGTCCGGCACGCTGGTGTCGAACTTCGGGAAACCGTGCACCGACACGTCGTTGAGTGACGGGATCGGCGACGACGACACCATGGGGTAGGCGGTGTTCTGTCCGGTCGCCTGCATGTTCCTGGTGTCGCAGTACAGGTTCTGCCACGTCGCGCCGGCCGGTTTGGTCAGGAACTGCTGGAACTCGCCGAAGTTCCGCACCGTCTTGCCGGCCGCCTGGGCACCGGACCAGATGAACCCCGTCCGCTGGTGCCCGAGCGCGTCGTCCTCGGTGTCGTAGCTGCGCGCGTATTCGCCGGCCGAGGACTCGGTGTACTCCGGGTTGTCGGCCTGCATCAGCCAGTTGTGCCCTTCGGCGGAGTTCGTGCCGATGTCGTAGGTGTTGTCGTAGAGCCCGAACTGCTGCGCCAGCGCGTGCTGGTTCGGCGTCACGGCCGCACCGAACTGGGCCAGGGCCGGGGCGCCGTTGCCCTGCGGGAGGTCTCCGAAGACCTGGTCGTAGGTGCGGTTCTCCTTGACGATCAGGAACACGTGATTGATCGTCGACGGCTCGCCGAGCTTCTGCGGTACCGGGACGGGCTTCTTGCCGCCGTTGTCACCGGCCTGCTGAACCGAGTTGCCGATCCACCCGTTCTGCTGGAAGACCTTGGCGGTGTAGCCGTGGATGGCGGCGTCGTCCGGCAGCGCGAACTTCTGCAGGCTCGAGGTCGTGTCGTGGGTGCCGTGCCCGGCGGCGGTGGTGGGGCGCCGGGCATCCACACCGCGGGTGTTGGACACCAGGACCTCGTTGCCGACCGAGGCGATCTCGGCGGGGTAGTAGTCCGTCGGGAGCAGGCCGACGTAGCTGACCGGCTCGAGCGGGCTGGTGTAGCGGTAGACGGCGACCGCGTTGGCGCGGCCGAGCGTCACCAGCAGGTGGCCGTCGTCGGTGAGCGTCACCGCGTCCGGCTCGTACCCCACCGATGCCTCCGGCCACGGCTGGGTGGCGATGGTCTGGACGACCCTGTCGCTGGCGGTGTCGATGATCGACACGTCGTTGGTGGCGGTGTTGGTGACGAAGAGCGCGCCGTTCTTGGCGTAGAGGGCGGTCGGGTGCAGACCGACGTCGACGCTCTTCACCGGGGCGGCCGGGTTCGCCAGGTCGATCACGCTGACCGTGCCGGTGGTGGTGGCGCCGGTGGCGGGGTCGGCGGGAACCTGGGTGTTGTAGGAGTTCAGGGTGGTGTCGCCGGGCTGGGCCGGGCGCCCGCCTTCGTTGCCGGCGTAGAGCTTTCCGCCGACGACGACCAGGTCGCGCGGGGCGTTGCCGACGGCCCAGCTCTGCTGGATGGCGCCGGTCGCCGCGTTGATGGCGACCACGCGGTTCTGGCCGTTGACAGCCGAGTAGACGGTCGAGCCGTCCGGCGAGAACACCGCCTCGCCCACGAGCGCGTGCTTGGCCCCGATCGCCGGGATCGAGACGAAGGTGGGGTTGCCGACGCTGCCGTCCGGGTTCACGGTGAACCTGCGGTAGCCGTCGGTCTGACCCAGCCACAGCTGCTTGCCGTCGGGCGAGTACGTCGGTCCTTCCTGGCCCACGTCGTTGCCCGGGATGCGCAGGTTCGCCGACGTGGAGTTGCCGACGAGCTGTTGGACCTGCCAGCTCTTGAGGTCCACGATGGACAGAGCCAGGCCACCGTCGGTGATCGACGCGGCGAGGTGGGTGCCGTCCGGGCTGACCGACGACGACATGATCTTGCCGTTGTTGATGAGGAGGCGGTCGCCGATCGGGTTGAGGTACTGATCGGCCGAGACGACCTGCCCCTTGTCGGTGACCTGCCCGACCTGGTCGTTGCCGAACTGCTGGGTCTGGGCGAACCCGATGCCGGTGCCGGTGACGACAAGCGCCAGTGCGGTGGTGCCGGCTGCTGCGAGGCGGGTCCGGCGCCCGGCCCGGAAGCCCGCCTGACGTCGCACATTGTCGAAAATGTGCCGCTTGCCGACGTGTCGTCGGCGCCGTCTTACGTGCATTGACTCATCCCTTCGTGGTGGTGGCGAGTAGCTCGACGTTGCCGTCGAACTGCCAGAGCGGGTTCGGCACGTCCCCGGTGAGGGTGTGCACCTGGAAGTAGCCGTTCACCTCCTTCGGACCGTCGCCGTCGGCGACGTACCGTCCGTCCGGGGTGACGTCGAGCTGGTAGATCGCGGTGCCGGTGGCGTCGATGCCGGGGAGGTGCCACGAGACGACGCAACGCCAGTCGTTGCCCGGGCCGACGGCCGCGACGAGGCTGTCGCCCTTGGTGCACGCCGCTGTCGCCGCGAGCTGCGCCTCGGTGACGTCGGGCCGGTTCAGCTGTGCGGTCTGGAGGCGGTACAGGTGGCCGAACGCCGTGGCGACCGACCGCTCGAGCTTGTCCTTCTCGATGCCGGAACCCATGGCCGGTGTGGCGGTGGCGATGACACCGATCGTGACGGCGAGGAGTCCGGCCAGTGGCAGCGCTCCGGCGGTGAGCGCGCGGCGCGCGAGGCCGTCGTGGCCGGAGTTCGTGAAGTCACGGCGCACGAAGATCAGGTATGCCAGCGCGGTCGCCGCGACCATCCAGAGTAGACCTGACCCGACGCTGATCAGCAGGGGTCCCAGCTGTGCCGGGCTGGTGAACAGGCCGTTCCACGCGATGAAGGCGTAGGTCGGCAGGGCGAGGCGGACCGCGACGGGCAGCGGCAGCATCTGGGCGAGCGCCATCACCAGTGCGACGATCACCGGCAGCAGCAGGCCCATCGGCGACCGTCCCAGCGTGACGGATCCGAGCAGTCCGATCGCGGCGAAGGCCAGGGTCGGGGCGAGCACGCAGAGCCACGCGAGCAGGACCTTCGCGGCGGCGTCCGCGGGTGTCAGCAGGTGGCCGTCCAGCCCGGCCAGCGGTCGGCTGCCGACCGCGAGCACCCCGCCGGCGATGCTGGACACGGCCATTCCGGCCACCAGCACGAGGATGCCGGTGAGTCCCGCAAGCGCTTTCGCGGCGAAGATCCGGCGTGGCGAACGGACCGCCACCAGCAGGTGGCGCCACGTCCCCAGCCGGTCCTCGGCGGCGAACACGTCACCGGCGACGAGCGAGGTCAGCAGCGGAAGCGCGTAGGTGCCCGCGAAACCGAGCATCACCAACGGCGCCGCCCACCCGGTGGCGTTCATCCACCGGCCGAAGAGCGTGTCGACGGGCAGTGAGCTCTGGCTGCTGACCGCGGCGACGAACACCGCCGGCGCGATCCAGCAGGCGAGGACCAGCAGGCGGATTCGCCACTGGGCGAGCAGTTTGACCAGTTCGAAGCGGTAGGCGCGCGCCGCTGGTACGGGGCGGGCGATCGTGGCGGTCATCGACCGGACTCCTGCTGCTCGGTCAGGGTGAGGAAGGCGGCTTCCAGCGGCGAGACGACCGGCGCGAACTCGCGTACCGAGATGCCCGCCCGCACGAGCCGCGCGAGGAGTTCGTCGAGAGCCGGCGGGTGCCCGCGCACCACGAGAACCTCGGGGCCGGGCCGTGGCGCGGCATCGTCGACGAGACCGATCTTCGCCGTTGCCGTGGCCACCTGGTGGGCCGCCGCCGGGTCGGAGGTGCGCAGCCGGTATTCCAGTTCGGAGCTCTCGGCGGCGAGCTTGGTCAGCGGCCCGGAGAAGACGACCCGTCCGGTGGCGAGGATCGTGACCTCGGCGCACAGCGCCTCGAGATCGTCCATGCGGTGACTGGAAAGGACCACCGTGGTGCCGGACTCCGCGAGCCGGTGCAGGACGGTGTGGACGAGCTTCTTGCCCGCGGGGTCGAGGCCGTTGGCCGGCTCGTCGAGGACCAGGAGCCGGGGTTCGGTGAGCAGCGCCGCGGCCAGCCCGAGCCGCTGGCGCATGCCGAGTGAGAAGCCGCGGACCCGGTCGCCGGCGACGTCGGTGAGCCCGACCTGATCGAGCACGTCGTCGACGCCGGCCGTGCGCGGGTCGCGCCCGTGCAGACGAGCCAGCGCCGCGAGGTTCTGCCAGGCGGTCAGCGACGGGTACAGGCCGGGGCCGTCCACGAACCCGGCGACGCCGCCGGGCGCGGCCAGGGTCCGCCCGAGCGGGGTGCCCAGGATCTCCAGGCTGCCCTCGTCGGCGACGGCCAGGCCCAGCAGCAGGCCGAGTAACGTCGTTTTGCCCGCTCCGTTCGGCCCGGCCAGCCCGTGGATCTGCCCCGCTGCCACGTCCACGGCGACATCGTCGAGCGCGACGACCTCGTCGAAGTACTTGCTGATCCCGCGAGCCCGCACCGCGAGAGGTGTGTCCATCGGTTCCTCGGTTCCTTGTCAGGTCGGCCAGAGGAACTTAGGCACGCGAAATGACGCCGTTCGGGCCCGCGGGATGAACGGACGCGGAACTGGTCATGGCCGGAGCGCTGACCGGGCGTGACAAAACCGGCATCGGTGCGAATTCGGCCAGAACGCCCCCGAAGCTCGGCGCGGGCGGTGCGGCACGTTTTCGACAATGTGCGACCCGGCACGGGTCGCACATTGTCGAAAATGTGCTGGTCTGTCCAGGCGGCGTGCGGATTCGTCCCGGTCAGGCGCCCACCAGGTCGTGGGCGATCGCGGTCGCCGTGCCGGAGAGGGCGCCCACCCACGTCGGAAGCAGGTCGTGGTCGAACCGGGCCGACGGCATCGCCAGGGACACCGCGGCAGCGGGCGCGCCGGCGCTCGGCCACGGGATGGCGACACCGACGGCGGTGAGACCGGTCTCGGTGAGCTGGTCGTTGATCGCGAAACCGCGCTTGCGGACCAGACCGAGCTCGCGCCGCAGCCGCGTGAGGTTCACGTCGGTGCCGGTGTACCGGCCGGTCAGTTCCGCGGCCGGTAACGCGGCCAGCACGGCCTTGCCACCGGAGGTCAGGTGGGCCGCCAGCACCCGGCCGACGCGGTCACCGACCCGCAAAATCTGCTCGCATTCGACGGTCACCACGAACCGTGTCTCGGTGCCGGCCAGTACCACCAGGTTCGCGGTCTCCTGCACGCGCGCCACCAGTGCCCGCAGGTGCGGGATCGCCGCCTGCCGGAGCACCGCGACCGGGGCGGCCGGCGGATCCGCCGGCCGCAGCACGGGTCCGGCCTGGTAGCGGCGATCCGCGCCTTGCTCGGCGAAGTCCCGGTAGACCAGCATCGCCAGCAGGCGGTGGGCGGTCGAGCGGGACACACCCAGCCGGCCGGCCGCCTCGGACACGCCCAGCGGGCCCTCCTGCTGCAGCATCGTGGCCAGGTGCAGGGCGTGGTCGACCGAGTCGATGGCGTACGCCGGCTTGTTCTTCACCGCAGAATTATAGATCCCTGTAGACAGAACTTCCCCTATTGTCGTGGCATGCCCGCCGTGCCGCGCACCGTTGCGCCACCGACCGCCCTCTGCTGGGCGTTCGCACGTCCTCGGGTTCAGGAAGGAGCGGTCACGCGATGACCAGCAACCAGCCGGAACCGTCCCCGGAGCTCGACGATCTGTACCGGGGGTTCGAGAAGGAACTCCTCGTTCCGCTGTGGACGGAAATCGGCGATCTGATGCCGGTGGCGCCGTCGCCGGCCATGCGCCCGCACGCCTGGCGGTGGAAGACGCTGCTGCCGCTGGCGGAGCGGGCGGGCGAGCTGGTCCCGGTCGGCCGCGGCGGCGAGCGGCGCGCGATCGCGCTGGCCAACCCCGGGCTGGGCGGTGCGCCGTATGCCACGCCGACCCTGTGGGCCGCGATCCAGTACCTCGGCCCGGGCGAGAACGCGCCCGAGCACCGGCACTCGCAGAACGCGTTCCGGTTCGTCGTCGAGGGCGAGGGCGTGTGGACCGTCGTCGACGGTGACCCGGTCGCCATGCGCCGCGGTGACTTCCTGCTCACCCCGGGCTGGCACTTCCACGGCCACCACAACATCTCCAGCCAGCCGATGGCCTGGATCGACGGCCTGGACATCCCGTTCGTGCACTACACCGGCTCCGCGTTCTTCGAGTTCGGGCCGGACAAGGTGTCCAGCACCGAGACCCCGGAGCGCTCGCGCGCGGAGCGGTTGTGGGCTCACCCGGGCCTGCGACCGCTGTCGCAGCCGGCGCCCACGGTGAACTCGCCGATCGCCGCGTACCGGTGGGAGCACACCGACGCCGCGCTGGCCGACCAGCTCGCCCTGGAGGACGAGGGCTATCCGGGCGTGGTCGAGCCGGGTCACGCCGCGATCCGCTTCACCAATCCGACCACCGGTGGTGACGTCATGCCGACCATCCGCGCCGAGTTCCACCGGCTGCGCGCCGGGGCCGAGACCGCGCCGCGCCGCGAGGTCGGCTCCGCCGTGTGGCAGGTGTTCGAGGGCTCCGGCACGGTCCGAGTGGGCGAGTCGGAGTGGCAGGTCGACCACGGCGACCTTTTCGTCGTCCCGTCCTGGGTCGAGGTGACCCTCGCCGCCGGCACGCAGCTGGACCTGTTCCGCTTCAGCGACAGCCCGATCTTCGAACGACTGCACGCCGACCGGGTGCAGGAAGGCGGACGGCAGTGAAACTGGCGACCCTGCGTACGGCCGAGGGCACTCGGGCGATCCTCGTCGAGGGCGAGCGCTACGCCGAACTCGGCGCGCGCGACGTCGGCGCGTTCCTCGCCCAGGAGGACTGGCGCGCCCAGGCCGAGGCGGTCCGGCCGGAACGCCGGCTGGCGGGTGCCGGCCTCGCCCCGGTCGTGCCGCGGCCGGGTAAGATCCTCTGTGTCGGCCTGAACTACCGCAACCACATCCTGGAGATGGGCCGGGAACTCCCGAAGTACCCGACGCTGTTCGCGAAGTACCCGGAGGCGCTGGTCGGCCCGGCGGACCCGATCGCGCTGCCACCGGAGTCGGACGCGGTGGACTGGGAGGCCGAGCTGGCCGTCATCATCGGCGCGACCGTAAGGCGCGCGAGCGAGGCCGAGGCCGAGGCGGCGATCGCCGGGTTCAGCGTCCTCAACGACGTCACGACCCGCGACTGGCAGTACCGCACGCCGATGTGGTTGCAGGGCAAGACGTTCGAGGGCACCACCCCGTTCGGCCCGTACCTGGTGACCCCGGACGAGCTGCCCGGCGGCACTACCCCCGCGCTGGCCCTGAGCTGCTCGGTGGACGGCGAGCAGGTGCAGAAGGCGGGCACCGACGATCTGGTGTTCAACCCGGTCGAGCTCGTCCGGTACGCGTCGACGATCCTGACGCTGCGGCCCGGTGACGTGATCGCCACCGGGACTCCCGGCGGCGTCGGCCATGCACGGAAGCCACCGCGCTACCTGTCCGACGGTGCCGTGCTCGTCACCGAGATCAGTGGTCTGGGCAGGCTGGAGAACGTGGCCCGCGATGAGCACGCGTGAGTGGATGGACGAGGGCACGCGTCTGGTCCTGACCACGATCGGCAAGCTGCCGGACGCCGAGTTCGACGCGCCCACGGTGCTGCCCGGCTGGGCCCGCCGCCACGTCGTCGCGCACCTCCACTACAACGCGGAGGCCTTGCGGCGTCTGGTGAGCTGGGCCCGCACCGGGGTCGAGTCGCGGATGTACGCGAGCACCGAGCAGCGCAACGCCGAGATCGAGGCGGGCGCGCGGCTGCCGGTGGCCGAACTGCGCCGTCTGGTGCGCGAATCGGCGGACGCGCTGGCCGCGGACCTGGACGCGCTGCCGACCGAGGCCTGGTCGAACCCGGTCGTCACCGCGCAGGGCCGGACCGTGCCGGCGACCGAGATCGTCTGGCTGCGCGCCCGCGAGGTCGCGGTGCACGCGGTCGACCTGGGCGCCGGCGTGGACTTCGAGGACCTGCCTGCGGACCTGGTGGCAGCCCTGATCGACGACGTGCTCAAGCGGCGTCTCGCGGGCGGCCACGGCCCTGCCCTCGCGCGCTGGCTGACCGGGCGCACCGGCCAGGCACCCGACCTCGGCCCTTGGCTGTAGGCGGCGCGGGGCGTCAGGCGGCCCCGATCTTCTGATCCGCCAGCCAGCCGAGCGCGGCGTCGGCGACGGTGCGCCATCCGTGGTCGATCACCAGCGAGTGGCCACGTTCCGCGAACTGCTTCAGTTCGGTGATCGCCGTGGAGCCGCGGTAGAGCTTGAACGTCGCCCGGGTGACGACGTCGGGCACGGTGTGGTCGTCTTGCCCGGAGATCAGCAGCAGCGGCCCGCGCCCGGTCCGGTTCGTGTTCACGGCGGCGGGCGAGTTCCTGGTGAAGTTGGCGAACGCGGCCTCGAACAGCGGGCGGCCGGGCGAGGGGATCGTGTGCTCCTCGTAGAGCCGGGCGGACTCCTCCTCGGGGATGGCGTTGCCGAAGCCGTAGCGGAACTGCTTGGCCGTCAACGACACCGCGCGCTTGCGGTTGGCGGGGTTGCCCAGCACCGGGAAGCCGGAGCGCAGCTGGGCGAACGGCAGCGGCTTGACGCCCTTGATCTGCGCGGGGTCGATCGCGACCGCGGCGCGGCCGTGGCCCTCGCCGAGCAGCTTCTGCGCGAGCAGGCCGCCGAAGGAGTGCCCGATCAGCACCGGCGGGCTGTCCAGGCCCTGGATGATCTGCCGGTAGTGCGCGGCGACCGCGTCGATGCCGTGCCCGGCGACCGCGTCGGGGTTGGCGCGCGAGGCGGCGACGGTCGGCCCTTCACCGGGCCAGCCGGGCGTCAGCGGCTCGTAGCCGTTCGTGGCGAACTCCTCGGCCCAGGGCTGCCAGGACGAGGCGTGCAGCCACAGGCCGTGGATGAAGACGACGGGGGTGCTGGTGGTCATGTCCGCTCCTTGGTCCGACTTTGTCCGAGGAGGACCAGAGTGCGGCGACTGCCGGGTTTGAGGAAGATGCCGGACAGGTGAGAGCTGACGGTGTGAGGACGGCTACACCGCCCTGGACGAGCGGATTAGACCAATAAGTCTTGGTTCTACCGTCGCTGGCGGGGCATGTGCGCAGCTCTTAGCAATCTTGTAACTCGTGTATGAACCAGATTGGCCCTAATCTAGGCGCGTGAACCGTGATGCGGACGATGCTGCCCTGGAGGCGGTCGCCACCCTGGGGGAGAAGCTGCGCCGTCGCCTGTACGCGGTGGTCCGCGCGGCGCGCCGTCCGGTGAGCCGGGACGAGGCGGCCGAGGCGGTGGGGATCTCCCGCAAGCTGGCGGCCTTCCACCTCGACAAGCTCGCCGACGCCGGGCTGCTCCGGTTCCGGTTCGAGAGCGGGGGACGGGTGGTCGGGCGCAAGCCCAAGGTCTACGAGCCGGTGGACGAGGCCTTCCAGGTCAGCATCCCGCCGCGTCAGTACGCGTTGCTGGCCGAGATCCTGGCGGAGGCGCTGGTGGCCGACTCGGCGGAGGAAACCGCGCGGACGGCCACCATGCGGGTCGCCCACGAGCGCGGTTTCGCGATCGGCGCACGGGAACGGGAAGAGCGGCGGCCCGGTCGCCTCGGCGCGGAGCGCGCGATGACGCTGACCGAGGAGATCCTCGAGGACTACGGCTTCGAACCCACGCGCCCGGCCCGCGACTGCCTCCGGCTCGGCAACTGCCCCTTCCACCCGATCGCGGCCCAGGAGCCGGAACTGGTGTGCGGGCTCAACCTCGCGCTGCTGCGCGGGCTCACGGAGGGACTGCAGGCCCAGGCACTGGACGCGGTGCTGGAACCCGCCGCGGGCGAATGCTGTGTCGAGCTCCGGCACGCGTCCGCGGGCGGTGCGGAGGACACGCGGTGAGCTGGCAGGACGCCGTGCGGGGCGGCGTCGGTGCGGACCTCAACGAGCTCGGGAGCCGGCACGGCTGCGCGCCGCTGCGCTGGGACCTCGACTCCGGGGTGATCGGGATCGTCACCGACGGAGACCCCGACGTCGCCGAGAAATGGGCCAAAGTACTCGGGCTGGACCCGGTCGGCGCGGACGGGATGGAGTACCGGGGGTACCTCGAGGACATCCCGTTCACCATCCGCCGCAACGGTAACGGGTCATGACCACGCCGCCCGCGGACGGCGACCGCGCCGCCACCTGGCGGCTGGCGGCCGGTTATCCGCCGGCGGACGATCACGAGGGTTTCCTCATCGGCGGTGACGACGGGGGGCCGGCCTGCACCTGCGGCTGGCGCGGTGATCCCGAACCGGACGGTCCGGACCTCCCCGTCCAATGGCGGCGCCACGTCTACTCGGCGGTGCCGGAACTGCCGGTGTGGGAGCTTGCCGAGGTGGTGCGCCGCGCACGGGAACTGCTGGAACAGTCCGTGCAGCGCGCGCGGACCCGCGGCGCCTCCTGGGAACTCATCAGCAAGGCCGCCGGCATCTCGCGGCAGGCCGCCTACGCGCAGTGGGGCGGCCCGCTGCGAGATGCCGTGCCGTCACCGGGCGACCCGGAGACCTACCAGGCCTTCAGCGACGAGTTGCTCAGCGAGGCCCGGCGGATGCTGTTCCACGCCCGGGGCTGGGAGTAGCCGCTCTCCCGAGCGGAGCCGGTCACGTCTGGCGCCGCGATCCGAGCAGGAGCAGGCACAGCACGGCGATTCCGGCCGCCACTCCGGCCACGATCAGCATCGGGTTGAGGGTGCTCGTCGTGGTGGGCGCGGCCGCCGCAACGACCGCCTGCTGCGGCTGCGGCGCGGCGACCTCGGTGGACACGGGCGCCTCCTCGGCCGGCGCGGACGATTCGGGCGCACCCATCGCCGGCATCGAATGCTGGGTGGCCGGGCTGGACGACTTCGTCGTCCGCGGGGCCGTCGATTTCGGGGCGGTGCCGACCGGCGCGGGAGCCGGAGCGGCGGCCGGCGCGGGCTGCACGATGATCTGTGCCCGCATGTCCGGGTGGACCGAGCAGTAGTAGGAGTAGGTCCCCGCGGTGGTGAAGGTGTAGCTCCAGCTCTGGCCCTGCGACAGCAACGAACCATGGATCGGCACCGGGGCGCTCGTCGTGACCACGTCGTGCGGGGCCTGGTCGTGGTTGGTCCAGGTCACGGTGTCGCCGACCCTGATCGTCAGGGTCGACGGCGAGTAGGCGTAGTTCTCCATCATCACGGCCTGCGCGGCGCCCTGCGCGGTGGCCGGCGACACGACCGCGAGACCCACGGTCGCCAGCAGTGCCGCGACCGCAACCCGCAGGACCCGCGGTGCCCTCATCGCACGAACTCCACGGCGACTTCGAGCTTGAGCCGGCGCCGGCCGATCCGGCGCGCGATCCACGACCCGGACCGCACCGGGTGACGCGGGGCGAGCACCGCGCCCTTGAGCCACAGCACGGCGGCCAGCTCGTCGGCGTAGGTGATCTGGCCGGACAACCGCACCTCGCGAGCCGCCTCGCCGACGGTCAGCCTCCCGATCACCTCGACCGTCCGGTCCGCCTCGACCAGCATCGACGTGCTGCGGAACCGCAGGCTGGGGTACTCCGCGGGGCATAGTCCTTCCTTTCCGGTCAGGGTGCGCGCGAGCCCGGGAACGTTGATCCGCAACGACGCCGTGGCCAGCGTCAGGTCGAGTTCCGGCTCCGCGCTCAGTAAGAAGTGCCCGTCGCGGACGGCGAGCCGTCCCCGCAACAGGCGCGTGGACGGCTCGATCACGACCCGGTCCGGGTTGACCTCGTACCGTCCGGGCAGCGGTAGTGGATCGGCGGCAACCGTGTCCAGTTCGACCGTGTCGTGTGACATCGGTGTCCTCCTGGCGATCATCAGGGACAATGGGGGTGGCGGCCCGGCCGACTGTTCCTCGGCCGGGCCGCCGTTGCCGCACAGCCGCTCAGCAGGTGGCCTGGTTGAGCAGCGGGTTAAGAACCTGTTCCAGCCAGACGGTGTGCGTCTTGATGTACTGGTCGAAGTTCAGCGCGTCGGTGACCTGCTGGCCCAGCGAGGTCTCCAGGTGTGCGGACTTGATGTGAGCGATGATCGGCGCCAGCGTGTCCTTCACGACCTGGTCGGCCGAACCGTCCATGACCGGTGAGAGGACCTGCTCGAGCCAGACCGTGTGGGTCTTGACGTACTGGTCGAGGTTGAGGATGTCGGCGACCTGCTGGCCGGGCGAGGTCTGCAGGTGCGCGGTCTGGATGTGGGCCATGATCGGCGTCAGGACGCTCGTGCTGACACACGAGGGCGAACCGGCCGGCGCCGAGGCCGACGGCATCGAGTGCGAGCTGCTGCTGGCCGGGGCCGACGCCGACGCGGACGTCGACGGCGAGCTGGTCGGCTGCGCGGACGGGGCGGACGTCGGCGCCGAGGTCGGGGCGGAACCGACCTCGGTCACCGTGATCGTCGCCTTCATGTCCGGGTGGACCGAGCAGTAGTACGAGTACTGGCCAGCCTGGGTGAAGGTGTAGCTGTAGGTCTCACCCTGCTGCAGCAGCGGCGACGTGAACTTCACCGGACCGTCGGAGACGACCACGTTGTGCGGCGCGGCGTCGTGGTTGGTCCAGGTGACCGTGTCGCCGACCGAAATGGTCAGCGAGGCCGGCGAGAACGCGTAGTTCATCATGTCCACGTTCGTCGACTGGGCCTGCGTCGACTCGGCCTGCGCCATGCTCTGGTACAGCGCGACGGCGACCGGGTTGCCCTGGTCGGTGCCGGCGGCGGCCTGCGGGGTGGCAGGGCCGGACTGCAGCGACGCGAGGCTGAACAGCAACCCGCCCAGAGCGACGATGGCGACTCCGATGAGCCACGCAGGCCGTCGCCTGATGCGGGGGGATTCGGCCTTCTCTTCCATGGATTTCCTTTCAGATACCGTCATCGGCCGGGGCTGGCCGTGACGAGCAGAGCGGCCGCGGCTACCACGACGATCACGAGGACCGTCTCCGCGGCGACGGAGTAGACGAAGGGCCGCACGGTCGACGCGTGGCCGCGCAGAACCACGGCGAAGTCGAGGCGGCGGTTGACCCAGTTCTTGCTGCCCTGGGCGATCACCAGGATCACGGCCAGCAGAACGATCTTGACCAGCAGGGTGCGTCCGTAGCTGGTGCTGAACAGCTTTCCGACGTCCCCGAGCGTCTGCCAGGCCAGTGCGGTCCCGGCGACGGTGATCACGACGACCGATCCCATCGCGAGCTTGGAGTAGCGCGGCACCACCAGCTTCAGCTCTTCCGGATGGCGCCGGGACAGCACACCGAAGAGCAGCATCGCCAGCCCGCCGAGCCAGGCGCAGATCCCCAGCACGTGCAGGAAATCCGCGACCTGGGCGAGCACCGGGCGCGCGCTTTCCGAGGCGTGACCGGTCATGCCGGTGGTGCGCAGCAGACCGAACGCGGTCGCCGCCGACCCGACCCGCCAGGCGAGCGAGCCCGCCGCGGAGCTGCCGCGCTGCAGCATCTGCGCGAGCACGACACCGGCGAACAGCCACAGCAACGCCCTGGCGAACCAGACCTGTCCGAAGTGGACTCCGAGAACCTGGGTGATCAGGTCCCAGTTCAGCATGTCCCCGGGCGGGCGCTGCGCTATCCACGCACCCTCCAGCCCGATCGCGGCGACCGTGCCCAGCGCGCCGAGGACCCAGCCGGTCGTCACCACGCCCCGGGCGCGCCGCTGGTCGGCCCCGCCGGGCCACAGGAACGCCAGGAACAGGATGCCGCCGAGGAACAGGGTCATGCCGAGGTAGTCCACGGCGCGGGCGGTGATGTAGAGGGCTTTGGTCGGGTCCACGTCAGCCTCCCAGCAGGGACGTGACCGGTGGCGCGACGGCGGGCTGCAGCACGTCCGACGCCGCGCCGAGCGGGTTCGGGGCCGGTGCGCCGGGCGCCGGCGCGCAGTAGCCGGTGACGCCGTACAGCAGCACGTTCAGCAGGCCCGGGTTGAGGCCGTCCGGGCTCTGGGTGAGTCCGGCCGTTCCGGTGACGTCGCCGACCAGCGGCAGGCCGGTGATCGCGCTGTTCGCGGTGTCCGCGGTGGTCTGCGCCAGGCCGGGCAGACAGGTCGGCAGGGGGGCGCCGGGCGTCCCGGGCGGCACGACGGGTGTGCCCGGTGCGGCCGGCGGTGTGCCGGGATACGCCGGCACGACCGGGGCCGTTCCGTCTGCTCCGGGCACGGGCTG
>Ga0081455_10001028_pt1 | contig 35190 bp, 44 predicted proteins | sample TabmetS3T2R1_FD_70207 | JGI IMG/M metagenome (GOLD analysis project Ga0081455, IMG submission 70207) | Tabebuia heterophylla rhizosphere microbial communities from the University of Puerto Rico - S3T2R1 | ecosystem: Host-associated > Plants > Roots > Rhizosphere ...
CAGCCGGCCGGCCAAACTGGTGGCGGCGGTTTTGGGCTTGGGCGCTTCTCGGTGCGAGCTGGGAACGCCTGTGAAGGATGAATGTAATCCGACGTGCTGCCGCTGAGTGATGTACAGAAGGCGTTCTATGATGCCCTAGTGCCTGCCCTGTCTCCGGTTCCCGTGCTCGACAACGCCGGACCGAACCAGACGTTTCCTTACCTCACGATCGGTGAGTTCATCGCCGGGCAGACCGACACGCTTAATGAGCAAGCCGTCGATATGGCGGTGACCGTTCACGTGTGGAGTCGCGAGCCGGGTATGAAGCAGTGCCAGGATTTGATGCGAATCGCCAAAGATACGCTCGACCGGCAGCGCTTCACGGGCACGGGCTTTCAATGGGTAGATACGGTTTGGGAGTACGGGCAGACACTGCGCGAGCCGGACGGCGTAACGCGGCACGGGATTCTGCGGTTTCGAGTGGAGACGTTCAGCCCTTAACTGAATCGTCGGGTGCGTCATAGCTAATTGGTGCGAATGTAGCGGCACCGCGAGCAAGGCGCGGCGAGTTGACAGAGCCGGGAGCTAAGACGGGGTTGATCACAGAGCCGGGTGCGAGCGTCGGTGAATCGACTTTTGCGGCAGTGACTATTCCTTCTAACACGGCACGCATGTCACCTTCCGCGATTTTCCGCATGTGCTCAACGCCTTTGCGGTATCCGGTGCGAAAGGCAAAAAAGCCTACAATGCCGCCGCCGATGACGCTACCGATGATTGCTGGTACATCCATGAGAGCGATTCTAGCTCACCTTTCGCGATTGTTCCGCATTGCTGCCGCGCCACAGCGATATCCGATGTGAAACGCAACGGCGCCGCCGATTATGGCTCCGATGACGATATAGATCGGTAATACATCCATGAGGGCGATTCTAACTCAGGCCGAAGGGTGGTCGCGATGGTCCAGATAGCCGATTAGCCCGTTCAGCTTGTCGGTAATCTCGGCAAGATTGGTTTCGATTCGCTCTTGAAGTTTAGCGCTTCGCTGGTTAGCTTCAGCGGCGGCTTCCTCCAGAGCTACGATCCGCTCGGAATGTTCCTTCAGCATTTCCGATTGACGTTTTTCGATATGCGCCATCACGGTGACTGCATCCTGCAAATCCTTGATGGCTTGTTCCATGCTCATTTAAATCTATTCTAACACATTGAAAGGAAAGGACTATGGCTAAGTTTACGGGTAAGGGAGCAGAGATCTCCGTGCAAACGACAGGCGCTACGCCCACGTGGGAAACGTTCGGCCAGGTGGCGGAAATTGGCGCGATCGATCAGACCGCCGAAGAAGTGGACGTGACGACGCTCGACGGCGGCGACTATCGGGACTTTATCCAGGGCTTCAAAGATCCAGGCGAATGCCAGGTTACTGTTCTGTTCGATCCCAACATGCCGGATCAGGACAACTCGGCTAATGGCTGGATTGGCTTGTTCACTTCGGGGGAGACGCGTGCCTGGGCGATCCGCTATAACAGCTCTAACACTGCCGGCGAAGAGTTCGGCACGTTCTCGGGCTTCGTGCGTGATTTCTCCTGGGGCGCTTTGAATCCCGATGATCCGCAACAGATCCAACCGACGATCCGGCTCAGCGGGCCGATTACGCTGGTCGATACGCTGCCTTTGACTGCGCTGCCCACGCGAGGCCGCGGCAAAGTGATCGCGGACGAAGACAAGATAGCCGGTCTGCGGGCAGAGCTGAATAAGCTCGAAGAAAGTATCCGCACGCGGCGCGGGACGCCGGCGGCTCAGTCTGAGCTGGTGGCGGCATGAGCGAAGAGAGCAATATTCTCTCGGCGTCGGTTCCGATCAAGCTGGATGGCCAGGACTTCGTTCTGCGGTATCGGGCTCTGGCCTTCATGCGCTATGCGGAGGAATGCAAAGCCGATCTGTTGAACGATTACCGGCGTATCGGCATCGAGCTGGAGGAGAGTACCAAGGGCATCTCTGGCAAGGAGAAGAATGCAGCCGACGACCAGGCGGCGGCCGTCAGCATGATGGATGACATCGCGAAGAAGTTCCCTAAAGTGCGCGATGTTTTATGGGCCGGGCTGATCGATGCACAGCCGATGCTCAAGCGCGATGATGTGGCTCGTTTCATTGACTTCCGCAATCTCAAAGACGTGATGCTGGCCATCGGCGAAGCGATCAAATTGACGATGCCGGAGATAGAAACCTCCCACCCTCCACAACCGCGGCCGAACCCCAAGAAATCACGGTCCGCGGGTGGGCCAAACTCTGGGCTTTCCTTAGACACACCTGCGGAATCACAGCCGGCGAGTTCCGCCAGTTAACCATCGCGGAAATCGCCTATTTGAGTAACGCCTACCGGCGCCGGGAAATGCTCGCCGATCTCTACGGCGCCCGGATTGTGGCGATGTTGGTCGCGGTCAATTCCAAGGGACGGCAGTACCAGCCGGAACGGTGGATGCAGCATCGGGGCGAGGCGGCGGAACAGCGTCGGAAAGCGGCGGTCGCTCGCCGGCCGCTCACTGGCGAAGAAGTCATGCAGCGCTTCCGCATGCTTGGGGTTCCGATCATCGACAAACGAGCCAAGAAAGACTGATGTATGGGTGCGGTAAGCGGTAGCGGGTTGAGTCTCGGAACACTCTGGGTTGCGATCGTTGCCGATGTTCAGGAAGCGCTACAAGCGTTTCAGAAGTTCGGTAACGACCTCGGACAAATCGTCGATCAGCAGAAGGCGAAGTTCGAAGGACTGGCTACCGTGGGAGATTCGTTTACCCGGATCGGGACTGCGCTCACGGTCGGACTCACGGCGCCGCTGGTAGGGGTCGGGGCCGCGGCGGTCAAGGTTTCTGAGGACCTCAATCAGGCGAGAGTCAGCTTTACCACGATGCTGGGCAGCGCGGAAGATGCCGACCGCATGCTCAAGGATCTTCAGAAATTCGCCGCTACTACACCGTTTGAATTTCCTGAATTGGTCGATGCCGCCAAGCGCATGCAGGCGCTGGGAATATCGGCACAAAACGTCATTCCCTATCTGACCTCGATCGGCGATGCTGCCGCCGCGATGGGCGGCGGAAAGGAGGTAATCGACGGTATCACGCTGGCCCTCGGGCAAATGTCAGCCAAGGGCAAGGTATCTGCACAGGAGATGAACCAGCTCGCCGAACGCGGGATTCCCGCATGGCAGCTCCTGGCCGACAAGATCGGCACGAGTATTCCCGAAGCGATGAAGCTCGCCGAAAAAGGAGCGATCGCGGCGAGCACGGCAATCCCCGCGATCCTGGAGGGCATGAACCAGAAGTTCGGCGGCTCCATGCAGGCGCTGAACCAAACGCTTTCCGGACAGTGGTCGAACCTGAAGGATCAGCTCACGCAGACTTTGCAGGGGATCGGCCAGGCGCTTACGCCGGTACTGACTGCGCTGGTGAAGGCGATGGGACCATTGTTGACCATGCTGCAAACGATGGTGCAGTGGTTCGGCCAATTGCCTCAGCCGGTGCAGACCTTCGTGATTGCGCTCGGCGGAATCCTGGCTGCGCTCGGGCCGATTCTGCTGCTCATCGGACAGTTCGCTGCGACGATCGCAGCCATCGGTCCGGCACTGGGAGCGCTGGGCATTACGCTTAGCGTGTCGGTGGGAGTGCTTTTAGGTTGGGCGGCGGCGATCGCCGCGGCAGTGGCGGCGCTGATCGCTCTGGGCGCGTGGGTCTATTCGAATTGGGACAAGATCATGTCGGCGATCGCCGGGGCGCTCAGCTCGGTGGTGAAGGGGTTTGATCAGTTTGTTGGTTGGGTGCAGAAGATTGTGCCGGCCACTTCGGCGGCCGGGATCGGGCTCGCCGATCTGCGGAAGAATCTTCAGGATTATGAAGCGGAACTCGATAAGACGGCCAAGAAGACACAGGAATTCACGCAGGACTTGGCTAAGTCAGGCAAGAGCATAAAGGATCTGACCGAAAAAGACATCCAGGATATCAAGAACACAATCTCTCAAATGCCGTCGCTCGCCAAGATTTGGGCGAAGGGTGTCATGGAAGCCGAAAAGGATATCAAGGATGCGGGCGTACAAACCACCAAAGAACTGCAAGCCACCCTAGACCAGCGCAAAAAGGCTTACGAAGGCGTCCTGTTTCTTTATCGGCAGGGCAAAGCTACCGCGCTCGACGTGGCGGCGGCAGAAGTGGAGGTAGCGAAAGCCGAAAAACAGGTTATTGCCGGCTCGCCGAATCTGGTCGCCGCCCGCAAAGCTGCCGCGGATGCCGCGGCGAAACAAGCCAAAGAGCTGGAGGAATTAGGCAAGAAAGAAATCGCTCACGAAAAGGCGATGGCGGTGATTCCGAATGAGTATTACCGCTGGATTCAGAGCGTCGATGCGTGGAACGAAAAGGCGGATGAGCAGAAGAAAAAGCTGGAGGAACAGCGGCAGGCACAGGTGGATACGATGGTGGCGACCGCGGCCTGGGCGACGAATATCACCAACGTCGTCACGCCGGCTACCGAGCAGCTCACTCGTACGATCAATGATCTGGTGCAGGCGACTTCTTCCCTTACCCCGCAGGTGAATAAAACCTACGATGCGCTAAAGGCGCTCGGGCTCACCGCGGCCGATTCGTATCGCACGGCCGCGGACGAAGCGAAGAACGCGTATGACGCTTTGGTGGACGGAGGAGAGACGAGCTTTTATCAGCTCACTCAGGCTCGCCTAATTTGGCTAGAGGCAGAAAAACAGGCAGCACTCGCCGAGGGTGAGATATGGGACGCCGCTCATCAGGCCGAAATCGACTCGGCGAAAAAGACACTCGATCAACTGGAGCAGAAAACCGCCAAGCACACCCAAAAGACCAAAACCATCTGGCAGGAGTGGGGCCACGCGATCGGGCAAACCATCCAGCAAACCATCGGGGCGATTGTCGAGCGCATCTTCAGCGGCAGCGATCTGAATAAGCAGCTCGACGAACAGGCCGCGGACTTGCAGAGGTCGCTCGCCGAACGCACGCAGGAGTACGAGCAGTTCGTCACGGAGATGCAGGGCAAGCAGGCGCAAGCCACCCAAGAGTACGAAGATGCTTTGGCTAAAGAGGATCAGGCCTTCGCTGATTCGATCGCGCAACGCCAGAAGGAGTACGAAGACTACGCGGCAGGCCTGCCGGATCTGATTGAGGAGGCCGAGGCTAGGGCCGCCGAGCAGTTCACCGAAACGACCGACAGTCTGAAAAGCGATCTTGCGGAGCGGACGCTCGATTACAACCGCTACGTGGAAGATGTCACCAGCAACATCGAAGAGATCCGCACCAAGCATGCCGAAGCGCTGGCCGGCGAGCTGGCGGACTTGCAGCAATCCTTGGAGGATCGGCGGCAGGAATACGAGGACTTTGTATATGACGCCGAAACCAAGCTGTCACGGTTGCGGGAAAAGACCAGCGACAACATTGCGGATGAAACGCAGGATGTCGAAGACAACATTCGCGACCGCACCAAGGATTACGAGCGCTACGCGCAGGATACGGGGAAGAAGATCGCGCAGGCTCGTGCCAAAAACAACGGGGTTTATTCCGATGAAGAAGACGACTTAAATACGTCCTTGCGGCGCCGGCAGGAGGATTTGCAGCAATACATCGCCGATCAGCGGCGGGATCTAGAGACATTCCGGCAGCGGCAGCAGCAGCAACAGGCGCAAGAGGAGGCCGACCTACGCACGTCGCTCGACCGCAAGGCACGCGAGCAGCAGGAGTACGAGGCCGGCATCCAGCGGCAGCGCGATGAAGCGGTCGCCAAACACAACGAACAGCAACAGCAGGAGATCGCCGATCAGCAATTAGCACTGACCCGCCGCACGCAGGACTACGACACTTATCTGGCCGATAACCAGGCACAGATGGAGAAAGCGGCAGCGGATTACCAGACGCAGGTGGATACCGATCGCGCGGCACTCGAAAAATCACTCGCCGATCGCAAGGCCGCTCTCGATCAATTCCTGTTCGACGAAGAACAGAAGCACGCCACTACGCGCGACAACATCAGGCAAACCTACGTGGATACGACCACGGGTCTGGAAACCGAACTCGCCAAGCAGAAGGCCGATTACGAAGCCTTCAAGAACGACATCATCGGTCCGGGCGGGAAGCTCGAAGAGTTGAAAAACCAGCACACCACGATCTGGGGCGACATCGGCGGCATTGTTGTCGGGGCGCTCGGGAAGATGGGCGAGAAGATGCTGGAAATCGCCGGCGAAAAGTATCTAGGTGTGCTGCTTACCAAACTCGGAGATTTGATCGGCGCCGGCACTAAGTTAGGCGGGATTCTGGACACGATCGGCAGAGGGCTTGGCGGGGCACCGGGCATATCGGCACCGACTCCGGCGCCGAGCCCCACGCCGCCTACTGGCGGGGCTGCCAGCGGCGGCGCTCCCAGTGGTGGTGGCGGCGGGGGAGGCCTGCTGAATTGGGTGACGGGAATCTCCTCAGCGGTTAGCGCCGTGGCCGATGTGTTGTCTCTATTCGGCGTCGGGCGCGGCGGCGAGAAAGACCGGCTCAATATCATCGCCAACGCCACCACAGCGCTAGCGCAGATGTTCGGCAATCCGGTGAACGGGATCGTCTCTATCATCAACAGCTCGAATCAGTTAAATAACTTGAATGCGGCGATGGCGGGTTGGGTGCATGACGCGTGGATGGAGTTGCTCGACGATCTCGCCGGAATACTGAGCGCGGTCGGGCAGACCAGGAATGTGCTGGGTGAGCTGCTGAATGTCGCGACCGCGGCTACCGCGGCCGACAGTGCATGTTGCGATCGCATGGCGACCGCTCTGGATCGCATCGGGGTGAGCACCGAGCGCTCCATGAACATGAACCTCTACGGGACCGATCCCACTCTGGTGGCGACTCAGATCGCTACCCAACTTCGCTTGCAGGGGGCGCGTGCGTGAAGCTGCGCTGCTCGATCGGCGGCTACGACGTAAGCGACGTAGCGCTGGTCGAAGGCGCAACCATCACACAGGATTCCACCCAAGCTATCTCTACAGCCGATATCTCGCTGTTCGAGTACTACGGCGAGTCGCGCTACGACCACGCGCGGTATGACGAATCCGATTTCGAGTACCAGTGGGATGTCCAGGAATGGATGGAAATTTTCCTGTTCGACCAGGACACCAACGCAACTCTCTTCGGCGGCTTCGTTCTCACTATTACCAATGCGCTCGACGGTCCGCACGTGCGGATGCAAATCCACGCGGCGGACTGGGGCATACTGCTCGATCGCCGGGTGATCACGCAGACCTGGCCGGACGGCACGCCCGATTCCACCATCGTCGAGGACCTGGTGCGCCAGGTCCCCGAGCTGTCGGCCGGCACGATCGTCACGCAGGTAGCGCAACTGGGCGCAATCGAAGTCAAAGACCAGCGCATTCGCGACATCCTTGACGATCTCTGCCAGTTGACCGGGGGCGAGTGGAACGTCGGCTACGACGGGGCGGTGAACTATTACCGCCAGGGCTCGATCGTAGCGCCGTTCGGGTTCAGCGACGTGCCCAACGGAACCACGTTGCAGCCGTTCCAGCCGGAAACGATCGGGGCGGATTTTGCGGAGGGCGCCAACCGCATTACGGCGCTCGGGGCAGTGACCGGCGGCACGGAGCTGGCGACGACGGTAAACGAGATATCGAGCCAGCACCAGTACGGCATTCTGAGCGTGACGCTGGTCGATCGCAGCATCAACGATCAGGCCACGCTCGATCTGTGGGCACAGACGCAGCTCGCCCTTCGCGCCTGGCCGCAACCGACCGCAACACTCTCCTACTTCACGCCCGGCCTCACGCGCGGCATGACGGTGAGCGTCGAAGCCGGCAAATACGGTGTGTTCGCGGACATGATACTGCGCTCGCTGCGCATCGTCATCATGGCGCCCGACCGCACGCGGGTTCCGGTTGCGGGCCATCTGCTCAAGTACACTGCGCAGCTCGGCTCCAGGCCTCCCGATCTGGTCTACGCGCTACGGCGCATGCAACGCCGGCCGGTCGATCCGACGATTTCGCCGCCGGCGACGATTCCGCCCGGCTCGATCACGGGTGGGGATTTCGCGAGCGGCATTGCGCCGGTGTACATCGTCGATCGCAAGCCGGCAGGCGCCGAATGGGCTCAGTATCCGGCCGATGCCGTGTTCCTGTTGACCACGGACCGTAAGCTCTATCGGCGGATTCCGGGCAACGATTGGACGGCGGTTGTTTCTACCTCCGATATCGAGGGCCAACTACAAACCCATCAGTTCGCTCCTGGCAGCGTCACTACGACGGTCTTAGCGGATGGATCGGTAGTCACTGCCAAGATTCCCGCAGGCGCAATCACGGCGCCGACGATTGCGATCGGCGCCGTGACTCCGAGCGCGATCGCCGATGGGGCGGTGATCACGGCGAAGATTCCCGCGGGGGCGATCGCGGCGCCGCAACTCGCCGCTTCGAGCGTGACGGCAAACGCGATCGCGGCGAACGCGGTCGCGGCTCAGAATCTGCAAGCCGGCAGCGTGACCGCGAATGCGATCGCGGCTAACTCCGTGTCGGCCGCCGCGCTGCAAGCCGGCAGCGTAACTGCCAACGCGGTATCGGCGGGCGCAATCACCGCAACCGCGCTAGCGGCCGGCAGCGTGACGGCGAACGCGATCGCCGCCAACGCCGTTTATAGCCAGGCGATCCAGGCCAACGCTATCACGGCGCTACAGCTCGCCGCCAACAGCGTGGTGGCGGGCAAGATCGCGGCGCTGGCGGTGCTCGCCGGCAACCTGGCGGCCGATTCCGTCATCGCAGGAACTATCGCCGTGGGCGCGGTGCGGGCCGGGAACCTGGCAGCGAATGCAGTGACCGCCGGCACGATTGCTGCCGGTGTGGTGACGGCTCAGACGATCCAGACGGGTACGATCACTAGCGACAAATTCAACGTGATCGAGCTGAGCGTGGGGTACGGAGGCAACAAGCCCGGCCGCATCGCCGTCTACAACACGAACTTTTCAATGGTCGCTCTGTTCGGCGACCTGGGCGGGGCAGGCCTGCCGGGCGGCACGTATTACGGCGTGTGGGGGCAACTGTGCGCGTTCGGCGGCACGGGATACAACAACGCGCCCATGTACACCGATCTCAGCGGCAGTCTGTTTTTGCGGCAGGCGAATCTTACCATCACGGCGGCGGATGGCAGCTATCTCCAGACCGGGCCGAGCGTGTTCGACGCTACCTACGGATCGATTGCGCTCAATGTGGTCAAGCCGGGTGACTCGCAGTCGTCGCTAGTGTCCCGCGGCCTGGTCTGCCGCTCGGCCGGTGGCGGCAGTACGGTGGCGGCGCTGGTGCGCTCGCCGTTCAATGCGACGGCCGGAGAGCTGACGATTTACAACAGCGCGGGGCAGATCGCCGTGTTCGGCGATGGGGCTAACGGCGTCGTGCGGGCGCTGAGCCGCTTCGACGTGGGGGGGAATCCGGGATTTACGGGTCAAGTGCCGGCCGGAAGCACGATCAATGTCGTCGGTGGAATTGTGACCGGATATGTCCTTCAATGAGGCCGGCCGGCAATGAAGAAGTCTAACACGGGAAAAGAAGGAGATAAACATGCGAATCGAACATAAGCTCTCGCCGGTGGTGGCTCAGGCCGTCCGGCGAATGATTGACCAATTGAACGAGCAGGAAACACAGCGGCTGAGTGGCTTAGGCAAAGCGAAAGAAGCCGAACTGACGATCGTCATGATTCGGTCGTCGCTCTCGCAGCAGCTTTCCATCGTGCAGGACAGCGAGAAACTGCCGGCCTCGACCGCGCCGTATACGCTCAGTCCGGACGGGTTGTCGCTGATCGGGGAAGCGGCTGATCCGCCGGCAGAGGAAACCAAGAAGGCCTCCGCTGTCGCTCCGTCGCACGCCAACGGTAAAACCCATGACGCCGCCGCCCAACACTGAACGCCGGCGGGGACCGTTCCTCCGGGCGCCGTTTCCGCCGCCGCCTGGTTGGCCGCCCGATGTCGCGCCTAATCAGGTCATTCGCGCGGCGCACATGAACGAGGTGCGCGACAGCGTGTACGCCTGGCCTGGTGACGTAAACGGGCAGTTCCATACGCTCAGTAACGTCAACCTGGTCAACGCAACCGGCGTGCTCACCGATCCGACGACGACGGCCGGCGATCTGCTGGTGCGAAATCCGGTAGGGCTTACCCGCCTCCCGGTCGGGACACAGGGACAGATTCTGACGGTCGATACCGCGTTGCCCGACCGGATTCACTGGGCGCCCGTGCCGGCGGCGCCCGTAGCGAGCGTTTTCGGACGCGTGGGCGCGATCCTGGCACAGGCCGGAGATTACAACGTCAACCAGGTTACCGGCGCAATGGCGGACCCCACGATTGCACGGGGCGACCTGATTGTACGCGGGGCGGCGGCAGTCGGCCGGCTGCCGGTGGGGACCGATGGCCAGGTGCTCATCGCCGACGCGGCGGCGGCGCTCGGGGTGCGTTGGGGCGGAGTGCTGGTGACCAGTGTGTTCGGGCGTACGGGCGCGATTCTGGCACAGGCGGGGGACTACACGGCGGCACAGGTGACCAACGCTGTGAGTACGCTCGGTTCTTATCCCGATCCGGTGTGGATTCCGTCTTACGCCTATTCGAAGCTCATCGGTGTTCCCGCGCAGTTTCCGCCATCTCCGCACACGCACGATGCCGCGGCGATCGTCTCGGGCGTGATCGCGACGGCTCGCCTAGGTACGGGCGTGGCTGACCAGCAGGTTTTTCTGCGTGGAGATGGAACCTGGGCCGCCACCGGCACAGGCGGCGGCGGCGCCGTAATCAGTGTGTTCGGCCGGGCAGGGAACGTGATTGCGGAGACAGGCGACTATACGGCGGCACAGGTGACTGGCGCGGTGGTCAATCCGACAATTGCGCCGGGCGATTTGATGGTGCGCGATCAGGTGGGAATTGCGCGGCTGCCGGTCGGAGCCACAGGCCAGGTGTTGCAAGCGGACACGACGCTAGCGGTCCGGATGAAATGGACGACGATTACGGCAGCCACGCAAACGCCGTGGGTGACTAATATCAATGCGGCCGGTTTTGAGCTTCAGAACGCCGGCAACATCGGCATCGGAAAAGCTACGCCGCTTTATCCGCTCGATGTGGTCGGTGATGTCAACATCACCGGCGTATATCGGGTCAACGGTGTGCCGATCGGCGTCGGTGGGCAGACACCCTGGTTACAGAATGTCGATGCCTCGGGTTACACGCTGTTCAATGTGGGGCAGATCGGAGTCGGTGTGATTACTCCACAGGGGCCGCTCCACATCCGGGAAGCAGCCGATGAGAACCTGATATTCGGAACGTTGGGCGGGGTGACCACGATTCGGGCCACCAATGATGCGGTCAACGCTTATGTCCCGCTGCAACTGTACGGCTCGCGGCACTATCTGATGGGCGGCAACGTCGGCATCAATACGACTAACCCACTGGCGAGACTCCATGTTCTCGGTGGAACCGACAACGTGGATGCGTTCTTAGTCAGCGGAGCAGAAAACAACAAGTATTTGGGGTTTCAGTCTGGTCCGTCATACGCCTCGATCTTCCATTGGAACGGCGCTGGATACGGAAACCTCTGCCTGAATCCGGCGGGCAATGATGTCGGCATCGCGACGACCAATCCGCAGGGAAGGCTCCATGTCCGGGAAGCAGTTGACGAGAACCTGATATTCGGAGCGTTGGGCGGCGTAACGACGATTCGGGCCACCAATGATGCGGTCAACGCTTATATCCCGCTGCAACTGTACGGCTCGCGGCACTATCTGATGGGCGGCAACGTCGGCATCAATACGACTAACCCACTGGCGAGACTCCATGTTCTCGGTGGAACTGATAATGCCGACACGCTCCTGGTGAGCGGAGCGGAAAATAGTAAATATTTGGCGTTTCAGTCCGGCCCGTCACACGCCTCGATCTTCCATTGGAACGGCACTGGATACGGAAACCTCTGCCTATGTCCTGCTGGCGGTAATACTGGCATCGGGACGCCTGACCCGCAGGGAAAACTCGATGTCAAAGGATCGGGGCGGACTGCGCTTCGTATCGGGGACGCTGCGCAACCTGCTAATGATTATGCCATCGGGAGAGATGTAGGCAGCGGCCTTCTGATTCTTAATGGCATGCAACCGGGATTCTCTGGCTACCACTTTGAGGTGAACAATGGAACCACGGTTTTAAGCATAACTAACGCCGGCAGGCTGGGGGTGGGGGTCGGCGATCCATTGTATAAGCAGCATCTCTACGGCGCCGGGCAGGACGGAGCCAACGGGATTTACTGGCCCAACCTGGGGACGGAGGCCACATTATATTTGCAGGACAGCGGCATCGGGGCCGGGAATGGCGGGGCCATTCTAGTCGGGTCCCAATATGGTCCTCATGGCGCCATTAAAGGGTTTGTTACCAATGGCAGCGGTCCGGTGGGAGATATCGCCTTCTACTTGAGGCCAACTCCGGGAGACAGTGGTTTTGGCGAAAAGATGCGCCTGTATCCGAACGGCGATCTCAATATCGCCGGCCGGTATCTGGTCAATGGCGCGCCGCCAGCCACGGGCGCACAGGACAACATTGTCACGAGCGTCGCGTATTGCAGTGGGCCGATCACCTTGAACACAGGTTTCCAGATTATCCCCGGCTGTACGTTGAATTTACCGGCCAGGGCCGGCCGTTATCTGATTCTGGGATGTTTTGATTTCGTTCAGGGCAACTTCAATGACACTGCGTTCAATGGGGCGCTGTTCGTACAGAGCGCCGACTGGCAGAACCGGCATGCGGAATTTGTCACCGGGGGTACTGCTGCCGCCACGCAGAACAGCGGCCGGGCGTCGGTCTATCAGCAGTGGGTCTATCCAGGGGCGGTCGGGGGCGAATTCATCGACTTGCGGGCGCGAGCTTTCGGGCCTGGCGGTAGTGCTCCCACTGGTAGTCCCCGAGCGGACCTGGGATGCAGTCTGTGTGCAATTTGGATTTCACCATAAAGCGGAGGAATTGAATTTATGGCTTTGACAGATACGCAATCGGCGGCGTTGATGCGGGATATGGAATTCGTCGGCCGGGTGAAGGTGTCGGCGATCCGTTATGCCGATAGCTTGACCATTTTAGCCGTGCCGGCTTCGTCTCATACCCGTCTGCTGGTATACGCAGTGGAAACCTTTCAGTCGCCGGATACGATGGCGCAAAAGCTGGTGCCTCTGGTGGTGATGGACTCCGCGGTGCAGGCGGACGGAGCCAATATCAGCGATTCCGCTTTGCAGGGCGCGGTCGAAGCCACGGTCAATAAGCTGTACAGCTAGCTCTTGTCCTTCTTTCGGCCTCTGCCGCCGGCCAAACCTGCCTTTCGCGCAATCTCGCTTCTCTGTTCCGGAGTCATCGTCTTTAGGCGTGCCTTACCCCCTTTTCGGCCGAGCGCGACGGCAGCGGGGTTTTTACGCTTGGCCATTGTTTTGATGTCCCTTCTCAAGTTGCTTAATCCGCTCACGGAGTTCAGCAATCTCCCGGTCCTTGACTTCGAGCGCGGCATCGACCTTCTCTGCCCATTGATCCATCCGGCCGCTCCATCGCTGGCCGGTCTGCCAAAGCGCAGCATGCCGTTCTAAGCGCGTTGCCTGCGTATCAAACCGCGTCCCCATCGCGGCAAAGCCCGAGTGCATTTCGCGCTCCAGGCTTTGACTGACATTCAAAATCAACTCTTCCAGATGGCGCGATCGTTCAGCTACCGCTGATTCGATCCAAGTCTTATCTTGTTCGGTGAGGGACATCTCACTTTGTAGCTTAGCGCTTTGTTTGCGCTCGCCGCAAGCGTTTCACCCCATCGTGCGCCAAACCTTAGCGCTTAGCTTGACTATCGCTAAGCGCTTAGCTATTATCAAAGAGTAGTCGCGAGACTTTAAAGCGCAAAAGGAAAAACGAACAATGGATCGCTTCTCAGAAGAACTTTACGGCAATCGGAAGCCGGAATACGAAGAGGTCGCCGTCAACGTGTGCGACAACTGCGACCGAGCAGTAGACGAACTCCGCCGCGTGTACGAGTACGGCACGGCGGATCGCAAATTCTATGCCTGTGACGAGTGCTACGACGAGATTCAGGCGCATCTGCAAAAGCAGGCGGAACTCGCCGAACGCAAGCCCGTGCAACCAGAGCTGACCGGCGCCGCCTGGGTGTTGCAGCAGACTGCACCGCATTTTGCCGCGATCGGCAACGGTCTTTTCGTGCGTACGGGTAACCGGAGGAAACGCTAATGTCGATCAGCGAATATCTTCTCTCGCAAGGATGGAAGCCGTCACAGGACGGCTTCATTGATCGCTGGGGCGATCGCTACGTAGATCTGAGCGGCACCTACGGCTACACGTGGGAGCTGAGGAAGTTCACTGACAGCGACATTGACGGCGTAGCGGTTGGCCGCTGGATTGGCTGCGACATCGAAGGCGATACGCTCGCCGAACTTCAGGAGGTTCTCTAATCATGAGCGATATTGTGCGATTTGAGTTCGGCGAGCCGGTCGAAGTGGCTCTCCAGTTTCCGGAACCGAAGGTGTTCGACGGGCAGTACGGCGAACGTCACATGTACTCGCTGACCGATGGCCGGGTGATGTACGTCGATCCGCTGACCGCGGCGCGGATCAAAAGCCTGGGCGTGCAGCCTGGTGAGTTCTTTTTTATTCGCAAGGACAAGAACGAACGCCGCACGGAGTGGAGCGTGTACCGCGAAGCGGATCAGGCGCCGGCGCCGCCGGCCAGGCGATCGCTGCCGCCGCATGAGCTGGCCAGGCGTCTGCCTGAGATTGTGGCCGCTCGCAACGCGGGGGCAAGTCTGGAAGAACAGCTTGCGGCCTCGATCGATATGGTGGAGCGCCGTAAGACGGCTGCGCGTGCAGAGGAGCCGGCGCCGGCCGCGATGCGGCAGAGCTGGCAGACGGTTCTGTTAGCGCAGACCAATGCCTTGACAGACGTGTACGCCGCGGCGTTGGCCTACGCCAGCGAGAAGCACGGCAATGCAGTCAAGCCCGAGGACATCCGCAACATGATGACGACAGCTTTTATTAGCCTCTCGAAGAAGGACAATTCCCGTGCCGCATAAGTTCGCGGTGTTCGAAGGTCCGGCAGTGAGCGGCGATCCGGCGGTGTTTCCGCCGTCTCGCCGCCGTCCGCCCGCCCGGAGTGAAACGCTGGTGTGGCTGATCCGCAAGGCCGCGGCGCTCGCCAAAGAACAGCACCGCAATGAAACCCTGGTCTTTCTACTCGACGAAGCGAGCAAGCTCGCTGGGCGGGTGAAATGAATTTGCAGGATGAAGGTTTCGCGCCCTGGCGTGAAATCGCGCGATGGCGCCGATTATTTTGGGGTTCGTGTGTGTTGAACGTTGTGCTTATCGCTGTGATCGTGCGGCTGTGGGTGAAGTGAAGTATCGCGGCGCCGTTCGGCGCCGTCCAATTTAATTCAAGGAAAAATCAATGAAGAAAAGTATCGCACTATTCGTGTGTTTGACTGTGGTTTCTGCTGCATTTGCCGGAATCGGAGCGGAAAACGCTGCATATCGCGGCGGGACAATCGCCGCACTGCCGGAAGGAAAAGAAGCCAAGCTCGTTCTGAGCAGCTCGACGGAGTTGGTTTTTGCAGCCGGTGTCTTCACGCTGAAGATCCCCTACGATAAGATCCAATCGATTGAGTATGGCCAGAAGGCCGGCCGCCGAGTGGGCGCGGCGGCTGCAACCGCTATAGCCCTAGGTCCGGTTGGTCTGGTCATGCTGGCATCGAAGAAACGTAAGCACATGCTTACGCTTTCCTGGCTGAACACAGAAGGCAAAACCGATGCCGCCGTGTTTGAGTTGGGAAAGAATGCGATCCGGCCGGCGCTGGCCATTCTGGAAGCACGTTCGGGGAAGCAGGTTGAATACGAATCGCCGGAAGCGAAAGCGAACATCGGCAAATAACGAGGGAATCTAGTTATGTCTCAACAGCCAACTACTCAACAGAAGCAGAATCAGAAAGGATGCTTAGGTTGCGCCGGATTGATGCTCGCTGGCTTCATCGTATTTTTGGTGATTGTCGCGACCAACCGGCCATCGCCGGAACAGCAGGCAAAAGAGGATTCCAAGATCGCCGGCTATAACGCTGCCTTTGCGTGCCAGGATTACGTACGCGAGCGATTGAAGGCGCCGGCGAGCGCCAAATTTCAGGCGCCGCGGGAAGCTCAAATCGAGGACACCGGCAGAGGGATCTTCAAGGTTGAATCCTACGTCGATGCGCAAAATGGATTCGGTGCGATGCTGCGCAAGCGCTATACGTGTACCGCTACCACGATTGACGATAAGACCTTCAAGGCTTACGCCGAGCTGGACTAGGGCTGTTCTGCCGGCGTTTCCGTCTGCCGGCGTGCCTCGATCACCCGCGCCAGGCGATCGGCGAAGGTCTGCCGGACATCGACGGTCTGAACTGCCGCCGCTTCCGGCAGAATTCGCGCATCGATCACATGGGCGGCGAGCATGTCTTTCATCATGCTGATCAGGGCGGCGCCGTCGTCTGTGGTCAGCTCGCCACTGGCGACCTGTTCGAGCAGTTTGTGCATGGCGGCGCGGATGTCGGCCGGTGTGGCAGTGGGCGGCAGGTCGAGCGTGAGCGGCGCGGTCCGGGGCTTAGGCCAGGTGCGGTCGAAGATCATTTTGCAGGCCAGCATGTCTCCGTCCAGAGCGGCCTGGACGACGCGCATTAGTATCTCGGGGGAGTGCTTCTGCGCGATGGCTTGCAGTAGCTTGTGTTTGCGGTTGCGGGTGCCTTTAGGGCGTCCATTGCCGTCGTTAGGCACGGTCGGCGGCGCTTCCGTGGCGACCTGTTCGAACTCCGGAATCAGCGCTTGCTGTTCCATGATTCTCTATTCTAATTCCGGTCGGGGCGTGACACAATATAAGCCGTAGGAGGCCTCCCCCAATGCCTACCTGTACGGTGTCGCTGGAACGCGAAGCGATCCGGCTACGCCAGGGCTTCGACGTGTGGACCGCAAGCGGTAAATTGACGCTGCGGACGATGAGCATGAAACGCGTGCTGGCGCGGCGTGCGGCTTACTTCCGCGTGAACCAGACCGGTAAGGTCTACGAGCTGGTCAGCCGGCAAAAGTCCGTGGAGCTGCCGGCCGGCGCGATCGAGTGGCGGTGAATGAGCGGGAAAGCGGGTGAGCGGGTCCGCCTTCTCGCTCGCTCGCCTTCTGGGTTGCGTGCTATGCTTCCACGCATGTCAAAACCCGTACAACTGCTGACGAAGGATGCCGCGGCGGAACGGCTCAATCTGAGCGTTCGCCGGCTTATGGAGCTGTCGGCGGAAGGAAAACTCACGCGGCACACCAGCTACGATCCTCAGACCAAGCGTGAGGCGGCGATGTTCGACGCTGCCGAAATCGAGCAGATGATTCAGCAGAAAAACTGGAAGCCTTTCTCGGGTCGCGTGCTAGAGCTGCCGCCCGGCGATGGCGCATCAGAGCCGGCCGAAGCCGCGCCGGATCGCGGCCGTCTGTGGCTGACGATTGCCGAAGCCGCCGAATATACCGGGCTGCCGGAATCGTTTCTTCACAAACTGGTTGATGAGCGACGTCTGCCGGCATTCGACGTGGGCGTGCGGCCGGGCGGACGATTCCGCGTCAAGCGCACAGACCTCGAAGCGCTCGCAGTCCCGTAGGGATTTCCCTTGATTGCTTGGAAAGAGCGGCGGCGATATGATCCACAATGCTTGCACCAAGCCGCGAGCTTACGGCCGGTCGGGAGGATCGCGGCAGCATCACTCATGCTATCCCATCCGTGATTTCCCGGCCGGCTGGAAGAAGAGCAAGCCCCAAGGTGGGATAGGGTTTATGGCGTCGGCCTGCCTGTGAGTGGCCTCCCGTCGTCTGCTGCGTGCGTGGTCGCGTGACCTCACGGGCAGGGGATAGTGGGTTTGCAATAGCGAGCCCGCGGTTGTATCCCGGCCGCCGTTGGCATGCGTGTAACCGAAATTAACTAGTTGAATCGCTGCCAACAAAAGGGTTTACGATGGTTGGCGGCCGTGATAATCTGAGGGACGTTCCGGACGGCAGACAGCCTATTCCGCTCCCTAAAAGTGGAAAAGGCCACGATGTAGTCAGCATCGCGGCCTCAAAGACCGGAACGGAAAGCGTTAGGGTGATCCGTTGCGATCAAATTCCGCAATCAATATAGCAAAGACAGAGCGTACTTCCAAGCAGATTTCGCACGAAAGTACTACAAATTTAGGGCCAACTTCCGATAACAGATATTGTGAACTAAACCCGTCTGAATCAGACGGTTCGAGCGGTACTTCAGGCGTTCGCCGGAAGCGGCGTGTTTGGAGAGATCCTAAGCCACGTCGCGGTTTTTTGAAATTGCGTTTCGGATTGCCTGAAAAGGGCGCGCCCAAAAAGGACGTGATGTACAACTTTGAGCAACTGCCCGCGCGGGTAGGGCGCACGGGAGCGCTGTTATGGATCTATATCGCGAGCCGGATTTTTCGCGGTTACGCTCAAATCGATCTGGAGGCAGCAACGGATTACCTGAATCTGGAGGACACACGCGGCACGCGGCAGCTATTGGAAAAGTTGGAGTCAGAATACGGACTCATCAGCGAAAAACCTGGTTGCTCGTGGCATTTTGCTGTTCACCCGGAGCGGATCGCCGCGTTACCCCGCAAGGGGCGTGGACCAAAAGACTACAAACGAAAAAAGAAACCGATGGGTGCGGCGGATCACGCGGCCGGAGCAGATGAGAGATCGGATGCTGACAGAGATAGAACAGAAGCAGTTGACGAATGCGGCGTTGGAATTGGAGCGGATCCTTGCGACGGTCAAGCAATGGCCGTGGATGGATCGGCGGGAGTATCCGCCGCAGAAACGGCCGGACCGGTTGACACCAGAGATGGCGACGACGTTGAAACGGGGCCGCGAAATAGTGAACTACGGGTACACCCTGCTATTGCACCGCTCCGATCGGCCGCGGATGTACCTGAATGTGATCGACGAATCGGAGGACGAGAGCTGGTTGATTCACTACGGCTGGGCACTTCTGGCGCTACTGAAACGGGCTCGCTTTCTACCAGGGCGGACGGGCTATTCGATTCTGCCGCGGCGCAAAGCACGGTAGATGGAATTGAAACCAGTTTCACTTTCGGACTGAGTTTAGGCGTCGCTGCTGCATTCGATGCAATACCTCTGAGTGAAACTGGTTTTCAAGGCAGTGAAGCTGGTTTCTTCACAACACGTGCAAGTGCTGATTTTGCTGTAGATTCATCAGCATTTAAGATTGAATTAGATGTTGAATCGTCGAAGGACGACGCCGCCTATTTAGCGCATTTTCATAAGCATCACGTTGAACGCTGGCACGGGCATCGCTCTGGCTCCGTGCCTACTCCCCAGCAGTCGATGCGTGTTCTCGCTGTGATCGCCATCAACGCCATACCGGACGTTCAGGAGCAGTATTTTGCGCACATGACGCGCCGCATGACGGCCGCTCGCAGCGTCGGGATTGTCGATTCGTGGGCGCGGGAAGTCGGGCTTGCACTCGCACGATGCCGACAGCACCGAGAGCCTGAGCCCGAGCCATTGTACATGCAACGCCAGCGCGAGCAGTATGCGCAGTATCGCGCGAGTGGCGGCACGCTGTCGTATGACGAATGGATCGATGCTCAGCTCCGAGATCCGTAACTTCCCCGATTAATTCCCTGCACATGGGGGTAGCTTTGTAAACTAGCTTTCTGTACAGTTAGAACTAGCGTTCTGCACAATTAGAGTTAGTGTGTGTAAGTAGCCAGTGAGCGCCTTAATTTCCGTTGCAACGTGGCCGAATTACTAGGTATTATTCTTACGAAAATTCAGAAATGCAGTGACAGGGCTGCAACGGTTGGACAGCGGGGAAAACGAAAGCGTCGTTCATTTCCCGGCCTCTTTCTCCGTTCGAGGGCAATCCTCTGACGGCGGGCTTTCGGGTCAGTAAAGCCTCCTGTGCGCGAATTGGGGGGTTCCATTTTCCCCCGCCTCCTCTTCGCTATGAACAACAAAATACTTGTGCTCTCTCCCATTGGCGACGTTGTGCAACGTCGCGTCCACGACGAACAAGCCCAACGATGGATTTCTGAAGGCTTGGCCACGCGCGAGGATGCTCGCTCGATTCGTTTGACTACCCTGGGCCTGCCTTGGCCATGTCGTACCCGGACCGCCAGCGGCGATCCGTTGCGCAGCGCCTGTGGCAGAAGTCAGGTCATGACGACCGCAGATCATGGCCATGTTACCGGCTTCAAATCCGTTTTTGTCGAGGATCTTCCGGTGTTCCGATCCGCGATCCTCGATAACCTCACGTTCGCAACTTAGTTCGAGGAAAAGCAATGCCGTACACGAAGGGTATTATCGATGTCTGGGTGCCTGGTCCAGGCGAACCCAGCTTACCGGGAGGCACGCCTACGCCGCCCATTGCTTTACCGCCCGGCATTTGGCCGGGAGGCGGGACGCCCGAGCATCCCATTGCGCCTGTGCCGCCTGGTGTCTGGCCGCCTGGTGGCAGTGTCGCGCCGCCGATTTATCTGCCGCCTGGCATCTGGCCGGGGCTGCCTGGATCTCCTACGCCGCCGATCGCCAAACCGCCCGGCTTGCCCGTTGTGCCGATCGATCCGGATTACGGCATCCCTGAAGGACCGCCGCCGCCCATCGGTTCCTGGGTTCCCATCGATCCTGGCTACGGCATGCCGCCTGTGTGGGGCTTCCTGCCGGTCGATCCGGGCTTCGGGATTCCCGAGGGTGGAGTGCCTACGCATCCGCTGCCGCCGATGCCAGGACAGCCGCCGATGCCGGGACAGCCGCTGCCTCCCACCACGCAACCGCCACAGCCTGGCCAGCCGCTGCCGCCGAGTGCCGGACATCTCCCGGCGGGCGGGCACTGGCTGCCGGTTCAACTGCCGGTGTATCCGCCGCCTTCGTGCAGCGATCCTAAGCCCGAGCCGAAGTGGGTCTGGGTTCCGCACGTCGATGCCCGCTTCGGGGTCAAGTACAAAAAAAAGTGAGCCCCACCGGGACCGTCTCTACGGACAGGGAGTGTGCAGAGACGGTCCCGTTTCTGGGGTACGTTAGAGGCTTATGGCGACGGTTTCGGACTCGGCCAGGCTAAACTTCACGCGGTTGCCCAACGAAGTAACTGCGGAGGACATTCGCGCAGCTACCGCGGGCATGACCGAAGCCGAGCTACGCGAGCTGCAATACTGCTGGTCGCTATGGAGCCGCTCCGAGCAGGAATGGCCAGCGGGCGAGTGGCTCACCTGGGTGATCATGGCGGGCCGTGGCTTTGGCAAGACCAGGACTGGGGCCGAGACGGTCCGCCAGGTCGCGATGAGCGAACCCAACCAGCGCATCGCGATCATCGGGCCGACCGCGGCCGACTGCCGCGATGTCATGATCGAAGGGGAGAGCGGCCTGCTGGCCGTCTTTCCGCCCGGTGAGAAGCCATTCTACGAGCCGTCCAAGCGGCGCGTGACCTTCGCTAACGGCACGATCGGCATGCTGTATTCGGCAGAGGAGCCGGAACGGTTGCGCGGGCCGCAACATCACTTCGCCTGGTGCGATGAGATCGCAGTCTATCCGAAGCCCGATCTGCTGTGGCAGAACCTGAAGTTCGGGCTGCGTTTGGGTTCTCACCCGCGGATCGTCGCCACCACTACGCCGCGGCCGCTTAAGTTCCTCAAAGAGCTGATCGCCGATCCGGGGACCGTGGTTACGCGCGGGTCCACGTTCGCCAACCGGGCGAACCTGCCGGCGTCGATGCTGGAGGAATACGACCGCATCTACGGCGGTACGCGCATCGGCCGCCAGGAACTGGCGGGCGAGCTGCTCGAAGATGTCGAGGGCGCTCTGTGGAAGCTCGCGCAGATCGACGCCTTGCGCGTGCGTCAGGCGCCGCAACTGGTGCGGATCGTGGTCGCGATCGATCCCAATGTGAGCAGCGGACCGGATGCGGACGAATGCGGCATCGTGGCGGCCGGCCTGGGCGTCGATGGGCACGGTTACGCGCTGGGCGATCACTCGGGCCGGCTGAGTCCGGACCGGTGGGCGACTAAGGCGGTCGATGTCTACGATTTGCTGCATGCGGATCGGATCATCGGGGAAGTGAACAACGGCGGGCAACTGGTGGAAATCACGATTCGCACGGTGCGAGCGAACGTGAGCTACGAAGCGGTGCATGCGAGCAAGGGCAAGTTCGCGAGAGCAGAGCCCGTCGCGGCTCTGACCGAACAGGGGAAGATTCATCACGTGGGTTCGTTTCCGGCGCTCGAAACCGAGATGTGCACCTGGCTGCCGAATGCCGGGATGAAGTCGCCCAATCGCATGGATGCGTACGTGTGGGCGTTCAGTGCATTGATGCTGAAGCCGCGGCGAGAAGGGCGGGCGTTGACGCTATGATGGCGCAATGGCTGAGATTCGAGTGCGGCGAAAGCTGCTAGGTTCGTTGGTTTGTGGATTATTGCGGTCGCGGTTCGAGTTGATACGCAGAATAGCCGTCAAATGGATCGATTGGCGAATCGCGGCGGCGGAACGGCGGATACAGAGGCGATCATGCCAATGAACGGGCTGAAAGCCTACATCCAAGTGATGGGTGGCGTGATTCCGGGGCAGCCGCTACGCGAGCACATGCGGCGATGGGACTATACATCTGGTGACTATGAACGCGATCGCAACATGCCGCCAAGCGACCGCACCGTGTTTTCCACGATGCTTGATGAAGCACACGAGTACGCGAAGGGGCTTTCCAATCCGGCGTATCTCAATTGGGTGCGGGTGGAGTGGGTTTGGGTGTGAGATCCGACCGGTTGACGATCCGCGATGATCGGTCTACACCGTCAACCGGCCGGAAGCGATTTGAGACGAGCATATCACGGAGGGCGAAATGGTTTCTTTCCGTTTGATCGTGTTGATTCTGGCATTCATCCTGTTCGCGGCGGCGGCGTGCGGCGTGCAGTCGCGCGTCAATCTGACGGCGGCGGGCTTGGCTCTGTGGGTTCTATCGGTGATTGTGGGATGACTGCTGTGAAAGAAAGGAGGGCGCGGAGAATAGCCAGAGCAATCGTCCGGGCACGGCCTTTTACGGAGCACGCCGCATTGTGGCCGATGTGGTGGAGCAGGCCGTGCAACGGACGGGCTATCGCCGTGCGAACTTGTTGTACAGTTCCTCGATCACTTCGACAAACGGGACGATGGTCACTCGGTGTCCGCCGTGCGGATCGTACTTAGCGCAGTGGTAGGCATGAATCCAGTAGGGCAGCTCGCAGGTGTGGCAGTAATCGAGCGGAACCGCACGGCCGCACCACCAGCAGGGTTCCAGATCCTTTCGGGCTCGCAGGAGCAAGACGGCGACCGAATAGCGGGGATCGGGCATCGGTTGCGATAGTATGACGGAAATGAGCGAGAACAAGGATTTCGTCCCGACCCCCGAGAAGGACTGGCGTTGGATCTCCAATGACGCGCCCAAATGTCCGGCGTGTAAATCGCAGGATTTCACGTTGGCGTATATGGTGGTCCCACGGATTGAGGATGAAATCCGAATCTGCCTCGATTGTGGATGTCTGTTCGCGTTGATCAGCCCATCCGTTCGCGGGCGGTTGAAAGCAGAACGGGGTGCGAAAAACGGATGATCATGCAGGATGGCTGGAATCGATTTCAAGAGGCGATGATGCCGAAAGGAGCACCGCCTGCGTTCACGGACGCTACGCGGATTGCATTCTACGCCGGCGCAATGCATGCGATGACTCAGGTTTTGTCTTGTAAAGGCGATCTGCCAAGCTTAGACCGCGATAGCGTCTTGCAGATCACGAAGGAGTTGGAGGCTTTTGCGGTAGATCTGAAAGAGATTTTTGAACGCGAGCAACGCGGCGTGTCTTGATCTGCTTCGAAAGGGTTTGATGATGTACCAACTCGGGCGCGATGTGAACGGTGACGAATGGATTCGCTGTCTGGCGTGCAAATGTCGGTCTTACATTCCGTTTGATATCGAGCAGCGCTATTGCGGGAACTGCAAAGTGTTTCATCAGGTTGAGTTGAAAGCGGGCGTATTGCTGATTGGCAAGACCGCGCCTGATTCTAAAGGCTTTACGGAAGACGAGTAGACATAATCGCCGTTCCAGGAAGTTGTTTGTCATGATTCTAAAGACTTTATTCCGCAAAGTGGCGATACACCTGAAGGAAGTGGCTAAAAAAGCGCGGGAAAACCGTCTCTTACGCCGTTTGGGGGTACCGCCCTTACGATCTGGCAAAGTTCTGTCACCATACGATGTCGATATCCGCTGGATGTTGCGGGCGATTTACGGATTGATGGTGATCAATCTGTGCGCGCTCGTTGTGGGACTCATCGAGCGGCAATGGATACCGACGATCACGGCGGCGATCTGGATCGTGAACAATTGGGTATGGCTCGGCACCATGCACACGCAACAGCGAACGCGGGACGAATCGCGGATCCACGCGGCCGGCATACTGACGAGTCTGGAACGGAAGCTCAGTGAGGATTGAGGAGGGATAGGGCCGACTCTATGATGTGCGAATCCTGTGAACGCGGCGACCATGCGAACTGTGGAATGCAAACGTGGTGCGAGTGCGATTGTGATCCGGAAGCAATCGATTATTTCGAAGTAGATCCGGGGCTTCCGGCAGAGTCCGAGGATTATGACTGATTACATGGAGTGGATGGTTGACCGTATCGCCGTCAACCGTGTCCGGTTGCTTAGGCCGGAAGCGCTCTGCAAGCGCGGAGTAGCACTGGCAAAGACTAGGTGCGTGGCTGGCGACTCAGGTATGCCTGCCACTGCTTTTCCAGATTGGTAATCGCCGCCTCGTGTTTGTTGGCGCTTTCGAGCAAAATTTCCGCCGTGGTTTCGAGCGATTTGATGGACTCATGCAGGATGAGGGAATTGCGCGTCATATGAGCCAGGGCTTGATTGATTTCGGCGATCGACAAGCTCTGTTTGTTGACGGTCGCGGTTAATTCTTCGTTGGTCACGTAGGTTTCTCCTGCCGGTAAGCTACCGGCTTAACTTTCTCATTATAACACCTTTACGGCACTTGTAAGCACGATTACAGCGCTCGCCAATTTAGAGCGCCTGGGAAGTGGATCTATGCCGGATCTGACATTGCAAGAATTCAACACGTTCAACTTGACCGCAAACACGGTCTATCGTCTGATCACCACGCTGCACGGCAATTACAACTACTGGGTCATGAATCTGGGGCCGGGCACGCTGTTCCTGCGAGCCAACGGCGATCCGTCGATTAACAACGCGCAGTCCGAAACGCTGCCCGCGCTGGTGGCCGACAATCAAATCCCCATTGCGGACGGACTTCGCGGTCTGGGCGTGATCACCGATCAGGACGGCGTGATCACCGTACGGGTCGGAGTGAGGTACTGAGATGGGCGGCTTCTTTCCGATCGGCGGCGGCGGCGGCGGCGTACCAACGCCGGGACCTCCGGGACCAGGCGTTCCGACCGGCGGCGCTCCCGGCGAGATTCTGGCGAAGCAGAGTCCCGCCAACTACGACACGATTTGGGTTCCGCCAGCGGTCGGGGGACAGAACCAGACGCCCTGGTTGAGCGACATCAACGCCGCCGGCTTCGGGCTCAGCGGGCTGCGCGATTTGCTGATCAATCCGCCGGGCACGTTCGGTCCGTCGTCGTTGTGGATCACCACGGCGTTTTCTAACGGCTCAGGCGCGGTAGTCGAGAACAAGAACCCGGCCGCCTACAGTGCGCTCACGCTGATGAACGATGCCGGCGCACACTTTGAAGTCGGCATGATGGGCTCGGCATATGTGGGAGCGCCGCCGCCCAATTGCGCCGAAGTCCATCTGCACGGGTCGATGCCGTTGATCATCAGTAACACCGATGGCAGCTATCAGGAGCTGGTGCGGGTGATCCGCGGGCCGCGCCTCGGCATCGGCGTCGATCCTACGCAACCGCTGGACGTGAACGGCATGATGCGCACGCGGACGGGCGGCGTCATGTTTCCAGACAATAGCGTCCAGATCACCGCCGCGCAGCTCACCAGCGATGCGCCGAATGACGGCACGCTGTATGGGCGCCGTAACGCTGCCTGGACGGCCGCGGTGCAACGCGCGGGCGACACCATGACCGGGCCGCTCATCCTCAGTGGGCCGCCGGCGCTCGATCTGCAAGCCGTCACCAAGCTGTACGTGGACGCCATGCGGCCGGCGGGCGGAACCACCGGGCAGTGCCTGGTGAAATCCAGCGACGTCAGCTACCAGGTCACCTGGGAGACGCGCGTACCGGAGGCGCCCAACGATGCCGCGGTCTACGGCCGTGGTCAGCTCGCCTGGCAGGCCGTCGTCCCGGTCACGGGCGCCACCATGAGCGGGCCGCTGGTGCTGGCGGCCGATCCCACCCAACCCATGCAGGCCGCCACGATGGGCTATGTCGATCGCCTGGCGACCGGGGCGCTGCATTATATCGGCAACATCAACGCGCTTACCGGCAACGTCGATTACACGACGGCGAGCGGTTTTCCGGACGGCGTGCTCGTGCCGGCGTCGGCCAGCGTGGGCGGCTTTGTGATCTGTACCGAGGCGGGCACGATTCCGAGTGGTCCCGCGCAGGGCATCACCATGCGCATCGGTGACTGGCTGGTGAGCGACGGCACGGACTGGAATTACATCTCGCAGGGCGGCGGGGCCTCCACCCTGCCGGCGGCTAATGTCACGCTGGCGCCGGCGGTGTTCGGGCAGCCGAACGTACAGCTCTCTTTGCAACAGGCCGAGACGGAAGTGGACGGTAAGCTCAACCTGGCGGGCGGCACGATGACCGGCGCCCTGCTACTGGCCGGGAATCCGGCCGTGGCGCTAGAGGCTACGCCCAAGCAGTACGTGGACGCGCGGGCGATGCCAGCGGGAGGCTTCCAGGGTGAGACGCTGGCTAAGGCGAGCGGCGCCGATTACGACGTGGCCTGGCGGCCGGTGCCACTGGAAGCACCGAGCGACGGCAGCGACTACGGGCGCCGCAATCAGAACTGGTCGCGTGTCGTCGGGATCGCGGGCGCCACCATGACCGGGCCACTGATCCTGAGCGGCAACCCTACAGCCAACCTGGGCGCGGTCCCCAAACAATACATCGATCAAATGATTGGGCGCGCCAGCAGCGTGCAAATTGCGCTGTCCAGTGTTCTGGTCATTGTCGGCCACACTATATACGACAATTTTCCGATCACCCTGCCGCGCAGCGGCAATTCTTGGCTGGGCATCGAGTTTCACGGCTTGATCACCTCCGATGCCGCACCGGGCGGGGAATGGATTTTGCAATGGACCGTCTTCCAGGATGTAACCAGCATGATGAACGAGTCCACTTATCACAAGAAAGTCGGATCGAGCGGCTTCTATGCGATGAATGGATGGGATTTGGTATTGCTGATTCCGGTGTCCGGCCCCAATCCGCGAATCCGGATCGATGTTTATATCACGAACGGAGCCGGTCCCATCACCCTGATCGGCTCCGATCAAGGCACCTCGGTCGGCATGAAGCTGAACTTCACCGACGGCGGTCCGCGCTAAGCCAATGCCTGTTCTCGATCGCGTGCTCAATCGCTTCGGCCTGGCGAGAATGAACGGTGCGCACGGCCACAAGCAGGACGTGCCGATCATCAACGACGAGCGCGGTAATCTGCCCTCGATTACCGTAGTCGGTGGATTCACTGGCACGGGCGCGGGCGCGACCTGGGGAAGCTGGAATAACTGGGACTACATCCCGCAAGTGACGGCAGGCTACATCCGCAATCCCGACGTGTACGCCTGTGTGTCGCTGATTGCGAGCGCCGGCTCGCAGGTCAAATGGTGGGACGGCAGCGGCGCGTCGAAGTCGCTCACGCCGCCGGGGCTGCTGGCTAAAGCCATCGGGCGCGATCCGGCCGACCAGATCGCGAGCATTCGCGACGATCCCAAGCAGACCGCCCGCTATCTGCGGACCGTCACCAACCCGCTGGCCTCGATCGAGCTCTTGCGCAAGGCGGGCGGCGCCCGCTTCGTTCAGGACTGGTTGAGCTATATTCTGCTGGCGGGAAACGACTATATCGAAATCGAGCGTACAGCCGTCAAGCCCAACATGATCTATTTGCTGCGGCCGGATCGAGTGACGGCCTGGCTAGCGGTGAGAACCGATGCCAATTTGATGCCTCCCTATCCGGTGGAAGCGGAGCTGGTCGATTACTGGAAGGTGAACGCTTACGGCCGCATCCGTCCGGTACCGCCCGTCAATATGGTGCATTCGAAGCTGTTCAATCCCTTGAACGACATCTACGGCATGCCGCCCTTGCAGGCGGTGATGCTGCGCGTGCAGATGATGAACGAGGGCGCGGACATGCTCAAGCGCGTGTTGCAGCGCGGTTTTGCGCCCGGCTGGATCGAGGCGGCCAAGGATTCGGTCTGGGGCGATACGCAAATCGCGCAGCTCAAAGAGCGGGTACGCTCCTCTAAGGTCGCCGGCGAAGAGTTGTTTTTGGAAAACGCCACCTGGCACCAGATGGGCTTTCAGCCAGGTGAAAGCGGCATTACTGATCAGCAGATTCTGGCCAAGCGGGACATCGCCGCGGCGTTCCACGTGCCGGCCGAGCTGATCGGCGACACGGCGAGCAAGACGTACAGCAACTTTCAGGAAGCGCGGCGGGCGCTCTACACCGAAGCGGTGATTCCGCTGTTGACGATGTTCCGAGACGACTGGAACCAGACCATCGGCAAAGAGCTGTCGAGTCCGCTCGACTTCGACAAGGATACGTTCGACGCCATCAGCGCGGCGCGGGCCGAAGCCACAGACCGGGTGACCAAACTGTGGACTAATGGTCTGATCACCCAGAACGAAGCGCGGGCCGATCTCGAATATGATTCGGCCGAAAAGGTGGCAGGGACCAATGGGAACGTTTTCTACGCGCCCGCGAATTTTATGCCGTTGACTACCGAGTCTGAGAAGCCGGAGGAATAAAACAATGGATCTGCGCAACCATCAGCGGGTGAAAATCAGCGCGGAGGGAATCGGCAGCGTGGTAGGGCGTGTCGAAGATATCTGCACTCCCGCCGCGATTCCAGAGCTTCCTATCGTGCTGCCTGAGATGCGTGACGAAGTGGTCACTGTGCTGGCCGAATGGGGCGTCTCGCGGGTGGCGATGATCAGCTACTATGCCGATGCGCACGTGCAATATCTGTTTACGGCGCTCGAAATTGCGGGCGAGTGGTGGGACCTGAAACGCCAGCGGCTCACCCTCGAAGTAATCGGACAATTTCCCAGTTGAGAGTCAAGGACCGCTTCACAGACATCAAACTGCGCTATGACGACCGGTGTGTGGATTGCGGGTGCGAACTCCCGCGCGGAGCGTTTGTGGTGTGGGACGCGATGGCGCGTAAGGTCTATTGTGAGCGGTGCGGAGAGCATCTTCCGGTGCAGGGCGGGCTCGATTTGAAGCGCTCACGGCAATGATGGCGGGCGAAGCGGTTGATATCAAAGCGATCGAGCGGCGTTGGCGGACGTTCGATCTGTACCTGGCCAACGCCTCAGCTACTCAGCAGAGAAGGGCCAGGCGGCTGTTGAGCGGGGAAGCTCGCCGGATTGCAGGTGGGTTTGAGCGTGCGGGTACGGACGCCGCTTTACAGCAGGTGTATCTCAACCAGTGGCGATCGTACGTCGTGCAGCTCTGGATGACGGTGGTCAAAAGCGCCGGCGAGCTGGCCGAAGAAGTACTCGGGGGCAAGCCGAGCGAAACGTTCGACCGCGCGGCACGCGGCTGGATCGACCGCAATGGCCAGGTGCGATCGAGCGGACTCGCCCGCACGTCGCGGCAGAACGCGCTCCAGGCGATCGCCAAGGCTCGCAGTCAAGTGCAGACGCAGACCGGCATTGCGGAGCTGGTGCGGAGAGAGTTGCTCGACATCGCCGAGTGGCGCTCGGCGACCATTGCCGAGACGGAGGTTCATGCGGCGGTCTACTTGGGGTCGTTCGCCGCGGCGCTCGCCTCTCACCAGCCGTTGACGAAGATATGGACGGCGCCGCGGCATCCTACCCGCACGTGCGATCAGCACCTGGAACTACACGGTAAGCGCGTGGCGCTGCGCGATTACTTTGTCATCGGGGAGGATCGCCTCATGTATCCGGGCGACTGTGAGCTGGGGGCGGCGCCCGAGCAGACCATCAATTGCCGCTGCTCGATGGATTACGAGCGGCTGCCGCGCGAGCAGGTCGGGGTGTGAGTCATGGCTAAACAAAGTCCGGAACCCGCCAAACCCAAGATGGTGACCGAGAGCCTGCGCTATCCCTTCACGCCGGCCGAGCTGCGAGAGCTGGGCGATTCGCTCGCGCAGGCCACTCTGGCGATCGCGGAGATCGAGAAGCGCAAGGCCGAAGCCAACGCGGCGTTGACTGCCGAACTCAAGCGGGCGGCCGGGCTCGTCTCTACCATCGCCGCCAAGCTCGCCGCTCGCTACGAGATGCGCGATTACCAGTGCTACGTCGAGTTCGACCGGCCGCAGATCGGCATGAAACAGATCGTCCGTCCCGACAACGGCGAAGTGGTGCGCGAAGAAGTGATGACGCCGGCCGAGAAGCAATGGAGTCTCGGTTTTACCGACACGGGGACCAAGCAGTAAGGAGGCTATTATATGCCCGCAATCGGATCACATTCTACGGCTACTACTGACGTCGCATGGGACGCCGCAGCCAACAGAGCGCGGCTCAAAAATGACGGCAGCAAGAGCTACTACCGCTCCATGTTCGCCTGGGTCGATCCGGACGGCGACCAGGAAACCAAGAGCGCCTACAAGTTTCCTCACCACATGGTCAGCGGCGATGGGAAGGTAGGCGCTGCCAACACGCGGGCGGCTTCGGCGGGCATTGCCGTTTTGAATGGAGGACGCGGCGGCGCGGACATTCCCGACAGCGATCGCAAGGGCGTCTACGCGCATCTGGCGAAGCATATCCGCGATGCCGGCAAAGAACCTCCCGAGCTGAAGGATTGGGAGTACGATCCGGCGACTGCGGAGCTCGAAACTCATAGCATGCTGATGAACGAATCGAAGGATCTCGTGCAGTATGCCGGGTTGTTTCATCTCAAAGAAATCGACGCGCAGGATGGCTCATTCTCGGGGCATGCCGCGGTGTTTGGAAATATCGACTTACAGAACGACAGAATCCGCCGCGGCGCCTTCGCCGATTCCATCGCCGAAAGCGGCGGGCGCTGGCCGATCCTGATGGGACACATCACGTCGCGCATCGTGGGATTTTCGACCGGCGCTGATGAGGACGCTCACGGGCTGTACGTCACGGGAGAATTCACGCTTGATTCCGATGAAGGCAAGAACGCCTACGCGACCGCGCGGCATGCAGCCAGGTTGAAGCAGCCGCTCGGCCTCTCGATCGGCTACAGCATCCGTGACGGCGGGGCCGATCTGAACAGCGAAAGCGGCGTGCGCAATTTGACGGCGCTCACCGTCCATGAGTTTTCTCTGGCGGCAGTGCCGGCTAATCCGCGGGCGCGGATCGCCCGCGTGAAGGGCCTGGAGAGCGTGCGCCAGGTCGAAGGCCTGCTGCGCGAGGCCGGCTTTACCGGCGATGAAGCGCGGCTGATGATCTCGGTTTGCAAAGGGGAGCGGGATGCGAACCTTTCCACCCTGGAGCGGGACGCGAAAGGGCTTACGTTGGGCGCAATCACCGAAGATTTGCGCATGTTTAAAACCATTCATGAACTAGAGGGAATCATATGCCGACACTCTTAGAAACCGACGACATGCAGAAATTGCAAGGCCTGCTCGGTGAATTCAAAACCAACTACGCGCAGCTTGACGCGGAATTCAAAAAGCTCGGGCAAGGGCAAAGCGAAACCGTCACTAAGCTGCAAAAGCTCACCGACGACTACGCCGCGCTGCACACGAGCGTGCAGGAAAAGGCGATCAAGCGCATTGATGACCTGGAGGGCAAGCTCAACCGCCGCCAGGCGGAATGGGAACCGCCGAAATCGATCGGCCAGCAGGTGATCGAAGATCCGGGGTTTATCGCTGCGATCAAGAACCGCGGCGGCCGGATCAATATATCGGTGGCGGTCAAAGGGCCGATCTCGCAGTACTACGGGATCAAACAAACTGCGATAGCGATCAGTGAGCAATGGCCGGAACGGCTGACCCAGATGGGACTGCTGCCACGGCCGCCGATCGGCGTGCGCACACTGATTCCGCCCGGTCGCACCAGCGCCGGGTCAGTCGAATACGTGGAGGAAACATCCTGGACGAACGCGGCGGCGCCGGTGGCGCCAGGAGCGGCGAAGCCCGAATCCACCAAAGTGTTCACGATTAAAACCGGCATCGTACGCACCCTCGCCACCTGGTTCAAGACGAGCTGGCAGACTCTGGATGACATGCCGTTTCTCGTTTCGCAAATCGAGAATAACGGGGTATGGGGCGTGCAGACCAAGGAAGATGACCAGTTACTGAACGGCAACGGCACGGCGCCCAATCTCCAGGGCATGATGCCGGTTGCGACGGCGGCGCCGGCGCCTCCGGCCGGCAGTAACCTGGTGGACGCGATTGGTAAGGCGGTGTTCGATCTGGCGGGTAAGGGCTATCTGCCGGATGGCACCGTGGTGAATCCCATCGATTGGGGCAATGTGGCCATGCTCAAAAACTCGCAGGGGAACTACCTGTTTGCCAATCCGATGGACTACCAGCCGAACCCGAGAGTATGGGGCACGCGGGTGGTTCAAAGCGCGAATATGGCGGCAGGCAACTTCCTGGCGGGTGCGTTTCAAGGCAACACGCAGTTGCTCGATCGCGAAGACGTGCATGTGCAGATTGCCACCCAGAACGAGGATGATTTCATTAAGAACCTGGTAACCATCCTGATGGAGGAACGGCTGGTGCTGGTACTCTATCAGCCGGGCGCTCTCGAAAAAGGCGTGGTACCGACGACTCCGTAGGGTTCTGTCCGGAGTCTGCGTCCTGGGAGGTGTGGGCCTCGGGTGGGAAGCGGCAGGCCGAAGGGTCATCGTCAGGGTTACGCTGCGTTGGCGATGCCCTTCGGCTGGCCGTATGCTGGCAGTATGAGCGACAAAACACGAGCCAAGAACGATCCGGCGGCGAAGAAGCGGAAACCCGCCCGCACGCCGCTGAATAAGGCGATCAAGCAGGCGCCTGAGAACAAATGAGGTTTCTCAATCTCCAGATCGTTACGCCGCCGGCGGCATTGCCGATCACCGAAGCGCAGTTCATCGACCAGGCCAGGCTGAACGGCATCACGGTGGGCGTACAGCCGGAGCTGATTCAACGCGAGATGGACGCGGCAACGGAACGTGGGCAGCAGTTCTGTCGGCGCTCGTTTATCACCCAGACCTTGCTTGCGGTGTTCCTTCCGGATTATGTCAACCGGGAATCGGCGCCCTTGCTGGTGTTGCCGCGCGGCAATGTGCAGGGTGTGGAGCGGGTCGAATCACAGGGCCAGGTGATTGCTGATTATTCCCTGACGTGGAATGTGATCACCCTTCCGGCTCCAGTGTTTCAGCCGGTGATGGTGCGCTGGGTATCGGGCTACGGAGACGATGAGGCAGATGTGCCGGCGCCGATCCGGGAAGGTATCCTCGAATATGCGACCGTGCTGTATGAGAGCCGGCAGGGGCAGCGGGACGCTAAGTACGTGGCTGATGCCGGCCTCGGGATTCCGCAGGGCGTGCGCGACCTGTGGCGGCCTTATCAGATCGAGCTGAGCGGATAACGATGTTTGCTCAACAGAGCTTCGACGCCTCCGATCTGCGGGAGTGGATCGCGGTATTTCTGCCGGTGCTGGTTAGCGACGGTGCGGGCGGCGACTACGAAACTGTGCCGCCGAACCTGGTCGCCGATCTGCCGGCGAGCGTGTTTGAACCATCGGGCGGGCAGATTTGGGCGAGCGACCAGCTCGGCGCCCGCGTGCGCTACCTGGTCACGATCCGCTGGCAGCCGGGGATTACGATCGCGCATCGGGTCATGTGGGAAGGGCGCTACTTCGATATCACCTGGGTGCGGAATGTGGATGCTCGTAACACGTGGTTGCAGCTCACTTGCGAGCGGCGGGAAGCGGGGACGCAATGATGCCGGATGCAGCGGTACTGAAGGAACAATATCCGATCTCGATCGAGCAGGACGGGCAAGGTTATGCCGTCCGCTTCCAGAGATGTGGACATACGGTGTGGTATGCGATTCGCCCGTACTATTCGGCGCGATATATGTGTGCGGTGTGCTTCACTGAGTACATGAAAACGGTGAGACGCGAACGCCGGCGGAAAACGAGCGTACAGCAGGAAGATCCGTCATGCCGTCCCGAATTTTTAGTGTGAAGGTGACCGGCCAGCAGAAGATCAAGGCCAACGTGGCGTATCTGCGCAAAGCCTATCCGGAGGCGCTCAACGCGGCCAACCAGGAAACCGCGGAAGAGATTCGCGACAACGCGCGGAACAACATCAAGCAGCTCGACGCGTTCGACACCGGCGAGCTGTACAACTCGATTGAGATTCACACTTCGCCGCAACGGCTGAGCGTGTCGGTCGGATCGACGGCTAAGTATGCGCCGTTTATCGAGTTCGGTACGTCGCCGCATTTTCCGCCGCTTGAACCGATCCGGGCTTGGTGTCAACGTAAAGGGATTCCCGAAGAGGCGGCGTTTGCGATTGCGCGGGCGATCTCGATCCGCGGCACGCCGGAGCGACCGTTCCTGTATCCGGCGTACTTGGTGGGAGCGCGGAATCACATCGACCGCATTCGCAAGAACGTGATGACGGCGCTTGGCAGGATTCTGGTGGTATGATGGACAAAGAAGGATTCCCGCCGATGCCGAAGAAATGGCCACCACGGGATAGAGATCCGTTTCGAACGTTGGATGATCCGGACGGCGGCGAGAAGGCGGCGGAGTCCGCTGGTTCGCCGCCTCTAAGCTCTATAGCACTCGATCCGCACATCGTAGATCCGGATGGGAATATTCGTATAGGCCAGATTCAGGCGGGCACGATCACGGGTTATAGTGCTCGGATTCCGGAATGGTACATGCGAATTCCAGCCGGCCGGCCAAACTGGTGGCGGCGGTTTTGGGCTTGGGCGCTTCTCGGTGCGAGCTGGGAACGCCTGTGAAGGATGAATGTAATCCGACGTGCTGCCGCTGAGTGATGTACAGAAGGCG
>Ga0081455_10001029_pt1 | contig 35164 bp, 36 predicted proteins | sample TabmetS3T2R1_FD_70207 | JGI IMG/M metagenome (GOLD analysis project Ga0081455, IMG submission 70207) | Tabebuia heterophylla rhizosphere microbial communities from the University of Puerto Rico - S3T2R1 | ecosystem: Host-associated > Plants > Roots > Rhizosphere ...
GGCGGGGAGCCGCTGGCGGCGCTCCTCGTCGGGACGCCGCGGGGCCCGCAGCGTGGCGGCCAGCTCCGCCAGCGCCGCGTCGCGGTCCACGCGGGTGCGAGATAGGGATCGACGTCGCGGGCCGCCATCCGGCTCGCGAACCACAGCTCGAGCGGATGATCGGGCGAGCCCAGCTGGAAGGGGGTCAGCCCGACGTGGTGGTGGCTGTTGACGAAGCCGGGCAGGACGACGTGATCGGGCGAGCCCAGCCGGTCCACGCCCGGGTGGTGGCGGGTCAGCTCGCCGGCCGGCCCGACCTCGACGATGACGCCATCCCGCTGGAGGACCGCGCCGTCCGGGACGACCACGGCGCGTCCTGACTCGACCCCGGTGACGACGTAGCGGCCCCGGACGAGCGTCGACGCCATCGGGCCGCGGTTCGCGTCAGGCGCGAGCGGACGCGGGCTGGGCGATGCCGCCCCGGACGGCGCCGCCCCGAGTGGTGCCCCACAGCACCTCGAAGCCCTCGGGGAGCGTCCGGCTGTCGGGCGGCGCCAGCCAGAGGCGCAGGAGCAGGCGGTCGTGGCCCGCCTCGGGCGTGTCCTCGTAGGCGGTGCGGCCGTGGTAGACGACGTGGTTGTTCAGGAGCTGGATGTCGCCCGGCTCCAGCACCATCTCGTGGCCGAGCTCGTCGCAGACCCCGGCGAGCAGGTCGAGGGCCTCGTCCTGAGCGGGGGTGAGCCGCGGCACGCCCGCGATCTTCTGCGCCGCCTCCACGAAGGTGCGCGAGTACTGCGTCGTGAACTTGCCGTCGCGCATCGCGAAGATCGGCAGCGCGTAGCAGGACCCCTCGCCCCCGGCTTCCTCGCCCTGGCGGCTCCGGTGGTAGTCCGCGCACAGCAGGGCGTGCAGGTCCGGCCGCCGTGCGCGGATGGCGTTGCTCACCGCGGGCACGCTCACGACCCGGCTCGTGCCGCCGCGTCGAGCCGCGCGCACGCACAAGAGCCCGACCACGTCGCAGCGGTCGGTGTGCCACCGGAGCGGCCCGCTCGAGCGCGCCTTGGCCCGCGAGGTCACCCCCTCGCTCTTCGGCACCGCCGGCGGCGCGACCTCCCCGTAGAGGCGCACCTCGTCGCGCACCTCGCCGATCAGCTCGCCGTGGGCGTTCTGGTACACCGCGGTGCCCAGGTGGCAGCCGAGGCCCCACCAGATCGTCCGCAGCTCGTCCTCCGAGTAGCGCGCCACCGGCAGCCCGCGCAGCAGCACGAGCCCGCGTCCCCACTCCAGATCGCGGCCGACGCGGGCGAGCTCGACGGCGCCGCCGGGCAGCGGGAAGTCCGCCTTGCGGACGTCGCGCCAGTGCAGGCCGCGGGCCTGCACGCTTCGCAGCGCCGCGTCGATCTCCGCGAGGGCCGCGGCGGAGAGCGGCCGGATCCAGTCGGTGGAGCGGGCCAGCTCCTCGCCGGGCCAGACCATCGGGCCGCTGATCGGGCCGTCGAGCAGGGGGCCTCTCATAGGTCTCCGAGGCTAGCCGAGACCGCCTCGCGTGCGCAACCCGGCTGGCATAGAATTCCCGCGCGAGCACCCTTCGCCTCACACTCACACCAACGAAAGGGGCGGCGAATGCCGCAGTCGGGACCGACGCGGTGGGTCTGGCTCGCCGCGCTGACCCTGATCTACATCGTCGCGGGCAAGGTGGGGCTGCTCTTCACCTCCGTGCACGCCAGCGCGAGCCCGGTGTGGCCGCCCACCGGCATCGCCCTCGCCGCGCTGCTGCTCTGCGGGGCGTGGGTCTGGCCGTCGGTGACCATCGGCGCGTTCGTGGTGAACGTGAGCACCGCCGGCTCGCTGGCAACCTCGCTCGGCGTCGCTGCCGGCAACACCCTCGAGGTGGTGATGATCGCCCGGTTCGTGGAGGAGTTCGCGGCGGGCCGCCACGCGTTCGACCGCCCGCGCACCGCCTTCGTCTTCGCCGCGGCAGTGATACCGGGCGCGGTGGTGAGCGCCTCGGTCGGCGTCTCGAGCCTGGCCCTCGGGGGCTACGCCTCCTCGAGCGATCTGCCCGTCATGTGGACCACCTGGGTGTTCGGCAACGTGGCGGGCGCGCTGATCGTCACGCCGGCCCTGCTCCTGTGGGCCGGCGATCGCCGCGTCCGGCCGCTCCTGAAGCAGCCGGTCGAGCTGGGCGCCACCCTGCTCGCCATGGTCCTGCTCGGCGCGGGGGCCTTCGGCGGCTTCTCTCCGCCGATGCTGCGCCACTATCCGCTCGCCTTCGTGTCGATTCCACCGCTGCTCTGGATCGCGCTGCGCTTCGAGCGGCGGGCCGCCGCGGTGGCGGTGCTGCTGCTCTCCGGCATCGCGCTGCACGGCACCGTCCGGGGCCACGGCCCGTTCTCGGACCTGGACCCGGGCCACTCGCTGCTGGTGGCGCAGGCCTTCACCGCCACCATGGCGCTCATGACCTTCGTGGTGGCGGCGCTGGCCTGGAGCCGCGAGCGCGAGAGCACGCTGCTGCAGACCATCATCGATCGCATCCCGATCATGATCACGATGTACCACCCGAACACCCGGATCTTGCGGCTGAATCACGAGTTCGAGCGCCTCACCGGCTGGTCCACCGCCGAAGCCCGCCAGGTGGACCTGATGGCCCGCTGCTACCCGGATGCCGCCTACCGCGAGGAGGTGCGCGCGTTCATGGACGCGCTGGGGCCCGGCTGGCGCGACGTCCGGATGACCACGAAGGGTGGCGAGGAGATCGAGACGTCGTGGTCCAACGTGCGGCTCGGTGACGACACCCGCATCGGCATCGGCCTCGACGTGCGCGAGCGCAAGAACGCGGAGGCCGAGCGCGCGCGAGCGCTCGCGGAGACCGAGGCCACCAACCGGGCCAAGGACGAGTTCTTCGCCATGCTCGGTCACGAGCTGCGCAATCCGCTCGGGGCCATCACCGGCGCGCTGCACGTCATCGAGCTGTGCGGACCGGGCGACGAGCGAAGCGCGCAGGCCCGGGCCATCGTCACCCGACAGGTGCGTCACCTGGTGCGCCTGGTCGACGACCTGCTCGACGTGACGCGGCTCACCACCGGCAAGATCACCCTCACGCTTCGCCCGGTCGACCTGGCCGCGGTCACGCGGCGGGCGGTGGCCGGGCTCGCCGCCACCGCCCCCGGCCGGCGGGTGGAATGCCGCGCTCCGGAGGCGGCGTGGATCGCGGCCGACGAGACGCGGCTCGAGCAGATCCTGACCAACCTGCTCGGCAACGCGATGAAGTTCACGCCCGCGAGCGGGATGGTGTCGGTCACGGTGCAGGCGGACGACCAGCACGCGGTGCTGCGCGTCGCGGATACCGGCGCCGGGATCCACCCCGACCTGCTGCCACGCATCTTCGAGCTGTTCGTGCAGGGTCACACCGGCCTCCATCGCCGCGAGGCCGGTCTCGGCATCGGGCTCACCCTCACCCGCCGCCTGGTCGACCTGCACAACGGCCGGATCCAGGCGAGCAGCGACGGGCCGGGGCGCGGCAGCGTGTTCACGGCGCACTTCCCCGCGATCGAGCCCCCGGTGGAGGCGCCGGAGGGGCCGGCGGTCGTGGGCCGCCGCAGCGCGCGCCGGCGCGTGCTGATCGTGGAGGACCACGACGACGCGCGACAGATGCTGCGCCACTTGCTCGAAAGCCTGGGCCACGAGGTGCACGAGGCGGCCGACGGCATTTCCGGCCTCGACCGGGCGCTGGGCCTGCTCCCGGACGCGGTGGTGGTCGACATCGGCCTGCCCGGGCTCGACGGCTACGCGGTGGCGCGGGAGCTGCGCAAGGCGGGCCGTCCCGGCACGCTCCTGATCGCGGTCACCGGCTACGGGCAGGACGGCGACCGCCAGCGCTCCGCCGAGGCCGGCTTCGACGCGCATCTGACCAAGCCGATCGATCCGCGGGCGCTCGACGTCCTGCTCGGCAACCAGCCGCTTGACCGGGACCGGACGGCCCGCTAGGCTCTGCTCGCCATGAAATCCACGAGCCCGCCCGTGACCATTCCCGACGTGAGCGTCACCGAGTACGTGCTGCGTCATGCCTCGCGCCTCGGCGACAAGCCCGCGCTGATCGACGCGCCGACCGGCCGCATCATCACCTACCGCCAGCTCGCCGACGGAATCAACCGGACGGCGGCGGGCCTGGCCCGGCGCGGCTTCCGCAAGCGCGACGTCTTCGCGATCTACTCGCCGAACCTGCCCGAGTACGCGATCGCCTTCTTCGGCGTGGCCCGCGCCGGCGGCATCAACACCACCGTCAACCCGCTCTACACCGCCGACGAGCTGGCCAATCAGCTCAACGACTCGGGCGCCCGCTTCCTGGTCACGGTGCCCCCGTTCCTCGACAAGGCCAGGGAGGCGGCGGCCAAGAGCCGCGTCGAGGAGGTGTTCGTCTTCGGCGCCGCCGACGGGGCGCGGTCGTTCGGCGAGCTGCTCCAGTCGTCGGAGCCTCCGCCCGAGGTGACGGTGAATCCGGCCGAGGACCTGGTGGTCCTGCCCTACTCGAGCGGCACGACCGGGCTACCCAAAGGCGTGATGCTCACCCATCGCAACCTGGTGGCCAATCTCTGCCAGTGCGAGGGGATGCAGAACTTCGACGGCTTCGGCGAGGGCGACGTCACGATCGCGGTGCTGCCGTTCTTTCACATCTACGGCATGGTGGTGATCATGATGCTGGGCCTCGCCGGCGGCGGGACCATCCTGAGCGTGCCCCGCTTCGACATGATGGAGTTCCTCACCTTCGTGCAGAAGTACCGCGTGACCGTGCTGCCGCTGGTGCCGCCCATCGTGCTGGGTCTGGTGCGGCACCCCGCGGTGGCCCAGTTCGACCTCTCGAGCGTGCGGCTGGTCTTCTCGGGCGCGGCGCCGCTCGGCGAGGACCTGGCCCGCGCGCTCGGCGACAAGCTCGGCTGCCCGGTGGTGCAGGGCTACGGCATGACCGAGGCGAGCCCGGTCACGCACCTGAGCCCGACCCGCAACGCCCCGTTCAAGCCGGGCTCGGCGGGCAAGATCGTGCCCAGCACCGAGGTGAAGATCGTGGAAGTGGAGTCGGGCCGCGACGCGGAGCTGCCGGTCGGCAAGGAGGGCGAGCTCTGGATCCGCGGCCCGCAGATCATGAAGGGATATCTCAATCGCCCCCAGGAGACCGCGGACTCGATCGACCGCGACGGCTGGTACCACACCGGCGACGTCGGCTACGTGGACGAGGACGGCTACTTCTTCATCGTCGACCGCACGAAGGAGCTGATCAAGTACAAGGGCATGCAGGTGGCACCCGCCGAGCTGGAGGCGCTGCTGCTCACGCACCCGGCCATCCTCGACGCGGCGGTGGTGCGCCGAGCGGATGAGGAGGCGGGCGAGGTGCCGAAGGCCTACGTGGTGCGGAAGCCCGACGAGGCGTCGCAGGCCGCCACCGGCGAGGCGATCATGGGCTGGGTGGCCCAACGGGTGGCGCCCCACAAACGCATCCGTCATCTGGAGTTCATCGACCAGGTCCCCAAGTCGGCCTCCGGCAAGATCCTCCGACGCGTGCTCATCGACCGCGACACGTCGCGCTAGATCGCGTGGACAAGATCGAGCGGGTCCGCGCGACGCTCGCTGGCCGGCCGGTGGACCGGGCGCCGTTGTCCGTGTGGTTCCACTTCGGCACCCAGCACGCGCCCGCGGAGCGCGCCGCTCAGGTCCATCTCGAGTTCTTCGAGCACTACGACCTGGACCTGCTGAAGCTCATGAACGACTACGACTACCCCATGCCCGACGGCATGGAGGTGATCGCCACCGCCGACGACCTCCGCCGGCTCGGCCCGTTCGATCCGGCCCGCACCCCGCTCGGCACGCAGCTGCAGACGGTGGACCTCGTGGCCCGGGCCCTTCGCGGCCGCGCGCTGTTCGTGGACACGGTGTTCAACGCGTGGAACACCCTCAAGCGCAACCTGGTGCGCGAGGCCATGCCGGCCTTGATGGCCGAGCAGCCGCGTGCGGTGGAGCAGGCGCTCGCGGTGGTGAATGACAATCTGATTCGCTACGCGCAGGCGAGCCTCTCGCGCGGCGCGGCCGGCATCTTCCTCTCGGTGCCCGCGACCGCGGAGAGCCTGACGCTCGAGCAATACGAGCGGTTCATGCGGCCCTTCGACCTGGCGTTCCTGGAGGCGATCCGAGGGCGCGGCGAGTGTCACGTGCTGCACGCCCACGGCGAGCGCCTCTACCTCGACCGGCTGCTCGACTATCCGGTCCACGCCCTGTCCTGGGCCGACGTCAACGGCGGTCCGACGCTGGCCGAAGCCCGCCGGCGCACGTCGCTGACCTTGATGGCCGGGCTCGACCACGTGAAGTTCGCCGACAGCTCCGCCCGCCTCGTGCGCGACTCGGTGCGCCGTGCGCTCGCTGCCGGTGGGGCCACCCGCTTCATCCTGGCGCCGGGCTGCTCGCTCCCGACCTACACGTACCCGCCGCTGCTGCACGCCGCGCGCGAGGAGTCCGCGAAAGCCGTGGCGCCAGGGGCGGCCGGGTAGCGTTCAATCCGGCCTGGGTGAATCAGTGCCAACAACTGGTAAATCGCTGCCTCCATGGCTCCGTGCACAACCGCTAACCGCTCGATCTTCCTGGACGATTGTTCTGGAATGCCCTTTGCTCCCTTCGGCTGCCCATGAGGGCGAACGCGATGCTGGACCGGATGTCGCCGAAGCGCTTGATCGCGGTAGGCGTGATGGTGCTGTCCGTCGTGTTCCTGAGCCCCATCGCCTACCTGGCCGGGCATCAGGCGGGTCTCTGGCTCATCACCCCGGCGGTGGACTCGGCCGGGCCCTGGCCGAGCCTCGATGAGGGTGAGATGGACCCGGGTGGCATGGGCGAGAATCTGAAGCCGGCCAACGGCGGCGTCGTCGACATCTAGGTCGTCGGAGGGGCCCGCGGGCGAAAGCCCGCACTCGAGCGGAGGTTACTCCGACACGCTCCTAGCCTCACCGTCGATACTGGAGGCATGGCCACGTGGTCGGCCGGCCTCGACGCCCTCCTTCACGATCCGAGCCTGGTCCACGTCGGGCTCTTCCTCGTCGCGCTCATCGACGCGACCGGCGTGCCCTTTCCCGGCCGCGCCCTCCTGGTGGCTGCGGGCGCGGCCATGGCCACCGGCTGGGCGAGCGTCGCGACCATGGGGCTGGCCGGCGCGCTCGGCGCGCTGACCGGCGATCATCTCTGGTACGCGGCGGGACGGCTGGGCGCGGCGGACCGGATCACCGCACTGTACTGCCGTTTGTCGCTGGCCTCCGGGCGCTGCGAGCTGCGGGCCCGCTCCCGCTTCGAGCGCTTCGGCCCCCTCGCGATCGTGCTCGGCCGCTTCGTGGCTGGCGTGCGCTTCGTGGCCGCGCCAATGGCCGGCGGCGGCGCGCTGTCCTACCCGCGCTTCCTCTTCTACGAGGCGCTCGGCGCGCTGGTCTGGTCCGGCGCCTTCGTCACGCTCGGCTACGCGGTGGGCGTACCGGGACGCGCGCTGATGGCGCGCTACGGCAGCGGCCCGATCCTGCTGGTCCTCATCGTCCTCGCCCTGGCCCCGCTCCTCATCGTCGCGATCCGGCTGGTCCGGCGACGGCAGCACGGCCCAGCGGCGGCGGCAGGACGCGCGATGTCTGCGAGCGCGCCTGAGTAACCCTCTGTTCGAGCGCGGGTTCCGCCCGCGCCATCCCGATCCTTGGGGGAAGCTCGAAGGCGGCCGCCGACGCCCCCGTCGATTCCTAGATGGTGACCACCAGCCCGTCGTGCGCGCACTCCTCCGGCACCGAGGCCGCGTGCGCGAGCATCTCGTGGCTCATGTGGGTCAGGATCAACCGGCGTGCCCCGACGTGCGCGGCGTGGGCCCGGATGTCGGGGTAGTTCAAGTGCCACTTCACCGGCTTGTCGAAGAAGTAGGACTCGGCGATCAGCAGGTCGGCGTCGCGCGCGGCGCGCGCCACGTCCTCCGTCCACTCGGTGTCCCCGGTGTAGGCGACGACCCGCTCGCCGACCTCGACCCGCAGCGCGGTCGGATGCGTGCCCTCGGTGTGCCGCGCGCGCTCCGGCGTGACGGTCAGATCGAGGATCCGGTGGCCGCGGCCCGGCTCCATCTCGATCCACTCGATCGGGAACTTCGGGGTCATGACGCGCGAGCCGGGGAAGAGCGCTTCGCGGATGGCATCCATGCGGGCGCGCAGATCCCGCGGGCCCGCCACCGTGAGCGGCCGGCGGCGGCGCGCGCTCAGCATCGCGTCCAGCAGCAGGAACGGCACGCCGCCGCAGTGATCCCCGTGCAGATGGGTCAGGAGGATCGCGTCGAGGGAATTGTGCTCGATCCCTTGCTGGGCGAGCGCGATCAGCGAGGAGGCGCCGAAGTCGATGGCGAAGCGGCAGCCCGGCCCGTCGACCACGATGCAGGTCTGGAAGCGCCCGCCGCTGCCGAAGGAATCTCCCGAGCCGACGAAGCGAACCGTGACCGCCATGACCGCCTCCCTGGTCGGCCATGGTAGTCGAAACGGGCTCGCGCGGCGAAAATGCTCGCATCGCGCCTGGCCCCTGCGAGACCATGACCGCGTGCGGCCCTTCGATCGGAAGTTCGGCGCCGGCTTCCTGGCCGAGGTGCCCACCGCGCCCGGCGTCTACCGCTTCCACGACGAGCACGGCGTCCTGCTCTATGTCGGCAAGGCGGTCAATCTGCGGCGCCGGCTCGCGCAGTACCGCCTGACCGGGCGGCGCAAGAAGGACCGCAAGCGCCGCGCGCTCGTGAAGGCCGCGACGCGGATCACCTGGGAGGTCTGCGCATCGCCCCTGGCCGCCGCGCTCGAGGAGATCCGCCTCATCCAGACGCTGCGCCCGCCCCGCAACGTGGCCTCGGCCTACCCCTTCCTCTATCCCTTCATCGGCCTGGCCGCCGACGGAGACGAGCTGTACTTCTGCCTCACCACCTCGCCCGAGGCCTTCCCCCGCGTCGCGTTCCACGGCGCGTTCCGCTCCCGGGAGATCACCCGCCAGGCGTTCTTCGCCCTCGTGCTGCTCCTCCGCTACGTCGGCCACCCGGCGCCGCGGCACCGCTGCCGGCGACTCGGGAGCGCGCGGCACTCGCACGTGCGCGGATTCCGCCGCCTGCCCGGGGGCAGCCAGGCCGCCTGGGAGGGGCTGCTCCGCGGCGAATCACTCGCCGCGCTCGAAGGCCTGGCGCTGCGGCTGGTGGACCATGCCGGCGCGCGCGCGAGAAAGCACCAGATCCAGGAGGCGCTGTCGGCCATCAAGCGCTTCTTCGAGGAGGAGGCCGGCGCACTCGCGCGGGTGCGGGCGGCCACGGGCTTCCGGCCGTATCCGGTGCCGCAGCACGACCGGGATCTGCTGTTCGCACGCTGTCGGCTCGCACCGCCTGCCTGACTGACGGGGCTTGTCAGAGACGTTGAGGCTGGCGGTAACCGGGAGCCGGCGACTCCGGGTGCAAGTGGGCGTCGCCACACGCGATACCCGCTGGCACCGGCCGTGCAGCCTCGGAGCCTCATGGCCGAAGAGCGGCTGGCCCGCCGCATCCTGATCGTCGACGACGACCACGCCCTGCGCGAGGTGCTCACCACCGCGCTGTCGGCCGAGGGCCGCGAGATCGACGTGGCCAGCGACGGCACCGAGGCGCTGGTCATGCTCGAGCAGCAGCCCTACGACCTGGTGCTGAGCGATCTCCGGATGCCCTGCATCGACGGCCCCACGCTCTACGAGACGCTTCGCACCCGCCACCGCTTTCCGGTTCGCTTCGCCACGAAGCTGCCCCGGGTGATCTTCATGACCGGCAGCGCCGCCGAGCACACCGAGTTCCTCCGGGGCACCACCGATCCAATCCTCGAGAAGCCGTTCCCGTTGCGGGTGATCCGGCAGATGGTGAGCGTCCTGCTGACCGCGTTGCCCTAGCCGCGATCGCGGGAGCCCATCCCGTCGCGGTCATGCGCCTCGCCGCCCAAATCCTCCTCGTTTCCGCTCTCGTCATCGCGGTGCTGTCCGTCGCGGCCCAGCTCGACCGGCTCCGTCGCGTCGACCTCTAGCTCGAGCGACGGCACCGGAAGCCCGCCTCCGGGCGACAGCCCGACCGCAGGTTTCGAGCCTCGCGGGGGTCCGCGGTTCGAAGTAAGATACGGCGCGTCCCGCATGGCGCGCATCCGGATCGAGCACCTCTGGAAGCGGTACGGTCCCGTGGAAGCCGTCCGCGATCTCAGTCTCGCGTGCGCCGACGGCCTCCTGCTGGCCCTCCTCGGGCCTTCGGGATGCGGCAAGACCTCCACGCTCAAGATGCTTGCCGGCATCGAAGACGCGAGCGCGGGCGGGATCTACTTCGACGATCGGCCGGTCGTCGGCCTCGCGGCGGCCGCGCGCAACGTCGCCATGGTCTTCGAGGACTACGCGCTCTACCCCCACCTGACGGTGGCCCAGAACATCGCCTTCCCGCTCGAGATCCGCGGCCGGGCGCGAGACGAAATCCGCCGAGCGACCGACGACGTGATCACCCTGCTCGGGCTCACCCCGCTGCGGGACACCGGCGTGCGCGCGCTGAGCGGCGGGGCCCAGCAGCGGGTGGGCATCGGCCGCGCCCTGGTCCGTCGGCCCGCCGTCCTCCTGTTCGACGAGCCGCTCAGCCATCTCGACGGCGCGCAGAAGGGCGGGCTGCGGGCAGAGATCAAGCGCCTCCAGCGGGAGTCCGGGGTCACGAGCGTGCTCGTGACCCACGATCAGACCGAGGCGATGGCGATGGCGGATCAGGTCGCGGTGATGGACCAGGGCGTGCTCCAGCAGGTGGGCTCGCCCGACGATCTCTACGAACGCCCCGCGAATCTCTTCGTGGCGCAGTTCATCGGCGAGCCGCCCATGAACCTGCTGCGCGGCCGGCTCGAGGGCCGGGGCGATGGCCCCGTCCTCCGGGGGGTGAGCGGCGATCTGGTCCTGCCCGCCGCCGCCCACCTCGCGGACCGGCTGCGCACCGACGTGGTGGTCGGGGTGCGGTCGGAGCACCTGCGGCTCGGCGACGCTTCGACCGCCGGCCCCGGGCTGCCGGGCGCGGTGTTCTTCCGGGAGCCGCGCGGGGACAGCGATATGGTGCTCGTCGAGATCGACGGGTCGGGCTCGGCCCATCTCGCGGTGGAGGTCGAGCCGGCCGCGCCCTGGCGCGCGGGCGACCGAGTGCGGGTCGGCGTCACCGACGCCCGTCTCCACGTGTTCGACCCGGTCAGCGGGACGCGGGTGTGATGCTGGAGCTCCAGGGCATCGATCAGCGCTGGGGCGAGGCCCGGGCGCTCGACTCGGTCAGCCTCGCAGTCGAACCCGGCGAGATCCTCGGCGTCACCGGCCCCTCCGGGGCCGGCAAGTCCACGCTCTGTCGCATCGTGGCCGGCGTTCAGACCCCGTCGCGGGGCGAGGTGTGCATCGATGGAGAGCGCGTGACGCAGGTGCCGCCCGAGCGACGGCGCGTCGCCATCATGTTCGAGTCGTACGCCCTGTACCCGCACCTCTCGGTCTTCGACAACGTCGCCTTCCCTCTCCGCGCGCCCGGTGCACCGCCCCTGTCCCGCCGGATCGTGGGTGAGCTGGTGCGCGAGCAGCTCCGCTTCGTCGAGCTCGAGCACCTCGAGCACCGCCGGCCCTCGGAGCTGTCCGGCGGCCAGCGCCAGCGCGTCGCCCTGAGCCGGGCCCTCGTGCAGGACGCGCGGGTATTCGTCCTCGACGAGCCCATCTCCCATCTCGACGCCAAGCTGCGGCACACGCTGCGGGGAGCGATGAGACGCCGGCTGATGCGGGGCTCGGCGCCGATCATCTGGACAGCGCCCGACGCCACCGAGGTGCTCGCAATCGCCGATCGTGTCGCGGTGCTCGTCGAAGGCCGCATCCGTCAGGTCGGCGCCCCGGCCGAGATCCACCGGCGCCCGGCCCATCTCGACGTGGCTCGGCTCGTGGGTGACCCGCCCCTGAACCTGCTCGAGGGGGAGTTGGCCGCGCGCGATGGCGGGCTGCTCTTCTTGCACCCCGCGCTGACCCTGCCGCTTCCGGACGCGCTCCGATGGCGCCTCGGGGCTGAGCGGGCGACGGCTCGGGTGGTGCTCGGGCTACGGCCCGCGGAGCTACGCGTCGGTCCGTCCGCCGCCTCCGTCCCGGCCCGCGTCTGGGTCTGGGAGCCGCTCGGCCGCTATGGCATCCTCTCGCTGCGGCTGGGCGATGACCTGGTGCGCCTGAAGGTGGAGCGCGGGCGATCGTTTCAGCCGGGCGAGGCCGTAACGCTCGATCTGGGAGGAGCAGCGCCCCTGCTCTTCGATGCGACGCACGGTGGAGCGCTGTAGGAGACCGGCCAATCGACCGGGCGCGAGCGTCACCGCGACGGTGGTCGCACGCACGCGTGAACCCCTCACCACACGGAGAGAGCGATGAGCGCGAAGCGACGGCTGTGGATGAGCCTGGTGGCGGTGACCCTGACGGCCGCCGCGCCCGGGGCCGGGGCCACCCAGGGCTGGTCCTACAAGGACGCGGCCAAGCCCTACGCGGGCCGGTCGATCACGGTCCTCGACGAGGTCACCCCGCTGCAGGAGAGCATGCGGACCCTCGTCCCCGAATTCGAGAAGGCCACCGGGATCAAAGTCGACTACCAGCTCCTGAACCACTTCGAGGTGATCAGCAAGGGCCAGGCCGACATGCTGTCGGGGCGCGGAGCCTACGACGCGGTCATGCTGCACTCGCCCCAGATGGGCCTGTTACTCGACGCGGGCGTCATCCGTCCCGTCGACGATCTGCTCGGCAACAAGACCCTGACCAACCCGGCCCTCGATCGCGCCGACTTCATCCAGCCCGCCGCGGACTCACTCACGAAGTTCCGCGGCAAGACCTACGGGTTCCTCAACTGGAACTACAACGTCGTCTACTGGGCGCGCGGCGACCTGTTCGGAAACCCGGAGGAGAAGGCCGCCTTCAAGAAGAAGTACGGCTACGATCTCGCCCCCGCCAAGACCCTGCAGCAGATGCGCGACATCGCGGAGTTCTTCACCCGCAAGAAGGGCGAGAAGCTGGCCGGGCAGACCCTCGACAGCGACTTCTACGGCATCGTGATGGAGGGCATCAAGGGCGGCACGACGCTCTGGACGGTGCTGAACGCTTTCGTGAAAAACTTCGGCGGGGACATCTTCGACGCGGAAGGCAAGCCGACGGTGAACCGTCCGGAGAACGTGGCCGCGGTGAAGTTCTGGGCCGATCTCTGGAAGTTCTCCCCGCCCGGTCAGGCCGAGTACTCGCTGATCGACGTCCCGACCGTCATGGGCAACGGCATCGCGGCCCAGACGCTGGCCTGGAGCGACTTCGTGCTCGGCATCGATCAGCCGGGCAAGTCCAAGCTGGCCGGGAAGTTCGTCTACGCCGGCTCGCCCGCGAACGCGCAGGGCACGAAGCGGTCGGCCGAGACCGAGCCGTCCGGCATCGTGATCAGCAAGCACAGCAAGCAGCCGGAGGCGGCGTACCTCTTCCTGCAGTGGATGGTGGACAAGTCCACCCAGCAGATGCTCTTCGACAAGTCGGGGGGGGCCGGCGTGCCGATTCGCAACAGCACGTGGGCGCTGCCGAGCGTGAAGCAGTCGAAGTTCGCGGGCCTCTACGTGGCCATGCAGGAGAGCCTCAAGTACGGCCGGGCCAAACCGAAGGCTCCCAAGCTCTTCGAGATCATGGACGTGCTGGTGGGGCTCGTGCAGGAGGTGGGCCTCGGCAAGAAGGGCGCCGACCAGGCCCTGAAGGAGGGACAGGAGAAGGTCATGGCGATCTGCTCCAAGTGCACACTCTGACGCCGCGGCCGGAGCCGGGGCGGGAGGACGGGTGGTTTCCCTACGCCCTGATCGCCCCCGCCATGCTGACGCTGGTGGTGGTGGCCCTCGTGCCGTTTCTCTACACGGTCTACCTGTCACTCCACGAGATCCGCCACGCGCAGGTCGGCGGGTGGGCCGGCCTCGCCAACTACCAGTCCCTGCTCGCGAACCCGCGCTTCTGGCACAGTACCGGCATCTCGCTGCTGTTCATCGCCTTGGCCGTGCCCCTCGAGTTCGGCCTCGGGCTGGCCGGCGCACTGATCTTGAATCAGGGCGTGCGCCTGCGCTCGATCATCATCCCGGTGCTCTTCGTGCCCACCATGATGGCGCCGGTGGTGGTGGCCATTCTGTGGAAGATCATGCTCGCCGGATCGTGGGGTCTGCTCTCGTACAACGTGATCGAGCGCTTCGGCATCTTCTCCGGCACGTCGGTGCTGGCCTCGCCGAGTCTGGCACTCTACGCGCTGATCCTGGTGGACGTGTGGCAGTGGACGCCGTTCATGATGCTGGCCCTCTTCGCCGGGCTGCAATCGCTGCCGCTCACGCCCTACCGCGCGGCCGCGGTGGACGGGGCCAGCGATTGGCAGACGTTTCGGCGGCTCACGCTGCCGCTGATGGCTCCGCTGATGGTGGTGATCGGACTGCTGCGGCTGATCGACGCGTTCAAGGTGTTCGACACGATCTTCCTGCTCACCGGCGGCGGACCCGGCACCGCCACCGAGTCCACGAGCCTCTTCGTGTACAAGACCGTCTTCGACTTCTGGGACCTGGGCCCCGCGTCCGCATCCGCGGTGGTCATCTGGATCATGTTCTTCGTGTTCGCCAACGGGTTCTACCAGATCGCGCGGCGAAAGCTCGATGCGTTCTAGCCGCGCCGCCTTGTTCACCGTCGTCGCGGTGGCGTGGGCAGCGCTCGCGATCTTCCCGGTGCTCTGGATGGCCACCATGACCGTGAAGCCCGAGGCCCTCATGTTCGCTCGGCCGCCGGTGTGGTCGTTCAGCCCCACCGTCGAGCACTTCCGCTACGTCGTCGCGGAGGGCTTCGGATGGAGCCTGGTGCGCTCGCTCGTGGTGGCGGGACTCAGCACGGTCCTGATCGTGGTGATCGGCACCCCCGCCGCGTACGCGTTCGCCCGGTTCTCGATCCGGCGACGCGACGACCTGCTCCTGTTCGTGCTGGCCACGCGGCTGGCACCTCCGGTGGCGCTGGTGATTCCCTTCTACCTGATCTACGCGCGCGTCGGCCTTCTCGATACCTACGCGGGGCTCATCCTCGCCTATTTGACCTTCAACCTCTCCTTCTACGTGTGGGTGTTGTGGAGCTTCTGCCGTGATCTGCCCGTCGAGTTGGAAGAGGCCGCGCGGGCAGACGGCTATTCGCGGGCCCGGGTGCTGCTCCACGTGGTCCTGCCGCTCCTGCGTCCCGGCATCATCGCCACGTCGGTGCTGTGCTTCATCTTCGCCTGGAACGAGTTTCTCTTCGCCTTCATGCTCGGAGGCAAGGCGGTCGAAACGCTACCGGTGGCGGTGCCCAAGCTGATCACCTCGCAGGGCGTCAAGTGGGGCGAGCTCGCGGTGGTGGCGATCGCCTCGCTGATCCCTATCCTGGCGGCAGTATTCGTGTTGCAACGCCACATCGTCCGCGGCCTGACCATGGGAGCCGTCAAGGGCTAGCGTCCCGGAACGTGGCACGCCTCTTGCCCATTACATGGGTGGAGGTAAGTCCATGAACAGCGCTCCCATGATCGATAGATGCTTCAGGCATCAGCATCCGGAAGCATTCGGGGAAATCGAGGTGGGTGAGCCGGCGATTCCCATCGAGCTGCGCTACGGTCGGGACCGGGCGCCCGCGCCCTCGCGCGATTGCCTCAGCGAGGAGTCGGTCGGGTACCCGGGCGCGATTCCGCTGGCCGACTGAACGACACGGGCCGACTGAGGCAGGCGGGCCGCGCCCGCCTCAGCCGGCCGCGTGCTTCGAGTCCTGGTGAGCTAGGCCGGTTGGATCCGGAGGTTGTTGACCACGTCACGCACCCCCTTCACCTGACGCGCGAGCTCTTCCGCTCGGGTCTTGTCCGCCACCGTCTTGACCGTCCCGTTCAGCGCCACCACTCCCCGGTTCGTGTCCACGTCGATGCGGGTCACGGTGGAGATCTTCTCGGCCGCCAGCTTCGACTTCACCGCCGTCGTGATCCCGGTGTCATCGATGTTCTCGCCGAGGGTTTCACCGGTCATCGACTGGCAGGCGGTCAGCAGCACCGCGACTGCCAGCGCCGCCGCCACCGTCTCGCTTCTGCGCCAGAGTGCTCTCATCGCATCTCTCCTCGTGCGTCGATTGGTGTTGGACGAGCGGAGCAAGACGTATGCCCGCGATGGGGGTAGCAGACGGGCAACGGTTGGCGCGGTGGAAAGGGGGATGCGACCAGCGATGCAGTGGCGGAATGGGAACAAGCGACGCGGTTACCGGGTAACTCTTGACCGCCAACCGGCTCCGCGGCGCGGGAAAAAACGGTCGGCCCCGCGGCCGATCAGCGCGGCCAGGGCAGCGGGGTCGCCTCGCTCCACGAGTCGGGCCGGATACCGAAGGCCTCGATCAAGCGCTGCCAGCCAGACGCGACGGTGAGCGCGGCGCCCAGTTCGAGGATCTGCCCCTCGTCGAAGTGCCGCCGCAGCCGCGCGTAGAGCGCGTCGTCCACGAGGGGGCGCTCACCGCTCAAGCAGTCGGCCAGCCGCAGCGCGGCCACCGTCCGCTCGGGCAGGTCGGCGTGATCGAGATCGCCGAGCGCCTGCTGCACCTCCGCCTCGGTCAAGCCCTTGCGCACCAACGATGCGCTGCGCGCGAGGCTTCAGTGCACGCACTGGTTACGCTGGGCGAGCCGGACGCGGCACAGCTCGACCAGCGCGGGCTCGAGGCTCGACCCGCCCGCGTAGATGAAGCCGACCCACGCGAGGAACAGATCCAGCACCGCGGGCCGGCGGGCCAGGGTGAGGAACAGGTTGTCGTCCCGGTAGGCCTTGGCGAGCCAGACCTCGAGCCTCCGCCGCAGCTCGGGATCGAGCCGGTCGGGATCAGCCTTCGGCAGCCGGCCGTGCGGGTTGGCCATGCGCGCGCCAGTCTAGCAGAGCCGAGCCGGCTCGGGCCGGGCTTGTCCGCGGGCCCGCGCGTGGCTATGCTACGGCCCGATGGCCCGACGCTCCACGATGGGCCGGCTGTACATCACCAGGCTTCGACCAGCCGTCGATCCGGTGAGAGCGGAGTACCTGCTCACCTTCGGCTCGCCGACGACCGCGGAGGTGAACCTGAACCTGGGAAGCGTGCGCGGCCTCGACACGCTCACCGAGGTGCTGCGGGCGGCCCGGGTTCCCATCGGCGAGATCGAGCGGGCGTGGTCGACGCTCGCCGCCGACACCATGCACGAGATCCCCGGCGTCATACTGACTCCCGCCGTCCTGCGCATACTCGGCCTCTAGCAGGCTCAGGCTGGCGATAGAGGCCCATCTGGACCTCTCTCGCCAGCCTGCGAGATCAATTGCCGATACCGGACGATCGGCGCGGCTCAGGCCTTGCGGAAGCGGTGGATGCCGTCGCGGCCAATCAGCCGCGCAGTCTGACCCCGAGCCTCCAGGTAGTGCAGGTGGGCCACCGTCTCACCGATGGCGAAGCCCAGCTGGTGCGCGTCGAGCTGGCGGCGAAAGAGCACCGGCACCAGGTCGTGGGCGGTGCGCGGCTCGGCGAGCGCGTCGATGGCCTCGCTGAGGCGCTCGTCGTGGTGGTGCTGCAGGTAGTCGAGCCGCGTGTGCAGGCCGCGGAACGGCAGCCCGTGCGAGGGCAGCACCAGCGTGTCCTCGGGCAGCGGCCGGAATCGGCCGAGCGACTCCAGGTAGAGCCGCAGCGGGTTGGCGTTCGGCTGGTCCGGCCACACGCTCACGTTGGTGGTGATCTTCGGCAGCACCTGGTCGCCCGAGATCAGCACGCCGAGCTCCGGGCAGAAGAGGCAGGCGTGCTCCGGGGCGTGCCCCATCACCGTGAAGGCGTGCCACCGGCGTGAGCCGATGGTGACCACGTCGCCCTCGCGCACGGCCCGGAAGTCCTGGGCCACCGTCGGCACGAGCTGGCGGTAGTGGTTGCCGCGCCCGCGGAAGGCGTCGACCTGCGGCTCGGGCACGCCGTGGCGCCGGTAGTAGTTGAGCCGCTTCTCGGAGTCGTTGCCGCCCATGCCCTGCCACGCCAGGTGGGACATGAGCCATTCCGCCTGGGGACACCAGAGCTCGACGCCGAAGCGCTGGGCCAGCCAGTCGGCGTTGCCGATGTGATCGGGATGGAAGTGGGTCACCAGCACGCGCACGATCGGCCGGCCGGCGAGCGCGCCCGCGAACAGCGTCTCCCACAGCGCGCGCGTCGGGGGCAGCCCGATCCCGGTGTCCACCACCGTGATGCCGTCGCCGTCGTCGAGCAGCCACAGGTTGATGTGGTTCAGCTGAAACGGCAGCGGCATGCGAATCCACGCGATCCCCGGGGCGACCGGGACGAGGGTGCCGCCCTCGGGTGGCTCGGGCCAGGGATGCACCAGGCCGGGGGCGGGCGCGGACAGCGGGTGCTCGGGCTCGGGTTTCATGTCCCTCACTCTACCGCGTTCGGGCCCGCCGCGCGCCTCGACTCCTACTCCACCGGCGCGGGCAGCGGCGCCACGCGCTCGCCGTCACGATCGTCGCCCGCCTTGGGCGCGGCGGGATCGGCGTGCACCCGCCGCATGAGCGGCAGGAAGAACGGCACCAGCGAGAACAGGATCGCGAGCACCCAGAAGTCGTCGGCGTAGGCCAGCACCTGCGCCTGGCCCACCACGTCGTGATACAGCATCGCGGTGGCCTGCCGCTGCGCGGTGAAGGCGTCGGCGCCGTGGGATACGAAGTGGCGTGTCCACTCGGCGAGACGCCGCTGCGTCTCGGGATCCCACACCGTGACGTGGGCGACCAGGGTGTGCTGGTGGAACTGGCTGCGCTGGGCCAGGAACGTGGTGGCCAGCGCGATGCCCACGCTGCCGCCGAGGTTGCGCAGCACGTTGTAGGCCGAGGTGGCGTTGACCAGCTTGTCCTTCCGGATCGTGGCCAGGGTGAGCGTGGACAGGGGTACGAAGATGAAGCCCAGCGCGAAGCCCTGGATGACCCGCGGGAACGTCAGCGTCCAGTAGTCCATTCCCAGGGTGAGGTTCGACATCATGTACAGGCTGATCGCGTTCACCAGGCAGCCGAAGGCCAGCAGCAGCCGCTGGTCGACGCGCGTGACGAGGCGTCCGCACAGGATCAGCGAGAACATGTTGCCGAGGCCGCCGGGGGCCAGCACCATTCCCGAGGTGTAGGCGTCGTAGCCGAGCAGCTTCTGGGCGTACAGGGCCAGCAGCACCATGCTCGAGAACATGCCGAGGCCGATCAGGGCGATGAAGCTGGCCCCGAAGGCGAAGTTGCGGTCGGTGAAGACGCGCAAGTCGAGGATGGGGTGCTCCGCCATCAGCTCGCGGATCAGGAAGCCGGCCAGCGCGATCACCGCCACCGTGGCCAGGGTGACGATGAGCCGCGAGTCGAACCAGTCCTCGCGCTCCCCGCGGTCGAGCATGAGCTGCAGGCAGCCGAACCCGAGGATCATGAGGATCAGGCCGGGCCAATCCACCCGCGACGGCTTCCGGAGGTACGGCGGGTCGAAGAGCCAGGCGCTCGCCATGAAGAAGCCGAGCAGCCCGACCGGCAGGTTGATGTAGAAGATCCAGCGCCACGACCAGTTGTCGGCGATGTAGCCGCCGAGGGTGGGGCCGATGATCGGGCCCATCATGAAGCCCACCCCCCACACCGCCATCGCGAGGCCGCGCTGGCCGAGCGGGAAGATCTCCCACAATATCGCCTGCGACAGCGGGATGATCGGGCCACCGCCCAGGCCCTGGGCGATCCGCGCGAGGATCAGGAAGGTCAGGTTCGGAGCCATGCCCGACAGCACCGAGCTGACCGTGAACAGCACGCAGCACACCAGGAAGAAGCGCTTGCGTCCGAGCAGGCCGGCGAGCCAGCCGGTGGCGGGAATGACCACCGCGTTGGCGGCCAGGTACGAGGTGATGACCCACGAGACTTCCTCGAGGCCGGCGGAGAGCGACCCCTGCAGGTGCGGCAGCACCACGTTGGTCACGCTGGTGTCGAGCACCTGCATGAAGGCCACCACCATCACCGAGAGGGTGATGGCCCACTTGCGGGGCGCCGAGATCGGCGCGTCGGTGGGTGCCGCCACTACTTCACCCGGATGACCACGTAGGCCGACATCCCGGCCCGCAGCGTATGCGGGTTGCCCAGCTCGCCGGGATCGAGGCGGATCTTCACCGGCACGCGCTGCACGACCTTCACCCAGTTGCCGGTGGCGTTCTCGGGCGGCAGCAGCGAGAAGCGAGACCCGGTGCCCGCGCTCAGCGAGTCGACGGCGCCGTGGAAGATCCGACCCGGGAAGGTATCGACCTCGACGGTGGCGGCCATGCCCGGCCTCACCCGGCCCAGCTGCGTCTCCTTGAAATTGGCGAGCACCCACACCTCGTGCAGCGGCACCAGCGCCAGCAGCGGCTGGCCCATCTGCACGACCTGCCCCACCTCCACGCTCTTCTTGGACACCACGCCGTCGCTGGGGGCGCGCACCTCGGTGTACTGCAGCTGCAGCTCGGCGAACGAGAGATCGGCGCGGGCCTGGCTGAGGGCGGCCTCCGCCCGCTCCACCTCCGCCTCCTTCACCGTGACCTGCCGGCGCTGGCTCTCCACCCGGCCCAGCGCGGCTCGCGCCTCGTTGACCCGCTGCCGCGCGAGGCTCACCGCGAGGGTGCGGCTGGCCAGCGCGGCCTCCGCCTGCTGGGTCTCCTTCTCGGCCTGGCTGAGTCGCTTCTGGGTGGCCTCGACGGTGGCGGTCGACGTCAGCATCACCATCTCGGCCTGATCGAAATCGCGCTGGGCGACGAAGCCGCCCTGTAGCAGGCGCTTCATGCGGTCCATCTCGCGCGCGTTCTGCCGCTGCGTGCTCTGCGCGCCCGCGACCTCGGCGGTCATGGCCGCGGTCGCGGCGCGCTTGGCCTCGACGGTGGCCCGCGCCTCGGCGACCGCCGACTGCGCGGCCTGCTCGGCGACCCGCGCCGACTCGAGCGCGGCGCGTGACTCGTCGACCTGCGCGGCGGTGGTCTCGCGGGTGAGCTGGGTCTCGGAGCGGGTGGCCTGATGGCTGGCCAGCGCGACCGCCACCGCGGCCTTCGCCTGATCGCGTCGGGCCTGGTAGTCGCGCGGATCGATGCGGAGCAGGAGGTCGCCGGCCTTGACCGCGCGGTTGTCGTCCATGTGCAGCTCGGCCACGTGGCCCGCGACCTTGGCGCTGATGACGACGATGCTGCCTTCTACGTACGCGTCATCCGTCGAGACGTACCGGAAGCTCTGCCACCAGAGGTACCCGCCGTAGACCAGGCCGGCCAGCACCACCGCCGCGGCCAGGCCGATCAGCCCTCGTCTCATGGCGCGGGTATGCTATCACCCCCGCGACCACGGGGGGCATCGGATCAGGGCCCGTAGTGCCGCTTCTCCACGCGCACCGCCCCCGAGGGTGGGATCGTCAGGATATGTAGATCCCCGTAGTCGACCGGACCCATCCCGTGACCGTGGCGCCGCTGCAGCCGGCCAGCGCGATCAGGAGCGCTGCGGTCACCCGCCGCCCCGACCACGCCGCGCGATCGAGTGGCCGGGTCGCGGGAGATTATGGCGGCGCAGCCTAGCAGGCGGCCCCGGCCGACCGCAAGGCGTTTGCGATCAGGCCGAGCGCTGGTGGACCAGCGGCTTCTCGAGCAAGCGCAGCAGCCTGCGCTGGGCGGTGCGGTAGGCGAAGCCGCGGCCCGCGCGCACTCGGCAGAGGCCGGGCTCGCGGTCACTCACGTAGCGCAGGCGGGCCGCGGTGGCCGACTCCACCGGCTCCAACCCGAGCGACCGCGTCGCCACCGCCGCCCCGCTAGGTGGCCCAGCCGCTCGCAGGCTGAGCAAATGCCCAGATCCGAGACGGCGCCCGACGGCCGCACGCGAGACGTACTCGCTGTACTTCGAGCGTGCGGCCGAGGGCGCCCACGAAGGAGATGGGCGTTTTTCATCAGCCTGCTAGGCGGTGCGTCGGGCGATGAGGCGGTAGAGCACGAGCAGGATGATCGCGCCGATCACCGCCACCACGAATCCGACCGGGTCGCCCTGCTGATACCAGCCGAGCGCGCGGCCCAGGTAGCCGCCCAGCACCGCGCCCAGGATGCCGAGGATGATCGTGATGATGAAGCCGCCCGGATCGCGGCCCGGGGTGAGGAACTTGGCAACCACGCCGACGATCAGACCGAAGATGATCCAGCCGATTATGCCCATGGGGAGCCCTCCTCGTCCGGCGTGCACAGCAATCCGCGTGCCGCGCGTCGACGCTTTCGCAACGCAACGGAACCGGGCACCCGCCGACAGCGCGGTGCGACTCTACCCGGTAATCCTGACGCGCTAGGGTCGGCTTGACTCCCTCTCACCCGCGCCGCAGTATCGACGCCGTGCACTTCGGGCTCTTCGTCGAGGAGCTGCGCCAGGGCGCGAGCCAGGCGGACGCGTTCCGCGACATCTTCGAAACCGCCGGCCGCGCCGAGGCGTGGGGCATCGACTGTGTCTGGCTGGGCGAGATCCACTTCACGCCGACCCGCTCGATCATCTCCGCCTCCCTCGCGGTGGCCAGCGCGATCGCGGCCCGGACCCGGCGCGTTCGCGTGGGCACCGCGGTCCAGGTCCTGCCGCTGCAGCATCCGCTGCGCATCGCCGAGGAGGTCGCCACCGTCGATCACATCAGCGAGGGCCGGTTCGAGTTCGGCGTGGGCCGGAGCGGGGTGGTGCGAACGTACGACACCTACGGCGTGGCCTACGCGGAGAGCCAGGCCCGCTTCCGCGAGGCGCTGGACATCGTGCGCCAGGCCTGGGCCGGCGAGCCGTTCAGCTACGCGGGCCAGTTCTACCGCGTCGACAACGCCACCGTCGCGCCGCGACCCTACCAGAGGCCGCACCCGCCCATCCGGATGGCGGCCACGAGCGACGAGACCTTTCCCGCGGCAGGCCGCCTCGGGCTGCCCATCTTCATCGGCCTGCGATCCACCGAGATCGCGGATCTGCAGGCCCAGCTCGAACCATATCGCGAGGCCTGGCGCGCGACCGGGCACGCCGGAGAGCCGAGCGTCTATCTCCGCATCCCGGTCTACGTGTCGCCCACCGCGGCGGGCGCGTTCGAAGAGCCGCGCGAGAGCCTCACCGCGTTCTTCGCCCGTCAGACCGAGCTGGCGCGGCTCGCGGTCGGGCGCGCGGGCACCGGCCCCGCCGACAAGCGGCAGCAGCAGGCGCAGCGCATGGCGGGCCTGACCTACGACGACATGCTCGAGCGCAAGGTGGCCTTCGGCACGCCCGCGCAGGTCGTGGATCGGCTCCGCGCGCTGCAGGCCCAGCTCGGGCTCGACGGCGTGGTGATGGAGCCGAACCCGGGCGGGCGCATCGCCCCCGAGCTCGAGGCCCAGAGCCTCCGGCTGCTGACCCACGAGGTGATGCCCGCGCTCCGGGGCGGGTAGCAACGTGTCTGACCAGTCTCCGTTCGAGCGCGGGCTTCCGCCCGCGCCATCCCGCTCTTGGGGGTGGCTCGGAGGGGCCCGCCTCTAAGACTTCAGAAGGGGCCCCCTTCGATGAGGTAGGATCCGCGCCCCCCCCAGGGTCAGGGGTAGATCTGTCGGTAGGCCAGGCGCGCGCGCTCCCCGTGCCCGCCGAAGCGCGCGTTGTAGTCGCGGGTCATGGCCCGCAGCGTGTCGGACCGGACGAACGCCCGCAGCGAGTCCTCTGAATCGAACTCGTAGCAGACCATGTACTGCCACGGCTCGGAGCCTCCGTGCGGGGTGTCGAGCGAGAGCGTCCGATAGCGGCGCATCCCGAGGCAGCCCGGCACCTGCGCCGCCTCTCTCGACCGCACCGTGTCGTACCAGTCGTTGAAGGCCCCCTCCAGCTCGGGGCTGATCGTGGCCTTGACCACGAAGAGGGCGGGCCGGGTCGTCATGGGCGGAGTATGTCACGGCGGCCGGTTGACAGCGTCGGGCGGAGACGGCTATAACTCGCCCACCTGACCGGTCTCGCTCGAGGAGGATCCCATGCGATCTTCGACCTGGGTCCGTCCGCTCGGTGCCGTCCTGGTCCTGGCTCTCCTGCTGGTATCGACCGCTTCACCGCCCGCCTCGGCCGCCGACGGCCAGATGACGTGGGCGGTGCACGTGTCGATCGCCCCCGCGTGGTTCGATCCGGGCGAGCATCCCGGCATCGTCACCACCATGATGATCTTCTATGCCCTCCACGACGCGCTGGTGAAGCCGATGCCCGGCAAGGCGGCCGCGCCCTCGCTGGCCGAGTCGTGGACGCAGTCGCCCGACGGGCTCGTCTACGAGTTCGTCCTGCGCCGCGGGGTGGTGTTCCACAACGGCGACGTCATGACCGCGGAGGACGTGAAGTTCTCCTTCGAGCGCTACCGCGGCGCCGCGGCCAAGCTCTTCAAGGACAAGGTCGCCGCGGTCGAGGTGGTCGACCCGCAGCGGGTCCGCTTCCGCCTGAAGGAGCCGTGGCCCGACTTCATGGCCTTCTTCGGCACGCCGGCCACCGGAGCCGGCTGGGTGGTGCCCAAGGCGTACGTGCAGAAGGTGGGCGACGACGGGTTCAAGAAGGCGCCGGTCGGGGCGGGGCCCTACAAGCTGGTGTCCTTCAACCCCGGGGTCGAGATGGTCCTGGAGGCGCACGAGCGCTACTGGCGCAAGCCGCCCCAGGTCAAGCGCCTGATCTTCCGCGTGGTGCCGGACGAGGCCACGCGCCTGGCCATGTTGAAGCGCGGCGAGGCCGACGTGGCCTACTCCATCCGCGGCGCGCTCGCCGAGGAGGTCAAGCGCACCGCCGGATTGCGGCTGGCGCCCACCCTCCTGCCCGCGACGTTCTGGATCGACTTCACCACCGAGCAGTGGAACCCGAAGTCGCCGTTCCACGATCAGCGCGTGCGCCGCGCGGTCAGCGTGGCCATCGACCGGCAGGGCATCAACCTGGCCGAGACGCTCGGCTTCTCCAAGGTGGCGTCGAGCATCATCCCCTCGTCCTACGAGTACTACTGGGGGCCGCCGCCGATCCCGTACGACCCCGCGCAGGCGCGCAAGCTCCTCACCGAGGCCGGCTTCCCCAACGGCTTCGACGCCGGCGATCTGGCGTGCGACGCCTCCTACACCAACGTGGCGGAGGCGGTCGCCAACTATCTCAAGGCGGTGGGCATCCAGACACGGGTGCGGCCCATGGAGCGGGCCGCCTTCCTCGGCCAGTGGAAGGAGAAGAAGATCCGCGGCGGGATCATGCAGGGCGGCGCGGGCGCCTTCGGCAACGCGGCCACCCGCATCGACAACTACATGACCTCGACCGGCACGTACGTCTACGGCACCTACCCCGAGATCGACGACCTCTTCAACCAGCAGGCGCGCGAGGTGGATCGCAAGAAGCGCGAGGCCCTGCTCCACCAGATCCAGCGCATCGCGGCCGAGCGGGCCATGTTCGCGCCGATCTGGGAGCTGGCCTTCCTGAACGGAGTCGGACCGCGGGTGGAGGAGTCGGGGCTCGGCTTGATCGAGCACCACCCCTACTCGTCGCCCTACGAGGATCTCCGCCTCAAGGCCAAGTAGGGGCGGCGGACGAGGCGCGTTGACACGCCGGACGGCGCGCCGTATGGTGCGGCCTCAAAGGAGACCACGCCATGCGGCAGCGCCAGGTCGGCGACATCGTCATCCACCGCATCATCGAGTCCGAGCGGCCTGATTTCGACGCGGCCGGGTTCTTCCCCCAGATCACCCCCGAGCAGTGGGCGCCCTATCGCGAGCGCCTCGCCGGCTGGGCGCTCGATCCGGCGGTGAACGGACTGGTCTTCCCGATGCAGTCCTTCCTCCTGCGCACGCGGCACCACACCATCGTGGTCGACACCTGCGTGGGCGACCACAAGGAGCGAGCGCGGCCCAACTGGAACATGACGTCGAGCGGCGAGTTCCTGCAGCGCTTCGCCGAGACCGGCGTGCGGCCCGAGCAGGTCGATTTCGTGATGACCACCCACTTCCACACCGACCACGTGGGCTGGAACACCCGCTGGGAGAACGGGCGCTGGGTGCCCACCTTCCCCAACGCCCGCTACGTCATGTCCGAGAAGGAGTGGGCCTACTGGTCGGCCCTGCACAAGGAGACGCCGCAGAACCAGATCGGCGACAGCGTGATCCCCATCGTGGAATCCGGCCTCGCCCAGATGGTCAAGAACGACTTCGCGATCGACGACGAGGTGCGCTTCGAGTCGACGTGGGGCCACACCCCCGACCACGTGAGCGTGCACATCACCTCGCGAGGGCAGCACGCGGTGATCACCGGCGACCTGATCCACTCCCCGGTGCAGCTGCAGGAGACCGACTGGGGGCCGCGCCCGGACTTCGATCCCAAGCAGGCCGCGGCCACCCGGCGGGCCTTCCTCGAGCGCTACTGCGAGCAGGACGTGCTGATCTGCGCCTCCCACTTTCCCTCGCCGTCGTTCGGGCGCGTGGTGCGTGAGGGCAACGGCTTCTGGTTCGACTACGAGAAGGCCTGACCGCGCCCGCCCGGTGACCGCGCGGCCGGAGCAGCGCGGGCGGCTCGCCTCGTCCTCGACCGCGGCGAGTCGGTCCCGCCGTCGGCTCCTCGCCGGCGCCGCCGCCCTGCTGGCCGGGCCGATCACCGCGTACGGCCAGTCGGCGGGGGGCAAGGCGCATCGCATCGGATTCCTCGGCTCCACGTCGCCGAAGAGCCATGGGACCTTCGTGAACGAGTTCCGCGAGGGCCTCCGCGAGCGCGGATACGTCGAGGGCCGGGACGTGGTCATGGAGTACCGCTGGGCCGAGAGCGACTACACGCGTCTGCCCGGCCTCGCCGCCGAGCTGGTGCGCCTGAAGGTCGATCTCATCCTCACCCACGGCACCCCCGGAGCCCACGCGGCCAAGGCGGCCACCCGGACCATCCCCATCGTGAGCGCGATCAGCGGAGACGCCGACGCTACCGGGCTCGTGCAGAGCCTCCGCCGTCCCGGCGGGAACCTGACCGGCCTCACCTTCTCGCTCCCCGAGCTGAACGCCAAGCGCATCGAGATGGTCAAGGAGGCGGTGCCGCGGCTTCGCCGCGTCGCGGTGCTCATGAACGACACCAACACCGGTAACGTGGTGACGTTCGATGCCATGAAGGGCACCGCCCGGACGGTCGGCGTCGAGATCGTGCAGATCCTCGCGCGCCGCCCGCAAGACTTCGACGCCGCCTTCGGGCAGATCGTCCGCGCGCGCGGCGAGGCGGTGTCGGTGTACGAGGATGCGCTGTTCGTCGCGCAGGCGCCGAGCCTCGCCGCCCTGGCGCTCCGACACCAGCTCCCGAGCGTCGGCTTCAAGGAGTACGCGGACGCGGGCGGGCTGCTCGGGTTCGGCGTGAGCTTCCCGGACGTGTGGCGTCGCGCGGCCGGGTTCGTCGACCGGATCTTCAAGGGCGCCCGGCCGGCCGACCTGCCGATGGAGCAGGCCAGCAAGTTCGACCGGGTGGTGAACCTCCGCACCGCCCGGGCGCTCGGGGTGACCGTCCAGGACGGCGTGCTGCTCCGGGCCGACACGGTGATCGAATGATCGCGCGGCGCGCGCTCCTCGCCGGCATCGGCGCGCTCGCCGCGGCGCCGACCGCGGCCGCCGCGCAGAGCGCGGGCAAGAGACCACGGGTGGGCTACGTCACGTCGGCGATCCGCACCGTCAACGTCGACGCCTTCGACCAGGGAATGCGGGAGCTGGGCTACGAGATCGGCCGCAACGTGCTGATCGAGTACCGCTTCGCGGATGGACGCGAGGATCGAGTGCCCGTTCTCGTGGCCGAGCTGCTGCGGCTTCAGCTCGACGTCATGCTCGCGGCCAACCCTCACGTCATTCGCGCCGCCCGGCACGCGAGCCCGAGCCTGCCGCTCGTCGGTGTCGATCTCGAGACCGACCCGATCGAGGCCGGCTGGGTCAAGACCCTCGCCCGACCGGGAGGCAATCTCACCGGCTTCTTTCTCGACATTCCGGAGCTGAGCGGCAAGCAGCTCCAGTTCCTGGCCGAGGCCATGCCCCGCCTGCAGCGGGTCGCGGTCCTGTGGGACGCCCACGTGGCCTCCGCGCAGCTCAAGGCGACCCAGGCGGCGGCCCGGGCGCTCAAGCTCCAGCTACAATCTCTCGCCGTCCGGCGTCCGGAGGAGTTCGTCGGCGCCTTCGACCAGGCGCGCCAGCAGCAGGCGCAGGCGATGGTGATCCTGTCTTCTCCGCTGATGTTCGTGAATCTCCAGCGCCTCGGAGTGTTGGCGGTCGAGCATCGCCTGGCCGCGATCTGCGTCTTCCCGCCGTTCGCCGCGGCCGGGGGCCTCATGGGCTACGGGCCCAACCTCACCGACCTGTTCCGCCGCGCGGCCGGCTACGTGGACCGGGTCCTCAAGGGCGCCAGCCCGGCGGACCTGCCGATCCAGCGGCCGGGGGTGTTCGCCCTCGCGGTGAATCTCGCCACCGCAAAGGCGCTCGGGCTGACCCTGCCCCAGTCGCTGATCGTCCGGGCGGACCAGGTCATCGGAGGCTAGTAAGCCCGCGCTCCGGATGCGTCGCAGGGCGGGCATTTGCCCCGCTCCGTGAGATCCCCGGGGTAAAAGCCCCGGCCGCGTCCATCGCGACTGTCACTGGCGCGATCGCACCGCGTCAGACCGCACGGCCACGCCGTACCAAGTAGCTGTTCTTGCTCGGCGGCTCGTGTCGCTCACCGAGCGCATCGTCGCCTCGCCGACAACCCGGGCATGCGGCTTGCTCTGAGACCCGCGATCACGCCGCCGTGGCGGCTCCGATCAGCGGGCCCCATCGGACGCGACAGCCGAACCTTGACGACGCCAGCCCCCACGCCAATCGATCGACCAGGGCCGGCGTGCCGCCGCGGAACCCTGAGCCGGCGGCGCGCGGGACAACGCCATCCGGGTGTCGACGCGCGACCGCGCGCGCGGGTAACCTGATGGACCAGCGCGGTCACGCGGCCGGCGCGGCCACCGTCACCATGCCGGCGCCGGCCCGTCCGGCGCTGCTGTGTCCGCCTTTCGACAGTTACTCGCCAGAGGCGCTGCTCGAGCACTTCGCGACCCGCACCGACGTGCACTTCTTCGCGATGGTGGACCCGCACGAGACCGGGCGGGAGCAGATCGACGCGGTGCTGGAGAGCCGCTTCGAATTCGACCACGAGACGCACCGGCTGCCCGATCCGATTCCCTGGACCGCCAATCCGAGCCGGGACCTGGAATGGCACATCCGGCTGCACGAGTTCTCCTATGCGGTGGGCCTGGGCGTGGCGTACCGCGAGACCGGCGACCGGCGCTACCGCGACCGGTGGATCGCGCTGACCGATTCCTGGATAGCGGTCACCCCACCCGGCTTCATCGGCACCGACGTCACGGGGCGGCGCGTGCAGAACTGGATCTCCGCCTACCGCCTCTTCGTGGCGCAGGGCGACGCCAGCGCGATCCCGCCCGGCTTCCACCTTCGCTTCCTGGCCTCGCTGAGCGAGCAGGTCAACGTCCTGTGCGCCGACCGGGCGGCGGCCCGCGACCACCGCGCGCTCCAGCTGTACGCGATCTTTCTGGCCGGCGTGGTCTTCCCGGAGCTGGCGGACGCGGCCGACTGGCGAGAGCGGGCCCTGCCCAGGCTGGTCGACCACATGGCCACCGATCTGCTGCCCGACGGCGTGCAGTGCGGGCTGTCGACCGACTACCACCACCGCGTGCTCGAAAGCTGCCTCGCCGCGCGACGCCTCGCCGCGGCCAACCGCATCGCGGTGCCGCCCGAGATGGACGCGATGCTGATCCGGGCCCTCGAGTTCTCGATGCACGTGCACAATCCGGCCGGCATCGTGCCGAGCTTCTCCGACGGTGACGCGCGCGGCTTCCCCGATCTGCTGCTGCGGGGCCACGAGCTGTTCGGCCGGACGGACATGCTGTTCGTCGCGACCGGCGGAGCGCGGGGCACGCGCCCCCACGAGCGCGCGGCCGCCTTCCCGGACAGCGGCTACTACGTGGTGCGCAGCGGGTGGGAGGGGCGCGAGCGGGATCAGCACCTGGTATTCGACTGCGGGCCGCTCGGCGCCGGCAACCACGGCCACTTCGATTGCCTGAGCTTCGAGCTGTTTGCCTTCGGGCACCCGCTCGTGGTCCACCCGGGCCGCTACCGCTACCGTGAATCCGACGAGACGAACTGGCGCGCGCAATTCCAGGCGACCGCGGCCCACAACACGGTCACGGTGGACTCCCGCAACCAGACGCGGGCCCAGCCGAGCGCGGCCCGGAGCGGGCGGCCCGGGTCCCGGGTCACCGGGCCTGCGCCGGACCACCGGCTGCTCGAGCGCATGTCGGAAGCGGGCTTCGACCTGCTGCACGGCAGCGTGCGCAGCCACGAGTACGACGCCGTGCACGAGCGCCGCATCGTGTTCGTGGGCGGCCGCTACTGGGTGATCGCGGACAGCCTGGTCGGCCAGCGCGACCACCTCTACGAGGCGCGGTTCCATCTCGGCGAGTGGGCGCAGGGCCACGTCACCGTGGTCCACGCCCCGGGGTTGCTGGCCCTGGTGTCTCCGCGCCTGCTGCTCGTGCAGCCGGAACGCGACGGCGTGGCGCTGGTGGTGGAGCCGGGGCACGTGTCGTCCCGCGACGGCGAGAAGCGGCCAGCGCCGGTGGCCTGCTTCCGGACCCGCGCCACCCGCGCGACGCTCGTCACGCTGCTCCTGCCCTGCCTCGGGATGCCGGTGCTGCTGCCGGTGATCGAGGAGCTGCGGGTCACCGGCGCCGGGGGCCGCGCCGCCGCGCCCGCGCGGGCCTTCGCGATCACGCTGGGCGCCGAGCGGGACGTGTGGTTCTTCGGCGGCAAGGCGGAGCACGAGTACCGGTTCGACTCGTTCGTGTTCCGCGGCCGCCACGCGCTCGTGCGGCGGAGCGCGAAGGGCGTGGTGACCCACGTGCACACCCACGCGGGGGCGCAGCTCTCCGACGCCGGCCACGCGGTGTATCCGCCCGGCGGGGTGCCCGCCCGGTGAGCCGGCGGCGCGTGATGCCGCGCGATCCGGGGCGTCCCGACGTGGCGGCACGCGCGCGATGAAGCTCTCGGCGCACGCGCGATACCGCAGCCGGCTGACCGCGCTCGCGACCGACGGGTCGCTCCTCCTCGCGATCGAGCGGGCCGCGCGCGACCGCGGCTGGTGGCCGCCGGAGCGGCGCTGGTCGCGCACCTACGCTCGATTCGATCCCCACCACGAGCCCTACGTGATGATCGTGCTCGAGACGGTCGAGCCGCCGCAGGCGCTGGTCCGCATCGAGGCGTTCGACCGGCAGCCCGGCACCCGCGCCGCGGACCACTGGTGCGCGCGCGACGACGTCGTCGGCTGGCTGCGCATCAGCCGGTTCACCTCCGACCCGTTCCTGCCCGGTCTGACCGCGGTGCTCGGCGATCACGGGCGTCCCACCGTCGTGCGCTACCGCCCCGCGCATCGGTGCACGATCCGCTACGAAGGCGGCGACGACGCCCGCTACGCGAAGGTCTACCCGAGCCCCGAGGGCGAGCACGCGCACCTCGAAGGCGAGACGCTCTGGTCGGCCGCCATGCGCGGAGAGCTGGGCTTTCGGGTCGCCCGGCCCGACCGCTGGGATCCGGTCACCCGCACCGTCTGGCAGTACCAGGTCGACGGCTCGCCGATCGGGGGTCGCCTGGCCGGGCCCGAGGCCGCCCGGCTGGCACACCGGGTCGGCCGGGCCGCGGGATCGCTGCCGTGCTCGACGATCGAGCCGCGCGAGACCTTCGATTCGTCGGCGCAGTTCGCGCGCTCGGTCCGGGCCGGCGCCGAATTGTGCGCGCGCGTGCCCCACGCCACCGACATCGTCTCGGGCCTGCTCGAGAAGCTCAGCTTCCCGCGTCGGAGCCTCGGCCGGCGTCGCCTGCAACCGATCCACGGCGCGCCCCACGCCGGCCAGTGGCTCGACGACGGCGCGACTCTCGGCCTGGTGGACTTCGACCGCCTGGCCTGGGGCGACCCGGAGCTGGACGCGGCGACCTTCCTGGGCGGGCTCGACTTCCAATCCGATCTGACGGTGCCGATCGACGATCTGGCCGAGGCGTTCCTGGCCGGCTACGAGTCGGTGGCCGGGCCGCTCGATCGCCCGCTGCTCGCCCGCTATCGCGCGCACGAGCGGCTGGCCCAGGCCCTGTGCTCCGCGCGCGCGGTGCGTCCCGACGGCGACGTGCACGCGGAGCTGGTGCTGGCGCGCGTCGCGGAGGGCGTCTCGTGAGCTAAGAGGAGTCGTGATGCACGTGATCGCACGATTGGAGTACCATGCCCTCCTCGGCGACCACGACCGACCCTCTAGCGCTGGAGGCCTCGCGATGACGCACAACGGCCACCTGGACGCCCGCACGATTCACGCCCGCCTCACCCACCCGGTCATCGATGCCGACGGCCACTGGCTCGAGTATTCACCGGTGATGAATCAAGAATTCCGGCGCATCGGGGGCGAGGCCGCCGTCGAGGGCCTGGCCCTCGCCAGCCAGCGCGTGCCGAATTCGCTCAAGATGACGGTGGCCGAGCGGACACGGCGGCGAGTCGGGCAGGAGGCATTCTGGTCCTCGCCGTGCGAGAACGTGGTGGACCGGGCCACCGCGATGATGCCGCGGCTCATGTACGAGCGCCTGGACGACCTGGGCATCGACTTTTCGGTGGTCTATCCGACCGCGGGCCTCAGCTACCACCGCATGCAGGACACCCGGCTGCGCCGGGCCATCTGTCGCGCCTACAACGTCTTCGCGGCCGATCAGTTCCGCGGCCTCGAGGACCGCGTGATCCCCGCCGCGATCATCCCGATGTACACGCCGGAGGAGGCCATCGAGGAGATCGAGTTCGCGGCCACGCAGCTCGGCTACAAGGTCATCATGGTCGGCGGCATGATGCGCCGGCCGGTGCCCGCGCTGGCCGAGGAGCGGCCCGACGCGGCCGGCCTGGTGGAGTGGTACGACGTCATCGGCATCGACAGCCCGCACGACTACGATCCGGTGTGGCGCACATGCCGCGAGCTCCGGCTGGCGCCCAGCTTCCACAACGGGGCGCGCTCGATCCTGCTGCGCAACTCGCCCTCGAACTTCTGCTACAACCACATCGGCCACTTCGCCTCGGCCGGCCACGCGGTGGCCAAGGCCCTGTTCTTCGGTGGCGTCACCCGTCGCTTCCCCGAGCTCAACTTCGCATTCCTGGAGGGCGGGGTGGGCTGGGCCTGCATGCTCTACGCGGATCTCGTCGGCCACTGGGAGAAGCGCAACGGCCGGGCCATCCAGTCGACGCACCCGAGCCGCCTCGACCGCGCGAAGCTCCTGGAGCTGGCCGGCAAGTACGCCCGCCCCGAGATGGTGGAAGCGGTGCGCCGCGGCGAGGGGCTGGAGGGCGACTCCAATTCCACGCTGACCGGCGGCGTCGAGGACGTCGACGACTACTTCCGCTGCCGCATCGAGGCGAAGCAGGACATCCGCGACCTCTTCGTGCCGCGCTTCTACTTCGGGTGCGAAGCCGACGACCCGACCAACGCGTGGGCCTTCAACACCGCGGCCAACCCGATGCGCGCCCGCCTCAACGCGATCTTCAGCTCCGACATCGGCCACTTCGACGTGCCGGACATGACCGCGGTGGTGCCCGAGGCCTACGAGCTGGTCGAGCACGGGCTGCTCGGAGACGACGACTTTCGCGACTTCATGTTCGGCAACGCGGTGCGCTTCTGGGGCGAGGTCAATCCCGACTTCTTCAAGGGCACGGCGGTCGAGAAGGCCGCGGCCGAGGAGCTGGCCCGGCCCGCGGCCCGGCGATGACGTGCCGGCCGCGGCGCTGGTCCGCGCAATGCCGTCGGCCATGACCGACGTCACGGCCGCGGTCCGCGCCGATCTGGCGTCGACCGGCACGCTCCGGGCCGCCATCAACTACGGCAACGCCATCCTGGCCACGAAGGACCGGGCCACCGGCGAATCCCGCGGGGTGGCCGTCGATCTCATGCACGACATCGGCACGCGGCTCGGCGTGCCGGCCGCCATCGTGGCCTACGACAGCGTGGCGGTCATGGGCGACGCGGCGCCGAGCGGGGCGTGGGACATCGCGTTCCTTGGATCCGACCCGGCGCGCGAGGCGCTCATGGGCTTCACCGCCGCGTACCTCGAGATCGACGCGACGTATCTGGTGCCCGGCGTCTCGCCGCTGCGCACCGCCGCCGACGTCGATCGCGAGGGGGTGCGGGTGGCCGCGCCCGCGCGCGCGAACTACGAGCTCTATCTCGGCCGCAACCTGAAGCGGGCGAAGCTGGTCTCGGCGCCCGGCGCCGATGCCGCCTTCCAGATGCTGGCGACCGGCCAGGTCGAGGCCCTCGCCGGGCTGACGCAGTTCCTGCTCGGCCTCGCCCCGAAGCTGCCCGGATCGCGCCCCGTCGAGGGCCGCTTCATGGGCGTGCAGCAATCCATCGCGGTGCCCCGCGGCAAGAATGCCGGCCTCGCCTTTCTCCGCGCCGTGGTCGAGGACGCGAAGCGATCAGGACTGGTCGCCCGCGCGATCGAGCGGACCGGGGCCAGGGGCGTCTCGGTCGCGCCGGCAGGCTGAGTTGATCAGCGGACTCCCGGCGCGTGGACGAACGGGAGCCGGACGAACTTCACCCGATCCGCCTCGATGACGAGCGTCACCCCGTCCGGGTTGCGCCACGGAAACGGCTTGCCGGTGTACTTGCGCGCGGTCTCATCCTTCACCACGAAGGCGGGATCGGGCCGGCGCTCGACCACCCGGCCCCGGATCTGCGCCTCCACGTAGGGATTCGTGACGTCCACGATGGAGAGCGCCACGCGAGGATCGCGGCGGGTGTTCCGCGCCTTGAGCGAGCCGTCGCCGGTGCCCACCAGGATGCGATCGGCCTCGCGCGTGACCCAGACCGGAGCCGACTGAGGGGATCCGTCGGGCATGAGCGTCGCGAGATGGGCGAAGTTGGGTCCGTCGAGGAGCTGCTTGACGTCGTCGGGCAGCGGCCTGGGCATACGGTCTCCTTTGTTGATGGCAGACTACCGTTTACTTCTTCAGGCACTTCAGCTGCGGGGGCCCCGACATGGCCCCCGCACTCCCCCCAGCGGCGGACAACCGGTTACTTCTTCCGGCACTTCAGCTGCGGGGGCCCCGAC
>Ga0081455_10001030_pt1 | contig 35155 bp, 42 predicted proteins | sample TabmetS3T2R1_FD_70207 | JGI IMG/M metagenome (GOLD analysis project Ga0081455, IMG submission 70207) | Tabebuia heterophylla rhizosphere microbial communities from the University of Puerto Rico - S3T2R1 | ecosystem: Host-associated > Plants > Roots > Rhizosphere ...
GGGGTGCATGCCGCCAACCGCTTGGCGAGCAACTCCTTGTTGGAAGGGTTGGTGTTCGGTGCCCGAGCCGCGGCCGCCGCGGTCGCCTATGCCGGCCGTCACGATCTGCCGTCTGTGGCCGCACACGAGGTAGCGTTAACGCACGAACAATACGGCTCATTGGACGACGCCGAAAAGATGCGCAGCTCGCTACGGCGAACGATGTGGGGACAGGTCGGCGTCATTCGGTCGGGCGAGTCGCTCATTCGCGCCTGCGCACAGCTCTCCCGCTGGTCGCAACTTGTCGCACAACCATTCTCTCAACGCGCAGCATTGGAAGTGAAAAACATGGTGCAGGTCGCGCAGTGTATCGCGGAAGCGGCGCTATGGCGGGAAAACAGCATCGGCGCTCACTACCGATCGGACTTTCCTCAAGCCAAACGACCAGGATGGCAGCAGCACAGCCGATTGTCGATGGGAGATGGAATCAGCGGAGTGGCGCCGCGGAAATCTCGCGGGCTTCTCCTGGCGCTGAAGGGCCGAGGGGGGTGACGGGCCGTTCGGTAATTACGCCATCGCGCACCAGAAAGGTCCGGTAATAGCGGAGCACCTTGCGGACATACTGCCTTGTTTCGTCGATGGGGGGCAACGACTGATACCGGTCGACGATGGTCTCGCCGGCATTGTAGGCCGCCAGTGCGAGAGGAAGATTGCCATGGAACCGGTCGAGTAGTTGTCGCAGATACTTTGTCCCGCCTCCCACATTCTCGTCCGGATCGAACATATCCCGCACATCAAGCCGCACGGCCGTTTGTGGCATGAGCTGCATGAGGCCGATGGCCCCGGCGCGTGAGACCGCGCGGGGATCAAAGTTCGATTCCGCCTTGATGACGGCGCGGATCAACGCCGGATGCAATTGTTGTTGGGAGGAGTGCCGCTTGATCAGCGGTTCGAGCTCGCGCTCCGAAAGGACGGCGTGGAACCGGGCTGACTCAACATCGATTTTGCGATAACGGGCATCAGAGGGGACGTTGGTGAGCGAGATGGTCCCGTTGGGTCCTATATATTGGTAGATTTCCGCCCGCAGCCCGGTCGGCACCACGAAAGGCAATAGACCGAGCCCCGCCGCGACGACAGCTCGCACGGCGAACCAAGACCGAGCCGCTACAAATTTCCTCGTCATAAACATGGTCCCAACGATAGCAGTCTGTTCCAGCCTGTCAAGAAAATGCAGATCCCATGCCGGATGTCAGCACGAAAATGGCTAGGAAGAACAAGAGGATCGAAGGAGGCCCCAATCAGGATTCGAGAAATTTCCGGCGCTGAGTGACAAAAATTTGATGGAGCCGATCGGTCAATGGCCCTGGTTTTCCACTGCCGATTGGCCGGCCGTTCAGCTGCGTCGCCGGCATGACCTCCATCGTCGTGTTGCTCAAGAAGCACTCCTCTGCGGACGCCAGCGACTCGATGGTGAACCGATCTTCGTTGACCGGGATCCCGGCTTCCCGTGCCAGGGTGAGGATGATGCCCCGGGTGATGCCCTCCAGAATGCCACAGGAGAGAGCGGGCGTGCAGAGCCGGCCTGCCTGCACGAAGAACAGATTGCTGACCGTGCATTCGGTCACGTGCCCTTCCCAGTTCAGCAAGACACTGTCGAATGCGCCTACGGCGATGGCCTCCCGCTTGGCTTGAATGTTGTTTAAGAAATTGGTGGCTTTGATCTGCGGATCGAGTGCGCTGGGCAGATTACGTGTCGTCTTGGCCACCACAAGGCTGACGCCTGTCCGATAGCGTTCGGGCGGAGGAGGCTTAAGCGGTTTCGTGATGATCACCACGGTAGGCTTGGGACACAGCGCTGGGTCCAAGCCGATGTCGCCCGTCCCGCGCGAAATGGTGATGCGGATGTAGGCGTCTGCGCGAGCGTTCCCGACGGCGTTACGTTCCATCGATTCATGCAGCAGCGAAGGCCAGTCGAGGACGGGGATCGTCAGGCCGATGGCGTCAGCCGAGCGCCGAAGACGTGCCAGATGCTGATCGCGCATGAAGATCTTATCGCCGTAGGAACGGATGGTTTCGTAGACGCCGTCACCGTAGAGGAACCCGTGGTCAAAAACGGAGACGAGGGCTTGTTCTGCTTTCACGAACCGGTCGTTCAGGTAGATCCACACCATCAGATCCGCTGGAATGAAGTGAAAAACGCCTGCGCCTTGTGAAGGGTTTCTTCGTACTCTTTGGCCGGATCGGAATCCGCGACGATTCCGGCTCCCACCTGCAAGTACGCGTTCTGGCCATTCAGGACGAGCGTCCGGATGACGATGTTCAAATCCAGATCTCCGTTCCAGCCGATATAACCAAACGATCCGGTATAGGGTCCGCGACGCACCGGCTCCAATTCCTCGATGATCTCCATACAACGGATTTTAGGAACCCCCGTGATGGTGCCACCCGGGAAGGTGGCCCTGATGAGGTCGAACGGCGTCGCGTCAGTCCGGAGCGTGCCGCAGATGTTTGAGACGATATGGCTGACGTGTGAATACTGTTCGACGGCCATAAACTCATCGACCCGCACGCTGCCAAACTCGCAGACCCGGCCGAGATCGTTTCGTTCAAGATCCACCAACATGACATGTTCCGCGCGTTCCTTCTGGCTGGCCAGCAGTTCTCCCACGAGACGTTGGTCGTCGTTGGCATCGGATCCTCGGGGGCGAGTGCCGGCGATTGGCCGAGTTTCCGCACGTCGGCCTTTGAGACGCACCAACCGTTCAGGAGATGAACTGATCAGCGAGACATCCTTGAAGCGCATGAGCCCGGAAAAGGGAGAGGGATTGACCGTGCGAAGCTGACGATACAGCGCATGCTCATAACGTAACCGTTCCGCTCCCACGAGATGGGAGCCAGAAATTTGTGCAGCAAACCGATGGGAAAGGTTCGCTTGATAAATATCTCCCGCGGCGATATAGGCTTGTGCTCGTCTGACCCGGTCCAGATATGCCTCTTTGGTCTGACCGGGCGTAAACGAGAGCGGTTCAAGCCTCAACGGCTCCTGCCTTGGCTCGGAGCCTTTGAGCCGGGCTTCCCATTCCGCCAGCCGATCTCGTCCCTCTTGGTAGAGTTTCTCGCGGGTCTCTCCGAGAAAGCGCTCCATCGACGGGCAAAACATGATCTGCAGGCGGTTGGTCCGATGATCCACCGCCGTCACGAGGTCATAGACCGCAAACTGCGTATCGGGAACGGCCAGGTCGTCCGTTGCGAGTGAATGGAGCGATTCGAGCCGGCGCACGAAGTCGTAGCTGAAGTATCCTACGGCACCGCCGAAGAAGGGTGGGGCATCGGGTGTCTGTTCGATGCCCGGCTTTCCAATCGCCTGCCGGAGAGGCTCGAACGGGTCTGCCTCCGATGGTCCCCGTGACAGTCCCGGCACAGAGACGATGGAAACCGGCCCGCTTCCCAAGAATGAATAGCCCGGGTCGGTCGTCCGTCCTTTTCCGCTTTCCAGCAAGAACGAAGGCTGAGAGGGAGAAGCGATTTTTTCGTAGAGTTCGAAGGGATGCTCGCCCTGACTGTGTATGGAGAGCACCATGGGCTGCGGTGCGCCGCACAGGAAGGACGGTTGCGAGAATCGGGTCATCGTGTGTGTCGGCTTGTTTGGCCGGACCGCTCACTATACCGCAGCAATTCGGTGATTTCCCAGCGGGCCAAACTTGACAACTTCACAGGCATTCTGCTTGAATTGCGCGCCCGCCCTTCGGGAGAGTCCTTACTCAGGTACTCGCCTCAGTGGGTTACGGACCATGCCCCAGTCACAGGATCCGTTTTACGCGGGGCTCGGCCAAGCGGTTCGAATTGGCACAGAGCTGCTGGCTGCGCTGGTGGTCGGTGGTGGGCTCGGGTGGGCCATCGATACGTATCTCTTGGATACGGGTCCGTGGATCCTGGTTATCGGGTTGATATTGGGTGCGCTGGCCGGTGTCAGAAACGCCTACCGCATGGCGCAGCGTTGGCCAAAGTAATCGATTGATGCATCGCGAAAGGTTCCATGGAAGAAAGTCCCCTGCATCCGTTTGAACTTCACAATTACATTCAGCTCAATCTCGGCGGCTTCGATATTTCCATCAATAAAGCCGTCATTATGATGTGGGTGGTGGTGGGGCTCATCTCCATCCTCATGATCATGGCGGGCTCTGCCAGGCGGCTTGTGCCGGGCAAATTGCAAAGCCTTGCCGAGATGATGGTCGACTTCATCCGTGGCATCATTCTCGACACGATGGGGAAAGACGGCATGAAGTTTTTCCCATTAATTGCCACGCTCTTTCTGTTCATCTTGTTTTGCAATCTCATCGGGTTGATCCCCGGCTCCTACACGGTCACTAGTCAGATCGTCGTCACAGCGGTGTTTGCCTGCACCGTGTATGCACTCAGCCTCCTCATGGGTTTCGTCTTACATGGCGGGAAATTTCTTGGCATCTTGGTGCCGCCCGGTACGCCGGGGTGGCTGTTGCCCTTGATGATCCCCATCGAACTCATCAGCCAGCTCGCTCGTCCGATCTCGCTCGCCGTGCGATTGTTTGCCAACATGACGGCCGGTCACGTGATTCTTGGGGTGTTGTTTGGGCTCGCCGTCAGCGGAGGGCTGTTGATCGGCTGGCTACCGTTCGCATTTACGATCGCCATGAATGGATTAGAAGTCGGCATCGCATTTATCCAAGCCTATATCTTTACTGTGCTGACATGCGTGTACTTGGGTGATGCCTTCCATCTGCACGGACACGACGAGCACGCGCACTGATAACAGGTGACGCCGCCGCAGAGAGAGCGGTCGGCCTCAGTTTGCAACGAGGTGTTTTCTAGCAAGAGAGGAGTAGGACACGATGGATTCTGCAGCCGCAGCACTGTTGGGCATGGGCCTCGCCGCCGCCGGGTTTGCCGGAGCAGGCGTTGGTATCGGGTACATTTTCGGAAAGATGATCGAAGCGGTCGCGCGTCAACCGGAAGCGGAAGGACGTGTCGGTAAATATATGTGGATCGGGTTCGCGCTGGTCGAGGCCATCGCGCTCTATGGGTTGGTCATCGCGTTCATCATCATGGGGCTCCGCAAGTAACGTGACCACGGATTCGCCCTCGCCCGGTCTTCGAGGGGATCGGGGTGTCTCGGTGCGGGGGATCGGCGAGGTGAGGCAAGGCGACCGTTTTTGATCGTCACAGATATCTAACAAGTGAGCGTGGAACATGCCGCAGTTTGAATCGCATTTCTTCTCGTCTCTGATTTTCTGGGAAGTGGTGTCCTTCGGGATTCTGCTCTTCGTCCTGTATAAGTTTGCCTTCCCCGGTATTTTGAGCGCGCTCGAAGAGCGGGAGAAGAAAATCAAGGACAGTCTCGACCAGGCAGAAATGCACCGCTCAGCGGCTGAGCGGAGGCTCAAGGAATATGAAGCCAAGTTGGAAGGCGCTTCCAAGGAGGCTGAAGGCATTCTATTGGCGGCGAAAGAACGGGCGCAGCGTCTGATGGAAGAAAATGAGCAAAGGCTGAATGCAGAGGCCGAACGGATCAAAGGTGATGCGACCCGTGAAATCGACCACGAGCGGCGAAAAGCGGTTCAAGACATCCGCACCCAAACGACTGACCTTGCCTTAATGGTGGCGGAAAAGGTTGTTCAGCGAAGTCTCACCGACGCGGATCACCGGCGCCTGGCCGACGAAGCGCTGGACGCGCTATCGAAATCCTCACGCTAGCACGCGGCCATCGCCTGCGTGCATCATCCGTTAAGGCATTTTCAGGGAAAGTGAGCTCTCGTGTATTGACGCTCGGCCGCGGGCCGAGCCCTGCTCAAGGTAAGCCGGTTCCCCCAGGGCGATAGCCTTCCAAATCCACGCAGATGAAGCGGAAGCCAATCTGGCGCAGGCGATCGCTAATCGATGCGCGCAAGGCCGGTTGGTTGAGCCGTGCAAACTCCTCAGGCCCGATCTCGATCCTGGCGATGTCGCCATGATCTCGGACGCGGACCTGGCGAAAGCCCTCGGACTGCAAGAGGGCCTCGGCCTGCTCCACGCGACGCAGTTTTTCGACGGTAATCGGTACGCCACGGGGAATCCTCGAGGACAAACAGGCTGCTGCTGGCTTATCCCATGCTGAAAGGCCGAGGGCATGGGCGGCCGATCTCACGTCGACCTTCGTCAACGCCGCTTCCACGAGCGGACTCCGCACCTGCCATTCGCGCGCCGCTTTAATCCCTGGACGGTCGTCGCCGAGATCGTCCACATTCGTCCCGTCCAGGATCCATTGAGTGGACCGGGCGGCCCTGAGCTCTTCCATCAAGCGATACAGATCGGTTTTGCAATGGAAGCAACGGGTTGCGTCGTTCTGGACAAAGGCTGCAATCTCCAGTTGATCGGTCGTCACCACTTCATGTCGTGCGCCGATTTCCAGCGCGGTACGAGTCGCGTTTTCCAATTCGGCGGCGGGATAGGTCGGCGACACGGCCGTGATACCGACGGCGTTCGGCCCTAGTTGATCGTGCGCGATCTTCAACACCAGCGTGCTGTCGATGCCTCCTGAGAATGCCACCAGGACGGATTGCATCTCCGCGACGATGTGACGAAGACGGTCGAGTTTATCCGTCAGAAGTGTCGTACCCATGATCGATTACTGTTTCAGCTTGGCCTTAGCCGTGTTGCCGACGACGACGAGCGCATACCGCTGCGGATTGAGGTATTGCTTGGCGACCCGGAGTACATCCTCCTTGGTGACCCGCTCGATCCACTTTGGATACTGGGAAAAGTATTCAAATCCCAAGCCGTAAAATTCTACCTGTGCCAGGACCTGCGCGAGCTTGGCGGTGGAATCGAGCCGTAGAGGAAAGCTTCCGATCAAAAAGGATTTGGCCTCCGAAAGCTCCTGATCGGTAACGGGCGCGTCGCGAATGTTCTTGATCTCGGCCAGCACGCCTTGGATCGCCTGATTGGTGGCATCCGTGCGTGTTTGAAAGTTGACCCAAAAGGACCCCGGCATCAGCCGCGCATCAAAATGGCTCATGATGCCGTAGACCAATCCCTGCTTGTCCCGGATGGAGTCCATCAGTCGTGAGGAAAACCCCCCAGCGCCGAGGATATAGTTCATAACAGTGACGGCGTAAAAGTCCGGATTGTTTCGGCTGATGCCCCCATGACCGAGAATCACATTCGACTGCGTCAAGTCTTTCTCAATGAGCTGCACCGTTTTCTTCTCGACGGGGGACGCGCTCTTCATGTTTCGTGTGGGCGGTGGGACTTTCTTCCAGCCACCAAAATGGGTTTGCACAAGTCCGTTCACTTGCTCCGCCGTGACGTCACCGACAATGGTCAGAATCACCTGACTCGGAGTGTACTCACGGGCATAGAAACCGACCACGTCGGCATGGGTTATTTTATTGAGTGACTCTTCCGTGCCATTTAACGGCCAGCGATACGGATGACTGTGAAACACCAGTTGGTTGAAGGCTTTCATGGCGACATGACCGGGATCGTCGTTGTCGCTGGCCATCTCACCGAGGATTTGCGAGCGGATGCGCTCGAACTCGGGCTTGTGAAACGCCGGATGCTGGAGGATGTCCGCCAGCAGCGTAAACCCAAGCTCCGCGTCCTTCTTCAAAACACGGACAGAGGCGGTCGTAAAATCTTCTGAGGCTTTGACTTCCAACGCGCCACCGACAAAGTCGATCTGCTCGGCGAGTTGTTTGGACGACCGAGTGGTTGTACCCTCATCGAGGAGGCTGGCGACGAGATTGGCAAGGCCGGCTTTGTCACCAGGGTCATGCGCCGAGCCGCTCTTGACCAAAGCGTGGACTTCGACAATGGGCAGGAAGTGTTGCTCCAGCACGAGGACCGTCATGCCGTTGGGCGTCACCAATTTCGTCGGGACGATCTCGGCGGCAGACAGCGGGAAAGCCCCAATGGCGACCCCAAGGCAGCCGAGGAGCAGCACGGCGGACAATTGTCGCGAAGACAACAGCATCGAATGGACCATTGTAGGGATCACGGTTTCCCCTGGACCGCCGCAGTGGGCGATTCCGCTGGCTTGGGCGTGACGGGAATCAACGTGCCGACGGTTCGAGTGTCCTCATTCAGATACTGAACCGCCACGCGCTGCACGTCCTTCGGCGTCACGGCGCGAATCCGCTCCAAAAACTGATCCACTCTACGCCATCCCGCTCCTACGGATTCGGCCTGGCCAAGCAGCATGGCATGCCGGAAATTGGAGTCCTGCTCAAAGACCCTGGCCGCCTCAACTTGATTCTTCGCCCGCTGGAGTTCCTGCTCGCTCGGGGGCTCGGTCTGGAGCCGTTTGATTTCCTTATGGAGCGCTTCTTCGACAACCTCGACCTTCTGTCCTGGGCTCACGAGGGCGTAGAAATAAAACAGGCCGGGGTCGGTTTGCATCAAGCCATACTCCGCGCCGACAGCCAGGGACAATTTCTGATCGTAGACAAGGCTTTGATAGAGACGAGAGCTTTTCCCGTGAGAGAGGATGGATTCTAGGACATCTAAGGCGTAGGAATCCTCGCTCGTATAGTTGGGAACGCGATAGCCCATCATCACAAACGGCACCTGCGCTTCTCGCTTCAGCAGGAACCGCCGCTCGCCCTTTTGCTCACCCTCCATGGTCGCCACCGGCTTGGGTTCAGGTCCACGCGGAATGGGCTCAAACAAATGCTTGATGGTCGGCAGCAGATGATCCGCCTTGATGTCACCAACGACCACGAGTGTGGCATTGTTGGGGGAATAGTACGTGTCGTAGTGCCGCTGGAGATCGTCGAGCGTCATCGCATCCAAATCCCCGAACCATCCAATGACGGGCCAATGATACGGATGGCTGAGATATGCCTGGGCGAACAGGGCTTCGACGAGAGCGCCCTGTGGATCGTCTTCCGTGCGCAGCCGGCGTTCCTCTTTTACGACTTCTCGCTCAGTCTTCAGCTCATTCGAGTCCAGGATGAGGCCCTGCATGCGGTCGGCTTCCATTTCCAAAGCGAGTTGCACGCGGTCGGCGGCGAGATTTTCAAAGTAGGCTGTGAAATCCTGGCTCGTAAACGCGTTGTCCATGCCACCGTTCTTGCGAATCAGACGGGAAAACGATCCCTTCGGATATTTGGCGGTGCCCTTGAACATCATATGCTCAAGCATGTGGGACAGCCCCGCACGGCCCATGACTTCATTGCGAGAGCCGACCTTGTACCAGACCTGAACGGTGGCAACGGGAGCTTTCGGAACCTCCACGAGCAGCACCTTCATGCCGTTCGAAAGGACATACTCATGAGGGTCGGCGGCGGTGGCCAATTGGAATGAATAACAGCAGAGCGCAGTTAGGATGGGAAGCCACAAGAAACGGCTGTGTCGGAGGTGCAAACTGGTCATGATTGGTGGTGAGAAAACCGTTGCATGCTAACAACGTGATTCAATTTGTGTCAAGGTTCGTCTGTATGAAGCAGGGAGATTTCCGAGCTGCCCGCAGGCGCCTAACACATCGCGTCCACGACTTTTGCGGACGAAAACATCGATGCCGGCCTCGCGCACGATTGATTGAAACGCCAGGACATCCCTGTCGGACGGCCGGCGAAACGCACTGCCGGGGAACGGATTGAATGGAATCAGATTGACCTTGCACGTGATCCCGCGAATCAATTTGGCCAGACGCATGGCATCGGCTTCACGATCGTTCACACCTGCGAGGAGGACATACTCAAACGTCAGCCGTCTGTGCGGCGGCAAGGGATAGCGACGGCAGGCGAGCAGCAATGTTTTGAGTGATGCGATTCCATTGACCGCCGGCATGAGCCTGGCGCGCTGCTCCTCGGTGGTGGCATTCAATGAAATGGCCAGGTTGACGCCGAGTGGTGCTACGTCGTTGATCTTTGAGGCCAGGCCCGCCGTCGACACGGTGATACGGCGAGGGGACCAGCCCAGTCCCCACTGCTTGTTCGTCAGCCTGCGGATCGCTTCCGACATCGCATAAAAATTGGCCAGTGGCTCACCCATCCCCATGAACACCATATTTGATAATCGCTCGCCGGCCTCGAGTTGCTCTTGTGCCGTTAACACCTGCTCGACGATCTCGTGCGGCTTCAGATTTCGTTTCAAGCCCATCGTGCCGGTGAGACAGAAGCCGCAGTCCAACGTACAGCCAACCTGTGTCGACACGCACAGCGTCAACCGTCCGTCATCGGGAATGAGGACGGCTTCCACTTCGAGCCCGTCGTGCAGTTTCAGGACGAGTTTTCTGGTGTCGTCTGCCGAGCGGAACACGAGACAGCCAGCAGTCCGTCCGATCCTTGCCCGTTCCCTCAACTTGGCGCGGTCTGTTTGACTGAGATCCGTCATTTCGTCGATGGACCGCGCACGCCGCTGATACAGCCACCGAAGAATCTGGCCGATCCGGTACGACGGCCACCCAAAACCGGTGACAAGGGCGGCCATTTCCGATTCGTCGAAGGAGAGCAGATCGAGATGGGAGGGAGAAGGCACGGCAGTTAAACCCGGCATGAGTCAGCCTATCATAACAACGTGCTCTGCTGGCAAGGATGGAGAGACACTGTTATATATGGTAGAGCCACGACCGGGCCGGAGTAATCGACGTGCTGCCTACCGTGATGCGGGGTTGTGTATGCAGTGTGCTGCTCCTGCTGAGCGGCGTGGCCGGGTCCGCCGTCCCCCCCAGCGATTCAGACATCTGCGATCAGCCTGAGCCGTGCTTTCAAGCCGCGGCGCTGCCTAAGGAGCGCCTCGGAAAAGTCTTGACCAAAGAGCAAGTGTTGACGCTCAAGCTCGAGCGTCTTCAGCGCTTGATCGAAAAATTTCCCGATACCCTCTGGGCCAAACGTGCTGGGCTCTTGTCTGGGGTGTTGTCGGTCGAGCGCAATCCTGCCGCGGCCATCCCCTTCCTTCGCAGTGCGCAACGCGATTTCGTGGTCCTGGATGATTACATCCGTCTGTGGCTTGCTCAGGCACAGATGAATCTCGGTGAAGCAAAAGAGGCCGCGGTGTTGTTGGAAAGTATTCCGATGGCGGTTCCTGATTCGAACATTTTGACGAAGTCTGCGTATAAAACGGGCGAAGCCTGGTATCAAGCCTCGGCCTGTCCGGAGTCGACGGCCTGGTTCACCAAGGCCGTTGCCATGAATGATAAGGACACGAGCGCACCACAGGCCTTTCTGCGCCGGGCCGCGTGTCGGTTGCGCGAGAACAATGTGGCCGAAGGGCGTGACCTGCTTCAGCAGCTGTGGGTCCGGTTTCCTTACAGCCCGGAAGCGAAAGAGGCAGAGGCCTTGTTGTCATCCAACCTGGGCGGAGAAACTTGGACCGTGCAACCGGCCGACCGGTTCACGAGGGCGCAGGCCTTCTTAGGGCAGGCGTTTCACGCTGAGGCCATTGAAGAACTCAAAAAATTTCTCGCCGCTGATCCGCATTCCCCGCGTCGGGCCGACGCCAAGTTGAAGTTAGGCATCGCGCAGGTACGGCTCAAACAGTATGACCAAGCGCGTGAAACGTTTCGCGCGTTGGCCAAGGAGGGGGGACCCGAATCCCATGAGGCGGCGGTGTGGCTGGCTCGCGTCTATCTTCGCCAGGGTCAGGGCGACAAGTTGTTGGAGGTGGCACGAGTGCTGCCTTCTACGTCACTGTCCGCAGAACAGAAGGGCCAGGTCACGATGTTCGTCGGCATGTGGCTTGAGGACCAGAAACAATTCGACGAGGCTATTGCGAAATATCACCAGGTAGCAATACAGGGCGAGCCGGCATCACAACGGGCGGAAGGCCATTGGCGAGTGGGGTGGGTGTATTATCGAACAGGGCGGTACCGAGAAGCCGGTGAAAGTTTGCGGACGCTCGCGGAACAGCATGACAGCGAGTTCGAGCCTCAAGCCCTCTACTGGATGGGACGTGCTGCCGAACAACAGCAGGCCGAGTCGCAGGAACACTACAAGAAGCTCTGTCAGCGGCACCGGTTCACCTATTATTGTCAGCTCGCTCGGGAGCGTATGAAGCCTTCGCCCATTCCGGAGGCCCCCCTCGAACTGACCGTAGCCTCGGTCGAACCGTTAAAGGATGGCGAGACACCCGCGCCTGTCGTCACCCGCGCAGACATCGCCCAGCAGACCGCGTATCGGCGAGCCATCGAGCTCAAGACATTGGGGCTGGATGCCGATGCCGCACATGAGGTCGCCGTCTTGGCGGAACGGTACAGCCGGGAACCGGATTCCCTTGTCGCGCTATCAACCATGTTGAACGAAGTCGGAGCCTATCATCAGGCGCTTCGGCTTGCGCGTGCACGATTCCGGGATCAGTTGGAGCGGACAGGAGGGACGTTTGCCCCTTCATTGTGGAGCGTTGCCTATCCGACTGGTCTCCTGCCGACGATCAAACTCCAAGGGGCCAAGGGCGTTGACCCTTACCTGATTGCCGCCATCATCCGAGAGGAGAGCCAATACGATGTGAAAGCGGTGTCCCGAGTGGGCGCCATTGGGTTGATGCAGGTCATGCCGGCAACCGCAAACAATGTGGCGCAGCGGGTTGGTCTTCCCGCCGTTGGCCGTGAAGACCTCTTTGATCAAGAAACGAATATCCGCATCGGCGTCCGCTATGTTGAGCAGTTGCTGGAGCAGTTTTCCGGCAACCTGGTCTATACCATCGCGTCCTATAATGCGGGCCCTCTGGCAGTCGGCAATTGGATTGCCCAGTATCGGGGCCAGGGGCAGGACGAGTTTGTCGAACTGATCCCGTATCAAGAGACCAGACAGTACGTGAAACGGGTCCTGCGGACCTACCGCGAATATGTGCGCCTCGGGGGCCTCTCCTGACAGCGTTGACAAGCTATGGGTAAGTTCCTATAGTGCGCCACAATCCGTGGTACCGAATGGGGGAGATTGTGCATGGCATTGGATCGTTTGGATGCGCTCGAAACGCGTATCAAAGACCTGGTCAAGCTCATCCAAGAGCTGAAAAAACGTAATGCCGGCCTCGAAGACGATCTTCGGACGACCCGGCAGCGGTTGGCCGATGAGAGTGATTCGAATCGGCGCTGGGCGCGGGAGCGCACAGATATCAAGGTCCGTATTGAGAAAGTCCTGAGCGATATCGAAGTGTTGGAGGGGTTTGAAGAACGCAAGGAGGTGGCCTTTGACTAAGACGACGGATGTCGAAATCTATGGCCAGCGATATACGATCAGAGGCGAGGCGGATGAAGCCTACATCCGTCGGCTGGCCGGCTTGGTGGACGGGCAAATGCGCCAGCTGGCGCAAGGGATGAATACCACTACCCCCTCCCGCTTAGCGGTACTGACCGCGCTCAATCTCGCGCATCAGTTGTTTGAAGCTGAAAAGAAGCGTGCGCAAGGCGAAGCCGATGTGGAACGCCGGATGACGTCGCTTATGGAATCGATTGAAGAGCAGGTCCCCACGTCGCTGTTTCGATGAATGCGCTTGCAAAGGCCGGGAAGCCTTTGCTATCGTGGTGTTGTGGTAGTGGTATTTGCGGAAGCAGGTTCATTGATGGGGATATAGGAAGAGGTCAATCACGAACCGGTAAGGAAGCTGGGATACGATTTACGTCGCTGCAAGAATGGATGTGGGTTTGTCGATGCTGGTCCCGTTGAGAGAGTGGAAACTGTCGCAAGGAGTTCTGTTTCTCCTGTCGACCCTCGCTGCCATCCTGGACAGAATCGCGGAGTATGTGGTGCCGACCGAACGGGGGTTCGGTGTGGGCAGACCGGCGGTTGTAACGGTGTCAGTGCCGTTGCGGTCGGTCAGAGCGCGTCTCCGTCGAGTGAGTCCTCTCAGACAGGCCGTGGGGGGGCAAGCCTGGAGGCAGGCGCGCTCCGCTCTTCCAACAACACGTTCATCCTTCAGGAGTCGTTTCTCAGGATAGCCTGGTCGGTCGGCCTCCTCTCGCGTCCCATCTGTTTGCTTCCCTTTCCACTGCTCGTTTGAATCTTCAACGTAAGAGTCATCTGGTGTTGCGACCTCAATTGTGAAAGGGTCCGTCCTATGTCGACCTCCATGTTGCTGTACATATTCGTGGGACTGATAAGTGCGTTGCTCGGAGTCGGTCTGTATGAAGTGGTGCGTCGTTCCACGGCGAACACGAAGCGGGCTCAGGAAGCAGAACAGTCACGTCAAATGATGCAGAATGCCCAGCGCGAAGCCGAAAACATCGTGAGAGAAGCGAAACTCGAGGCGAAGGATCTGGTCTTTCAATCCAAGGCGGAACTTGAAAAAGAACAGAAGACGAAGCTGCTGGAGCTTGCCACTGCTGAAAAGCGCCTGGTCCAACGCGAAGAGGCGATCGACAAGCGGATCGGTGTCTTGGACAAGCGTGACGCCGAGGGTCAAAAACGCGAACAAGACCTCATAAAAAAAGAGGAGCGGCTCATCGCGAAGGAATCCGCCTGCGCCCAAGTCGAGCGCGAGCACCGCGACGCGTTGGAGCGCGTGGCAGGCATGACGGCCGATGAAGCGAAGAAGCAACTGCTTCAGGAAATGGAAAGCCAGGCTCGCTTGGATGCTGCGGGGATCGCCAAGCGGACGTTGGAAGAAGCCAGAGAGAATGCCGAGCGGGAAGCGCGGGAAATCATCACGACGTCCATTCAGCGGGTGGTGCGGGATTATGTGTCGGAGTCCACGATTTCAGTCGTGCCGATTCCCAACGATGCCATGAAGGGACGCATCATCGGCCGTGAAGGGCGCAATATTCGGGCGATCGAAGCGGCAACCGGCATCGACCTGATCATCGATGAAACGCCCGAAGCGGTGATCATCTCAGGATTTGATCCGTTGCGACGGGAAATCGCTAAGGTTTCGCTCGAACGATTGATGCATGACGGGCGTATTCATCCGACGCGGATCGAGGAGATTGTCGAAAAGGTCAAGGTGGATATCGACAAGCTGATGTACGAAGAGGCCGAAAAAATCATTTTCGAGCTGGGTCTTTCCGACTTCCACCCCGAGCTGATTAAAGTTCTGGGTCGGCTGAAATACCGGACGAGCTACGGGCAAAACAACCTCTACCATGCGCGCGAAGCGTCCTATATCTGCGGCATCATGGCCTCGGAACTTGGGTTGGACGTGCGGCTCGCCCGGCGGGGCGCCTTGCTGCACGACATCGGCAAGGCGGTGAGCCACGAAGAGGAAGGACCTCACGCCATGCTGGGGGCCGAAATCGCCAAGAAATACGGCGAGAGCGAAAAAATCGTCAACGCCATTGCGGCCCATCACGAACAGGTGCCGCCCATTTGTCCAGAATCCGTACTCGTCGCTGCCGCCGAAGCCTTGTCGGCCGCCCGTCCGGGCGCGAGGCGCGAGGCGCTTGAGTCGTATGTCAAGCGCTTGGAGAAGTTGGAATCGCTCGCCCATGCTCAGAAAGGGGTTCAAAAGGCCTATGCCATTCAAGCGGGTAGGGAGATTCGGGTAATTGTCCGACAAGAAGACGTGACGGACAGTGAGTCCTTCCAGCTCTCAAGAGAGTTGGCCAAGAAGATCGAGCAGGAATTGACGTATCCCGGCCAGATCAAAGTCACGGTCATCCGGGAAAGCCGTTACATCGAGTACGCCAAATGAAGGTGCTCTATATCGGAGATATTATGGGAGAACCAGGCCGGCGCGCCGTGGCTCGGATGGTGCCGCGCCTGGTGTCCCAACGCCAGATCGATGTCGTCGTGGGCAACGGGGAAAACGCGGCGGGAGGATTCGGAATTACTCCTGAGCTGGCTGATGAGTTGTTCGGCATGGGACTATCGGCGATCACGACCGGCAATCACGCCTGGGATAAGAAGGAGATTCTCGACTACTTCCCACGCGAACGCCGCCTGCTGCGGCCGGCCAATTATCCGGACGGCGTGCCCGGCCAGGGCAGCGTGATCGTCCAAGCCAAAAACGGAGAAGAACTCGCCGTTTTGCAGTTGATGGGGCGCGCCTATATGCCAACCTTGGATTGTCCATTTCAGGTCGCCAAGCGCGAAATGGCCAAGCTCAGGAAGCGGGTTGCCGCAGTGCTCGTCGACATGCATGCTGAGGCCACGTCCGAAAAAATGGCGATGGGTCATTACCTTGATGGCGAAGCGACGGCCGTCGTCGGCACCCATACGCATGTTCAAACCGCAGATGAGCAGATTCTTCCGCGCGGCACCGCCTATTTGACTGACATTGGCATGACCGGCCCACTTCACGGCGTCATCGGCGTCAAGAAGGAGCTTGCCATCGAGAAGTTTTTGACGGGCATGCCCAGGCGTTTCGAAGTTGCTGCCGGTCCAACGGTCTTTTGCGCCGCCCTCATCGAGTTGGATGCGAGAATCGGCAAGGCACTGTCGATCGAGCGAGTGCGCATTCTCGACTAACGGATGTCGGTCACAAAACAACAGACGTTGTTCCATCCCACCAAGCCGGTGCTGACCGTTTCCCAACTCACCGGCATGCTCCGCACGTCGATCGAATCACAGTTTACGGACGTCTGGCTTGAAGGGGAGGTCTCAAACCTTCGCATGCCGGGCTCCGGGCATGTCTACTGCACTCTCAAGGATGAATTCAGCCAGATCCGGGCGGTCTTGTTCCGTTCCACGGCTGTGCGTCTGAAATTCACCCTGCAGGAAGGCATGTGCATCATTGTCCGAGGCCGACTCACGGTCTATGAGGCGAGAGGGGAGTACCAGATTGTCCTGGACAGCGTTGAGCCTAAAGGGATTGGCGCTCTCCAGTTGGCGTTTGAGCAGCTCAAGTCCAGGCTTGCCGCCGAAGGATTGTTCGACGAAGCCAAAAAATCGCGATTGCCTGCGTTTCCGAGCCGAGTCGGGATTGTGACGTCACCAACCGGCGCAGCGATTCGCGATATGCTCTCCGTGCTGCATCGGCGCTGGCCGACGCTCCATATCATCGTCGTTCCCGTGCCAGTGCAAGGGGAGGGCGCGGCTCAACACATCGCAAAGGCTGTGGACTGGTTGAATGAGGAAGATCTCGTTGACGTGATGATCGTCGGTCGGGGCGGAGGTTCTCTCGAAGATCTGTGGAGTTTTAATGAGGAAGTCCTGGTTCGTGCGATTGCCGCTTCCCGCGTCCCCGTCGTGTCCGCGGTGGGTCATGAAATCGATGTGACGCTCGCGGATTTTGCGGCCGATCACCGAGCCCCGACGCCTTCTGCCGCTGCAGAAACCGTCGTCCAAGTGTTGGCCGAGGTGGTTGAGCGCTTGCGCGTACTCACCGTGCGCAGCACTCAAACCATGGGGAGACATTGTGCGTTTGAGCAACGGCGCCTCGAGGGTCAGATGGGGAGGTTAGCCCAAATACGGTTTCGTATACGGCATGAATGGCAACGGACGCAAGAGATCGTTGGCCACCTCAGGACGCTCACCTGCGATCGAGTGGTGGCAAACCGGGACACGGTTCGTCATCGCCAACGTGAATTGGCCGGTCTTAACCCGGTCTTCTTCGTGAAACGTAGCCTTTCGATGATTTCATTCCTCATGCAGCGCCTGGAGCGTCAAATCATGGTCCTGGGCGATGGCCGAAGGCGCCGGATGGCAGCGATTGCGGCCCAACTGGCGCAGTTGAGCCCCTTGGCGATTCTCGGGCGCGGATTCAGCATCCTGTCGCGCGTGCGTGACGGAGTCATTCTCCGAAGGGCGGCCGATGCAGAGCTCGAAGAGGAAATCATCGCACGCCTGTCGCAGGGGCAACTTCGCTGTACGGTTAAGCGTGTGTTGCCCGATCCACTGGTGTAAATCGCGAGCGGGCCCGGTATAATGGAGTTTCACACGCAACGAAAGGATGGGTGCTGTCGTGGGCGGCGTCAAATTCGAACAGGCGATGGCGAGGCTGGAAGCAATCGTCGGTGAATTGGAGAAAGGGGATTTGCCTCTGGATGAATCGCTGAAAATCTTCGAGGAAGGCATTCGTCTTTCGAAGAGCTGCCTGAAAATTCTGGAAGATGCCGAGCGCAAAGTAGAAGTGCTGGTGCAGGACAGGAACGGGAAAAAGCGCCTTCATGCCTTCTCGCCGGATGAGGAAGTGAATGACTCTTCCGACGAGTCCTCCTCTTGATTCCGCTGTGCGGTTCTTCTTGGGTTCCTCAACGTTCAGCCTCCTCAATTTCGTACGTCATGCATGCCAAGCCGCGCGTTGAGAAAGAGCGGTTGGATCGTCTGTTGGTCCACCAGGGCCTCGTCGCCAGCCGGGAGGTGGCGGTCCGGACGATTCTGGCCGGTGGCGTGCTTGTAGATGGCGCCATCGTCGACAAACCGGCCAGGCTCGTGGCCTGTGATGCGCGCATTGAAATCGAACGAGAGACTCCATTTGTCAGCCGGGCTGGAGAAAAGCTGGCAGCCGCACTCGACGCATTCTCGATCGATCCGCGAAGTCTCATCACGCTGGATGTCGGTTGTTCGACGGGAGGCTTTACGGATTGTCTCTTACAACGCGGGGCCGAACGCGTCTACGCGGTGGACGTGGGATATGGTCTGATCGACTGGAAACTCCGCAAGGATCCCCGAGTCGTCTTGCTGGAACGAACGAACATTCGGTATATAGACCGGTCACTCATTCCGGAGTCGATCGACCTCGCCGTGATCGACGTATCATTTATTTCCCTTACCCTGGTGTTGCCGAGCGTCGTGCCGCTCTTGCGCGAGACGGGACGAGTGGTGGCGCTCGTCAAGCCGCAATTTGAGGTGGGAAAAGGGCAGGTAGGCACGGGGGGCATCGTCCGGGACGAGGGTCAGCGTCGCGCCATGGTAGATAAGGTGATCGCATCCGGCGCCTATCTTGGTCTGGAAGCCGCGGGGGTTCTGGATTCCCCGGTCAAAGGCAGAAAAGGTAATCAGGAAATTCTTGTGGGCTTTCGGCATCAGGGTATAATCACCCCTTCTTAGAGGCGGTCCAAGGTGGAGGAGGCATGAAAGTTCTCGTCACAGGCGGCGCCGGATTCATCGGATCTCATGTGGTTGATCGGCTGGTCTTGGAAGGACATGAGGTAGTCGTTATCGACAATCTGGTAACGGGAAAACGCAGAAACATCAATCGAGCTGCCCGCTTTTATAAGACGGACATTCAAGGTTGGCGTGTCGAGCGGGTCTTTCGCAATGAACGCCCAAATATCGTGATGCATTTGGCCGCTCAGATGGATGTGCGGAAATCGGTCGAAGATCCGATGTTTGATGCCCAAGTCAACGTCCTCGGCACGTTGAATGTGTTGCAGCAAGCGGTCAAGCATGGGGTGCGGAAGGTGATTTTCTCTTCGTCCGGTGGAGCGATTTATGGCGAGCAGGAGATGTATCCCGCCCCTGAGACCCATCTGTTGAATCCATTGTCTCCCTATGGTTTGAGCAAGCTTTGTGGTGAGCAATACCTCTCGTACTACCAGCGTATCAGCGGACTTCAAGCCGTCAGCCTTCGGTACGCGAATGTCTACGGGCCTCGTCAGGATCCCGAGGGAGAAGCCGGCGTCGTCGCCATTTTCATTCAGAAAATGCTGAACAACGAACAGCCGGTGATCAATGGAAACGGACGGCAGACTCGGGACTTTGTCTTTGTCGATGACGTCGTCGAGGCGAATCTCGCCATGATCGGGCAGGAGACTCAGGGGACATATAACGTTGGGACGGGTGTGGAAACCTCAATCAATGACCTTTTTCGGATCCTCGTCCAGCATACCGGCTCCAACTGCAAGGAGATCCACGGCCCGGCAAAAAAGGGCGAACAAGCTCGGAGCGTGATTGACTGTACGAAACTGCGGCAGGAAGTCTCGTGGGAGCCGAAGGCCGATCTCAGCGACGGGCTAAAGAAGACCGTCGAATTCTTTAGAGCCCGCATGCATTGATACTGGACTAGTACCTCTGAACCGAACGGTCCACCTGCGCAGACCACGCGTCTATTCCACCCACCAGATTCTTGACGTTCGGGAACCCCTGTTGAAGGAGAAAATTGGTGGCGTCAGCGCTCCGCATCCCATGATGGCAGATCGCGATAATCTCGGTATCCTTGTTGAGCTTGCCCAAGGAGTGAGGAAGTGTGGCCAGCGGGATCAGCGTCGACCCATTGAGCTTTGCCAGGTCAAACTCCCATTGTTCCCGCACATCGAGGAGGACCAGCTGATCACCTTTATCCAGTCGGCTCTTGAGTTCAGTAGGAGTGATGGTATAACCCATGGTTCCCTCCGTGTGTCTGAGATGAAAAAGTATCTTAAGTGAGCCTCGAAAACAGTGTCAATCGGGACCGGCTCTCGATCCCACATGCTTCTGGCGAGGCTACGCAGTTCACCCGAGGACAATATTTGTTCATTTTTGTCATTGATTCCTACTTTTACCAACAGACCTACAGTGCATCACTTTGATCGAAGCCTGTTCATATGAGCCAAAATCGTTCATAAGTTATTAATTTTATTATGTATGTGGCATTTATGTGTCTAGGTAGGGCATAGGACTTGCTCACGAAGGTTGGTGTTAGTCAATGAGGGGCTCATCACAGAGGGTACTCGTTGTGTTGATCACGACGTCGAATCGCCGAGAGGCTGGACGGATCGCCGAGGCCGTTGTGAAGAACAAACTGGCGGCCTGCGCGAATCTCGTTTCGTCCGTGACTTCGATTTTTCGGTGGAAAGGACAAGTGCAGAAAAGTCGCGAAGTGCTGCTGATCATCAAGACAACTGCGCAGCAATACCCTGCGCTCGAGAGGTTCGTCAGGTCTACGCATTCATACGAAGTTCCGGAGATCATTGCATTGCCGATTAAAAATGGCCTGCGTCCATATCTTGAGTGGGTGAGAAAAGCAACCGCTACAAATTGAGTTCCTATGGCAACTCATGGTCGAATGAGGGGTTGACCAAAGCAGCCTAGATAGGTACACTCGGAATCGATACTAGGTATGTGAAGGCGCCCCGGCAGCAGGGGGTAGGGACATGGGACAAGTGCACGGCGTAGAATCCAATGATTCATATACGGTGGTCATCTTCCGCGGGTCCACCGCCAAACCTCTTCGCTTCAGTTTCCCTCGTAAATTTGTTCGTAAGATATTGATTGTTGGGGCAATTCTTCTGGCTGCTGACCTCCTGGTGATCTCGCACTACGTGGTCAGAACAGGCGAAGTGTGGGAACTCTCGGCATTTCGCTCGGAAGCACTAAGCGCCCGCCAGCAGACAGCCGCTTTCTCCACAGCGGTTGACGACTTGAAGAAGCGTCTCACGAGCATGAAGGAAGTCAATCAACGGCTTCGGGTCATGCTGGGTATTGAGACTCCGAAAACGGGCGACCAGTTCAACGGTCGAGGCGGCGAGGAAACCCCGCTTCCTGAAGGCAGCCTGTTAAATTCGGTCGATAAGCCGGCCAGAAGCGAATCTGATTTGCAGTCGAGTGCGGTCGGCACGGAAAGCGACCTTACGGCGTCAGGGCCGAAAGAGCTTGGTCAACAGGAGCTTGCGGTTGTGGTCAAACAAGGGATTGTTTGGCTGGCCAAAGAAGCGGACGTGCAAGAACAGACCCTGCAGGAACTTTCGCAGGCCGCCGAACAGCGGTCGTCCCGCTGGGCAGCCACACCTTCCATTTGGCCCGTCAAGGGATGGGTGACCTCCGGGTTTGGACCGCGTGTGTCGCCGTTTACGGAAAAGCCTGCGTGGCACGATGGTCTGGACATCGGCGCTGCGGCCAATGCGCCTGTGCAGGCTCCCGCACAGGGACGTGTAACTAACGTCGGATTCGATCCCAAGTTGGGGAATGTGGTCAAGCTCGACCATGGATTCGGCATCGAAACGTTGTATGGCCACCTGGCCAAGGCCTTGGTGAAAGAAGGGCAGCGAGTCAAGCGGGGCGATGTCGTGGGATTAGTTGGAAGCACTGGCCTTGCCACCGGCCCCCATCTTCACTACATGGTCAAGGTGAACGGCCAGACCTTTGATCCAACGAAATATATTCTCGACTAAAACGGTTTTTCAGAGGCCCAAGTCACGCGCTATGTCCTCAGGCATAGCGCGTATTTTTTTGACCGCGCTTCCCTGTTGACGCCATAAAGGCGTCGATCGGCACCTCAGCATGCTTACCCAACTCAGGCCATGAACGATCTCGATATCGCGAGAGCCTATCAACCGCTCCCCATTCAGGAGATCGCCAAACGGCTCGGGCTCTCGCCGGACGAACTTCATCCGTACGGAAGACACAAGGGAAAAATTAGTCTCTCGGCGCTCGAGCGCCTCAACAACAAGCCTCATGGCCGCTATATTCTCGTGACGGCGATCAATCCCACGCCGTTGGGAGAAGGGAAAACGACGACTATGACTCGCTACCCATTTGCATAGCGAAGACTCCGCTCTCACTCTCTCATGACCCCGCACTCAAGGGTCGGCCGACAGGGTTCGCCTTGCCGATCAAGGAGGTGCGGTTGCTCGCTGGCGCGGGGTTCCTCACGGCCGTCTGTTCGGGCATTCAGCTGATGCCCGGGTTGCCGAAGAAGCCGGCTGGAGAGCGGATCGGCTTGGATCCGAAGACTGGCCAGACGGTCGGCCTGTCCTAGACCTCACCGTTGTTTGAGATAGCGGAAGAACTCCGAATCGGGACTCATCACCACTGTCGATTTTTCATCAAACGATTTCTTGTACGCCTCCATTGAGCGCGTAAAGTCGAAAAACTTTGGATCCTGCCGATAGGCGTCCGCGTAGATTCTGAAGGCTTTGGCATCGCCGGAGCCGCGAAGCTCTTCCGCTTCCTTATAGGCCTGTGCCAGGATGATTTCTCGATCCTTCTCGGCATCCGAGCGGATTTTCTGTGCCTCTTCGGCGCCCTCGGCGCGATACTGCTTGGCCTGCTGTTCCCGCTCCGCCTGCATCCGTTGAAAGACTGTCTTCTCGTTTTCCTGCGGCAAATCGGCCCGCTTGATCCGCACATCTTGGATCGTGATCCCGTACGCCGACGCCTTGTCGTTTGACCGCTGCGTCACGACCTTCATCAACTCCGCTCGCGCCGTCGAGACGATCTCCGCCAAGTCGTGGCGGCCTAATTCGACGCGGAGTTCGGAGTAAATGATGTCGTGCAGCCGTTGAAGCGCGCCTCGTTGGCTTTGGAAATTCTGATAGACCTTCAGCGGATCGACGATCCGCCATTTGGCAAAATTGTCGAGCAACAAGGTTTTCTTGTCCTGCGTGATGACATCCTGGGCGTCGGAATCATAGTCGAGGAGCCGCTTGTCGAAGTACGTGACTTCTTCAATGAGGGGCGTTTTCACATACAGCCCAGGTTCTATCACGGTATTCACTGGTTTACCCAATCGGACGACGATTGCTGTCTGCGTCACGTCAACAACATACAGGGGTGACGCGCCTAGCATGAGGAGGGCGACGAGAACGGCAATGACACCGATTGTCAAACCTTGTTTCGTCATCGTTCGCGTCCCTCTGTGGATGCCGGCGGCGGCTTCTTCGTGATCCGGTCCAACGGCAAATAGGGGAGCATACGCTCGCCGGCCTTCCCATCGATGATGATCTTGTCCATTTTCGGCAAAATCTCTTCCATCGTCTCGATGTAGATCCGTTTACTGATCGTGTCGCGAGACTGGCTATATTCCTTCAGCGTGGCCAAGAAACGATTGGCCTCGCCTTGTGCCCGGTTCAGTCGTGCCTGGGCGTAGCCCTTGGCCTGATTGACCATTTGGGCCGCTTCACCCTTTGCCTTGGGGAGAATATCGTTTCGATAACCGATCGCCTGATTGATGAGCTTCTCACGATCTTCCTTCGCATTGGTGACATCCTTGAACGCCGCTGCCACCGCCTCGGGAGGATCGACGTCCTGCAGCTGGACGGCGGCTACCTGTACGCCGGCGCCATATTGGTCGAGGATCTTCTGGAGGAGATCTTGGGTATCCTGCTGGATCTGCGCCTTCCCGGTCGTCAGCGCCTCGTCGATTTTGCTCTTGCCGATGACCTCCCGCATGGACGCTTCGGCGGCTTTGCCAATCGTGTCATGGATATCGGCGACGTTGAAGAGAAAGTCCGAAGATTCCTTGATTTTGTACTGCACGATGAACTCGATCGCCAGGATGTTCATATCGCCAGTCAGCATCAGCGCTTCCTGAGGGATCATCTGCTGCCGGCTCTGCCGATCCGTGCGAAATCCAATCTCCACGCGGTGGAGCTTGGCCACTTTCGGCTGAAGGACGGATTCAACGAGTGGAATCTTGAAATGTGGTCCAGGGTCGACGGTCCTCACGGGAATGCCAAACCGCTTCACCACACCTTGTTCATCCGGTGCGATGATGAAGAAGCTTTGCCAGACCAGAAAGATCAGCAGCCCGGCGATGAGGATGTTTCTGAAGCCCCCCGTCGGTAGGAAACTCCTGAACTGCATCTGCGCCTGCTTGAGTACGTCTTCAAGCGGGTCGCCTTTCCTGCTCCACGGGTCTTTGGGATCCCAAACCATGCGGTGATATGGAAGATGTAGTGCGTGGAAACGGTCGACACCATAACAGAGTGTCGAGGGCTTCGCAACACGACGGGCGCCAGAGACGGTGCAACGTGGCTATGTGGTGACGGCTCCTCCACAGGAGGAACCGGCGCCGGCCGTACAGCCGTAGCAATGATTACCTGTGACGATAGCCCGCTGCTCTAACTGACTCGTATTGAACTCGCGGATGTGGCGTGGTGCGCTAGGACCCACCGGCAGGTCGAGCATTTGGTTGAAATCGCAGTCATAGAGCGTTCCGTCCCAGCCGACCGACAAGGTGTAGCGGCACATGACGCCAGCGGCCGCCGAAGGATTGAATGCCTGAGCAAGCCGTTGCATATACCCCTCGTAGTTCCCGCTTTCAACGAGGAACTCCAGAAACCGGCTAATCGGCATGTTCGTGATCGTGTAGAGGTGAGTGAATTCGATCCCGTGCTTCCCACGCAGCTCCTTACGGAACTGCGATTCGATGGCTTCCTGTTTGGGAGGCAAAAAGGCTCCGACGGGATTGTGGACCAGATTGAGAATCAGGCCGCTTTCCGGTTTGCCGTAGCCGAGCTGATTCAGCCGCCGAAGCCCTTCGATCGATTTGTCGAACACGCCGTCCCCCCGTTGTGCATCGGTTTGCGCCGCTCGGTAATAGGGGAGTGACGCGACGACTTCCACACGATGAGCGGCGAGAAATTCGCCCAAGTCGGCCTGTGACGGCAGCAAGAGCACCGAGAGATTGCAGCGGTCCATCACATGACGGTTCAGTGCGCGTGCTTGCTCGACCAGCCACCGGAAATTTGGATTGAGCTCCGGTGCCCCTCCGGTAATGTCGATCGTCGGAATGTTCGTTTGTGCTAGCGCTCTGATACAAAGCTCCGCCGTCTCCCGCGACATACTTTCCCCTCGGTCGGGACCGGCATCAACATGGCAATGTTTGCAGGTTTGATTGCAGAGTTTTCCCACGTTGACCTGAAAGACGGTAATGCCGGTGGCGGACAAGGGAAAGAGACCCGCCTGTGCCATGGACACGGCAAAGGAGGCATTGGCTGCCTCAAGGAGGCGCAGCTGTTCGCTCGCGGTCGCAAGAGGGCTTTTGCGGGTCAGCATGGTCAGAGACATGGTCTTGGCGATTCCTCCGTTTGGCGCGTACGAAGCTCTTGTTTGGCGATCTGTCCGATTGCCACGGCTGCTCACGGAAGAGACACGTACTTTCCATGTATCAAGAGAGCGTAGAACGCGTCAACTGCCGCGAGGGCGGAGACGTTGGGGCGGCCTTTGCGACCGCCCCCGAGGAAGGCTACATCTTCACTCTCGTCTGGAAATATTCATCGTACCGGTGCACAAAATCCTTTTGTGCCAGCGGCATGTGGCAGGAACGGCACTTGGTAAAGTCTTCCATGATGGGCTTGCGCGACGCATCATACGCTGCATAGGCCCAATCGCCATTCTTAAGATTATCTGGGACAGCGCTGCCCCAACCCTGCTCCTTAGCCATGACAAAGACCTTGGCCAAATCGCCTTTGACGAGCTTGCCCTCGACGGTCGTTGCCAGCTTGTCACCATCCATTCTGGCCTTGTAAATCTCCATCACCATGACCGTGCCGTTGGGAAAATTTTGACCGGCCATGGCGCGGCCTCCGGCCGGGTTGATGTAAATGTCGCGTACCTGCTTGGCTTCACCCTTTGGGATATCGACTAAAAACTTTGGCCAGGATGTATAGTCGGCTGGAAGCGCGACAGTCCCATCGAGAGTTGAAGCCATTGGCGAAGTCACGATGTCTTTCTTCATTGGACCCAGGGCACCGAGCAACTCCTGTTTCTCTCGATCGGCGACTTTAAATTTGTTAAGAGTCGCCACCAGATCGCCGACGAGGGCATCGAATTCTTCGCCAGTAATGCCCATGCCAGCATGGCTGCTTCTCATGTCCCTTCCTGTGTACGTGCAAGGGCCGCCCGAAGCCTGGCAAATCTGATCCGTGAGCATGCTCTTCAATCGCGGGATGTTGGCATTGGCAAATTTACTGTTGATCCGACTATCGGCGGCGACACGCCCGACAAAGTCATCCACGACCGCTGAAATTGCCGTCTTGCCGCCAAGTCGATCGTAGAGCGAGCGCTCACTCTTCGCCTTGCCGGAAGATTCCATGCTGTTGCAACCGCCCAGGCTGAGCAACAATCCGCTCAACGCGACATATGATGCGAGGTTCGTCTTCATGGCTCTCCTCCTCGGTTGATGAATGTGCATGACTGTTCGCCACGTATGCCTTTCCTCCTTTACGAGAAGCCAAGGAAAACGGATGGCCATGAAGGAGACGGGGCGCGGCAGCAGCACAAAGAAAGATGTCCAGCGATAGATCCAATTGACCTTCGCCCTCGTAGAACTACTGGCGAAGCGCATGGGATCGTACCGCGAGGAAGAACTAGGAGGGATTTCAGTTCAGCGGACGGACCCACGCCTTCCGCCAGATCCAGGTGTAGATCGCCACATTCAGCACCATCACGAGAACCCCGAGCACCAATTGCATCCTGGGAGTGAGCGAGTCTGGATAGAGGACTGTCAGCAGCCAGCGGGAGAGAAAGTCGCCCTGATAACCGGCCCTTCCGGCACGCATCAGCAGCCAATTCTCGAGCGGGGTAAGGGGGCAGACAAGTCCTGCAAACTCGACGGTGAGTCCCCAGACGAGCGCCGGCGCATGTACCCATACGGCGCCAGGCCATCGGAGTGCGAAGAGCGCGCCAAAGATGACGAACAATACGAAGAGGAAATGAACGAGCGCGAGGAGATCGGCGAGCAAACCATAGCTCATGGCTCTCCAGGAATGTTACGCAGAAGACACGAGAGGTGGGTACAAAATGCGATGCCCGTCAACCACGGCAAATGGCGTCAACCGGTGCTTGTCGGCTTTGGCCTTCGTCATGATATGACGCACAGTCCATTCGCGAATGACGAGGGCATCTGCGATCAAGGATCGATGGCAACGCCAGGGCACTGCCTCCGCACACATGACGGCGGTGGGAGAGATTCGGCTGTCCGTCATGAGCGTCTCAAGAGCAGATAAAAAGTCATCGGTTTGCATGTAATCGGCGTAGCCGCGAAAGCTTGTGTTTTTCCAGCCGGTATTGATCGAGTCTTTACTCGGCTTCCGCAGTCCTCCCAGCTTGGGCTGATGCACATAGGTGATGCTGGCCTTCGCCAGAAACTTGGCCAGTGCCTTCGTATCAAATTGAGGATTGTGGCGGGAACGAGGGACTGTTCGGACGTCGACGAGACGCTTGATCCCGTGAGACTTCAACAGCGTCAAGAACTCATCGATGGACTTCGTCGAATGACCGATGGTCCAGAGAGTCATCCTGTACGATACCATGACAGAGGTACAATTCGGAGAAGCTAGGAGAGTGAGGAAGACGCTTCAATCAGGGGGCATTTTACGGGGATCTACTTCGAGAAGCTTGAGGCGACCGTTGCCGGCATGCTCCGTCTTGTAGAAGCGGTCTCCCGTCTGCAAGCTCCCGACGAGAAGATTCCCGGTCGCCACGAAGGTGAAGTCGCCACGAGACGGAGGCTTGAAGGAGCCCCGGATGACGGACGTGTCATTGAAGCGAGAGACAGTCGAGGTGATGTCCAGTTCATGACGATTCCCGTCGAAGAATTCGACCGTCACGCGCGGATGCGGCCGTGCGGACGCATCTTTCAGAATCTGAAGCAGTTCAATGTCAACGGAGATGTCACGTTCACGGAGGACCCAGGGCTTTCGGTGCGCTGGGGACTGATCCGCTGTCGTGACGGGCGTTGCCGCACGCCACAAACTTGTCGGCTCCGGGGTCTCGACCGCCACACTGGCAAATGGCACCCAGAAAACGAGCAGGCCGACAACCGTGATAACCACCAAGAACGTCCGCATCATGGTGTCCGAGCTGGAGGAAATGATTGAGATTGGATCCATTATAATCGGACCCGGCTAGCGACGCGAGGATGAATCGAATTTGAGCTACCGGTGGGCGGCTGTCGTGGCCCATTCCACAAGGTGCTCCGCGGATTCGACGATGTCGACCGGCACCTCGTAGTAATTCTTGAGCGTCTGCTTGACATTGGGCGTGAACGGTTTCATGTGTTGGGCGCGATAGAGTGGAGCGGTCGCCGGATCCGTTCTGAAGTACAGGCGGCCTTTGTGAATGATCCCGAAGAAAATCCCGTGGCGCGCGAGGCCATAACCACCAAACATCGCGCGGCAGGTCAGACCATCGAGATCGGCGAGTTGGTCCAGGACGAACTCTTTGTACCCGTCCGATTTCGGCATGGAGACGCTTAGGGCCGGCTTACGTCCGGTGATCATTCGCACGGCAATGGAAGCTGGATTCCACGCCGATCATCCTCCGCTCAATGCACAGACGATATACACACGGTCCTCTTGCCCCAGAGGAGCCATCAGTTCTTGCGCCTGCTCGTCATTGACGAAGATTCTGATGTGGGGCCTGATCTTGTCCTGTTCAGTCACGATGCGGAAGCGAAAGCCGGGATAGCGCGCATCTAACGCAGACAGCACCTCTCTCAGTGTCGACCCTTCGGCCTGCACTTCGCTCTGCTGGTTCGTATACGATCGGAGTGCGCTCGGAATATGGATCGTCATCGCCCTGATGTGGCGGCTTCCACGGAATAAATTTCGGGAAGGTGGCGGGCAATGCAGACCCAGCTTTGTCCTTCCGTGCGGCTCGCCCAGATCTCGCCGCTGGTCGTCCCGACATAGAGGCCGACGGGGTCATGGCCATCGCGACTCATGGCCTGCCGCTTGACCGTCCACCACGCGTCTGCTCGAGGAAAGCCCTTGTCGAGTCGCGACCAACTCTTCCCGGCGTTTCGCGTCACATAGGCGGCAGGTTTTCCCCCGAGGCTGACCCGTGGCCAGACGGTCGAGCCGTCCATGGGGAACACCCAGGCGATATCTGCATTGCGTGGATGAACCACGATTGGAAAGCCGATGTCGCCAATTGCCTTAGGCATGTTCTTGCCGATCCGCACCCAGTGGTTGGACGGACGATCGAGGCGATAGATTCCGCAGTGATTCTGCTGGTACAGCCGGTCCGGATTGCTGGGGCATAAGCGAACACAGTGCGGGTCATGGAACGTGACGGTGGCAGGATCGAACCCTTCAACGACCTCGAGGCCTTTGATCAAGGGCTCAAACGTCTTGCCCCCGTCCAACGATTCATGGACGCCGCCACCGGACATCGCAAAATACAGATGCTTTGGATTCCGCGGATCGACGATGATGGAATGGAGCTTGGGCCCATCTGGTGTGCCATCTTGAACGGTGCCCATCCACTCAACGTATTGCGGGTCTTCATTGATATAGGAGAAGGCGCTCCAGGTCACACCGCCGTTGTCAGATCGGAATAGACCCTGCGGTGACGTCCCGGCGTACCACGCATCCGGCTCGTTGGCATGACAGGGTGTGAGCCAAAACACATGACCCACCGAGCGACCGGACTCTCCTTGTGCCACCTTTCGGAACGCCGGAGGCGTCGACGATTCCTTCCAGGTCTTGCCCGCGTTCGTCGACCGATAGACCGTCGGCCCCAGATGGCCCGTGCTCACCGCCATCAGCATCGTGCGTCGATCACGCGGGTCGAGCACCATGTGGTGAACAGTGTGGCCAAGAAATATCGGCGCGGACAGTTTCCATGTCCGCCGAGAGCCGTCGCTGCGCAGTGTGAATGCACCCTTCCGCGTGCCAATCAGCAGCGTCACCGATCCCTTTGTGGCGGCTGACTTGTCAGTCGTTACCGTTCGAGCCATCTGATCGCCTCCTTCTGAAATATCGTCGCTCAGTGTTTCCGCCGCCTGGGCCTGCTCTTGGCTCGTCTGGCCGCGGGCCGCTTTCTCGGTAACTTCGACTCCATTTTTGGTTGCCACAGTCCGAACGTGGCCCCCGTCGGATCGTTGATGACGCTCAACCAGCCGTATTGCCCGGCCACCATCACTTCCCGATGGATGGTCGCTCCGAGACTCCTGGCTTTTTCGGTCACGCTGGTAATGTCATCCGTCACGATATAGGGGATCCAAAAAGATTCCGATCCCGTTTGCGGGCTCTTCATCATGCCTCCGGTCGGGGAGAGTTGCTCATTGAAGAGCGAGTAGGGCATGTCCGGCAGGTCGCGCACCTTCCAACCGAAAAGTTTCTGATAGAAATCTTTTGCCCTGTCCAAATCCTGAGTGATCAGCTCGATGTGTCCGAAGTTGGTCGCCATGGACGCCCTCCGCCGTGCCCGTTACTTGATGGTCTGCAACGTCTCGCGCAGCTCTCTCAGTTCCGCGATCGAGAGATCGAGATGTTGGTCACGCTGCGGCTGATCATCCTTGAATTTCCAGAGGCGTTTGAAAATGGTGACCAATTCCTTTTTATGGGTCACGGCGAGATCATAGGCCGGTGTCTTTTGCTGTTCCTTCGTGACCTCGCAATAGGAATCGAGGAGAGCATGTAACTGATTGTGGTAATCGTCGAACGCGGCATCTTTGCCTTTCCCGCCCTTCGCCTTGGCCGCCGTGGCTTCCATCATCGTGGTCAGGTTGACCATGGTGTCGACGGCGGTGGCGCCTTTGGCCTGGGCGGCATAGTCGCCAGCGCGTGGATAGAACAGGTAGCTGCAACCGCTACTCACACCCAACAGAATCGTCAACACCATGATGCTCATCATGTGTGCCATAGGCTCTCCTCCCTGTGCGTCAGCGTGGGCTGGTAGTCAAGCACGTCCGCAAGCACACGGTCAATGCTGAGCCGGCGCCGGAACAAGACGCCGGCTCTGTGATGCGCACTGGACCTATCACTGTTTCCGGGTATAGACGATTTCCAGCATCTTTGTTTCCTTGTCGCCCTTATGAGCCCCATACATGTCGAAGGTTTGTGTATTGTTGTCAACGATCTTCCAGACGGCGCGATGCGTCATTTTGCCTCCGTCCGGCTCAGGGTGAGAGCCTTTCAGCGTGATGGTTTTCCCGTCCGGACTGGCCGTTCCTTCCATGATGAAAATCCCGGTGCCCATCGAATCCATCCAGGCCGTCACATATTTCTTCGACATATTGTCGTACGCGTCGATGCCGATGCCTGAGAACGGTTTGCCCATCATCTGGCCATTGTATTCCTGGTAGAGGAAGCGCCCGTCGAGCAGCATCCTCATCTCGGCGGTGCCGCTGGCTTCCGTCGGCGGTTTGCCCGGTTCCATCCATTCCTTGGTCGTGGTGGTCCAGTTGCCGGCGAGAGATGCAAACAACTTGTGTGGCTCACCTGGCATAGCCATCTTTTGCCAGATTTCCATCATCGCCTGTTGATCCATATGTTTGTCGTGTTTCTTTTCCTTGGCCGGCGCTGCCGACACCGTGAGGACGAGACACAGACAGGTGATTGCACTGATCGTAAACCGCATCGTGGCCTCCTATGTAGTAGTGGCTGCTGCCCTGTGGCAGGCAGTCCGTTATGGTGTTGCATCTTGTCCCCGATGGGACTGAACTACGGGGCTGCGTGAATCATCCAAGACACTCCAAATCGATCGGTCAGCATGCCGAAGCTCGGCGAAAAGAACGTCTTCATCAACGGCTGTTGTACCTGCCCGCCGTCTGCCAGCGCATTGAATCGCCGGTCTGCCTCCGCTTCGTCCTTCACGGTGAGTGACAGGGCAAATCCCTGGTACGTCTGCGACCCCTGGCATTGCCCGTCCGACGCCATGACTGTCTGATCGCCGATTTGCATGGTCATGTGCATGACCTTGTTGGAATCCGCGGAGCCGCAGAGGCTCGGATCGGGACTATCCTTGAAGCGGATGAGCCTGCCGACTCTTGCGCCGACCGCCTTCTCATAGAACTGAGCGGCTTCTTCGCAGCGGCCGTCAAAGAACAAATAGGGTTGTAGCTGCATCGCAGTCTCCTTTCTGAACTTTTATCGTGTCCTCGCCGCCTGCGCTCGAACCCGCTCTTCCTGCTCTCGAAGCTCCGGCGTAAACTCCGCGCCGAAATCCTCGGCTTCGAACACCTGACGGATCTCGATCTCGCTGTCTCCATTGTGCGGGTTCGGACAGCGCTTGACCCACTCGATGGCCTCTTCCTTCGACTTCACGTTCCAGAGCCAAAAGCCGGCGATTAGTTCCTTCGTTTCGGCAAACGGTCCGTCGACGACCGTCCGCTTGCTACTCGAAAACCTGACACGCGCACCTTTCGAGGTGGGTTGCAGACCTTCGCCGGCCAGCAACACGCCCGCGTTCGCCAATTCTTCATTGAATTTTCCCATGTCTGCCAGAAGTTTCTCGCTGGGCATGATGCCGGCTTCCGAGTCCTTGGTGGCTTTGACAATGATCATGAAACGCATACCGGTTCCTCCTTTTGATTTGTCTTTTAAGCTGAATGTGCTCATTCACCTCTCACCCATTAGTCGAATGATGCTGGAGAAATCGACAGACCCTCTAGTGAAGCAAAACCGATGTCGGTCCCGCACCTGGCAAATCACCTAGGGAGCAGGCATTATGATGACCGGAGCGGAAGGAGCAGGCGCAATCGCTCGTCCCGGAGGTACAATCCCCCCCATAGCATCACGCCGAGCAGCACGGCCATATAGAAGGGCTCACCGATGCGTAAATGGGTCGCTGTCGCTCCGCCCAAGTAGCCGGTCAGCAGAATTGCGCCGAGCACAGACGTGCGGGGAATGATGTAGAAGACGGTCGAGAGCAATTCGACCAGGCCAAGCCCGACCGCCACATTTGCGTCATAACCGAGATGGGCGAACCCTTCCGCCACCGACGCCGGCTTCATAAGTTTCATGATGCCGCTGAACAGCAGCATCAGCACCGGAAGCGCGCTCATAATATATGCGACCCAAAGCATCTTTTTTGACGTCATCACGAGTCTCCTGGGGCGATCACCCCTCGTAGGCTTTTTGCAACGTCCGGATATCGGGTTTTTTCATCTCCAGCACAGCTTGCATGACGCAATTGGTTTTCTCGGCATCACCGTTCTTGAGCATCTCAACGAGCGGGATCGGCACAATCTGCCAGGACACGCCGTAGCGGTCCTTGAGCCATCCGCATTGTTGCGCCTCCGCATCGCCTCCGGCGGAAAGCGCCTTCCAATAATGATCCACTTCTTCCTGTGTGTAGCAATGCACCTGGAACGACACTGCTTCATTAAAGGTAAATACAGGCCCACCATTGAGTGCCACGAATTCCTGACCTTCGATCTCAAACGATACGGTCATCACGGAGCCTTTCGGCCGTCCGGATGCTTGTGCTCCCGCGTCACCATATCGTGCGATCGTTCCCAATCGTGACCGCTTGAAGATCGACAGATAGAAGTGTACGGCCTCTTCGGCGTTGTCATCGAACCATAAACAGGGTGTAATCTTGGACATCCCGTGCTCCTCTTTTGACGTCTCTCCGACGCCGACGATGTATCTGTTGGCTTAGAATGCCGCTGGCAACCCAGGCACGTCCCTGATCGGGCGAATCTCAATCGTGCCGATGCGGGAGCCAGGCACTTTGCCGGCGATGCTGATGGCCTCATCAAGGTTCTTTGCATCGATCAGGAAGTAGCCGGCGAGCTGCTCATGCGTTTCCGCATACGGGCCATCCGTCACGACAGTCTTGTCGTCTCGGACACGGACACAGGTCGCCGTTGATGTCGGTTGCAGCGGCGCCGCGAGGTACTGGCCACGCGATGTGACCTGATGCGCCAGCCGGATGGACTCTTGCAGCATCGCGGCATGGGTGGCCTGTCCAAGTTCTTCGAAGTGTTGCTCATTGTGGTAGACGAGCAGCATATATTTCATCAGGGCCTCTTCCCTTTCGTATCCTTCACCATGAATGGTTGGCACTGACATAAGATAGTCGTCCGGGATGGATGAAATCGACAGCAAGGTCTACCCGGGCGACCGGTTGTGCCGACCCTCGAGCAAGTGCTTCCTAAGTCACTAATTTAAAAGGAGAAAAGAGGTTGTCGTCTATGGTCAGGCAGGCCGACTGTTCAGGCCAGCGTGCTCAGCCGGCGCTCGAGAAACCGCCGCTCCGGTTCCAGACGAGTGAGGCTGAGCGCTCGTTGGTACGCCTGACGGGCTTGCTCGGTTCGTCCCAGTCGACGGCAGAGTTCTGCGCGGGCCGAATGCGCCAAATGGTATTGCACCAGTTCCCCGCGATCCAGTATGGCCTCGATGAGCACAAGACCGGCGAGTGGACCGTCGCGCATGGCCACTGCGACAGCCCGGTTCAACTCCACAACCGTCGAATGGTCCACACGCAGTAGGACATCATAGAGGCCGACAATCTGCGCCCAGTCGGTCTGCGCGGGGCTTGGCGCTTCCGCGTGGACTGCGGCGATAGCTGCCTGAAGAGTGTAGGGTCCGAAGCGGCCTGACGAGAGCGCACGTTCGACCAGGGCGAGCCCTTCAGTGATGTGGCCGCGATGCCACAATGAGCGGTCTTGATCCTCTAAGAGAACCAGGTTTCCGTCCGGTGACGTGCGCGCCGCTCGTCGAGACTCCTGCAATAGCATGAGCGCAAGTAACCCTGTCGTTTCGGGGTCGGGCAACAAATCCAACAATAGGCGGCCGAGGCGGATCGCCTCAGCCGACAGCTCGGCTCGGGTGAGAGATTCACCGGAGGAGGCAGAATACCCTTCGTTGAAGACGAGATAGATGACCCGCAGCACAGCATCCAATCGCGCCGGCAACTCCGAGGGGACGGGAACTTCATAAGGAATACGCGCGTCATGAATCTTGGACTTC
>Ga0081455_10001031_pt1 | contig 35153 bp, 35 predicted proteins | sample TabmetS3T2R1_FD_70207 | JGI IMG/M metagenome (GOLD analysis project Ga0081455, IMG submission 70207) | Tabebuia heterophylla rhizosphere microbial communities from the University of Puerto Rico - S3T2R1 | ecosystem: Host-associated > Plants > Roots > Rhizosphere ...
GCCGGTCGCGGGATTGCGACCCATGCGGGCGGCCCGCTTGCGGACCTGGAGAATGCCGAGGCCGACAAGGCGGATGCGGTCGCCTGCCTTCAGGTGGGTCGTCATCCGGCTCACGAGATCGCTGAGCACGGCTTCGGCCTGCTTTTTGGAGATGTCGTGATCTTCGCAGATCGCGGCGGCCAGATGCTTCAAAGTGACGGTGGTGGGGGCTGCAGCCGTCTTCGCCATTTTGGGGTCCTCCTCGCAAATCCAGCAGCCGACGAACGGAAGAAACTAGGCTCAGGGCGATTCGCGCGGCACTTGCCGGCGTGTCTTTCCCCTTAAAAGCGGCCGTTTTGCATCGATTTCGCGGAAGCCGGCCGCAAGCGAAGGGCGGCTGAGATCACCTTGACTTGACTGGGGCAGGGCCTTAAGTCCCACAGCCATTGCGGTGGTCATCCGCGGGAGTAGCTCAGTTGGTTAGAGCGCCGGCCTGTCACGCCGGAGGTCGCGGGTTCGAGCCCCGTCTCTCGCGCCAGTTTTAAAAAACCCGCACTCTCCCTCGATACCCCAAACCCGTCCGTTGAAAGCCGACCGCTGCTCGCGACAGCAGCCGTCATCGGCATCGCCGCGACAGCCAGTCAACGAGCTTTGGCATGACGCTACAGCCGGGCCGCGGCCAGGCCGGACTTGTTGACAACCCGGCCCCTCCCGGCGCTACATCCGGGACGATCGTCGCAACCGCAAACTCGTTTGCGAAGCGAAAGGCACGCCCATGAAAAACATTCGCTGGATCATTCCGGAAGCGAAGGAGCCGAGTTCCAAGGTGGTGCGCGAGGAGTGGGCCGTCACGGCGATGGCGAGCGGCAAACACCTGCGCGTCGGGCTGTTGGACAACACCAAGGACAACGCCAATCTGTTGCTGCGGCTGCTCGGGCAGCAGGTCTGCAGGGAGTTGGACGGCGAATTGCTGAGCCCCCGGCGCAAGGCGAATCCGGCCGTGGGCGCAGGCCCTGAGATCCTCGATGCCCTGGCGGATGAGGCCGATTGCGTCCTCACCGCGATGGCGGATTGAGGGTCCTGTACGTCGTGGAGTGTCCACGACATGACCCAAATCAGGAAGCGCGGCAAAGCGGCGATCGTGGTCTGCTCGAAGCCGTTCCTCACGCTGGCGAAAAGCCAGGCGCGCATCAATGGCATTCCGGATCTGCCGTTGGCGCTGGTAGACCACCCCGTGGGCGGTGCGGTCGAAGAGGTGATCCGCGCGCGCGCCGCGCAAGCTTTGCCGCAAGTGCTGGCTCACCTCAAAACCGCGTTCGGCCGATGACACAGCAACACGCGATCGAGGCCTTCCTGACCGGCGGCGATCTCACCATCGAGGCGCCGGAAGATGTCGAGGCGGCGACCGAATTCTGCCGGCAGAAGGGCTGGGGCGACGGCTTTCCGATTGTGCCGCCGACGGTGGAACGCGTCCAGCGCATGCTCGAATACTGGGACAGGCCGTGGGACAAGAGCATCGGCGTGTTCCCGCCGAAGGATGGCGAGATCACGCCGATCACGGTGGCTGCGAACGCCGTGATGGCCGGCTGCCGGCCGGACTATTTTCCGCTGGTGATGCTGACGATCGAAGCCCTGTGCGAGGAACCCTTCAATCTCAAGGGCGTGCAGGCGACCACGCACCCCTGCGCGCCGCTGGCGATCTTCAACGGTCCTGTCGGCCGTGAGGTCGGCGTCAATTCCGGTCACAACGCCTTCGGCCCCGGTTTTCCGGCCAATGCCACCATCGGCCGGGCCGTCCGGCTGGCGATGATCAATATCGGGAGCGCGATCCCCGGCACCGGGGACATGGCGACCATGGGCGTGCCCGGCAAATACAGCTTCGTTGTCGCTGAAAACGAGGACGCGAGCCCGTGGGAGCCGTATCACGTCGAGCGCGGATTCGACCGCGACGTCACAACCGTGACGGTGGTCGGTGCCGAAGGGCCGTTCAACATCAACGATCATTTCAGCAAGGATGCGGCCGGGATCATGAAGACGGTGGCGGGCACGATCGCCAACACCGGCGGCAACAATATTTTCTACAAATGCGAGCCGGTCGTCGCGCTGGGGCCGGAGCACGCCAAGACGATTGCGGGCGGCGGCATCTCCAAACAGGATTTCAAGACCTATTTGTTTGAAAATGCTCGAATTCCGCTGGGCCGCTTCGCCGATGCGGTGATCGAGGAGCGGCTGATGCGGATGGATCCGGTCCGCTATGGCAACGCCGCGCCGGATACTGGCGTGCCGATCGTTCAGGCGGCGGAGGATCTCATCGTCATCGTGCTGGGCGGGGCGGGCAAGCACTCGATGTTCCTGCCGACCTTCGGCGCGACCCACGCCGTGACCCGGCCGCTGAAACTGGCCGATGGACGCTTCGCCCATTCCGTCGAGGAGTTCCGGCGGCGCTGAGCGTTCTGGCCTTGCGACCGCGGGAGGGCACTTGCACGCAGCCCAGACGTTTGCCGAATTGTGACGGCGTAAAGTCGGTCGCTGCGCGCGGGCACCGCGCCAGCCTGACAAGTTCGGGACTAATCCCGGTTCGGCTTGCCTCCTCTATTGCGCTGCGCTAAGCCTCAGAACGGTTCCAGGTTTCCGGCGAATCCGCTGGAATTGCTGCGAAAAGCCGAAAAACAAGGCGCATCGGTCTATGCACGGGCTCCTCGATAATTATCTGCCACTCGTGGTGTTCATCGGCGTTGCGACCATCATCGGGGCGGCTCTTCTGGTGGCGCCCTTTATCGTCGCCTACAGCCAGCCCGATCCGGAAAAGCTCTCCGCCTATGAATGCGGATTCGACGCTTTCGATGACGCCCGGATGAAGTTTGACGTCCGGTTTTACCTGGTCGCCATCCTGTTCATTATCTTCGATCTCGAGGTCAGCTTTCTGTTCCCGTGGGCGGTGGCGTTCGGCAAGCTTGGGGCGTTGGGTTTCTGGTCGATGGTGGTTTTCCTCGGCGTGCTGACCGTCGGCTTCGCCTATGAATGGAAGAAGGGCGCTCTCGAATGGGATTGACGCCAAGCATTTCGCAGCCAAGCATTTCGCAACCTGCGACCGGCATTCTTGATCCGCGCACCGGCCAGCCGGTCGGCGCCGACGACCGCTATTTTCTCGAAGTCAATAACGAGCTGGCCGACAAAGGCTTCTTCGTCACCGCGACCGATGAACTCATCACCTGGGCCCGGACCGGCTCCTTGATGTGGATGACCTTCGGTCTTGCCTGCTGCGCCGTCGAGATGATGCAGATGTCGATGCCGCGCTATGACGCCGAGCGGTTCGGTTTCGCGCCGCGCGCCTCGCCGCGCCAGTCCGACGTGATGATCGTCGCAGGCACGCTCACCAACAAGATGGCGCCGGCGCTGCGCAAGGTCTACGACCAGATGCCCGAGCCGCGCTACGTGATCTCGATGGGCTCCTGCGCCAATGGCGGCGGCTATTACCACTACTCCTATTCGGTGGTGCGCGGCTGCGACCGCATCGTGCCGATCGACATCTATGTCCCCGGCTGTCCGCCGACCGCCGAAGCGTTGCTGTACGGCGTCATGCTCTTGCAAAAGAAGATCCGCCGCGTCGGCACGATTGAGCGTTGAGGTGAACGGCAGGGCATGATGGACGACGTCAAACTGATCTCGCTTGGCGAGACCATCGTCGAAGCGCTCAATGGCGCCGTGAGTTCGCCTGTGGTCGAGCACGGCATGCTCGTCGTCACCTCGACGGCCGAGCGCATCGTCGATGTGGTCCGCTTCCTGCGCGACGATCCGCGCTGCCGCTTCATCAGCTTCACCGATATCACGGCGGTCGACTATCCCGGCCGCGAACACCGCTTCGACGTCGTCTACCACTTCCTCTCGCCGGTGCTGAACGCGCGGATCAGGATCAAGCTCGTGGCCGACGAGACCACGCAGGTGCCGTCGATCATCGAGGTGTTCCCCGGCGCCGACTGGTTCGAGCGCGAGACCTACGATCTCTACGGCATCCTCTTTGTCGGGCATCCCGATATGCGCCGCATCCTGACCGATTACGGCTTCGACGGTCATCCCTTGCGCAAGGATTTTCCGCTGACCGGCTTCGTCGAGGTGCGCTACGACGATCAGGAGAAGCGCGTCCGCTACGAGCCGGTGAAGCTCAATCAGGAATTCCGCAAATTCGATTTTCTCTCGCCCTGGGAAGGCGCGGACTACCCGCTGCCGGGCGATGAGAAGGCGAAGTGAGCGAGGGGCGAATAGCGAATGGCGAGTGGCGAATAGGGATGACATTTGGACGAGCCGCCAATCAATTCGTATCGGGATTTGCGGGTTTGGCAGGACGCCATGTCCCTGGCGGAGCATTGCTATCGCTTGACCGGCAAATTCCCGAGGGACGAACTATTCGGACTGACATCGCAAATTCGCAGAGCGGCCGCTTCAATTCCCGCGAATATCGCCGAAGGCCACGGACGCGAGAGTACGGGCAATTTCGTGCAGAATTTGCGCATCTCGCAGGGGTCGCTCAAGGAATTGGAAACACATCTGCTGCTCGCGGAGCGCGTGGGCATTCTCAATCGCGAGGAAACAGGACCAACTGTGGAGCGGTGCGAGAGCGTTGGCAAAATGATTCGCGCGCTTATTCGTTCGCTTCAGCAAAAGGCTTCGTCACGATGACGCCATTCGCTACTCGCTACTCGCCATTCGCTACTCGCCAGCTTGCGGAGCAAGCCCATGGCTGAAGCCTCCCTCCGCAACTTCACCATCAATTTCGGGCCGCAGCATCCGGCCGCGCATGGCGTGCTGCGCATGGTGCTTGAGCTCGACGGCGAAGTCGTCGAACGGGTCGATCCGCATATCGGCCTTCTTCACCGCGGCACCGAAAAACTGATCGAGCAGAAGACCTATCTGCAGGCGATCCCCTATTTCGACCGGCTCGATTACGTCGCGCCGATGAACCAGGAGCACGCCTTCTGCCTCGCCGCCGAGAGGCTGCTCGGCATTGCGGTGCCGCGCCGCGGCCAGTTGATCCGCGTGCTCTATTGCGAGATCGGTCGGATTTTGTCGCATCTGCTCAACGTCACGACGCAGGCGATGGATGTCGGCGCGCTGACGCCGCCGCTCTGGGGTTTCGAGGAGCGCGAGAAGCTGATGGTGTTCTATGAGCGCGCCTCCGGCTCGCGCATGCATGCCGCTTACTTCCGCATCGGCGGCGTGCATCAGGACCTGCCGCCCGCGCTGATCGACGACATCGAGGCGTTCTGCGATCCGTTCCTGAAGGTCTGCGACGACCTTGAGCGGCTTTTGACCGACAACCGCATCTTCAAGCAGCGCAACGTCGACATCGGCGTGGTGTCGCTCGAGGACGCCTGGAAATGGGGATTTTCCGGCGTGATGGTGCGCGGCTCCGGCGCCGCCTGGGATCTGCGCAAGTCGCAGCCTTATGAATGCTATGCCGAGATGGATTTCGACATTCCGATCGGCAAGAACGGCGACTGCTACGACCGCTATTGCATCCGGATGGAAGAGATGCGGCAGTCGGTCCGCATCATGAAGCAATGCATCGCCAAGCTGCGGGAGCCTGCGGGGCAGGGCCCGGTCGTGATCGAGGACAACAAGATCACGCCGCCGCGGCGCGGCGAGATGAAGCGCTCGATGGAAGCGCTGATCCATCACTTCAAGCTTTATACCGAGGGCGTCCACATCCCGGCCGGCGAGATCTACGCCGCCGTCGAGGCGCCGAAGGGCGAGTTCGGCGTCTATCTCGTCGCCGATGGCTCGAACAAGCCGTACAAGTGCAAGATCCGCGCGCCCGGCTTTGCCCATCTGCAGGCGATGGATTTCCTCTCCCGTGGCCATCTGCTCGCCGACGTCTCGGCGATTCTTGGTTCGATCGACATCGTGTTCGGCGAGGTGGATCGATGAGGGCAGACAGAACATTCCCGTCATGGCCGGGCTTGTCCCGGCCATCCACGCCTTGCTTTGCCGCTGGCAAAACGTGGATGCCCGGCACAGGGCCGGGCATGACGAACGAAGGGGGTAACGTCACCACCGGGCTGACTAACAGTCGGTCCCTCGTGCAACTGAGCTGATTTTCATGGCCGTCCGTCGTCTCGCTCCGAAAGAATTGCAGCCCGCGAGTTTCGCTTTCACGGCGGATAATCTCGAATGGGCGAAGACGCTGATCGCGCGCTATCCGGAAGGCCGGCAGCAATCGGCCGTGATCCCGCTGCTGTGGCGCGCCCAGGAGCAGAACGACAATTGGGTGTCGGAGGCCGTGCTGCGCACCGTCGCCGACATGCTGAAGATGCCCTACATCCGCGTCTTCGAGGTCGCGACCTTCTACACGATGTTTCAGCTTCAGCCAGTCGGCAAGAAGGCCCATGTGCAGGTGTGCGGCACCACGCCGTGCCGGCTGCGCGGCGCGGGCGACCTGATCGAGGTCTGTCAGCATCGCATCCATCACGATCCGTTCCACGTCTCCGATGACGGCAATTTCAGCTGGGAAGAGGTCGAGTGCCTCGGCGCCTGCGTGAATGCGCCGATGGTGTTGATCTGGAGCGACACGTACGAGGACCTGACGAAGGAATCCTTCGGCAAGGTGCTCGACGGGTTTGCCGCGGGCAAGCCGCCGCAGCCGGGCCCGCAGAACGGGCGGCAGTTCTCGGCGCCTTCGGGCGGTCCGACCACGCTGAAAGGCGACGTCAATGGCAGCCGCGCCGCGGCGCCGAAGGAGCCGGTGCTGGCCGACGCCGAGGCGAAGAAGCCGGGCGATGCGGCGAATGTGCAGGAGCGTCCGGCGCCGAAGCCTCCGGCGGACGACGCGACCAAGAAGGGCAATATGTGATGCTGGACGACAGGGACCGCGTCTTCCGCAACCTTTACGGCCTGCATGATTGGGGCCTCGAAGGCGCGCGCAAGCGCGGCAGTTGGGACGGCACCAAGGCGATCCTGGAAAAAGGCCGCGACGGCATCATCAACGAGATGAAGGCGTCCGGTCTGCGCGGCCGCGGCGGCGCAGGATTCCCGACCGGCATGAAATGGTCGTTCATGCCGAAGGAATCCGACGGTCGGCCGCATTACCTCGTCGTCAACGCCGACGAATCCGAGCCCGGCACCTGCAAGGACCGCGAGATCATGCGGCATGATCCGCATCTTCTGATCGAGGGCTGCCTGATCGCCGGCTTCGCGATGGGCGCCCATGCGGGTTACATTTATGTGCGCGGCGAATTCATCCGCGAGCGCGAGCATCTGCAGGCCGCGATCGACCAGGCCTATGAGGCCAAGCTGCTCGGCAAGAACAACGTCCATGGCTGGGATTTCGATCTCTACGTCCATCACGGCGCCGGCGCCTATATCTGCGGCGAAGAGACGGCGCTGCTCGAAAGCCTCGAAGGCAAGAAGGGCCAGCCGCGGCTGAAGCCGCCATTCCCGGCCAATATGGGCCTCTACGGTTGCCCGACCACCGTCAACAATGTCGAGTCGATTGCGGTCGCGCCCGACATCATGAGGCGCGGCGCCGCCTGGTTCTCCTCGATCGGCCGGCCGAACAACACCGGCACCAAGCTGTTCTGCATTTCGGGCCATGTCGAGCAGCCCTGCAATGTCGAGGAAGCCATGGGCATCCCGATCCGGGAACTGCTCGAAAAGCATGCCGGCGGCGTGCGCGGCGGCTGGGACAATCTCTTGGCCGTCATCCCCGGCGGCTCCTCGATGCCGCTGATCCCGGCCGGCGCCACCGGCTGCGACGACCTGTTGATGGATTTCGACGGTTGCGCCAAGCACAAATCCGCGCTCGGCACCGCCGCCGTGATCGTGATGGACAAGTCGACCGACATCATCCGCGCGATGGCGCGCATCTCCTATTTCTACAAGCATGAGAGCTGCGGCCAGTGCACGCCCTGCCGCGAAGGCATGGGCTGGATGTGGCGCGTGCTGACGCGGATGGCGGAAGGTCGCGCCCACAAGCGTGAGATCGACATGCTGTTCGAAGTGACCAAGCAGGTCGAAGGCCATACCATCTGCGCCTTCGGCGACGGCGCGGTCTGGCCGGTGCAGGGCCTGCTCAGGCACTTCCGGCCCGAGATCGAGCGGCGCATCGACGACTACACCGCGAGGGCGTCGGTGGACGATGTCGGCGTGCTGGATCCGGCTCACGCGGTGGCGGCGGAGTAGGGCGATGAAGATTCACGGCGAAAAGCATCGGCTCGCGGTGACGAACAGCGACCTCTCGGGATCGCTGTTCGATGATGTCAATCTGTCCGGCTGCACCTACGAAAACGTCAACATGTCCGGCGGGCGCTACCACAACATCAATTTGTCCGGCTGTTCGTTCGATGATCTCAACATGTCCGGCTGGAGCGTGCACAACGTCAACCTCTCGGGCATGCGGATCGACAAGGCCAATCTCGCCGGCGTCTCCATCGTCAACAGCCGCCTGCAGGGCATGACAATCGACGGCATCGAGGTCACCGATCTCATCGCGGCGTGGAACGCGCAGCAGGCCGGCGCCGAGGCGCAAAATCCGGCAGGGAGCGCCTGAAGACAAAACAATGTCGCAACCATCGGCACATTGGTGGCAGAAATTCGGAACGCTGGCGCAGATGGCGCAGGCGGCCGTGGCGCTGCTTGGATTCGCCGCGGTCCTGATCCAGATCAACGAGATCAAGTCGAACAACCGCGCCGCTGGCGCGCGCCAGATCTATCTCGGCTTCACGGATTTGGCGTTCAAGAACCCGAAATTCTCCGCGCCCGATTACGAGGCGATCAAGGCCGCCGATCACGACACGCGCACCCAATACGAGAATTTCGTCTCCTATTTTCTGTACGCCTGCGAGGAAACCATCGCGGCGTTTCCATCCAGCGATGAGTGGCGCAATTCCTGTGATTACGATCTGAAACCGCATCTGCCGCTGCTCTGCGAGAAAAGCAGCGCGGAGCCGGCGTATCTTGCAACCTATGCGCCCGCGACCCAGCAGTGGATCAAGACATCGATGCAGACGGCCGGCGTCGCGCCGCCCGATTGCAAGCTGAGAAAGACCTGACCGCCATGCCAAAGCTCCTGATCGACGGCAAGGAAGTCGACGTGCCCGCGGAGTACACGCTGCTGCAGGCGTGTGAAGCGGCCGGTGCGGAGATTCCGCGCTTTTGCTATCACGAGCGGCTGTCGATCGCCGGCAATTGCCGGATGTGCCTGGTCGAACTGAAGGGCTCGCCGAAGCCGGTTGCAAGCTGCGCCTGGGGCGTGCGCGACTGCCGTCCGGGGCCGAAGGGCGAATTGCCGGAGGTGTCCACCCGCTCGCCGATGGTGAAGAAGGCGCGAGAAGGCGTGATGGAATTCCTTTTGATCAACCATCCGCTGGATTGCCCGATCTGCGACCAGGGCGGCGAATGCGACCTGCAGGACCAGGCGCTCGGCTATGGCGCGGATTCCAGCCGCTTTGCCGAGAACAAGCGCGCGGTCGAGGACAAATATCTCGGTGCGCTGGTCAAGACCTCGATGAACCGCTGCATCCAGTGCACCCGCTGTGTGCGCTTTTCGGCGGAGGTGTGCGGCGTGCCGGAAATGGGCGCGATCGGCCGCGGCGAGGACATGGAGATCACGACCTATCTGGAGCGCGCGCTGAGTTCCGAGCTGCAGGGCAATCTGGTCGACATCTGCCCGGTCGGCGCGCTGACCTCGAAGCCCTACGCCTTCGCGGCGCGGCCTTGGGAGCTCGGCAAGACGCCGTCGGTCGATGTGATGGACGCGCTGGGCTCGGCGATCCGCGTCGACACCCGCGGCCGCGAAGTGATGCGCATCCTGCCGCGCGTCAACGAAGCCATCAACGAGGAATGGATTTCCGACAAGACGCGTCACGTCGTTGACGGCTTGCGCACCCAGCGGCTCGACCAGCCCTATATCCGCACCGGCGGCAAGCTGCGCGCGGCGACCTGGCCGGAAGCGCTGGCGACCATCGCGTCAAAACTGTCCCGGCTCGACGGCAAGCGGATCGGCGCCATTGCCGGCGATGTGGCGGCGGTCGAGGAGATGTTCGCGCTGAAGGACCTGCTCGGTAAATGCGGCTCGGCCAATTTCGACATGCAGGATGGCGCGGCCTTCAACCCGGCCTGGGGCCGGGCGTCCTACATCTTCAACCCGACCATTGCCGGCATCGACAGCGCCGATGCGCTGCTCATCATCGGCGCCAACCCGCGCCGCGAGGCGGCTGTGCTCAATGCGCGGATTCGCAAGCGCTGGCGGACCGGCCAGCTCAAGGTCGGCCTGATCGGCGAGGCCGCCGAACTGACCTATCGCTACGACCATCTCGGCGCGGGCCCGGAGACGTTGTCCGATCTCGCCTCGGGCAAGCATTCCTTCCTCGACGTGCTGAAGGGTGCCAAGAATCCGATCGTGCTGGTCGGCGCCGGCGTCGCCGCGCGTCATGACGGCGCGGCGCTGCTGGCTCAGGCGGCGAAGCTCGCGACGGATATCGGCGCGATGAAGGACGGCTGGAACGGCTTCGGCGTGCTGCACAACGCAGCCGCGCGCGTCGGCGCGCTCGACATCGGTTTTGCGCCCGGCGCGAATGGCCTGTCGACCGCGCAGATGCAGACCTTCGGCATGCTGGACGCGCTGTTTCTGCTCGGCGCCGACGAGGTGACGCCGGCCGACGGCACCTTCGTCGTCTATATCGGCACCCATGGCGACAAGGGCGCCCATCGCGCCGATGTGATCCTGCCTGGCGCCGCCTACACCGAAAAGAGCGGCATCTTCGTCAACACCGAAGGCCGCGTGCAGATGGCGAACCGGGCCAACTTCCCGCCGGGCGACGCGCGCGAGGATTGGGCGATCGTCCGAGCACTGGCCGATCTCATGAACAAGAAGCCGGGCTATGACTCGCTCGCCACCTTGCGGCAGGCGCTGTTTGCCGCCGCGCCGCATCTGATGCGGATCGATCAGATCGAAGCCGGCGGCGCCGCCGACATCGCCAACCTGGCCGGGGTCACGGGCACGCCGGAGAAGGCGCCGTTCAAGAGTCCGGTTGCGGATTTCTATTTGACCAATCCGATCGCGCGCGCCTCCGCCGTGATGGCGGAATGTTCGGCTATCGCGGCCGGTCGTGCCATGCAGGCGGCGGAGTAAAAGCTGATGACGCTGGCTGAATTCTGGACAAGCTATCTCTGGCCTCTGATCGTGATGCTGGCGCAGAGCGTGCTGCTGCTCGTCGTGCTCTTGGTCTCGATCGCCTATATCCTGCTCGCGGACCGCAAGATCTGGGCGGCGGTGCAGATCAGGCGTGGTCCGAACGTGGTCGGGCCATTCGGGCTGTTTCAGTCTTTCGCGGACCTGTTGAAGTTCGTGCTGAAGGAGCCGGTGATCCCGGCCGGCGCGAACAAGGGCGTGTTCCTGCTGGCGCCACTAGTCTCCTGTGTGCTGGCGCTCGCCGCCTGGGCCGTGATCCCCGTGCATCCGAACTGGGTGATCTCCGACATCAATGTCGGCGTGCTCTATATTTTCGCGATCTCCTCCTTGATGATCTACGGCATCATCATGGGCGGCTGGGCGTCGAATTCGAAATACCCATTCCTCGCCGCGCTACGCTCGGCTGCGCAGATGGTGTCCTACGAGGTCTCGATCGGCTTCGTCATCATCACCGTGCTGCTCTGTGTCGGCTCCTTGAACCTGACCGCGATCGTCGAGGCGCAGCATGTGCGCGGGTTAGCCAACCTCATCGGCGTGCCCTGGCTGACGATCCTGAACTGGTACTGGCTGCCGCTGCTGCCGATGTTTGTTGTGTTCTACGTCTCGGCGCTGGCGGAAACCAACCGCCCGCCCTTCGATCTGGTCGAGGCGGAATCCGAACTGGTCGCCGGCTTCATGGTCGAATACGGCTCGACGCCCTACATGATGTTCATGCTCGGCGAGTATTGCGCCATCGTCACCATGTGCGCGATGGCGACGATCCTGTTCCTCGGCGGCTGGCTGCCGCCGATCGACACCGTGCCGTTCACCTGGGTTCCCGGCGTGGTCTGGTTCGTGTTGAAGGCGCTGTTCATGTTCTTCCTGTTCGCCATGGCGAAGGCGATCGTGCCGCGTTATCGCTACGACCAATTGATGCGGCTCGGCTGGAAGGTGTTCCTGCCGCTGTCTTTGGCGATGGTGGTGATCGTCGCGGGCGTGCTGCAATTTGCGGGGATCGCACCGAAATGACCGCGAATACAAACGAGAGGTCGTCATGGGCATAGCAACCGCGGCCCGCTCGCTGGTTTTGAAGGAATTCGTCTCGGCGTTTTTCCTGGCGATGCGCTATTTCTTCCAGACCAAGCCGACGCTGAATTATCCGTTCGAAAAGGGGCCGATCTCGCCGCGCTTCCGTGGTGAGCACGCGCTTCGCCGTTATCCGAACGGCGAGGAACGCTGCATCGCCTGCAAATTGTGCGAGGCGATCTGCCCGGCCCAGGCGATCACCATCGAGGCCGGTCCGCGCCGCAATGACGGCACCCGCCGCACCGTGCGCTACGACATCGACATGGTGAAATGCATCTATTGCGGGCTGTGCCAGGAGGCCTGTCCGGTCGATGCCATCGTCGAGGGACCGAATTTCGAATTCGCCACCGAGACCCGCGAGGAGCTTTACTACGACAAGGCCCGGCTGCTGGCGAATGGCGACCGCTGGGAACGCGAAATCGCAAAGAGCATCGAACTCGATGCGCCGTACCGGTGAGGTGAGGGCATGATCCTGACAGCCCTGTTCTTCTACCTGTTCGCGGCGGTGTGCGTGGCCTGCGCCGTCATGGTGATTGCCTCGCGCAATCCCGTGCATTCCGTGCTGTTCCTGATCCTCGCCTTCGTCAACGCCTCAGGCCTCTTCATCCTGATGGGCGCCGAGTTCCTGGCGATGATCCTGGTCGTCGTTTATGTCGGCGCGGTCGCCGTGCTGTTCCTGTTCGTGATCATGATGCTCGACGTCGACTTCGCCGAGTTGCGCCAGGGCTTCCTGAATTACCTGCCGATCGGCGTGGTGGTCGGGGCGATCTTCCTCGCCGAATTGCTGCTGGTCGCTGGCGGCTGGGTGATCAGCCCGCAGGTGGCAAAAACGGTGGCGGCGCCGATCCCGGCCGGTATCAGCAACACCCAGGCGATCGGCCTCGTACTCTACACGAAATACATCCACTATTTTCAGCTCGCCGGCATGGTGCTGCTGGTCGCCATGATCGGCGCCATCGTGCTGACGCTGCGCCACAAGGCCAATGTCAGGCGCCAGAACATCTCGGTGCAGAACGCCCGCAGCAAGGCGACCGCGATGAGCGTCGTGAAGGTGGCGTCCGGGCAGGGCCTGAGCGAGACACCCCGGGAGGCCGCGGAATGACCATTGGTCTTGGACATTACCTCGCCGTCGCCGCGATCCTGTTCACGCTCGGCACGCTCGGCATCTTCATCAACCGCAAGAACGTCATCGTCATCCTGATGTCGGTCGAGTTGATCCTGCTTGCGGTCAACATCAACCTGGTCGCGTTCTCGACCTTCCTCAATGACATCGTCGGCCAGGTGTTCGCGCTGCTCGTGCTGACGGTGGCCGCCGCCGAGGCCGCGATCGGCCTTGCCGTGCTCGTCGTATTCTTCCGCAACCGCGGCTCGATCGCGGTCGAAGACATCAATCTGATGAAGGGCTGACGCATGATCTGTCTCGCATCGGCCATGCGTCCGGAACAACAACCATGATTCAGGCGATCGTATTCCTGCCGCTGCTCGGCGCCATCCTGGCCGGCCTGATCGCGCTGTCCGGCGCGCGTGCCCGTCATCCCGGCGGGCTCGAGATGGATCATGGTCATGATGATCACGCGCATGTCGCGCATGATGATCACGGCCATGACGACCACGGCCATGACGACCACGGCCACCCCGTTCATCCGCCGGCCGCCGGCTCGCGGCTCGCGGAGGTCATCACCACGGCGCTGCTGCTGGTGAGCGCGGCGCTGTCCTGGGTGGTTCTGGTCAATGTGGGGTTCCTGCACCAGGACTTGCGCGTCGCGCTGCTGCCCTGGATCAATTCCGGCGACCTCAATGTCGGCTGGACGCTGCGGGTCGACACCCTGACCGCGGTCATGCTGGTCGTTGTCAACACCGTGTCCTCGCTCGTGCATCTCTATTCCATCGGCTACATGGCCGAGGATCCGCACCGGCCGCGCTTCATGGGTTATCTGTCGCTGTTCACCTTCGCGATGCTGATGCTGGTGACGTCAGACAATCTGGTGCAGTTGTTCTTCGGCTGGGAAGGCGTCGGCCTTGCGAGCTATCTGCTGATCGGCTTCTGGTACGACCGTCCCTCGGCCAATGCGGCCGCGATCAAGGCGTTTGTCGTCAACCGCGTCGGCGATTTCGGCTTCGCGCTCGGCATCTTCGCCGTGTTTGCGCTGGTCGGCTCGGTCGATTTCGAGACCATCTTCCACGATGCGCCGGGACTTGCCGGCAAGACCATCGGCTTCTTCGGCTGGCAGATCGATGCGCTGACGCTGACCTGCCTGCTGCTGTTCATGGGCGCGATGGGCAAGTCGGCGCAGTTCCTGCTGCACACCTGGTTGCCGGACGCGATGGAAGGCCCGACGCCGGTGTCCGCCTTGATCCATGCAGCGACCATGGTCACGGCCGGCGTGTTCATGGTGGCGCGGCTGTCGCCACTGTTTGAACTCGCACCGCACGCGCAGACCTTCGTGATGCTGATCGGCGCGACCACGGCGATTTTCGCTGCGACCATCGGCCTCGTGCAGAACGACATCAAGCGTATCGTGGCGTATTCGACCTGTTCGCAGCTCGGCTACATGTTCGTCGCGATGGGAGCGGGCGCCTATTCAGTCGGCATCTTCCATCTGTTTACCCACGCCTTCTTCAAGGCGCTGCTGTTCTTAGGCTCCGGCTCGGTGATCCATGCGATGCATCACGAGCAGGACATCCGCAACATGGGCGGGCTGTGGCGCAAGATTCCTTTCACCTTCTACGTCATGGTGATCGGCACCTTCGCGCTGACCGGCTTTCCGCTCACGGCCGGCTATTTCTCCAAGGACGCGATCATTGAATCGGCTTACGCCTCGCACAATCCGATGGCGCTTTACGCGTTCCTGACCACGGTCGTGGCGGCGGCGCTGACCGCGTTCTATTCCTGGCGGCTGATCTTCAAGACCTTCTTCGGCGAGCCGCATGACGCGGAGCATTACGAGGCGGCGCATGAAAGCCCGCTGGTGATGACCATTCCGCTCGCGGTGCTGGCGATCGGCTCGCTGCTCGCCGGCTATCCCTTCAACGAGCTGTTTGCCGGCCATGGCATCGAGGAATTCTTCCGCGAATCCCTCAAGATGAACCCGCATATCATCGACGAGATGCATCACATCCCTGACACCATCAAGCATCTGCCGACGCTGATGATGATCCTGGGGCTCGCGGTCGCTTTCGTCTTTTATATCAGCCGGCCCTACATCCCCGTCGAGCTCGCGAGCCAGCATCAGCTGCTCTACAAGTTCCTGCTCAACAAATGGTACTTCGACGAGCTGTATGACTTTATCCTTGTCCGTCCGGCGAAGTGGCTCGGCCGCTTCCTCTGGAAGAAGGGTGACGGCTTCGTCATCGACGGCTTGGGGCCGGACGGGATCTCCGCGCGGGTGCTGGACATCACGCGCAATGTCGTGCGGCTGCAGACCGGTTATCTCTATCATTACGCCTTCGCGATGCTGGTCGGCGTTGCCGGTCTGATCACGTGGTTCATGTTCGGCCTCGGAGTCCAGCAATGACAACCTGGCCGATCCTCTCAGTCGTCACCTTCCTGCCGGCCTTCGGCGCGCTTTTGGTTTACCTGCTCGCCCGGGGCGGTGACGCGACCGCCGCGCGCACCGCGCGCTGGATTTCGCTCTGGACCACCATCATCACCTTCGCGGTGTCGGTGCTGCTGGTGCTGCGGTTCGATCCGTCCTCGACCGACTTTCAGTTCGTCGAAAAGCAGCCATGGTTGGCGCAAACCATCGTCTATCACATGGGCGTCGACGGCATTTCGCTGCCCTTCGTGATCCTGACGACCGCGTTGATGCCGTTCTGCATCATCGCGAGCTGGAAGGCGATCACGCTGCGGGTGCGCGAATACATGATGGCGTTCCTGATCCTGGAAACGCTGATGGTCGGCACCTTCTCCGCGCTCGACCTCGTGCTGTTCTATCTGTTCTTCGAGGGCGGCCTGATCCCGATGTTCCTGATCATCGGCGTCTGGGGCGGCCCGCGCCGGGTCTATGCCAGCTTCAAATTCTTCCTCTACACGCTGCTCGGCTCGGTGCTGATGCTGCTCGCCATCATGGCGCTGTACTGGAATGCCGGCACGACCGACATCCCGACCCTGATGCACACGGCGGTGCCGCGTGGCCTGCAGACCTGGGCCTGGCTCGCCTTCTTCGCCTCCTTCGCGGTGAAGATGCCGATGTGGCCGGTGCACACCTGGCTGCCGGATGCCCATGTCGAGGCGCCGACCGCGGGCTCGGTGATCCTCGCGGCGATCCTGCTGAAGATGGGCGGCTACGGCTTCCTGCGCTTCTCGCTGCCGATGTTCCCGCTGGCCTCGCATGACTTCGCGCTGTTGATCTTCACGCTGTCGGTGATCGCTGTGGTCTACACCTCGCTGGTCGCGCTGATGCAGGAGGACGTAAAGAAGCTGATCGCGTACTCGTCGGTGGCCCATATGGGCTTCGTCACCATGGGCATTTTCGCCGGCACGGTACAGGGCGTCGCAGGCGGGGTGTTCCAGATGATCTCGCACGGCATCGTCTCCGGCGCCTTGTTCCTCTGCGTCGGCGTCGTCTACGACCGCATGCACACCCGGGACATCGACGCTTATGGCGGGCTGGTCAATCGGATGCCGCTCTATGCCTTCGCCTTCATGGTGTTCACCATGGCCAATGTCGGTCTGCCCGGCACCTCCGGCTTTGTCGGCGAATTTTTGACTCTGATAGGCACCTTCAAGGTCAGCATCCCCACGGCGACGCTGGCGACGCTCGGCGTTATCCTGTCGGCGGCTTACGCGCTCTGGCTCTATCGCCGGGTGGTGTTCGGCGCGCTGACCAAGCCGTCGCTTGCGAGCATCAAGGATCTGACGCCGCGCGAGGTGCTGACGCTCGGGCCGCTGGTTGCGCTCACCATTCTGTTCGGGGTCTATCCGAAACCCATTCTCGACATGTCGGCGGCCTCCGTGCAGCAGCTCGTCGACAATTACAGCCGCGCGGTGACGGCCGTGAAAGCGGCCGCGCTGCCATGACGCGACAGGGCGATCAACCATGATGACTGAGGTCGCAGGCTATTTACTCGCTCCCGCGCTGCCCGAGATCTTTCTCGCCTGCGCGGCGATGGTGCTGTTGATGATCGGCGCCTATGCCGGCGCGCAGGCGGCGCGCACCATTCTGGGCCTGTCCATCTTCATGCTGGTATGCACCGGCGCCATCGTCTGCCTGTTGCCGGCGGGCAAGGTCGTGACCTTCGGTGGCAGCTTCGTGCTGGATGATTTCGCCAAGTTCCTGAAGATTCTGTCGCTGACAGGGTCGGCCGTCACGCTGCTGCTGTCGATCGAGTTTCTCGAGCATGACTCGCGAAGGATCTTCGAATACGCGATCCTGGTGATGCTCTCCACCGTCGGCATGATGGTGCTGATCTCGGCGGCCGACCTCATCATGCTCTATCTCGGCCTCGAACTGATGTCGCTGGCGCTCTACGTGGTTGCGGCCTCGGATCGCGACAACACGCGCTCTACCGAAGCCGGCCTGAAGTATTTCGTCCTCGGGGCGCTGTCGTCCGGCATGCTGCTCTACGGCGCCTCGCTGGTCTATGGCTTCACCGGCACCATCAGTTTTGTCGGCATTGCCGCGGCCGCCAAGACCGGCAGCATTGGCCTCGTGTTCGGACTTGTGTTCCTGCTCGCCGGCCTTTGCTTCAAGGTCTCGGCGGTGCCGTTCCACATGTGGACGCCCGACGTCTATGAGGGCGCGCCGACGCCGGTCACCGCGTTTTTTGCCTCCGCGCCCAAGGTCGCCGCCATCGCGGTGTTCACCCGCGTCACGCTGACGGCATTTCCCGGCATCATCTCGCAATGGCAGCAGGTGGTGGTGTTCGTTTCGATCGCCTCGATGGCGCTCGGCTCCTTCGCCGCGATCGGCCAGACCAACATCAAGCGGCTGATGGCCTATTCCTCGATCGGCCATATGGGCTTTGCGCTGGTCGGGCTTGCGGCCGGCACCGTCGAAGGCGCGCAAGGCGTGCTGGTCTATATCGCGATCTATCTCACCATGACGCTCGGCACCTTCGCGATCATCCTGGCGATGAAACGCGGCGGCGTCGCGGTCGAGCAGCTCAGCGATTTCGCAGGGCTCTCGCGCACCAATCCGCTGCTGGCCTTCTTCATGGCGATGCTGCTGTTCTCGCTGGCTGGCGTGCCGCCGCTCGCGGGTTTCTTCGCCAAATTCTACGTGTTCCTGGCGGCGATCAAGGCCGGCCTGTTCATGCTGGCGGTGCTCGGCGTGCTCGCAAGCGTCGTGGGTGCCTTCTATTATCTCTACATCATCAAGCTGATGTATTTCGACGAACCGGCAGGGGCCGTGCAGCCGATGCGGCCCGAGCTTCGCCTCGTGCTTGGTGTGAGCGGCGTGCTCAACATCCTGTTTTTTGCATACCCCGCGCCCTTGATCTCGGCCGCCACGGTGGCGGCGAAGTCGCTGTTCTGATGCAGCTTGATTCAGCCGCGGTCGCTGCCGGCGTCCGGCTCGTTGCGTATGAAACGCTGGGCTCGACCAATGCCCAGGCGATGGCGCGGGCGCGCGACGGCGAGCGCGGGCCGCTCTGGATCACGGCGGCGCGACAGAGCGCCGGGCGCGGCCGACGCGGCCGAAGCTGGATTTCGGATGCGGGCAATCTCTATGCGAGTCTGCTGTTGAGCGATGCCGCTCCCCCCGAGCGGCTGCCCGAATTGTGCTTTGTCACCGCGCTCGCGGTTCGCGACGCCGTCTGCAGTGTCGCGCCGCAGCTCAGCCATCTGTTGTGGCTGAAATGGCCGAACGACCTGCTGCTGGATGGCGCAAAGATGAGTGGTATCCTGATTGAAGCCGAGCAGCTCGAGGCGTGTACCGCAGGCGTCGTCGGCATCGGCATCAATGTCGCGCACCATCCCGTCGATACGCCCTATGTTGCCACCGATCTCGCCGCGGCGGGTGTGGTGGTTTCGCCGTCTGAAATGTTCGCGGCCCTTTCGGCGGCGATGCTGGAGCGGCTTGCCGTCTGGCGCCGTGGCGAAGGCTTTGCTGAGATTCGCTCCGCCTGGCTCGCCCACGCCGCCGGCGTCGGCAGCGCGATCGTGGTGCGGCTGCAGGGTCATGAGCTGACCGGCACCTTCGAATCGCTGGATCCGGACGGCCGGCTGATGCTGCGCCAGCCCTCCGGCCGTCTCGAAGCGATTACGGCCGGCGATGTCTTCCCGCTGCTGACACAGGGCGGACAGTAATGGCGCGCCCGGACGAACTGACTTTTTCCCCGCTCGGCGGCGTCGGCGAGATCGGCATGAACCTGTCGATCTATGGCTATGGCAACCGCCACCAGCGCAGCTGGCTCGCGGTCGATCTCGGCGTCTCCTTCGGCAATGAAGAGCATCTGCCGGGGATCGACCTGATCATGCCGGACATTGCGTTCCTGGAGAAGGAGCGGAAGAACCTGCTCGGGCTCGTGATCACCCACGCCCATGAGGACCATTTCGGCGCCATCCTCGATCTATGGCCGAAGCTGAAGGTCCCGATCTTCGCCACGCCGTTCTGCGCCGCGCTGTTGGCCGCGAAATGCGAGGCCGAGCGCGACAAGCCGGACATTCCGGTGACGGTGATCGCGCAAGGCGAACGGTTCGAGGTTGGTCCGTTCGGCGTCGAGATGATCGCGGTCGCGCATTCGATTCCGGAATCCTGTGCGCTGGCGATCCGCACCGAGGCCGGCACCGTGCTCCACACCGGCGACTGGAAGATCGACCCGACGCCGATCCTCGGGCGACCGACCGACGAGGCGCGGCTGCGCGCGCTCGGCGAGGAGGGCGTGCTGACGCTGGTCGGCGATTCCACTAACGCGGTGCGCGAGGGTCGCTCGCCCTCGGAAACCGAGGTCGCGAAGACGCTGACGGAGTTGATTCTCTCGGCGCGGGGCCGGGTCGCGGTGACGACCTTTGCGTCCAACGTTTCCCGCATCAAGGCGGTCGCGGAGGCAGCACGGGTCGCCGGTCGCGAGGTCGTGGTGGTCGGTCGGGCGATGGAACGGGTGGTGCAGGTCGCGCGCGAGACCGGATTCCTGGATGGCGTGCAGGATTTCCGCAGCATGGAGCTGTACGGTCATTTTCCGCCGGACAAGGTGCTGGCGCTGTGCACCGGCAGCCAGGGCGAGCCACGCGCCGCGCTGGCGCGGATTGCCAATGATGATCATCCCGTCGTCACCCTGAATAAGGGCGACCGCGTGATCTTTTCGTCGCGCACGATACCCGGCAATGAGAAAGCCGTCGGCGTCATCATCAACGGCCTGATCCAGCAGGGGATCGAGGTGATCACCGACCGCACGCATCTCGTGCATGTGTCGGGCCATCCGCGCCGCGACGAGTTGAAGGACATGATTTCCTGGGTCCGGCCGCAGACGCTGATCCCGGTTCACGGCGAGGCCTTGCATCTGGCCGAACACGCCGCGCTGGCGCGAAGCCTCGGCGTGCCGAAGGTTTTGACCTGCCGCAACGGCGAACTGGTTCGCCTGGGACCCGGCGAAGCCAGCGTGATCGACGAATTGCCGCATGGACGTCTCTACAAGGACGGCACGCTGCTCGAGACCGACCAGGCGCGGGCGGTGGTCGAGCGGCGCCGGCTCGCGTTCTCCGGTGCGGTCTTCGTCGCGCTTGCCGTCACCGACAAGGGCGATCTGGCCGACGATCCGCAAGTGGAGCTGCTCGGCGTTCCCGAGCGCGATGCGGCGGGTGAACTGATCGACGACAGGATCTATGATGTCGTGACGGCGACGTTCGAGAGCCTGCCGCGGGCCCGGCGGCGGGATGCCGACGCCGCTGCCGAAAGCGTGCGCCGCGCCGTTCGCGCCGAATTGAATGCGGCATGGGGCAAGAAGGCGCAGTGTCGCGTGCTGGTGCTGATGGTCTGACGAGGATGAAGCCGAGGATGAACCTATGTTCGGACGATTGAATCACGTCGCCATTGCCGTGCCGGATGCGCTGAAGGCCGCGCGGATCTACAAGGCGTGCGGCGCCGAGGTTTCGAATGCCGTGCCGCTGCCGGAGCATGGCGTCGTCACCGTGTTCGTCAATTTGTCCAACACCAAGATCGAGTTCATCGAGCCGCTCGGCGAGGAGTCGCCGATCGCGAAATTCGTCGAGCGCCATGGCGATGGCGGCATCCATCACATCTGCTATGAGGTCGACGACATCATCGCCACGCGCGACGGTTTGATCGCGCAGGGCGCGCGCGTGCTGGGTGACGGCGAGCCGAAGATCGGCGCGCATGGCAAGCCGGTGCTGTTCATGCACCCGAAGGATTTTTCCGGCACGCTTGTCGAAATCGAGCAGGCTTGAGCAGGCAGCGGCGGGACCTCAAAAACAGGATGCTTATGCGTGATGAATTCAGCTTCGGTGGATGACACCTTCTGCGTCATCGCGAGGAGCGTCAACGACGAAGCGATCCAGTTCTTTCTTAAGATCCCGGATTGCTTCGCATACGCTCGCAATGACGGCGCTGCGATTTCACTCCCTCGCAAAGGACCACTAGTAAATTCAAGATTCTAGTGGAGCTTTGGATTTGACATTCGCTTCCGGGACTCGCGGTAAGGTGGCGAATGTCAAATCCGCTCCACTGGCAAGCCTATGAAATCCAGTACCGCTTTCTATCTGAAGTCCCTGAGATGGGTTAGCGGCGAATGGTGCAGGGACTTCAGATAGGCGGTACTAGCCATGCAGATCGGTTCGGCAATCGCGATCTATTTCGTGCTGTGGTGGATCGTGCTGTTTGCGGTGTTGCCGTTCGGCGTGCGGAGCCAGGTGGAGTCAGGGGCGAGCACGCCGGGCTCGGAGCCCGGCGCGCCGGTGGCGCCCTTGATGTTGCGCAAGCTTGTGTGGACGACGGTTGTATCTGCGATTATCTTCGCGATATCGGCGTATGCCTACAAATCAGGCTATCTCAGCGTCGATTGGTGGACGCGCGTGCTCGGACTTCCGCTTTAGCAGGTCCTGAAAAAAGAAAAGCAGGGCCAAGCCCTGCTAAGAAATTGTGTCGTCCCTTTATCCCTGAAAATTCTTATTTATCAGTATCTTACCAGGGTCGCGCCGGTTGGGCGCAGGGCTTCCTCCCGAGACTTGGACCACCAGATGGACGAAAATTTCCGACCCTCTGAGAGCGCCTTTGTAGCCAATTCATGTCGCGCTGTCACGTTTTTAAGTAACGAATGTTCAAAATCGTAGCATTCGATTTTGCAAAAAAAACGTCGAGCTTGCCGCCACCGCTGCGGAATTTTTGCCTCGCTGGATTGTCTTGGCTGAACGGGCTCACGCGCGCTGGCACCTGCCGAGACCACTGTGGTAAGTGTCGGGCGAGGACAAAGGTGTGATGCGAATTTCGATCAGCACAGGGAGCAGGGCCGCGAGCTTCATCGCCGCCTATGCCTTTGTGCTGAACACGATGCTTGCCTCGCTGTTGCTCTCCACCATGCCGCTGCAGGCTTCGACCGATCCCGTCATGATCTGCGCGAGCATGCAGGACGCGTCATCGACCGATCAAGGCGACGGCGCCAAGATCGCGTGGCAGCAGGCCGCCGCCCATTGCAAGCAATGCTGCGCCAACCATGCCGGCAGCGCGGTGCCGCCGGCGGTGACGGCGAGCTTCGCGCGGACCGCTGTCAGCGCGCCCCAGCACACGGCCTTTGCGCGTGAATTGAAACGCTATGCGCGTTTCACCCAGCATCCACCGCGAGGTCCGCCGACACTGATCTGAATCGCAGCCGCGCTGCGTCAGAGCATGATCCGGAAAAGTAGATTCCGGTTTTCCGATCAGATCATGCTCGAACAAAAGTTTTCAGATCAACTGCGTCACGAGTTCTTGTCATGCGAACCGTCATGCGACAGCCCCCTTGGGCGCTGTCCGTCGCTGCCGCCATTCTGGCCGCGCCGTCCTCTGCCTCTGCACAATCAACCACGAACCTGCCCGCGGTGAGCGTCGAAGCCGCGCAACCAGCGTCGAAGCCGGCCAAGCCGAAACGTGCCGACAGCGGCCGCGCGCGTCGCGCTGTGCCGGCGCAGACACCCGCGGCGAGCACGGGCGTCCAGCAACTGCCGACCACCGAGGTCGGCAGCGGAGGAACCATGGCCGGTCCGCCGCCGGCCAAGGACAGGTTTCAGTTGCCGCAGACCGCGGCCAGCGTCACCGCGCAGGAGATTCAGCAGAAGATCAATGCGGTCGACACCGAGGACGCGGTCAAATATCTGCCGAGCCTGTTCGTGCGCAAACGCAATTATGGCGACACGCAACCGGTGCTGGCGACGCGGACCTCGGGCGTCGGCGCCAGCGCGCGCAGCCTCGTTTATGCCGACGACATCCTGCTGAGCGCGCTGATCGCCAACAACAATTCGATCGGTGCGCCGCGCTGGGGCCTGGTCGCCCCGGAGGAGATCGCGCGCGTCGATTTTCTTTATGGGCCGTTTGCCGCGGCCTATCCCGGCAATTCCGCCGGCGGCGTGCTCTTGATCACCACGCGGATGCCGGAGAAGCTCGAGATCACGGCGAAGCAGACCGAAGCGTTCCAGACCTTCAACTTCTACAACACCAACAAGACCTTCCGCACCGACCAGACCAGCGTCTCGGTCGGCGACAGGAAGGATAATTTTTCTTACCTCCTCAGCGCCAATTTCCAGAACTCCTACAGCCAGCCGCTCGCCTGGGTGACCAACAGCACCGTTCCGGCCGGTACCTCGGGCGCGATCCCCCAGCTCAATCGCACCGGCGGCTTCGCGCCGGTGGTCGGCGCGGGCGGTCTGCTGCACGCCGAGATGGCCAATGTGAAGGGCAAGTTCGCGTGGGACATCACGCCGCTGGTCAAGGCGACCTACACCATCGGCTACTGGTCAAACGATTCAAAATCCGACGTCCAGACCTATCTGGCGAACGTCGCGGGCAATCCGACCTTCGGCAATGTCGCGGCCTTCGCCAGCAATTATTCCAACCTGCAGGAAAAGCATCTCGCCAACGCGCTGTCGGTGAAGTCAGACACAAAAGGCGTGTTCGATTTCGATCTCTCCGCCTCGCGCTATGACTATCTGCAGGACATCCAGCGCAATCCCTTCAGCGTGCTTGCGAACAGCGCGGCGTTCACGCCTTACGGCAGGATCACGCGGATGGACGGCACCAACTGGATGAATGGCGACGCGAAAGCCATCTGGCGGCCGCTCGGCGCGCATGAGGTGTCGTTCGGCCTGCATGCCGACCGTTACGAGCTGAACAATCCGGTCTACCAGACGCCCAGCTGGGACAGCGGTCCGGACGCGACCAATTCGCTCTACACCAAAAGCAAGGGATCGACGCGCACGCTGGCGGTGTGGGCGCAGGATGCCTGGCGCTTCGCGCCGCTATTGAAACTGACGCTCGGCGGTCGCCTGGAGGACTGGAAGGCCTTCAATGGCTACAATCTGCAGACCACGACCAACACCACCGTCGGCAGCCCCGGCAATGGCAACATCACCGGCATTGTCTCGCAGGCCCAGCCGGAGCTCGGCGCGACGCGGTTTTCGCCAAAGGGCGCGCTCGCCTTCGAGCCGTCGCCGGACTGGCTGGTGACATTTTCGGTCGGCCAGGCTTCGCGGTTTCCGACTGTCGCCGAACTTTACCAATCAACCACGGTTGGCGCGACGCCTGTCGTGCCCAATCCGAACCTGAAGCCGGAGACGGTGCTGAGCGAGGAGCTCGCCATCGAACGCCGGTTCGCCGACGGCTCGGTGCGCCTGTCGCTGTTCAACGAGAACGTCCGCGACGCGCTGATCGCCCAGCTCGGTGTCGTCAACGGCACGAGCAGCACCGCGAGCTTCGTCACCAATGTCGATTCCATCCGCAACCGCGGCGTGGAGCTCGCGGCGCAGAAGGACAATGTCCTGGTCGATCACCTCGAGATCTTCGGCAGCATCACTTACGTGGACGCGCGCATTCTCAGCGATCCCTCCTTCGTCAGCACGGTCGGCGGCACGACCGCTGTCGGCAAGCGCGTGCCCAACATTCCGGCCTGGCGCGTCACCGCCGGCGCGACCTACCGGCCGACCGCGGATTGGGCGCTGACCGCGGCGCTGCGTTATTCGAGCAAGCAATATTCCACGCTCGACAACACCGACACGGTGGCGAACGTGTTCCAGGCGTTCGATCCCTTTGTCGTGGTCGACCTGCGCGCGCAATACAAGGCCGGCGACAATGCCTGGCTGAGCTTCGGTGTCGATAATGTGAACAACGCGAAATACACGCTGTTTCATCCGTTCCCGCAGCGGACCTATGTTGCCGATGCGCGATTCAAATTCTGAGCAGCACGAGCATGATCCGGAAAAGTGGAGACCGGTTTTCCGATCAGATCATGCTCAAGAAAAGAAGCCTGGCGGGCTGTCACCGGCGCGTCTGATCACAGGAAGCAGAGGATTGATCATGAGAAAAAATTCGCAAGCCGCATTGGCAGTCGCAGTGCTCGCGCTGGGCGCCATCACGCCGGCCATGGCGCATGTCACGCTGCAGACGACACAGGCCACGATCGGGGCCTCCTACAGGGCGGTGCTGGTGGTGCCGCATGGCTGCGGCAATTCGGCGACGACGCGGCTCACGGTCACGGTGCCGGAGGGCATGGTCGCGGTGAAGCCGGTGCCGAAGCCGGGATGGAGCATCGAGATCACCAAGGGCGCCTATCAGCAGAGCTATCCTGTGATGCATGGCGACCCCGTCTCCGAGGGCGTCAAGACCATCAGCTGGAGCGGGCGGCTCGACGGCGACTATTACGACGAGTTCGTCTTCGTCGGCGCGATCGCCGCCACCTTGAGCGATGGCGCGACGCTGGCGTTTCCGGTCAACCAGCAATGCGAGGCGGGCAAGGCCGACTGGACCGAGATCGCCGCCGCCGGTCAGGACCCGCACAGTCTGAAATCACCGGCGCCGCTGTTGCGCCTGGTTGCGGCCGCCGGCCGGCAGGAGGCCAGCTTCGCCAAAGGCGATATCGTCGTGACAAAAGCCTGGAGCCGCGCCACGCCCGGCGCCACCAAGATCGGCGCCGGTTATCTCACCATCGAGAACAAGGGCGCGAGCCCCGACCGCCTGCTCGGCGGCAGCACCGACGCGGCGGCGAAAATCGAAGTGCATGAGATGGCGATGGCCAACGGCGTCATGACGATGCGGGCGCTGGATGCAGGCCTTGCCATTCCGCCCGGCAAGAGCGTCACGCTCGGCACCGGCGGCGATCATTTGATGATCGTCGACCTGAAGAAGCCGCTGAAGCAGGGCGAGAGCTTCAAGGCGACGCTGCAGTTCGAGAAGGCCGGCCCCATCGATGTGACCTTCGACGTGCTGGGTCTCGGTGCCAAAGGACCAGGCGAGGGCGCGTCTGCGCCCGCGGATGGAATGATGGATCACAGCAAGATGAACATGGACCACAGCAAGATGAAGATGTGAGGCGGGGGGCGGCGCAGCCGCGTATAAAGTGACGTCGCCCGCCGGTTCCCCCATCAGTTCCGGACGAGCTCTGATCACCTCTTCCCGTTGGGGAGAGGTCGATTTGCGCAGCAAATCGGGTGAGGGGGACCGAGTCTCGACACTGTAACCCCTTCCCCGGCGCTACGCGCCGACCTCTCCCACCCAACTCGGGTCTACCCGAGTTGGGCATTTGACATCGCCGACGTCGGAAACATCCGACGTCGGTGGGAGAGGTAAATTCCGATGCGGATCAGACGTCTTCGTTCGCCCAAGCTTGTGTTTTGCCGCCAGTTCCGGTTTGACTTGGCCCCCCAGGCCCCGTCCAACCGATTCCGAGCCAGCCGCATGCGTCTATCGCGTTATTTTCTTCCGATCCTGAAAGAGACGCCGAAGGAGGCCGAGATCGTCTCGCATCGGCTGATGCTGCGCGCCGGCATGATGCGGCAGGAGGCAGCGGGCATTTATGCGCTGTTGCCGCTCGGCCTGCGCGTGCTCAACAAGGTCTGCGCCATCGTGCGCGAGGAGCAGAACCGTGCGGGGGCGATCGAGCTTCTGATGCCGACGATCCAGTCGGCGGAGCTGTGGCGCGAGAGCGGGCGTTACGACGACTATGGCAAGGAGATGCTGCGCATCAAGGACCGCCACGAGCGCGAGATGCTGTTCGGGCCGACCAATGAGGAGATGATCACCGAGATCTTCCGCGCCTATGTCCGCTCCTACAAGGACCTGCCGCTCAATCTCTATCACCTGCAGTGGAAGTTCCGCGACGAGGTGCGGCCGCGCTTCGGGCTGATGCGGGGGCGCGAATTCCTGATGAAGGATGCCTATTCCTTCGATCTCGACGCCGCCGGCGCGCGGCATTCCTACAACAAGATGTTCGTCGCTTACCTGCGCACCTTCGCGCGCATGGGCCTGAAGGCGATTCCGATGGTGGCCGACACCGGCCCGATCGGCGGCGATCTCAGCCATGAATTTATCATCCTGGCCTCCACCGGCGAGAGCGAAGTGTTCTGCCACCGCGATTATCTCGACATGACGGTGCCGCCGGCCGACACCAATTTCGACGATGTCGCGGGCCTGCAGGCGAGTGTCAACAACTGGACCTCGCTTTACGCCGCGACCTCCGAAATGCACGATGCCGCCAGGTTCAACCAGCTCGCAGAGGCCGACCGGGTGTCGGCGCGCGGCATCGAGGTCGGCCACATCTTCTATTTCGGCACCAAATATTCCGAGCCGATGCGCGCCGTGGTCACGGGGCCCGACGGCGCCATGAAGCCGATCCATGGCGGGTCCTATGGCATCGGCCCGACCCGGCTGATCGGGGCGCTGATCGAGGCGTTCCATGACGACGCCGGCATCAAATGGCCTGAGGCCGTGGCGCCGTTCGACGTCGCCATCCTCAATCTGAAGGCCGGCTCCAGCGAGACGGATACCGCCTGCGAGGCGCTCTACCGCGATCTCACCGCTGGGGGTATCGACGTGCTCTATGACGACACCGACCAGCGGCCCGGCGCGAAATTCGCCACCGCCGACCTGATCGGCGTGCCCTGGCAGATCATGGTCGGACCGAAGAGCCTCGCCGAGGGCAAGGTTGAACTGAAATCCCGCGCCGATGGCTCACGCACGCTGCTCAGCCCGCAGGACGCGCTGGCGCAGTTGACCACCTTGAAGGTCTGACTCGGATGCCGGAAGACGATCAGGAAAATCGTCATGGCCGGGCATGACGATGTGGGACATCATCTGAGTTGTGCACCACTCATCGCCCCGTCCAGATAACGCGGCATGAATTGGCCCGAATCGTGTGAAAATCGGCGTCCCGGGACATGCCATGAGTGAAACCCTCCGAACCCACGCTTTTGCGCCCTTCGAGTGGCTGCTGTCGCTGCGTTACCTGCGGGCGCGGCGCAAGGAGGGATTCATCTCGGTCATCGCCGGCTTCTCGTTCCTCGGCATCATGCTGGGCGTGGCCACGCTGATCATTGTGATGGCCGTGATGAACGGCTTCCGCAAGGAGCTGCTCGACAAGATCCTCGGCCTCAATGGCCATCTTCTGGTGCAGCCGCTGGAATCGCCCTTGACCGACTGGAAGGAGGTCGCCGAGCGCATCAACCAGGTGAAGGGCATCAAGCTTGCTGCACCGGTGGTCGACGGCCAGGCGCTGGCGTCCTCGCCCTTCAATGCGGCAGGGGTGTTCGTGCGCGGCATCCGCGCCGAGGACCTGATCAACCTCACCTCGATCGCGCGCAACATCCGCCAGGGCACGCTGGAAGGCTTTGACGACAGCCAGGGCATTGCAATCGGCCGCAGGCTTGCCGACCAGTTGTCGCTGCACGCCGGAGACATGATGACGCTGGTGGCGCCGAAGGGCGCGGTGACGCCGATGGGGACGACGCCGCGCATCAAGTCCTACCGCATCATGGCGGTGTTCGAGATCGGCATGTCCGAATATGATTCCACGTTCGTGTTCATGCCGCTGCCGGAGGCGCAGGCCTATTTCAACCGCAACAATGACGTCACCTCGATCGAGGTCTACACGACAGATCCCGACGACATCGACAATTTCCGCAAAGCCGTGACCGAGGCCGCGGGGCGGCCGGTGTTCCTGGTCGACTGGCGGCAGCGCAACGCCACCTTCTTCAATGCGTTGCAGGTCGAACGCAATGTGATGTTCCTGATCCTGACGCTGATCGTGCTGGTGGCCGCCTTGAACATCATTTCCGGCCTGATCATGCTGGTGAAGGACAAGGGCAGCGACATCGCCATCCTGCGCACCATGGGTGCCTCGCAGGGCTCGATCATGCGGGTGTTCCTGATCACGGGAGCCTCGATCGGCGTGGTCGGCACGCTGGTCGGGTTTTTCGTCGGCACCGTGATCTGCCTCAACATCGAATCGATCCGCCGTTTCCTGTCCTGGCTGACCAACACCGAACTGTTCTCGCCTGAGCTCTACTTCCTGTCGAAACTGCCGGCGGAGATGGATGTCGGCGAAACCTTTGCCGTGGTGCTGATGGCGCTGACGCTGTCGTTCCTTGCGACGCTCTATCCGTCATGGCGGGCGGCGCGCCTCGATCCGGTCGAGGCGCTGCGCTATGAGTAACTCCGACGCCGCGGAAGATACTCCCGTCGTCTATCTGCACGACGTCTCGCGGCGCTATCAGCAGGGCGAGGCGACGCTGACGATCCTGAACAGCGTCAAGCTCGCGCTGTGGTCGGGACAGTCGGTGGCGCTGGTTGCACCGTCAGGCGCCGGCAAATCGACGCTGTTGCACATTGCGGGGCTGCTCGAGCACCCGGACGAGGGTGAGGTCTATGTCGGGGGTACCGCGACCTCGTCGCTGTCGGACATCCAGCGCACCATGATCCGGCGCACCGATATCGGCTTTGTCTACCAGTCGCACCGGTTGCTGCCCGAATTCTCCGCGCTGGAAAACGTGATGATGCCGCAGATGGTGCGCGGCCTTGCCCGCACCGAGGCGAGCCGGCGCGCCACCGAGATCCTCGATTATCTCGGCCTGCATGAGCGCGTCGCGCATCGCCCCGCCGAACTCTCGGGCGGCGAGCAGCAGCGGGTGGCGATCGCGCGCGCCGTCGCCAACGCGCCGCGCATACTCTTCGCCGACGAGCCGACCGGCAATCTCGATCCGCACACCGCCGAGCATGTGTTTTCCGCGCTGATGCAGCTCGTGCACGCGACCAATGTCGCGATGCTGATCGCCACGCATAATATGGAGTTGGCGGGCCGGATGGATCGCCGCGTCTCGATCCGCGACGGCGAGGTCATCGAACTGGAGTGATCGAGTTGGCGTAGGGCGGCGCCGTGGTGTTCCCGTCATTCCTGCCGGCGTGAAACGCCGGTCTCAGGCGCGCGGCTTGCGCATCGGGGAATGACGAGCCTGACAAGGCCTCGGAAGATTTCCACATTGATGTTGATAAGTGAAATTCGCCAGCGTTTTCAATCGCCTGATCCGTTCAAAAAGTTGCGCCAAAAATAATCCGCTGCTGGTCCAGCAGATTCCGCTTGCTGGTCCAGCAAACGCTTCGCGTATCCTTCTGACATCCCGCTCTCGATGAGAGAGACGTTTCGCGATCGTCACGAACGGTGAGAGCGGGGAGCAGTGGCCGCAAGCCTTGCAGCATTCGTAATCGCGTGCGGACGAACAAGGTTTTGCGGACGATGAAGTCGCGTGGTTCTGGCGCCCCCAACGCAGGTGCTAAGTCTGCGGTATTACCCAGCGATGCGGCTCTGGTCGTGTTGCGCAGGCGACGGTGACAACAAGCGGGTCTCACCGGGAAGAGCGCGAAGGAAATCGTTCCAACCGCTGCGCAGGGAAGGTCGATCGTTTCGGCTTCGCCTGTGGTGATTAAGGTCCATGCCACCTTCTTATTGCATGGACGCTGCGGGTGCGGTTGAGCGCCCGGCCTTCCCTGCGCTCTCTCAGCTGTTTGAGAAGTGCAATGAAGATTTCTTGGCAAAGCTCGGGTCCGCAGGGATCGCGAGAACGAGGGATCGTGTCCGCATGATGCCAACAAGATCGTCATGCCCGGGCTTGACCCGGGCATCCACGTCTTCACAGCCGTGCCGCATCAAAGACGTGGATGGCCGGAACATAGGCGAGCCAACGGGTCCGCGCGAATGCGCGGCCCGATGACAGGCTCAGGCGAAGCAATCCGGCACCCCAAAGACAGAACTGGATCGCGTCGACGGCAAAAGCCGTCTCGCGATGACGACGCTTTTGGCGCAAGCTGCGCACCTAAAGGCGCGAGGCCAACGATTCAATCGAGCCGATAGACGCGCTTCGCGGTGGCGCTAAACAACAGCTGCTTCTCATGATCCGAACAGCCGGCAGAAATCATCTTGAACATGTTCCACACGGTGCGGAACGGCAGTCCCGCTTTCTCGACCGGGAAGTTGGACGAGACCATGCAACGTTCGGCGCCGAACAATTCAATGCAGGGTTCGATATAGGGACGCCAGAGTTCGACCAGTTCGCGGGACGTCGGCGGCCGCTTCGCCACGGTGAAATCGAAATTCGCAATGCTCATCAGGATGCCGCCGATCTTGACCGAGACGTTCGGACACGTCGCGAGTTCCTTCATCCCGGCATACCAGCTTCGTTGCGTTTCGGCGTCGTTGCCGGCGTAAGCGCCGTGACCGACCGGACTTGCGGTATGGTTCAGAATGATATTCGCATCGGGATGGGCACGCGCCATCGCCGTCACGTCGGCAAGCTGCGGATGATAGATGCTGGCATCGAACGACAGCCCCATCGCGGTCAGCCGCTTCAGCCCTTCCGAGAACGCTTGGTCGAGATAAAGGTGCGGCTTCGGTTCACCCCACGGGCCTCTCACCAGAGGATCCGCGTCCCACTTCGCCCGCTGGCGGATGCCGCGAAATCGACCGTTTGCCGCCTCGACATGCGCCTCCAGCGTGTCCTGCACGCGCGCGCCCAGGCGCAGATCAGCCCCGCCAACGATTCCCTGTGCCACGCGCGCGGATGTGTATTTTCCGCTCTCGGCCATGGCCGCCTGCCCCACGGCAAATTCCGTCTCCCCGATCCACTTCAGGTGGGGCGGACCGGACTTGCGATACATCGTGCTGCATTCGATGAACACGGAGCCGACCACGTTATGTCCGGATTCGGCGATCTCCCGCGCATAGTCCGGAAGAAAGTAGGGATCGTCGAAGAGATGCCAGACGTGAAAGTGCGTATCGATGATCGGCAGATCCGGATCGAGCGCGGGCTCAGGCTCCGCTCTGGCGAGGTAAGACGGATCGGGGCAGCGAACGCTTCCCCAGATATAATCGGTTGTCGCTGATGTCATATCTGGCTCCGATGATTCTTCGCTGTTTCAGTTCAATCGCGCCTGTCCATCGCATGGACAATTATGCCTGACCCTGCATTCATGAACGACACATTTCTTCACGCGCGCTGCACCAATGTCGCGGAATGCGAGCACGATGTCGGACCCAACCGTTGACACCAAAGAAGCGTAAACTCAAAATACTGTTTGAACCCTTTGCGAATGAAGACGGCTCGAGTCGAGCTGCGATCCGGCCGCACACACCCTCGAAAATTCGGGAGCCTGAAATTGAGTCTCGATAACAGACACAAGACCGTCGGATTTGTTGGCCTCGGAATGATGGGCGCCCCGATGGCCGCCAATGTCGTCAAGGTCCATCCATTGGTGGCTTACGACATCGACAAGCGAAAGCTTGATCAGATCGTGAGCCTCGGCGCGCAAGCGGCGTCCGGCCCGAGCGAGGTTGCGCGCCGCGCGAGCGTCGTCATCTCGATGGTGGATACCACCGCTCAGGCCGAAGACGTTATCATTGGCCCGGGCGGATTCATCGACGGCGCCGCGGCGGGCGATGTCGTCATCAGCATGAGCACCATTGATCCGGAGGCGCTCAAGGCGATGCACAAAAAGCTCGCCGCCAAGGGTGTAGGTCTGATCGATGCGCCCGTCGCCGGCATGGAAAAAGGCGCAAGGGAGGGAACCCTGAAGGCTTCCGTCGGCGGGGAGGCTGCCGATCTGGAGAAAGCGCGCCCTGCTCTGCAATCGATGACCTCGGAGATCAACCATTTCGGCTCGATCGGCCAGGGCACCGTGATGAAGCTGATGAACAACATGCTCTGCCAGGTCGGCTGGGTGATTGTCGCCGAAGCTCTTGTGCTCGGCACCAAGGCCGGCCTCGACCCGAAGCAGATGGTCGACATGATCAGCCGCGCGACGGGCAACAGCGTCGCCTTTCAATATTCGGCCCCGCGCATTCTTGCCCGCGATTTCGAAGGCATCCGGCTCGACATCAGTTTCAAGGACATCGAGTTGCAGACGGCGCTCGGCAAGTCGCTCAAATATCCGATGTTCATGGCGAGCGCCGCCCAGCAGGTCTACCAGATGGCGCGCGCCGCAGGTCTCGGCAACGAGGATGGCGGCGCGACCCTGGTGAAGGTGTACGAGCACCTCGCCGGCATCACGGTCGAGGGCAAGTGAAGAGTTGGCGCGAGCCGCCTTCAGCCTCGCCCCACAGTTAACCATGGATCACCAACAGGGAGATCAACAACAGGGAGAATGAATCGAAGCTTTCTTGCGTGCGAAAACGATAACGTCATTGAAAACGATAAATTTTAGGGGGAATGCTCGATGAAGAGAATACCGCTTGGAAGCGGCCTTGCAGCACTGTTGCTTGTGTTCGCTATTGGGGGGTCGGCAATCGCTGCGGATCAATATCCCAGCAAACCGATCCGCATCATTGTGCCGGTACCGCCCGGCGGCGCAATCGACGTCACGACCCGGCTCTACGCACAAAAAATGAGCGAGAAGCTTGGACAACCCATCATCGTCGACGATCGCCCGGGCGGGGACACCCTGCTCGGAACCCGGCTGGTGAAAAACTCGCCGCCCGACGGATACACGATCCTCGCTCAATCGGACGCATTCTACATCACGCCACTGCTGAAGTTGGACCCCGGCTACGACCCGCTCGTGGATTTCATACCGATCAGCCCCATGTTGCGCGGTCCGCTGGTGGTGGAAGTTGGATCTCAAGAGCCCGACAAGACGCTGAAGGATTTCATCGCGCGAGCACGGGCCACCCCGCTGTCCTATGCCTCGCCCGGCATCGGCAGCCCGCCTCACATCGCGACCGAACTCATTTTGAAGAAGGTCGGGCTGAAAATGACGCATCTGCCGTACAAGGGGGCCGCGGCGGCTTACCCTGACGTCGCCGGTGGTCGCGTGCCGATCATGCTGGATGGCTATCTTGGCAGTGCGCCTCACATCAAGGCCGGAGAGTTCCGCGCCCTGGCGCTGACGTCCCCAAAACGCATCACGCCAGAACCGGATATCCCGACCTTGATCGAACAAGGCGTCGATCTCAGCTACACCTACTGGCTTGGTCTCCTTGTGCCAGCCGGCACGCCGAAGGACGTCGTCGATCGCCTGGCGGAGGCGATGCAGTACGCATCCGAAAGCAAGGACCTAAAGGAACGGATGATATCGGAGGGTAGCGACCCGACGCAGATGAAGCCCCAGGAATTCAAGGATTACATCGCAAAGCAGATCGTCGAGGTGACTCAGCTCGTCACCGATCTGAACCTGCCCAAGCAATAGCTACGGCATGGCGGGCACGGCTCGTCCCGGCACTTCAGGACAGGCCTGTCGGTTGCGGCAGGCCTGTCAGCCTTCGCGCGACAGGCAATGATCCATCGCGGCTGGGACAATACTGGTGGCGACGGCACCGTCGGCCACAATGGCGTCCGTCGGGAGCACCGGCTGCCGTTCGGCGGCTTCAAACAATCCGGCCTCGGCCGCGAGGGCGGCAAGGAAGGCATGCTGCCCTATCTCGAGACCAAGGTGATCATCCTGGACGGCATGCCGGCCAATGCCGGGCCGATGGTCGGGTAGGCATTCAGGCGCGAGAGGCTTGCCTCGTGCGCAAGCCATTCCCG
>Ga0081455_10001032_pt1 | contig 35152 bp, 28 predicted proteins | sample TabmetS3T2R1_FD_70207 | JGI IMG/M metagenome (GOLD analysis project Ga0081455, IMG submission 70207) | Tabebuia heterophylla rhizosphere microbial communities from the University of Puerto Rico - S3T2R1 | ecosystem: Host-associated > Plants > Roots > Rhizosphere ...
TGGGCCACTGGTTCGGCGCGGACCGGTACGGCTACCAGCCCGACATCATCACCTGCGCGAAGGGTCTCACCTCCGGGTACGCCCCGATCGGCGCGGCGATCGTCAGCGACCGGCTGGCCGAGCCGTTCCAGCGCGGCACGAACACCTTCCCGCACGGGTTCACCTTCGGCGGGCACCCGGTGTCCTCGGCGGTGGCGCTGGCGAACCTGGACATCATGGAGCGCGAGGGCCTGATGGCGCACGTACGCGCGCACGAGGCCGGCTTCCGCGCCACCCTGGAGAAGCTGCTGGACCTGCCGATCGTCGGCGAGGTCCGCGGCGACGGCTACTTCTACGGCCTCGAACTGGTCAAGGACAAGGCCACCAGGCTCACCTTCGACGCGGACGAGTCCGAGCGCCTGCTGCGCGGTTTCCTGTCCCGGGCCCTGTTCGAGGCCGGCCTCTACTGCCGCGCCGACGACCGGGGCGACCCGGTCGTCCAGCTCGCCCCGCCGCTCATCTGCGACCAGTCGCACTTCGACGAGATGGAGCAGATCCTCCGCTCGGTCCTCACCGAGGCCTGGACCCATCTGTGATGGCACCCTGGTGCGAACGGAGGATCCCCATCAGGACGATGTCCTCGTAGCCGCCCCGGACCCAGGCGTGCTCGCGTAGCCGGCCCTCCACCACGAACCCCGCCTTCTCGTACGCCCGGAGCGCGGCGGTGTTCGAGGCGATCGCCTGCAGGTGGATGCGGCGCAGGTTGCGGCGTACGAACCCGAACTCGACCAGCTGCCGGATCGCGGCCGTGCCGACCCCACGGCCGCGGGCCTCGGGCAGCAGGTTGATCCCGACCTCGGCGTGCCGGGCGAACGAGTCGAACCCGAACATCGACGCGCCGCCCACGGCCGATCCGTCGACATCGACGACGAACGAGACGGCCTGCTCCGCCGTCTCGCTCCCGGCCAGGCGGGCCAGCCGCGCCTCGAACGCCGCCCTGGTCAGCGGTCCGGGCTCGGACGGGTTGCGCTCCTCCCAGGTGTCGAGGTCGGCCGACAGCCGGTACAGGACGTCGAGGTCGTCGTCGGTACGGGTACGCAGCGTCACCGTGGGCACGTCAGCCATGCCCGGCACCCTAACGACCCGCCCGACGCCGCCCCGCCTCAGTCGAACCGGATCCCGTCGCAGAGTTGGGTGGCGACGGTGTGGTCGAGCTGGCCGGTGTCGCGGAGCTCGACCACGGCGGGGACCGGGTCGGGGTCGGCGAACAGCCGCTCGTCGCCGTAGTCGACCGGGCGACCGGTCGGATCCAGCGTCCACCAGGACGCCTCCAGCGCGATGCCGTTGTTGTCGCTGAAGTAGATCGACCGCAGGAACCCGTGGTCGATCACGTCGGTGACCTCGCAGCCGTGGCTCTTCAGCCGCTCCTGCAACCGGAGGAGGGCGTCCTCGTCCGGCAGGTACATCGACAGGTGGTCGAACTGGGAGGCGATCTCGAAGGGGACGCCGGCCGGCTTGGCGTAGGTCTTCAGCGGCTGGTCGGCGTACTCGAAGAAGGCGACGGTGTTGCCGGGCGCCACCTCGAAGAAGTAGTGCCGGAACGCTGGAGTCGCCAGCGTGGTGACGAGCCGGGCGTCCAGGACGCCGTGCCAGAACCGGACGGTCGCGTCCATGTCGGGCGTAATCAACGCGAGGTGGTGAACACCCCGCCAGTGCACCGTATCGGGTGTCGCAGCCATGAAAATATAGTACGGCTTTCAACCACTTCCGCAGCCCGAGCGGCCTACTTCCGCAAGGTTGTGTAGTCGGTCGCGGCGATCATCCGGGCCTGCTGCTCGGCGCTGATCCCGTCCACCTCCGACCCCGGGATCGGCGGGATGAAGCCGATCAGCACCCCGTCACCGAGCACCTGGGCCTCCAGCCCGGCCGCCCCGTCGGTGTCCCACACCGCCTCGGTGCCGTAGTTGATCACCACCCGGACACCGTGCCGGAACGGGCTGGCCTTGGCCACGTGCGCCGCCACGCCCCACCCGCGCAGGATGTCGACGACCTCTTGAGCACGATCTGGCAGCATCTGCACCGCTTCCTCGGGATCACTGGAGGGTCGCGGACTCCAACGAGTACGCCGGTCGATGCGTGCCCGGAGGACCGGACGGCTTGACAGTCTGCGCCAATCGCATTATTAAGTTTCTTAATCATTGCCTCCTGGCAGGCGGCCACCACCCCGGGTGTCCGCCCCGGCCGGAGTTACGCGGCACGGCCGCGTCTTTTGGGGGAACTGCGGTGCACCGCGCCAGCGGACAGCACTGCGCCGGCGGACCCGCACGCACGGACACCCCGAGGAGGACCCGCATGAAACCCCGTCTGTTCGGCTGCCTGGTCGCAGCCGGCGTCCTGGTCACCGGCGCCGCCGTGGCCACGCTCGGCGGCGCCAAACCGGCCGGCGCCGCCGCCCTGACCTCGAACTGGTACGCGGCCGCGCCGTACCTCATGCCGCGCGACAACAACCCGCCCGACCCGGTCGAGGTGATGAACGCGACCGGGCAGAAGGCGTTCCAGCTCGCCTTCATCCTGGCGCCCAACGGCGGCGGCTGCTCGCCCACCTGGGACGGCACCGCGCCGGTCTCCAGCGACACCGCGGTGGCCGGCGTGATCAGCCGGATCCGCGGCAACGGCGGCGATGTGTCGGTGTCCATCGGCGGCTTCGGCGGCACCAAGCTGGGCCAGACCTGTTCCTCCCCGTCGGCCACCGCCGCGGCGTACCAGCAGGTGATCGACAAGTACCAGCTCAAGGCGATGGACTTCGACCTCGAGGAGCCGGAGTACGAGAACGCGACCGCGGTCAACAACGAGCTGGGCGCCGCGCAGATCCTGCAGCGCAACAACCCGGGCCTCTACCTGTCGGTGACCATGCCGGCCACCGGCGCCGGCACCGGCTTCTTCGGCCAGCAGCTGCTGAACAACGCGCGCAGCCTCGGCTTCACCCCGAACAACTACAGCATCATGCCCTTCGACGGCGGGTTCAACGGCGCCTCGGCGCAGACCTCGGCGCTGGAGGCCTTCCACGGCATCCTGATGAACACCTTCGGCTGGGACTCGGCCACGGCGTATGCGCACGAGGGTTTCTCCGGCATGAACGGGCGGTCGGACTCGGCCGAGTACTTCCGGCAGGCCGACTTCCAGACCGTGCTGGACTACGCGACCGGCCACCACCTGGCGCGCTTCACCTACTGGTCGGTGAACCGGGACCGGCAGTGCAGCCCGCCGGACAACCAGACCACGTTGGGTACGTGCAGCAGCGTGGCGCAGACCCCGTGGGAGTTCACCAAGTTCACCGCCCGGTTCGCCGGCGCGACCCCGCCCACCACCACGCCACCGACCACCACCCCGCCGACCACCACGCCGCCCGGCAACTGCTCGGCGCCGGCCTGGAACTCGGCGACCGCCTACAACGGCGGGGCCGTGGTCTCCTTCAACGGCCACACCTGGCTGGCGAAGTGGTGGACCCAGGGCGACACCCCCGGCAACAACGGCCAGGGCGTGTGGACCGACCAGGGTCCCTGCGGCCCCACCACAACGGCACCGCCCGGCAGCTGCACCCTGCCGCCGTGGAGTGCCGCCAACGCCTACACCGGCGGCCAGCAGGTCTCCTTCAACGGCCACAAGTGGCAGGCCAAGTGGTGGACCCAGGGCGACACCCCCGGCAACAACGGACAGGACGTGTGGACCGATCTGGGTCCCTGCTGAGGCATACGGGAGGACTGCCATGCGCAACAGGAGATTCACCGGCCTAGCCGCCGGTGTGGCAGCCGCCGTCGTACTCGGCGGCGCGGCGATCGCGGTGTCCGGCCCGGCGGCCGGCGCGGCACCGACCCCCGCCGCGGCGACCAGCGGCGGCGTGAAGTTCGCCTACTACGACCAGTGGAGCATCTACGGGAACGCCTTCTACCCCAAGAACCTCGACACCAGCGGCATCGCCAACAAGCTCGACTTCCTGGTGTACGACTTCGAGAACATCGACCCCACCAACCTGACCTGCTTCGAGGCGACCAAGGCCACCTCGCCCGATGAGAGCAACCCGAACGCGGGCGACGGCGGCGGCGACTCCTTCGCCGACTACCAGAAGTCCTATACCGCCGACATCAGCGTCGACGGCGTCGCCGACACCTTCAACCAGCCGCTGGTCGGCACGTTCAACCAGTTGAAGAAGCTGAAGGCGCGGCACCCGAACCTGAAGATCGTGGTGTCGCTGGGCGGCTGGACGTACTCGAAGTTCTTCTCCGACGCGGCGGCCACCGCGAGCAGCCGGCAGCGGCTGGTCAGCTCGTGCATCGACATGTTCATCAAGGGCAACCTGCCGGTGCAGGGCGGTTTCGGCGGGCCGGGCTCGGCCGCCGGGATCTTCGACGGCATCGACATCGACTGGGAGTACGTGGGTGCGGCCGGGCACACCGGCAACCACTTCGGGCCGCAGGACACCGCGAACTTCACCGCGCTGCTGGCCGAGTTCCGCTCCCAGCTCAACGCGTACGGGTCGTCGGTGGGGCGGCGGATGTGGCTGACCGCCGCGGTGCCGTCCGGGCAGGACAAGATCGCCAAGATCCAGACCGACCGGATCGGGCAGTACCTCGACTACGCCAACGTGATGACGTACGACATGCACGGGGCGTGGGAGGCGCAGGGGCCGACCAACCACCAGGCGCCGCTGAACAACGCGCCGAACGACCCGATGCCGCCGGTGCCGCCGGGGAACGGGAAGTACAACATCGACGCGGCCATCACGGCCTGGACCACCGGCTCCAGCGCGTACGGGATCCCGGGCGGGTTCCCGGCGAACAAGCTGACCATGGGATTCCCCTTCTACTACCGGGGATGGACCGGGGTCGCGGCCGGCAGCAACCACGGGCTGTACCAGGCGGCCAGCGGTCCGGCGCCAGCCCGCGGGATCTCGCAGGTGGCAGGCGTGGCGTACTACAAGGAACTGGGCGGGATCGTGGACAACCCCTCGACCACGTTCTTCGACCCGGTCACGCAGGCCGCGTACTTCTACAACGGGACCGAGTTCTGGACCGGGGACTCGCCGCAGTCGATCCAGGCGAAGGCGGATTACCTGCACTGCAAGGGTTTGGGCGGCGCGATGATGTTCTCGCTGCTCGACCTCGATCCGGGGACCACGCTGCTGAACAAGGTGGTCACCGCGGTCAACGGCAGCGCGCCCGGTTGTACGCCGACCAGCCCGCCGCCGACCACCACCCCACCGCCGACCACGACTCCGCCGCCCACGACCACGCCACCGCCGACCACCACCCCGCCTGGCGGGTGCTCGGCACCGGCGTGGAACGCGGCGACCGCCTACAACGGCGGGGCTGTGGTCTCCTTCAACGGCCACACCTGGCTGGCGAAGTGGTGGACCCAGGGCGACACCCCCGGTAACAACGGCCAGGGTGTGTGGACCGACCAGGGCCCGTGCGGGCCGACCACACCGCCACCACCGGGCACCTGCACGGTCCCGCCGTGGAGCGCTGCCAACGCCTACACCGGCGGCCAGCAGGTCTCCTTCAACGGCCACAAGTGGCAGGCCAAGTGGTGGACCCAGGGCGACACCCCCGGCAACAACGCGCAGAACGTGTGGACCGACCTGGGCACCTGCACTAGTTAGTCCACAGTGGACGTCGGCTGGGGCGGAGAACGCCGGCTCTGCCCCAGCCGATCTCTATTACTCCACTATGGACTGCATCACCAGCTGGCGGAGTTGGGGGCGCAGCGGGTAGGTGTTGGAGGGCAGGAGTTGGGTCATGAAGATGACCGTCATCTCCTCGACCGGGTCGATCCAGAAGGTCGTGCTCGCCGCGCCGCCCCAGTTGAACTCGCCCGGTGAGGCGGGAATCTTCAACGCCACCGGGTCCTGGACGACGCCGAAGCCGAGGCCGTACCCCATCCCGCGGTACTGCGCCTCGCCGAACTGACCGCGCCCGAAGGAGGCCAGGTCCCGCTCGCCCGGGATGTGGTTGCGCGCCATGTACGCGAGGGTGCGCGGGCTGAGGATGCGCGCCCCGTCCAGCTCCCCGCCGCGCAGCAGCATCTGGGTGAACCGGTGGTAGTCCGCCAGGCTCGACACCAGCCCGCCACCACCCGACCAGTGCACCGGCGGCCGCAGCCAGGCGTTGCCCAACTCCTCCAGGCGGGTGATGCCGCCGGCCTTCGGCCCGTACAGCGCGGCCAGCCGGTCGACGTCGGATCCCTCGACGTGCCAGGTGGTTTCGGTCATCCCCAGCGGTTCCAGGACGCGCTCGACGAACACCTCGTCGAGCGACTTGCCGGTGACCACCTCGATCACCCGGCCGAGCACGTCGGAGGAGACCGAGTACGCCCACTCGGTGCCGGGCTGGAACAGCAGCGGCTGCGCGGCCCACAGCTCGCACAGCCCCTCCAGGTCCAGGTAGCCCGGCTGGGCGAGGTCGGAGCCGGCCGCCCGGTACATCGCGTCGACCGGGTGCTGCTGCATGAACCCGTACGTCAGCCCGGAGGTGTGGCTGAGCAGGTGCCACACCCGCACCGGCTCGGTGGCCGGGACCGTGCGCGGCGCGAGCGTGCTGCCGCCGGCCCACACCCGGACATCGGCGAAGGCGGGGATGTACCTGCTGACCTCGTCGGAGAGCCCGAGCCGGCCCTCCTCGTACAGCGCCATGGCGGTGACCGCGGTGATCGGCTTGGTCATCGAGAAGATCCGCCACAGCGTGTCGTACTCGACCTCGCGCGCGGCCTCGGCGTCGGCCATCCCGCGCTTGCCGAGGTGCGCGATCCGGCCCCGCCGGCTCACCAGCAGCGACCAGCCGGCCAGCCGCCCGTCCTCGACGTACCGGCCGAAGTGCTCGTCGATGCGACCCAACCGGTCCTCGGCGAGACCGACTTCGGCCGGCTCCACCTCCACCAGTAATTTGCTCACGCTGGCTCCTCAACAACTCGTGGGTAACTCGTGTGTACCGCACCGAACCGCCGCCGAGGGCCACCATCCGGAGGAAGAACCCCCCCCGCCAGGCGAAACTACCCACAACCGAAAGTAACCATCCGCTACCCTTAGTCATCATCGCCCGACTCTCAGGGGATCTTGATGGGTACGTTCCTCACCGCGGTGGGCGCGGTATTCGTGACGTTCGGCGCCGCTAGCCTGGTGCCTAGCAGGTCGGCCCGGCGAGCACGCCGCCGCCCGACAGGCGCACCCCGCAGCGGCCGAAGTCCGATGTGGACAGTGCGGTGACCAGGTCGACCGCCTCCCGGTCCGGGTCCGGCGCCGGGTAGCCGCGGTCCACCATGCGGGTGGCTACCAGGGTGCCGCTGACGAAGCTGCCGTCGGCCCGCAGGGTGACCCGCAGGATGCCGCCGGCGCCGAGCACGCCGGCCGAGGACAGCGTGTGGTAGCCGGCGAAATTGCCCATGCTGTAGGCGATCAGGCGCTTCTTGTACCACTCCATGCCGCGCAGTACGTGCGGGCTGTGGCCAATGACGATCGCGGCACCGGCGTCGATCACCGCGTGGGCGAAGGCGATCGGGTCGCCGCGGTCCTCGCCCAGGAACGTCTCGTGCCCCGGGCGTACGTGCGTCATGCCGGCACCCTCGGCACCGGCGTGCATGTTGACCACCACCAGGTCCGCCTGCTTGGCCGCCTGCCGGACCAGGTCCTGCGCGGCACCGATGTCGAGCAGGCTCTGCGCCCAGCCGTACGGCGCGAAGCCGAGCACCGCGACCTTCAGCCCGCGCACCGGGAGGACCGCGATCTGGCCGGGCAGGCCGGTGGGCTGGATGCCGTGCGTACGCAGCGCCTGCTGGCTGTCCGCGAGGCCGGCGGCGCCGTAGTCGTGCGAGTGGTTGTTGGCCAGGTTGAGCACGGTGAAGCCGGCGCCGCGCAGCACCGCGGCGTACGCGGGCGGGAAGCGGAAGGCGAAGCAGTCCTCCGCGCCCGGCTCGCACTTGCCCGACTCGGTGGCCTCGGTGATCGCGGCGTCCACGTTGCCGCTGACCACATCGCCGCGCAGCTGCGGGCGGACCGGGTCGAAGAAGCCGCGGGCGCCGTCCGGCGGCAGGTCCGGGGTGTTGCCCATGATGATGTCGCCGACGCCGACCACGCTGACCTGCGGCGGTGCCGGCGGCGTGGTCGGGACCGGCGTGGTGGCGATGGCGACCGGGCTGCGCGGCGGTGTCGTGGTGACCGGCGGCGGCGCCGGGACCAGGCCGGACTGGCAGCCGGCCAGCGCGGCGAGCAGGACCACCACCAGGCTGGTACGCCGCCGCATCAGCCCACCTCCGAAAAAACCGCCGTACGAGCACCCCGCAACGAGGATGCCCGTACGGCGGCCGGACGGCCAGCCCGAATTGTCCTACGGCAGGAAGTACATCGGGTTCGGCAGCTTGAACACCCGGTCGGCGAAACCGCCGTTCAGGTCGCTGAACTGGTCACCGAAGTTGGCCAGGATGTTGTAGCCGAGCGACTCGATGTGCTGCCGCGTCAGCGACTTGTAGTCGGTGGTCGTGCAGGTCGGCGCGCACGGAAGGTAGTCCGGGAAGGTGGCGTCGGTGGCCACGTACTTCAGGTACAGGTGGGCCTCGTCCACCGGCACGGTGAAGCCGACCTTCGCCAGGTTGCCGGCCGTACCCTCACGCACGGTGTGGTTGCGCCCGGTCAGGAAGAACACGGTGATCCCGCGCGAGGCCGCCCAGTTCGCCAGCTCCGGCATGCCGGGCACGGCGGGGAAGCGCTGCGCGTTGACGTACTCGGCGTTGGTGGCCGGATTGAACACGAAGTTGCTGAAGATCTCGTAGTTGTAGGTGTTCAGGGACGTGTCGTCCACATCCAGCAGGATCGCCGGCCGGGGGTCATGCCGGTGCGCGGTGGCCAGCCGGAAGGCCAGGTACCGCTTGGCGACCGCCTCGATCCCGGCAACCTCCTGGGCGTACGCGCCGGTGGCGGACGGGAAGTGGTCGGTGCCGACCAGGGTGTCGCCGTAGTACGCCTTGATGGCGGTCTTCACCTGGTCGATGTTCTGGATCTGGTCCGCGCTGGTCGGCGCTGCCGGCGGCGGGGGAACCGCCCGGGAGTGGCTGGTGGCGTCGGCGGCACCGGTACCGCCGGAAACCAGCCCGCCGATGGCCAGCACCGACACGGCAGCAAGGATGGCCCGGCGTACGGGCACTCGCTCACGTAACTTGGTCAACTCGGTTCCTCCGGGGCACTGCGCAGGGACTAGGAGACCTGGACACGTTGCCACTCGTACGGGTGAGCTGCCACTGCTATGACCGAGTTGTGACCCGCGGCGGTACCCGTTCAGGCCACGATCCGGCCGTTCGGACCCAGATCCGGCACCCGCCGTCTACCGTGACTGGCGGGGGGAACGTTGACTGTGGATACGCCTGCGGACGATCGCGCCGGGCTGGCCGGGAAGGTACGCCGCGGTCTGGCGATGAGCCTGCTCAACACGGTGCTCGGCAAGGTCGGCACCCTGGTGGTCGGTATCGCGCTCGCGCGGCTGCTCGACCCGGCCGATTTCGGCGTCTTCGCGGTCGCGCTGGTCGCCCTGTTCGTGGTGCTCGCGGTCAACGAGCTGGGCGTCAGCCTGGCCCTGGTCCGCTGGCCGGGCGACCCGCGGCACATCGCGCCGACGGTCACCACGATGTCGATCGCCAGCAGCGCGGTGCTGTACGCCGCCTGCTTCTTCGCCGCGCCCCCCTTCGCGCACGCGCTGAACGCGCCGGAGGCGACCGGCGTGGTCCGGCTGCTCGCGGTCGCGGTGCTCATCGACGGCGTCACCGCCGCGCCCGCGCAGCTGATCAACCGCGAGTTCGCGCAGGGCAAGCGGCTGGTGGTGGACCTGTCCAACCTGGTCCTCACCAGCGGCATCACCGTCGTCCTCGCGGTGGCCGGGATGGGCGCCTGGAGCCTGGCGATCGGCCGCCTGGTCGGCAACGGGATCACCGCGGGCATGCTGTGCCGGCTCGCCTCGTACTGGCCGCGCCCCGGCTGGGACCGGCGGCAGGCCCGCGAACTGCTCGCCTTCGGCCTGCCGCTGGCCGGCGCCAGCCTCCTGTACGTCGCGATGCTCTACATCGACAACGTCGTGGTGGGCGCGGTGCTCGGGCCGGTGGCGCTGGGCTTCTACGTGCAGGCCTTCAACCTGTCCAGCTTCCCGGTGAACACCTTCTCCACCGTCGTACGCCGGGTGTCGCTCGCCGCGTTCTCCCGGCTGGCCACCGACGAGGCGGCCCGCCGGGACGCGGTCGGCCGCTCGCTCGCGCTGCTGGCCGCGGCCACCTTCCCGCTCGCCACCCTGCTCGGGTTGCTCGCCCTGCCGCTGATCACCAGCCTGTACGGGCCGAAGTGGGCGCCGGCCGCCGCGGCGCTCGGGTTCCTGGCCATCGTCGGCGCGGCGCGGGTGCTGAACGAACTGGCCTACGACTTCCTGGTCGCATGTGGACACTCGCGGGTGACGCTGTACCTCCAGGCGCTGTGGGTGGCGCTGCTGCTGCCCGCGCTCACCGTCGGCGCCCACCTGGACGGCATCCGCGGCGCGGCCGCCGGGCACGCGCTGGTCTCCGCCGGCGTGGTCGTACCGGCCTTCGGGTACGCCGTGACCCGTGCCGGGGTGCCCGGTGCCGTACTGCTGCGCGCGCTGGTCCGCCCGCTGCTGGGCACCGCGCTGCTGGCCGCCGCGGTGCTCGCCGTCCGCGCCGGCACCGATCCCGGCTGGGGGCAGCTCATCCTCGGCGGGCTGGCCGGCCTGGCCGTGTACGCGCCGGTGGTGGCGCCACTCCGGCATCTGGCGGGGTCGTTCACACGGTCGCCGGCTCGTCCGGAGGCGGTTGCTGCGGCACCATAGAACCCGTGACGCGACTGGGTGGGGTGCTGCTGGTGTTGTTGGCTGCCTCGTTCACCGCCTCCTGCGGAAAGACCGAGGTCGACCGGGTGCAACTGGAGACGCAGGTGCAGCGCAGCCTCGAGGACATGACCAACCCGAAGGTGGACGTGCGGACGGTGTCCTGCCCGGATCACCTCCAGGCGAAGGCGGGCGCGCAGACACGCTGCTCCATCACCACGGTCAAGGGCGGGACCCTGTCCGCGCTGGTGACGGTACGCTCGACCGACAACAACCGGCTGCGGTTCGACCTCAAGCTGGAGCAGCGTCCAAAGTAGACAGTCCCGCTTCCGCGCTGACCAGGGTGTACGCGCTGCCGCAGGCGCCGCAGCGCAGGTCGGCGTCCAGCCGTTCGCCGCACGCGCACACCCAGCCCTTCTGGCGGGCCGGGTTGCCGGCCACGAAGGCGTGCGCCGGCACGTCCCGGGTGATGACCGATCCGGCGCCGGCAAAGGCGTTCTCGCCGATGGTGGTGCCGCAGACCACGACCGTGCCCGCGCCGAGGCTGGCGCCGCGGCGGACGAGCGTGGGCAGGAAGTCGGCCCCGCCGCGCTTGATCGCCGCGCGCGGCCGCAGGTCGTTGGTGAACACCACGTTCGGCCCGAGGAACACGTCGTCCTCGCACCGCACACCCTCGTACAGCAGGGTGTTGTTCTTCACCGTCACGTTGTCGCCGAGCACGACGCCACCCTCGACGTACGCGCCGTCGCAGATGTTGCAGCCGCGGCCGACCCGAGCGCCGGGCAGCACATGGGCGAACGCCCACACCCTGGTCCCGGCGCCGACCTCCGTGGACTCGCACAACCCCTTGTCGTGGACGAAAACGGTCAACGCAGCGCCCCGGCCAGCACTTCGGCCACCTGCTCCTGCTGGCTCGGGGTGATCTCGGCGAACAGCGGCAGGGACAGGATCTCCTCGGCGGCCCGCTCGGCGTGCGGGAAGGCGCCCTCGCGGTAGCCCAGGTCGCTGAAGGCGGCGGTCAGATGTACGGGTACGGGGTAGTGGATGCCCGCGCCGATGCCGGCCTCGTGCAGGCGCTTCAGCACCAGGTCCCGCTCCGGCACGCGCACCACGTACAGGTGCCACACGTGCTCGTTGCCCGCCAGCGTCACCGGGAGTGTCACACCGTCCACACCGGACAGAAGCTCGTGATACCGCTCGGCGGCCGCGCGGCGGGCCGCGTTCCAGCCCTCCAGCCGGCGCAGCTTCGCCGACAGCACCACGGCCTGCAGCGTGTCCAGCCGGCTGTTGAACCCCAGCATGCTGTGCTCGTACTTGCGCGGCGAGCCGTGCTCGCGCAGCAGCCGCAGCAACTCGGCCAGGTCCGGGTCGTTGGTCACCACGGCACCCGCGTCGCCGTACGCGCCGAGGTTCTTGCCCGGGTAGAAGCTGGTCGCGGCCAGCCGCCCGGCGCTGCCGATCCCGCCGCCGTGCCGCCGCGCACCCTGCGCCTGCGCGGCGTCCTCGACCAGCACCGCGCCGGCCGCGTCGGCCAGCGGGGCCAGCCGCTCGGTCTCGGCATGCTGCCCGTACAGGTGGACCGGGAGGATCGCCCTGGTACGCAGGGAGATCGCGGCAGCCACCGCGGCCGGGTCGACCAGGTAGGTGTCCGGGTCGCAGTCGGCCAGCACGACCGAGGCGCCGGTACGCGCGACCGCCTCCGCGGTGGCGATGAAGGTGTTCGCCGGCAGCACGCACTCATCGCCCGGGCCGATCCCGCACGCCCGCAGAGCCAACTCGATGGCGTCCGTGCCGTTCGCCACGCCGACGCAGTGCGCGGTGCCGGCGAACTCGGCGAACTCGTCCTCGAACGCGGCGACCTGCGGGCCGCCGACAAAGGCGGTGCGCTCCAGCACCTGCGCCCAGCCCGCGGCGACCTCCTCGGCCACCTGCCGGTGCTGGGCCACCAGGTCGACCAGTGGAATGACCATGTCCTGCTTCCCCCTCGTTGCGAGCAGCGACCCGTACGGGCCGCCTATTTCGGTGCCCCCACCGCGTTGAAATCGTCCGTGCGTGCGGTGCCGCGCAGCCGCGCGAGCTTCCGCCGCGCCTTGTACGCGACCACCCCGGCCGCCGAGCGCACCAGGTCCACCGGCGGCGGCATCCGGGCACCGGCCAGCGCCTGCCGGTACACCGCCTCCTGCGTCACCGCCGCGTGTTCGAGGCTGAACCGCTCGACCACCAGCTCCCGGGCGTACTGGCCGAGCTTCGCCCGCGTCCCGGGGTCGGCCAGCAGCTCGCGCAGGATGCCGGCCACCACCGGCGCACCGTCCACACCGGACCCGATGCCGTACCAGCCCTGGGACAGGAACTCCGGCGCGCTGTCCGGGGTGAGCAGCTTCCAGTAGCCGCGCTCGCCCTGCACCACCAGCGGTTTGCCGAAGGCCATGCCGCGCAGCGCGCTGCCGCCCATGCCGAGCATGACGTCGGCGGCGGCGTAGGCCGGGCGCGGGTCGGACAGCTGGCCGGTGAGCACGGCCACGGTCGCGCCGGCAACGCTGTTCGCGGCGGCCACCGCGCCGGCCAGCTGCTGCCGGGACGGCCCGTCGCCGACGATGGCCAGCTGGCAGGGCGTACCGGCGGCGTTGAGTTCGCCGACCGCGCTGGTCGCGGCCAGCAGGCCCTCCAGCTTCAGCTCCGGGACCAGCCGGCACACCGCGACGACCAGCGGTACGCCCGCGGCCAGGCCGTGCGCGGCGCGGAAGCCGCCCGCCTCGACCTCGGGCCGGTTGGCGGCCACGTCCACCGGCGGCTCGATCAGCTCCACGGCGCGGAAACCGTCGGCCAGCGCCCGGCCGCGGATCTCCGCGGTGCCCACCACCAGCGGCAGGTTCCGGGGCAGGAACGGCGCCACCGACATCGACATGATCGTGCACACCGCCGGGATGCCCAGCCGCAGCCGCGGGCCGAAGTACGCCTCCACGCCGGGCGGCCACTCGTACCCGTGCACGACGTCGACCTGCCGCCGCCGCGCTAGCTCGACCAGCTGGCGGGTGACCACTGTGGACGGTCGGCGCCTGCGCGGGCCGCCGGCAAGCCGGATCCGTTCCAGCCGCAGACCCTCCACAGTGGACACCAGCGGGCCATCCTCGCTGACCACCAGCACGTCGTGCCCGCGGTCGCGGACGGCCGCGGCCAGCTCGACCGCGTTGAGCTGGGAGCCGCCCAGCTCCATCGTGTGCGGGTAGACCAGGATCCTCACCGCGGCGCCGCCCCGTTGCGGGCCGGCGCGTCCATGGAGCGCAGCCGGCGGGCCGGGTTGCCCACCCACACCTCGTACGCCGGTACGTCGGCGAGCACCACGGCGCCCATCCCGACCAGCGACCAGTCCCCGATGGACAGCTGCTCGCGGACCAGCGCGCCGGCCCCGAGGTAGGCGCCCTCGCCGACCCGTACGCCGCCGGCCAGGGTGACCCGGGCGGCCATCGTGACGTGGTCGCCCACCTGGTCGTCGTGGGTCAGCACCACCTGCGGCATGGCCACCACGTGCGCGCCGATGCGCTGCGGCGCGGTGACCACGGTGCCGGCCAGCAGCACGCTGCCCGGCCCGACCTCGGTGCCGCGGGCCAGGCTCGCCGCGGCGTGCAGCACGGTGCCGTACCGGTCCGGCGGCAGGTCGAGCCTGCCCTGGATCCGCTTGCGGCTGCCCGGATCCCGGCTGGACCCGGTGCAGATCACCACCGCCGCCTCGGGCCGCTCGTGCACCACCTCCAGCGGGCCGAGCACCGGGACGCCGTCCAGCACGGTGCCGTGGGTGGCCGGGTTGTCGTCCAGGAAGCCCAGCGGTGTCCACTGTGGATCGTCGTGCGAGCGCGCCGCGGCCAGCGTCTCGCGGGCGAGCCCACCGGCGCCGACCAGCAGCAGCGGCCGCGGCGCGGGAGGCATCAGCGGACTCCGGCGCCGGCCAGCACGTCGCTCAGCGCGGTCACGACGGTGTCCTGCTCGGCCTCGGTCAGCTCGTGGTACAGCGGCAGGATCAGCGTCCGGGCGGTCAGCCGCTCGGTCACCGGCAGCGGTACGTGCGGGTGCCCAGCGTACGCCTGCTCCAGGTGCGAGGCCATGATGCCGCGCCGGGCCGACACGCCCCGCTCGGCCAGCGCGGCCAGCACCTGGTTGCGGCTGCCCGGGAAGCGGTCCGGCAGCAGCACCCAGAACGACTGGTAGTTCGTGGTGCCGTAGTCCGGGTCGGCGGCCAGCACCAGACCGTCCACACCGGACAGTGCCTGCTGGTAGCGGGCGGCCAGGTCGCGGCGGCGGGCGATCATCTCGCCCATCTTCCGCAGCTGCACCAGCCCGATCGCGGCCTGCACGTCGGTCAGCCGGTAGTTGAACCCGACCTCGGCGTACTCCTCGATGACCGACCCGCCGGCCGCGTGCCGGTCCGCGGCGGAGACCGTCATGCCGTGCTCGCGCAGCCGCCGCAGGCGTACCGCCCACTCCGGGCTGTCGGTGGTCACCATGCCGCCCTCGCCGGTGGTGAGCAGCTTGCGCGGATGGTACGACCACGCGGCGAGCAGCGCGCCGGCACCGACCGGGGCGCCGCCGAAGGTGGAGCCGGCGGCGCAGGCGGCGTCCTCCACGATCTGGATGCCGCGCGGCTCGCACAGCGCCCGCAGCGAGGGCACATCGGCCGGCATACCGCCCTGGTGCACCACCATCACCGCGCGGGTGCGGGCGGTCAGCACCGGCTCCACGGTGGCCGCGGTGAGGTTGCCGGTGGCCTCCTCCACATCGGCGAAGACCGGGGTGGCGCCGGTGTAGCGGACCGCGTTCGCGGTGGCGATGAACGAGTACGACGGGACCACGACCTCATCGCCCGGGCCGACGCCGAGCACGTGCAGCACCAGGTGCAGGCCGGTGGTGCAGCTGGACACCGCGACCCCGTCGGCCGCGCCGATGTAGGCCGCGAACTCACGCTCGAACTGGGCCACCCGGGGGCCCTGCGCCACCCAGCCGGAGGCGACCGCCTCGGCCGCCGCGGCAGCCTCCTCCGGGCCGAGGTACGGGCGCATCACCGGGATCACGGTGCCTCCTGCGGTTCAGGGGCCGGCGCTGCTGCCGGCAGGTCGAGCAGCGCGGCGAAGTCTGCCGCCCGGCGCTGCCAGGAATGGGTGCCGGCGAACTCCTGCCGGCGGGCCACCAGCCGCGGGTCGCGCGCGCTCGGCAGCGCATCCCGTACGGCGGCGGCGAAACCATCCGGCGTCCGCGCGGTGGCGACCAGGTCGGTCGCCAGCCACCGGGTGGCCGGCAGGTCGGTGCTGACCACGGCCCGCCCCGCGGCCAGGTATTCCAGTGTCTTCAGCGGGAACGAGGCGCGGTTGAAGGAGGAGTCCCGGTACGGCGTGAGGCCGATGTCCATCGCGTTCAGGTAGCCGGGCAGCTCCTGCCGCGGCACCGGGCCGGCGTACTGGACGTTCGGCCGGGCGGCCAGCGCGGCGAACCGCTCCGGCTCCCAGCCGTCCCGGCGCGGCCCGACGATGAGCAGCGTGCAGTCCAGCCGGGCGACCGCGTCCAGCAGGTCCAGGTCGATCCGGTCCGAGAGCTGCCCGACCAGGCCCACCACCGGGCGGTCGGTCGGGATGCCGGCCGGCCGCGGCGCCCGGTCCACCGCGGCGTACGCCTCGACGTCGCAGCCGTTCGGCAGCACCTCGACGCGGCGCGCGCCCTTGCCGGACCAGCGTTCGGCGAGCACCGGTGAGACGGCCACCACCAGCTCGGCCTCGGCGAGCTGCCGGCGCTCCTCGCGCAGCAGCCGCATCCCGTCCTGGCCCATCAGCTGCGCGCCGGCAACGTAGTCGTCGGTGCCGTACAGGACCGTACGGACCGCGCGCGGCCAGCCGGTGAGCACGTCGTCCAGCGAGCAGGCCACGACCGCGTGCGGGCGTGCCCCGAGCTTGCGCAGCATCCAGCGCAGCTGGGTGCGGACCAGCGGCCAGGTGGCCAGCCGGACACCCGGGCGGGTCCAGCCGGGCGGCGCCGCCGGGGTCAGCCGGACAAGCCCGTCAAGTCCCTCCACAGTGGACACTCGCGGGGTGAGCCGGCGGCCGGCGGACCCCCGGTACCGCGCCGGGGTGGCCACCGACACCGGCGGATCCACCCACAGCACCTGGGCGTGCGCGGTGAGCGCCGTGGCCAGATGCCGGTCCGAGCCGGCGACCCCGTCCCAGGAAGTGCCGGCGCAGAAGACGAGCAGTGGCCTCAAGCGTCCGCCCGCCACCAGGCGACCAGGTCGCGCAGCCCGTCCACCAGGCCGATCTCCGGCTTCCAGCCGAGCGCGCCGGCCGCGGCGGAGATGTCGGCCAGCCGGCGGGTGACGCCGTTCACCGCGCGCTCCGGCCCGTGCTCGATGCCCAGGTCGGAGTCCATCGCGGCCAGCAGCGCCTGCGCCAGCTCCTTCAGCGACGTCTCCGCGCCGGTGGCGATGTTGAACACCCGGTCGGTCACCTCGGCGCGCGCGGCCAGGATGTTGGCGCGGGCGATGTCGGCGACGTGCACGAAGTCCATGGTCTGCGCGCCGTCGCCGAAGATCAACGGCGGCTGGCCGGCGGCGATCCGCTCCATCCAGCGGATGAGCACCTCGGTGTACTTGCCGTGCGCGTCCATCCGCGGGCCGTACACGTTGAAATACCGCAAAGCCACGTAGTCCAGGCCCTTCATGGCGTGGAAGCTGCGCAGCATGCCCTCGTTGAACGCCTTGGCCGCACCGTAGAAGGTGTCGTTGGCGTACGGGTGGTGCGATTCGGGCGTCGGGAACACCTCGGCCAGCCCGTACACCGACGCCGAGGAGGACGCGATCACCTTCCGCACGCCGTGTTCGGCGGCCGCCTCGATGACGGTGAACGTACCGTCCACAAGGGACTCCAGCGCCAGCCGCGGATCCTCGGCGCACTGGGTGATCCGGATCGCGGCCAAGTGGAAGACCACGTCGGTGTCCATCAGCGAGCCGACCACTGCCCGGTCGTTGATGTCGCCCTCGACGATGCGGACCGGCCCGTTCTCCAGCGCCCAGGCCAGGTTCTGCCGGCGGCCGCGGACCAGGTTGTCCAGCACCACGATCTCGGCGGCGCCGGCCCGGACCAGCTGGTCCACCACGTGCGACCCGATGGTGCCCGCCCCACCGGTCACCAGCATCCGCTGCCCCGCCAGCGGCTGAGCTGCGCTCATCGGGCGATCTCCTCCAGGTACACAGGCACGAACGAGCCGCCGGAGTAGAGGCTCTCGGTGGCGGCCTCGAGCAGGGCCAGCACGCGCAGCCCCGCCTTGCCATCGGTCAGCGGCGCCCGCGCTTCAGTGATCGCCGCGGCGAACTCGGACATGACCCCGCGCAGCGCCTCGCCCTCGGGCAGCGCCGGGGCGACCATGTCGCCCACCCGGTACGACACCAGGGCGCGGGTCCGCTCGGCGTCGCCCAGCTGGGTCGGGTCGGTCCGGTCCACGCCACGGTCGTAGATCGCCAGCCGCTGCGAGGGGTTCAGGTCGTCCCACACGACCGTCCGTGCCGACCCACCCACGATCGTGGTACGGATCTTTGTCGGGGACAGCCAGTTGACGTGCGCGTGCGCCATGGCACCGTTGGACAGCTGCACCGACAGGTACGCCACGCACGCCTGCCCGGCGCCGATCGGGTCCGAGCCCTGCGCGGCCACCGCGACCGGCAGCACCCCGTCCGGCAGGATCGCGTCCAGAATGGACAGATCGTGCGGTGCGAGGTCCCACAGGACGTCGATGTCCGGTTGCACCAGCCCCAGGTTGATCCGTACGGAGTCGACGTACTGCAACGTACCCAACTGTCCACTTCGGACCAGTTCGCGAAGTCGCTGCACCGCTGGGGTGTAACAGTAGGTGTGGTCCAGCATGAGCACCCGGCCGCGCTCGGCGGCCAGCGAGACCAGCTTCGACCCGTCGGCGTAGGAGGCGGCCAGCGGCTTCTCCACCAGCACGTGCTTGCCGGCATCCAGCGCCAGGGAGGCCACCTCGTAGTGCGTACCGGCCGGGGTGGCGATCGCGACCGCCTGCACCGACGGGTCGCCCAGCACCTGCGCGAGCGAGTCGCTGACCTCGACGGTGCTGTACTTCCCGAGCACGCGGCGGGCCCGCGCCACGTCGAGATCGCACAGGTAGCGCACCTCGAACTGCGCGGTGGCCTGGGCGTTCCGCACCAGGTTCGGCCCCCAGTAACCGGCGCCAATCACCGCAATACCGATCGGTGTCATGGTTTCGTGAATCCCCCCCGGCGCGCACCCCCGCGCGCCTTCCGGTCCAGTCTCGCGCACCGGCCCGTGTCCGGTGCGGTGTTGGGCAATAGTTGCCCGGTTGAGCTACGCCACAGACCCTTTTGGCCATACGGCCAACACCCGGACAACGACCGAGGGGCGGCGTGGCTCCGCCCGGGCGGCCCACACGGAGGCCCGCCCGGGCGGAGGGTCCAGCCCTACCGGCGCGCGTTACGCCGGCTGCGTTGCTGTTCCAGGATCGCCATCGGCTGCTCGATCGGTGCCTGCTTGCCCAGTGGCGAGCTGGCCACCGCGCCGACGCCGACCAGCGTGTTGGTCGAGGTCACCGACGTACCGCCGACCGGAGCGCTCACCACCACGTCGATCCAGTAGTTGGTGCCGCGGTAGGTGTTGGTCGGGAACGTCGACCCCGAACCCCACAGCCCGTTCGTGCTGCCCGCACCGGTGGCCGGCGCGCTCAGCGGCACGCTGGTCGCGGCACCCAGCTCGAAGTACCCGACATCGGCGGCGTAGTTGCCGTTCGGCGCCGTGTACGAGGCCACGTACTGCACCCCGTGCGTGATGTTCACCGGAGCGGCCAGGTTCAGCTGCTGCCAGCCGGTCGCGGTCTCGTTGGTGAACGTGCCGGTGGCCAGCAACTGGCCGTCGGCGGTCCACAGCGAGCCGGTGTGCGTCCCGGTGTTGCCGGCGCCCTTGTAGAAGCGGATCGCCGTCACGGCCTGGTCGGCGGCCGAGGTGAACCGCACGCCCAGCGTGTACGAGCCCGGGTCGGCCGCGGCCTGCGTGGTCGGGATCGTCGCGGTGCTGAAGATCGTGCACGGGCAGGTCTGCGTGGTGCTGGTGGTGAACAGCCAGGTCCGTGCCGCGGTCATCATGTTGCCGTCCACGTCGGCCGCCTTGACCGAGGCCGTGTACGACTCACCGGCGCCCAGCTTCGCCTTCGGTACCAGCGTCGCGGTCTTCGTCGAGGCGTTGTACGTGACGGTCGAGTCGATCTTCGCCCCGCCGCCGTCGGCGATGGTGAAGGCGATCGTGGCCGGGTCGATGGCCTCGCTGAAGGTGGCCGTCACCGACGGGGTGTTCGACACGTTGGTCGTGCCGTCCGCCGGCGAGATCGCGGTCACCGTGGGCGGGGTGGTGTCGCCGGTCAGCGAGTTGGTCCACAGCACGTCGACCCAGTAGTTCCCGGCGTTCCAGGAGGAGTTCGGGAACGCGCTCGCGCCGTACCGGAAGACGCCGTTGCCGCCGTCCTGACCGTCCTTCAGCGCGTGCAGGGAGCTGTAGTCGGCGCCCTTGCCACCGAAGTAGCCGTTGGTCGAGGAGTAGAACCCGACGTTGGTGTGGTAGCTCACCACGTACGTCGTGTTAGCGGTGACCTGGATCGGGCTGCTGAAGGTCAGCGTCTGCCAGCCCTGCGAGGTCTCGTTGGAGAAGGTGCCGGTGGCCAGCCGGGTGCCGGCCGCGTTCCACAGCGAGCCCGTGTGCGTACCGGTGTTCTGCGAGCCCTTGTAGAACCGGACGCCGGTGATGTACCCGTTCACGTCGAACCGGACCTTGGTGCCCACCTCGATCGAACTGGGGTCGTTGGTGTTCAGCGTCTGCGGCACCTCGAAGTCGTCCCAGATCGTGCACGGGCAGGCCGCCGGCCGCGGCGTACCGGTGGTGAACTGCCACGTGTACGCCGCCGGCATCTGGTTGCCGGCCACGTCGGTGGCCCGGATCGTCGCGGTGTACTTCGTACCGGCCGCGAGCTGCGCCGCCGGGGTGAAGGTCGCCACCGTGCCGGTCCCGTTCAGCGACACCGACCCGGTTTCCAGGCCGGCGGGCGAGGCGAGGGTGAACGTCAGCCCGGAGGGGCTGACCGGCTCGTTGAACGTGGCCGTCGGCGCGACGTTCAGCGCCACGTTGCCCACGTTGGCGGCCGGCGCGGTGGCCGCCACCAGCGGCGCCTGGGTGTCCGGCGGCGGGGTGGTGCTGTAGACCACGTCCACCCAGTAGTTCGCGCTGCCGAAGGTGTCCCGCGGGAACGCGCTCGCCCCGACGCTGTAGACGCCGTTCGCCCCATCGACCCCGCTGGCCAGCGCGGTCAGCGGCTGGTTGTAGGTGCTGGTGGTGGCGAAGTAGCCGGCATCGGCGGCGTAGTGCCCGGTGTCGGTGTGGTAGCTCGCCACGTACGTCGTGCCGGCCGCGATCGCCACCGGCGTGCCGAAGGTGAGCGTCTGCCAGCCGGTCGCGGTCTCGTTGGTGAACGTGCCCGTCGCCAGCAGCTGGCCGGCGGCCGACCACAGCGAGCCGGTGTGCGTGCCGGTGTTGCCGGTGCCCTTGTAGAACTTGACCCCGCTGATGTAGCCGGCGCTGTCGGCGCGGAACTTCAGGCCCAGCTCCAGCACCGAGCTGTCATTGGCCGACGGCGTACCGGGAACCGTGGTGTTCGACCAGATCGAGCACGGGCAGGTACGCGGGTTGATCGTGATCGCCTTGCTCACCGGGGTGGACAGGTTGTAGCTGTCGTCCACCGCGCGCGCCTTCACCGTCACCGCGCCCGAGGTGCCCGGGGTGAAGGAGTAGCTCCACGTGCCCGTACCGACCTGCCAGGTGGCCGGGTGCCAGGTGGTGCCGTCGACCGACACCTCGACGCCGGAGACCTGCCCGCTGGCGTCGGAGACCGTGCCGGTCAGGGTGACCGGGCTGCCCACCGTCGGGTTGGTCGGGGTGTTGATGGCCACCGACGGCGCCACCGTGTCGGTGCTGGAGGCGGTCTGCGTCAGTCCACTTTGGATACTGCCGGCGCTGACACCCATGTCGGCGAAGATGTTCACCGTCGCCTGCTTGATCCGGATGTCCTCGGTGCTCACGCCCTCCTGGCTGAAGGAGTGGTAGTTGTCCAGCCCCCACGACCACTGCACGGTGCCGGCCGCGAACACCAGCGCGTGGCTGGTCTGGTCGCGGTACATCGTGAGGGAGTGGGTCAGCGTGCCCGGGCCGTACAGGTCGCCCTGGTTCAGCAGCACGTAGTCGCCGGTGGCGGTGACCGTCGCCGAGGACAGCCGGGCCACGCCCGGTGGCTGGAAGCCGTTGTCCACATAGGAATCCCACTCGTAGCCGAGCGTCCCGAAGGCGAAGTTGTACGTCGTCCCGGCCGCCATCGAGGTCAGCGGCGTCGACCGCCACAGCCGCATCTTGCCGTACGCGGCCGGCACCTGGATCGCGTCCGAGCGGTAGCCGTTCATCATGAAGATCTGGCCGATCATGGAGTTCTCCGCCTTGGCGCCACCCTCCGCTGTGGCGCCACGCGGGTCACGCCAGGTGCCCGTCCACTGTGGACTCGGATCGATCTTCGTGTCCCACTTGGTCTCCTTGTAGCAGACCAGGGTCCGGTACGCGGTGTTCGAGCCGTCGTAGCTGTTCTCGTACCGCGTCTTCCAGAAGACCTCGTTGCCGGAGAAGAACGCGAGGTTCACCCCGGCCGCCTTGGCGTTCTCCACGTTGGTGCGCTGCCCGGCCGACCAGTACTCGTCGTGGCCCACCGACAGGAAGACCTTGTGGTTGGTGATCAGCGAGGCGCCGTACCGGTCGGTGTCGACGCCGGAGATGTAGGTCGTGTCGTACCCGTTCGCCTCCAGCCAGCGGATCATCGGGTACTCGGCGTTGAAGGGCAGGTTCTCCTCGCCGGAGCCCTTCAGCGGCCGGTTGTAGCTGACCTTCCAGGCCGACCCGCCCGGGCCCGGGCCGCGCCCGGTGTAGAGGCTGTTCTCGCCCGGGCTGTTGTCGTTGGTGGAGTCGCCGTAGATGTTGTACGCCTGCCAGGTCGGGTCCGAGGTCTGGTACAGCAGGTTGGCGTGGCTGGAGTCGTCCCGGACCACGAAGAAGGTGTCGTTCTCCCCGCCGCTGCCGTCGTTGCGGCCGAAGACCGCGTAGTACAGCCCGGACACCGCGGTGGTCGGCACCGTCCAGGTGGCTGACACGCCCCACGCGCCGCAGTCGTACAGGCCGGTGGAGTCGCTGTAGCAGGCCGGCTGGCTCTGCGCGCTGGTACGCCGGACCTGCACCGTGCCCATCAACCGGGCGCCGTTGCCGCCGTACCAGCCGAGCCGGTAGATCTTGACGTCGTAGTTCTTCGAGTCGGTCTTCACCTTGAAGCTGATCGACTGTCCAATGTTGACGCTGATGTTCGTCGGGTAGCCGACGATCGTGTCGTCATTGGACACCACGTGGACGTCGTCGATCGGCACCACGTTGGTGGTCTGGGTGTTCTCGCAGAGGACCTTGTTGGTGACCGGTGCGGTGCACGGGTCGGCGGCGCTGGCAGCGGGTGCCATCACCACCAGGCCGCCAGCGGCGGCAAGCAGGGCGGTCGCCGGCGCAAGCAGGCGAGCCAGGATACGGCGCGACATGGGAAAGCCTCCTACTCGGCGCGGTCAGTACGCGCCGGCGCCCCGGACGACGGTGAAGGCCGTCTTCCAGAGGATCATGAAGTCAAGGGTGAGGGACCAGTTCTCCACGTAGCGCAGGTCCAGCCGGACCGACTCGTCCCAGGTGAGGTCGCTGCGGCCGCTGATCTGCCACAACCCGGTGACGCCGGGCTTGACCAGCAGCCGGCGGCGTACGTCGTCCCCGTACAGGGCGACCTCCTCGGGCAGCGGTGGCCGCGGCCCGACCAGCGACATGCTGCCGGTCAACACGTTGATGACCTGGGGCAGCTCGTCGATTGAGTACTTGCGCAGGATCCGTCCCAGCGGCGTGATCCGCGGATCGTTGCGGATCTTGAACAGCAGACCTTCGCCGCGCTCGTTCTGGGCGACCAGGTCGCCCTTGCGCGCCTCGGCGTCCACCACCATGGTGCGGAACTTGATCATGGTGAACTCGCGCCCGTCCTTGCCGATCCGGGTCTGCCGGAAGAAGGCCGGCCCGCGGCTGGTGAGGCGGATGGCCGCCGCGATGCCGAGCAGCACCGGGGCGATCAGCAACAGCAGGAAGGCGGCGGCGGTACGGTCCACGGCGGCCTTGACCACGCGGCGGCCACCGGAGAACTCCGGCTCCTCCACGTGCACCAGCGGCAGCCCCGAGACCGGCCGGATGTGCAGCCGGGGACCGGCCACCTCGATCAGCCCCGGTGAGACCACCAGGTCGATGTCGGTGCCCTCCAGGTCCCAGGCAAGACGGCGCAGGCGGGCGCCGTACATCTCCGGGCAGGAGGTGACCGCCACGGTGTCCACTCCGGACTCGCGGGCCACCGTGGCCACGTCGTCGATCGCGCCGAGCACCGGCACCCCGAGCGGTGCCAGCAGGTCGCCGCTGGCCTCGGCCGGCAGGCAGGCCCCGACCACGCGCAGCCCGTTGTACGGCTCGCTGCGCAGCTGCGTCACCAGGTCGACCACCGAGTGCTCGCCCCCGACCAGCACCAGGTCGACCATGTAGTGGCCGGACCGGCGCAGGTGGTGCACGCGCTTGCGGACCAGGTAGCGGCCCACCAGCGACAGTGCCGCGGCCAGTGGCAGCGCGAGGATGACGTACCCCCGCGCCAGTTCCGCCTTGGTCGCGTACGAGGTGAAGGCGACCGCCGCGGTCAGGCCGACGAAGGCCCGGACCACGCGCTGGAACTCCTCGGTCCCGACACCGAGGAACCGCCCCTCGTACGCGCGCGACAACCCGACCGCGAAGATCCAGATGACCGGCAGCGCGAGGCTGTACCACAGGTAGCCGGGTGTCGGGCTGGCCGGATCGGCCACCGTCGTACCCCCGACCGTCAGCGGGTCATCGGAAAATCGGGTCAGGTACGCGGCAAGTCCGGCGATGACGCCCGAAAGACCGTCTAACACCACAAGGACCGCGCCGTAGCGACGCAGCCAACGCCGACCGACGCCGGCGCGCTGCGCCACGTCGCCGCTGCCAGATCTAAGGATCGTGGCAACGCTCATATGAAGCCCCCCAAGCCTGCTGGAACGACGCCCCCCGACGCCGCCATGTCAGCGACCCACCCGTGCTCCCACGCCCTGTGCCAGCGGCGCCGGTGGGTCGGCGACGCTGAGGACACTAGCGGCTGCTGTCACGCTCTGTAAGGAGTTTGGGCCAAAGTCTCGTGGAAACGCGGGGTGACGCTCGGTGAGGCGACACCTCTGTCACTCTCTGTAGTGGACACTCGGGCCCTCTCGCCATCAATGCGGTCATTGCTACTAGCTTTCGTAACTGAGGATCAGCTAGGGCACTGCGTACCGGTCGGGACAGAAACACCCGCGCGGGCTACGCGTCGCCCGACCAGGGAGAATCGGAGGGTGCTTTCCGATGACGCCGCGCTGCGGGCGGACGTGCGACGGGTCGGTGGTTTGCTCGGTGAATCGCTCGTACGGCAGGTAGACCCCGACCTGCTCGCCCTGGTCGAGCGGGTCCGCGCCCTCACCAAGGCCGCCCAGGCCGGCGAGACCGGCGCCGGCACCGAGGTACGGGAACTGCTGGCCACCACGCCCCTCCCGACCGCAATCCACCTGGTCCGCGCCTTTTCGGCCTATTTCCACCTGGCCAACATCGCCGAGCAGGTGGACCGGGTACGCCAGCTCCGCTCGCGCCCGGCCGGCGACGGCTGGCTGGCCGGGGCCGTCCGCGACGTGGCCGCCGCGGTCGGGCCGCGGCGGCTGAGCGAGGCCGTCGGCCGGCTCACCGTCCGGCCGGTGTTCACCGCCCACCCGACCGAGGCCAGCCGGCGCTCGATCCTGGCCAAGCTGCGTACGGTCGCCGACCTGCTGGCCACCCCCACCGACCCGGACTCGCGGGCCAGGCACCGGCAGGACCGCCGGCTGGCCGAGGTCATCGACCTGATCTGGCAGACCGACGAGCTGCGGCTGGACCGGCCCTCCCCGGTGGACGAGGCCCGCAACGCGGCGTACTACCTTGGCGACCTGGCCGCCGGCACCGTCCCGGACCTGCTGGACGACCTGGTGGACGAGCTGGCCAGCTACGGCGCCACGCTGCCGGCCACCGACCGGCCGCTGGACTTCGGCACCTGGATCGGCGGCGACCGCGACGGCAACCCGAACGTCACCGCCGCGGTCACCAGCCAGGTGCTGCTGCTCCAGCACGGGCACGGCATCCGGCTCGCCGTCGGCCTGGTGGACGAGTTGATCGAGGAGCTGTCCACCTCGACCGGACTGACCGGCATCACCGAGGCGCTCCAGTCCAGTGTGGACAGTGACCTGGCCGCGCTGCCGGAGCTGGATCCGCGGCTGCGGCGGCTGAACGTGGCCGAGCCGTACCGGCTCAAGGCGTCCTGCATCCGGGCCAAGCTGGTGCACACCCGGGACCGGTTGGCCACCGGCGCGCAGCACCGCCCGGGGCGCGATTACCTCGGCACCGCAGGGCTTCTGGCGGATCTGGACCTGATGGCGCAGTCGCTGCGCGAGCACCGCGGCGAGCTGATCGCGGACGGCCTGCTGGCGCGGGCGTACCGGACGGTGCGTACGTTCGGGCTACATCTGTCCACAATGGACATTCGCGAGCACGCGGACCGGCACCACCACGCGGTCGGCCAGCTGCTGGACCGTACCGGCGAGCTGGGCCGGCCGTACGCCGAGCTGGACCGGGACAGCCGGCGCGCGGTGCTGTCCCGGGAGCTGGCCAGCCGCCGGCCGCTCACCACCGGCCGGCCCGAGCTGGACGAGGAGGGCGGTTCGGCGTTCGCGGTGTTCTCGGGGCTGCGGGACGCGCTGGACCGGTTCGGGCCGCAGATCGCCGAGTCGTACATCATCTCGATGACCCGGGGCGCCGACGACGTGCTGGCCGCGGCGGTGCTGGCCCGGGAGGCGGGGCTGGTGGACCTGCAGGCCGGCATCGCCCGCATCGGGTTCGTCCCGCTGCTGGAGACCATCGACGAGCTGAGCCGCGCCGACGCCGTCCTCACCGACCTGCTGGACGACCCGGCGTACCGGCAGGTCGTCCGGGCCCGCGGCGGGTTGCAGGAGGTCATGCTCGGCTACTCCGACTCCAACAAGGAATCCGGGATCACCACCTCGCAGTGGGAGATCCACAAGGCGCAGCGCCGGTTGCGCGACGTGGCCGCGGCGCACGGGGTCCGGCTGCGGCTGTTCCACGGCCGCGGCGGCACGGTCGGGCGGGGTGGCGGCCCGACGTACGAGTCGGTGATGGCGCAGCCGTACGGGACGCTGGACGGGGAGATCAAGTTCACCGAGCAGGGTGAGGTGATCTCCGACAAGTACCTGCTGCCGGCGCTGGCCCGGGAGAACCTGGAGCTGACGCTGGCCGCGGTGCTGCGCGCCTCGGTGCTGCACCGCGAGCCGCGCCAGCCGATGGCCCAACTGTCCGAATGGGACAGTTGCATGGAGCGCGTGTCGGCGGCGGCGTTCTCCTTGTACCGCAGGCTTGTCGAGGACCCCGACCTGCCGGCGTACTTCGTGGCCTCCACGCCGGTGGAGCAGCTGGGGCAGCTCAACATCGGCTCGCGGCCCTCGCGCCGGCCGGACAGCGGCAGCGGGTTGGCGGGGCTGCGGGCGATCCCGTGGGTGTTCGGCTGGACGCAGTCGCGGCAGATCGTGCCCGGCTGGTACGGCGTCGGTACGGGACTGGCGGCGGCGCGGGCGGCCGGGCTCGGGCCGGTGCTCGCCGAGATGTACGTCGACTGGCACTTCTTCGCGACGTTCGTGTCCAATGTGGAGATGACGCTGGCGAAGACCGACCTCGGGATCGCCGCGCACTACGTCAATTCCCTTGTGCCGCAGGAGTTGCGGCGCTTCTTCGCCGACATCACCGCGGAGCGGGACCGTACCGTCGAGCAGGTCCTGCTGCTGACCGGCGAGCCCGAACTGCTGGACTCCCAGCCGGTGTTGAAGCGGACGCTCAGCACCCGCGACGCGTACCTGGACCCGCTGTCCTACCTCCAGGTGGCCCTACTCGGCCGGCTGCGCGCCGGCGACGACAGCCCGCAACTGCGCCGCGCCCTACTCCTCACCGTCAACGGCATCGCCGCGGGGCTGCGCAACACCGGGTGAATCACGCCCCGTGGTAGGTGTTCTGGGCGCGTTCCAGGCCGAAGGTGAGCAGGTCCTCGACGGCGTCGGCGGCGCGGTCGACGTTCAGGTCGAGCTCCTTGCGCTCGGCGGAGGTGAAGTCGCGCAGCACCCACTCGGCCGGGTCCTGCCGGCCCGGCGGCCGGCCGACGCCGAAACGTACCCGGAAGTAGTCGTGCGTGCCCAGCACCCGGGACACCGACTTCACCCCGTTGTGCCCGTTGTCCCCGCCGCCGAACTTCAGCTTCAACGTGTTGTACGGGATGTCCAACTCGTCGTGCACGACGACCAACCGGTCCGGCGGCACCCGGTAGAACTCGCCCACCGCCTTGACCGCGCCCCCGGAGTCGTTCATGTACGTCCGCGGCTTGGCCAGCACCACCGGCCGGTCGCCGACGCGCGCCTCGATGACGTCGTTGCGCGAGCGGTGGCTCTTGAAGCGGGCGCCGATGCGGTGCGCGAGCAGGTCGAGGATCATGAACCCGGCGTTGTGCCGGTTCATCGCGTAACCCGGGCCCGGGTTACCCAGGCCCACCACCAGGTAGCGGTCTTCCATCGGTCATGTCCCGGTCCACCAACCCTCGCCGTACGGGTCAGGAAACCTCGGCCGGCTCCGGCTCGGCGACCGGCTCCGGTGCGGTGCGCTCGACGCCCGCCTCCGCCTCGGCCTCGGCCAGCTCGGCCTCCACCTGCGCCGCGCTCGGCGCGGCCAGCACCGAGACGACCATGTGGTCGGGGTCGGTCACCAGGGTCACGTTGTCGGGCAGCTTCACATCGCCCGCGGTGAGCTGCGCGCCGATCGCCAGACCGGCGATGTCGACCTCGAAGGACTCCGGGATGTGCGTGGCGTCGGCCTCGACCTCGAGCGTGTTCAGCTCCTGGTTGAGCAGGCCGTCGGTCACCACCTCGCCGGTGAGCAGCAGCCGCACCTGGACGTGCACCTTCTCACCGCGGCGTACCAGGATGAGGTCGACGTGCTCGATGGTGCCCTTGACCGGGTCGCGCTGGATCTGCTTGGGCAACGCCAGCTCGTTGCGCCCGTTCAGGCGGACCGAGAGCAGCGTGTTGCCGCCGGAACGGATGGCCAGGCCGAATTCGCGCGCGGGCAGCGAGATGTGCCGCGGATCCTGGCCGTGGCCATACAGGACCGCCGGGATCTTGCCAGCACGGCGGGTACGGCGCGCGGCCCCTTTGCCGAACTCGGTGCGCGGCTCGGCAGCGATCTGGACCTCGGACACGGCGATGCTCTCCTCGAACTGCGGGGCGGAAACGCTTACGGCTGACGCGGACGAGGGCGAGCGCAACCGGATCAACGACCGTCGATCACGGAGACGTTTGCTCCCTCGCCGGGCAACCTCGCCAGCTTACCCGCTCATGCCACGGCGGTCGAAATCGGTACCTTCACCCGCGTTCGTACGGACTTTTGCGGGCTCAATAAGTCAGGAGGCGTTCCCGTCGAACAGGCTGGTCACGGACCCGTCCTCGAAAACCTCGCGTACCGCGCGGGCGATCAGCGGGGCGATGGACAGCACGGTGAACTTGTCCAGCATCCGGTCCGGCGGGATCGGCAGGGTGTTGGTGAACAGCACCTCGCGCACCCGGCTGTTCTTCAACCGCTCGGTCGCCGGGTCGGACAGCATCGCGTGCGTGGCCGCGATCACCACATCCGCCGCGCCGGCCTCGAACAGCGCGTCCGCCGCCTTGGTGATCGTGCCGGCGGTGTCCACGATGTCGTCCACGAGGATGCACGTACGCCCCTCGACATCGCCGACCACCCGGTTGGCGACCACCTGGTTCGGCACCAGGGTGTCCCGGGTCTTGTGGATGAAGGCCAGCGGGCGGCCGCCCAGCCGGTCGGTCCAGCGCTCGGTCAGGCGTACCCGGCCGGAGTCCGGCGAGACCACGGTCAGGTCGGTGTCGCCGTAGTTGGCCTCGATGTACTCGGCCAGGATCGGCATCGCGAACAGGTGGTCCACCGGCCCGTCGAAGAAGCCCTGGATCTGCGCGGTGTGCAGGTCGACGGTCATCACCCGGTCCGCGCCCGCGGTCTTGAACAGGTCGGCGATCAGCCGCGCCGAGATCGGCTCCCGGCCGCGGTGCTTCTTGTCCTGCTGGGCGTACGGGTAGAGGGGCATGACCACGGTGATGCGCTTGGCCGAGGCCCGCTTCAGCGCGTCCACCATGATCAACTGCTCCATCACCCAGTTGTTGGTCTGCGCCGGGTAGCTCTGGATCACGAAGGCGTCCGAGCCGCGTACGGACTCCTCGTAGCGGACGTACACCTCGCCGCGCGGGAACTCGTACAGCGAGGTCGGGGTCAGCTCCACCCCCAGCCAGCGGGCGATCTCCGCGGCCAACTCGGGGTGGGCCCGACCGGAGAACAGCATCATGCTCTTGCGGTTCACGGACTCGATGGCGCTCATCATGCCGGGGTCCCCTTGCTGTCGTCGTCGGTGGGCGATCCTTCGGGGACGTGCTTGTGGGCTGTCCGCGCCGCCTCGGCCGCGGCCGTGCCGGCGCGCCTGCGTTCCACCCAGCCCTCGATGTTGCGCTGCTGGGCGCGCCCGACGCCGAGGGCACCGGGCGGTACGTCCTTGGAGATGACCGAGCCGGCGGCCGTGTACGCGCCGTCGCCGACGTTGACCGGGGCGACGAACATGTTGTCGGCGCCGGTGCGGGCGTGGCTGCCGATCGTGGTGTGGTGCTTGGCCACGCCGTCGTAGTTGACGAACACCGTGGCCGCGCCGATGTTGGTGTGGTCGCCGATCGTGGCATCGCCCACGTACGACAGGTGCGGCACCTTCGTGCCCTCGCCGATCTCGGCCGCCTTGATCTCCACGTACGTGCCGGCCTTGGCGTGCGGGCCGAGGCGGGCGCCCGGGCGGAGGTAACAGTACGGACCGACGCTGGCGTACGGGCCGATCTCGGCGCGGTCGCAGTGGGCGCGGACCACGCTGGCGCCCGCGCCGACCACGGTGTCGGACAGCGTGCAGTCCGGGCCGATGCTGGCCCCGGCGGCGACCGTGGTGGTGCCGTGCAGCTGGACGCCCGGGTGCAGGGTGACGTCGGCCTCGAGGCGTACGCCCGCGTCGATCCAGACGCTGGCCGGGTCGATGACCGTGACACCGTCCCGCATCCACCGGGTGACGATCCGGTCGCGCAGCGCCCTGCCGACCGCGGCGAGCTGGGCCCGGTCGTTCACCCCGTGCACCTGGGCCTCGTCGGCCACGACCGCGGCGACCGGCTGGCCGCGCTCGACGTACATGCCGATGACGTCCGGCAGGTATTCCTCGCCCTGCGCGTTGTCGGTGGACAGCTTGGCCAGCGCCTCACGCAGGGCGGGGGCGGCGAAGGCGTACACGCTGGTGTTGATCTCGTCGACGGCCCGCTCGGACTCCGTGGCGTCGCGGTGCTCGACGATCCTGGTCACGCCCCCGTCCGCGCCGCGGAGAACCCGGCCGTACCCCGTCGGGTCGGCGACGCGGGCGGTCAGCACGGTGGCGGCGGCGCCGGCGCGCTCGTGCGCTTCGACCAGCGCGCGCAGCGTGTCGGTGGTGAGCAGCGGCGTGTCGCCGGGGACGACCAGGACGGTGCCGGCCAGGTCGGGCACGGCCTCCATGGCCAGGCGTACGGCGTGCCCGGTGCCGCGCTGCTGCTCCTGCACCACTGCCGTGGCGCTCGCGGGCAGCGTGGCCGCGACCTGGTCCCGCCCGTGCCCGACCACCACGATCGGGTCGGCGGCGAGCGGGGCGGCCGCGGCGAGTACGTGCTCCAGCAGGGTGCCGCCACACACCGCGTGCAGGACCTTGGGCAGGGCGGATCTCATCCGGGTGCCTGCCCCGGCGGCCAGGACGACGACGGCGTCCGCGCGCACGTCAGCCAACGCTCAACTCCACACTCCCGGGGACCGGTCACCCCATGCTAACCAGCCGCCGCGGGGCCGTTCGCCTGTCCACCGCAAGCTGGCGCGGGGCGGCTCTGCGACAATTGACGCTTCCCGACCGGGTGGAGTGGGGCGATGCGGATCGGCCGGCGCTGGCTGGTGGCCGGGTCGGTGGTGCTCGCGGCCACCGGCTGCACCTCGCAGGTGCGCGGCTCCGGCCTGCCCGGGGACACCGGCAGCCGCACCCCGTCGGTCGCGTCGACCGGCTCGCCGACCGGCAGCCCGGGGCAGTCCGGCCGGCCGCAGCAGGTCGAGGCGCTGGAGATCACCCCGGTTGCCGCGATCCCGCCGCGCACCGACCAACCGCTGCTGCGGATCGGCCTGCGGGTGCGCAACCCGGGCGGCGAGCTGGCCCGCTTCGACCCGGCCACCGTGCTGCTGGCCGACGCCAGCGGGGCGACCGCCCGGCGCACGGCGACGGCCGACCCGGCGTACCCGCTGTTCCCGCTGACCATCACCCTCGGCCCGGGTCAGGCGGTGATCGGCTACGTGCCCTTCACCATCGATGCCGGCTTCCGGCCCGAGACGATCCGGGTCGGCCAGGCCCGGTGGCCGGTCGCCGGGCTGACCGACCAGCCGCCGAACGGCACGATCCTGCCGCCGACCCGTACCGCCCCGCTGAACCAGCCGGTCACCGTCAACGGCGACGCCGGCGGAAGCCGGATCGACCTGCTGGTCCGGGCGCAGCGGCTGACCGACCCGGCCCAGGGCTTCCCGGTGGCGCCCGGCTTCCGGCTGGTGGCCGCGCAGCTGCTCATCCGCAACACCGGCAACACGCCGTACGCGCTGGCGCCCGGCGCGCTGTGGATCGTGGACGACCAGGGCCACGTGTACGCCGCGGTCCCCCGGCTTGACGGCGGCGGTCTCGCGTACGGCACCCTGCCGCCGCGCAGCGCGGCCCGCACCGGCCTGGTGGGGTTCCTCGTGCCGGCCCGGGCGGTCCTGAGCTACCTCGAGTTCAGCCTGCCCAACGGGCCGCCGGCGGCGATCGCGCAGTGGAAGGTTCGCTGACTCGGGCCTCCTGCCAGCGGCGCGTCCCGGTTCGGGGGGTCCCGTCCCATTGCGGTATCAGGCGTGGTGGCGGCCGTATCCGATTCGCGAGTACCCGCTCGGCAACCCGAACGGGGCGAGGTCAGCACGAACGGAACCCGGTCATGACCGACTTCTCCATCCGGACACCCCACCCGTGGTGGGCCGGCGCGTACGTCCCGCCGACGCCGCCGGTCCACCCGACTCCGCCACCGCGACCAACCTGGACCTTCCGGACCTACCTCGCCTTCCTCGCCGCCCTCTGGCTCCTGCTCGTCTACTCCTACGTCCTGCCCGGCGCCGCCTCGGCCGTGGCGCTCAGCGCGCCGGCCGCCCACCCGTACCCGATCCCGCTGGCCGCCGTACCGGTGCCCGGTCCCCGGCTCGTCCCCGCGCTCCGTACCCCGGCCCTGCGCCGCCGGCCGACCCCGCGCCGCCGCCTCCACCCCACACCGCCGCCACCCGCGACGCCGCGCAACCCGCACCGGCCTGGCCGGCGCGCCGCGCGGCTGAGCCGCTGACCCACCTCCCCCCGGTGCCCCGGAGTGACCCCACTCCGGGGCACCCCCGTAAGTTTTTCCGGGCGCGGATGTCGAGAACCCGTGACCGGCTCCGTCCCTGGGGTGAGCGCGGCCACGATGGGTCGCACCAGGGATCGAGGAGAAGCACCATGGCGAAGTACCTGCTGCTCAAGCACTACCGGGGCGCTCCGACCGCGGTCAACGACGTACCCATGGACAAGTGGACGCCGGAGGAGATCACGGCGCACATCAAGTACATGAACGACTTCGCGGCCCGGCTGGAGGAGACCGGCGAGTTCGTCGACGGCCAGGCGCTCGCGCCCGACGGGATGTTCGTCCGGTACGACGGGGAGGGGCGGCCGCCGGTCACCGACGGCCCGTTCGCCGAGACCAAGGACCTGATCGCCGGCTGGATGGTGATCGACGTCGACAGCCAGGAACGGGCCATCGAGCTGGCCGGGGAGCTGTCGGCGGCCCCCGGGGCGGGCGGGCGGCCGATCCACGAATGGCTGGAGCTGCGCCCGTTCCTGACCGAGCCACCCACCATCACCGAGTGCTATTCCCATGGATGAGGTGCTGCTACGCAGCCTCACGCCCAGCGTGCTCGGGGTCCTCGTCCGCCGCGGAGCTGACTTCGCGGCGGCCGAGGACGCCGTACAGGACGCGCTGGTCGAGGCGGTCCGCGCCTGGCCCGACGAACCGCCCCGGGACCCGAAGGGCTGGCTGGTCACCACGGCCTGGCGGCGCTTCCTCGACGCGACCCGGTCCGAGGCCGCCCGGCGGCGACGTGAGGACCTGGTCGACGCCGAGCCGGCGCCCGGGCCGGCAGCCGCGGCCGACGACACGCTCCAGCTGTACTTCCTGTGCGCCCACCCGTCGCTGAGCCCGTCCTCGGCGGTCGCGCTCACCCTGCGCGCCGTCGGCGGCCTCACCACCCGGCAGATCGCCGCCGCCTACCTGGTCCCGGAGGCGACCATGGCGCAGCGCATCAGCCGCGCCAAACGCACCGTCTCGGGCGTACGGTTCGACCAGCCCGGCGACGTGGCCACCGTGCTGCGCGTCCTCTACCTGGTCTTCAACGAGGGCTACTCCGGCGACGTCGACCTGGCCGCCGAAGCCATCCGCCTCACCCGCCAACTCGCCGCCGCGATCGACCACCCCGAGGTGGCCGGCCTGCTCGCCCTCATGCTGCTGCACCACGCCCGCCGCGCCACCCGTACCACGGCCGACGGCACCCTCGTCCCGCTCGCCGACCAGGACCGCACCCGCTGGGACACCGCGTCGATCGCCGAGGGCGTACAGATCCTGCAGGCCGCGCTGTCCCGCGACCGGCTCGGCGAGTTCCAGGCCCAGGCCGCCATCGCCGCCCTGCACGCCGACGCCCCCACCACAGCGGAAACCGACTGGGTCCAGATCCTCGAGTGGTACGACGAGCTAGTACGCCTCACCGACAGCCCCGTCGTCCAACTCAACCGCGCGGTCGCCGTAGGTGAGGCCGACGGCCCGCGCGCCGGCCTGGCCGCCCTGG
>Ga0081455_10001033_pt1 | contig 35145 bp, 30 predicted proteins | sample TabmetS3T2R1_FD_70207 | JGI IMG/M metagenome (GOLD analysis project Ga0081455, IMG submission 70207) | Tabebuia heterophylla rhizosphere microbial communities from the University of Puerto Rico - S3T2R1 | ecosystem: Host-associated > Plants > Roots > Rhizosphere ...
CGCGAATGCCGCAAGCGGCGGCTGCGCGCGCGAGCCGCGCCTCGCGCTCGCGGCCCTCCGGTCCGGATTCGCCGAAGCCGCTCGCCAGCACCATCGCGGCGGCTACACCGGCGCGGCCGCATGCCTCGACGGCTTCGATGGCGGGCTCGGCCGGCAGAAGAATGAAGACGAGGTCGGGCACCTCGGGAAGCGCGTCGATGCTCGGCCAACAGCGTCGACCGCCAATTTCCGCGACGCGCGGATTGATGGGATAGACGTTGGCTGCGTAGCCGCCCTCGAGCAGATAGCGCAGCGGCCGCGAGGCCGGCTTGGTGACATCGGCCGAGCTGCCGACGATGGCGATGCTGCGCGGCGCGAAAATCGCGCGACTGAGTCGAGCGTCCATTGCGGCAGCCGCTAAGCCTTGCCCTTGCCGGGCGCGCGCTGGTTGAAGCGACGATCGAAAATGTGCTCGGCCAAGCGGTTCTTCATCATCTCGATCGTGCCGCCGGCGATCATCCAGCCGCGAGTGCGTCGCATGCAGTACTCCGCGAGCGTCTCCTGGCTGTAGCCGGTGCCGCCCATGATTTGCACGGCCTCGTTCGCCACTTCGAATCCCGCCTGGTTGCACGCCAGCTTCGCAAGCGTCGTGTCATAGGCGGAGGGCAGACCCTGGTCCGCGCCGATTGCCGCCCGATACAGCAGCAGCTGCGCCGCCTCGAGCTTCAGCGCCATGTCGGCGAACTTCCATTGCAGTCCCTGGAACTCGCACAGCGGCCGGCCGAACTGCTGGCGATCCATCGCGTACTGGTGGGCCAGGTTGTATGCGTGACGACCCACGGCCAGCGAGCGGGCCGTGTTGCCGACGCGCTCCGCGTTGAACGCGGCGATCTGGCGTTTGAAACCGCCCGGGCCGAGGATCAGATTCGCCTTGGGCACCCGGCAATTCTCGAAGAACAACGGGCACCACTCCTCGCCGCTCATGAAGCTCGCGGGCTTGCCGACGGTGAAGCCTGGGGTATCGCGTTCGACGAGGATAGAGCCGATGCCGTCGACGCCCGGTCCGAAGCGCACGTACACGAGATAGATCGAGGCGTCGCGACTGTGGGTGCCGAACACCTTCTGCCCGTGGACGACGTAGTGATCACCGTTCTCGCGCGCGCTGGTGGTGAGATCGGTGACGGCCGAGCCGGCATCCGGCTCGCTCATGCCGAGCGAGATCAGCGCGCGGCCGGCGAGAAGCTCGGGGAGCCACTTCGCCTTCTGCTCGGCGGAGGCATATTCGGCGAACGTGCGGATCGGGCCGAAGTTGCCCGCTTGCACGATATCCGCGCTCTTGGGGCAGACGAGCGCGACCTGCTCGATGGCGAGCACGGCATCCATCAGCTTGCCGCCGAGGCCGCCGTCGGCTTCCTTCACCGTGATCCCGAGCAGCCCCTGCTCGGCAATCAGCCGCGCCGTGTCCCAGGGAAAGGCGTCCGAGTGGGCGCGCGCGAGGGCGCCTTCCTTGAGATGATCGTTGGCGAAGCGGCGGACGTTGTCCGCGAACAGCTGCTGCTCTTCGGTCAGTTCGAAATTCATCGGCGTCTCCCCCCTTGCTCCCCGCCTCGCAGCCCGACCGTGTACGCACTTGCGCGCCTGGCGAAAACCGGAATAGAATGAAATCCCATTTTATAGGACTTTATTGAATCCACAAGTCCGAGGGTGGGAATCCAGTGACGAGAGCGCACGCCAATACCGACTTGCCGGTTTTCGAGAATCACATTGCCGGTCAGTGGGTGCCGGCGCGCGACGGAAGTACCCGCGCCAACAGCAACCCCGCGAACGGCGATTCGATCGGCCGGTTCGCACATTCGGGCGCCGCCGATGTGGCCGAGGCCGTGGCCGCCGCGGAAGTCGCGCAAAAAACTTGGGCGCGCACCTCTCCGGTCGCGCGCGCGGAGCTGGTTCGCCGGGCCGCGACGCTCCTTGCAGAGCGCCTCGAGACGGTGGCGCGTGACCTGACGCGCGAGGAGGGCAAGACGATCGGCGAGGCGCGGGGCGAGACGCGCAACGCCGTGGCCAAACTGCAGTACGCGGCCACCGAGGGCCTGCGGATGAGCGGAGAGACTTTGGCCAGCGCCGAGGATTCGCTGCAGCTGTTCACGCTGCGCGAGCCATTGGGTGTCGTGGCGGCCATCTCGCCGTGGAATTTTCCGCTGTCGACGCCGGCAAGTAAGGTCGGCATCGCGCTCGTTTGCGGCAACACGGTTGTCATGAAACCCGCTACGGCGACGCCGTTGAGCTCGGTGCACTTCATGCAAGCCTTCGTCGATGCGGGGATACCGCCCGGCGTCCTCAACCTCGTGACCGGCAGCGGCGCCACCGTCGGTGACGCCCTGGTCGGCGATCCGCGCGTGCGGGGCGTGTCTTTCACCGGCTCCACACCCGTCGGCATCGATATCGCGCGCAAGGCGGCCGGCACACTCGCCAAGACGCAGCTCGAGCTCGGGGGTAAGAACCCGCTCGTGGTCATGGAGGATGCCGATCTCGCGCTCGCGGCGCGCGCCGCCGTCGACGGTGCTTTCCTCTCCTGTGGGCAAAAGTGCACGGCGACCAGCCGGGTCATCGTGCACAAGGACATCAAGCGCGCGCTGCTCGCGCAGATTCTCGACATGACTCGGGCCATCCGGGTCGGCGATGGGCTCGACCCCAGCTCCTACATGGGACCCGTGGTGGATGAGCAGCAGGCGCAATCGGTGTGTGCGTACGTCGACATCGGCCGCAGTGAGGGCGCGCGTCTGCTGATCGGCGGCGAACGTCTGCGCAGGGACACGCACGCGTGCGGATGCTTTGTTTCACCCGCCGTGTTCGATGACGTGGCGCCGGGCATGCGCATCGCGCAGGAGGAGATCTTCGGCCCGGTGATGTCTGTGCTCACGGTCGACTCCTTCGAGCAGGCGCTCGACGTCGCCAACGACAGCGTCTACGGGCTCTCCTCGGCCATCTTCACGCGCTCGCTGCGCTACGCCACCGAGTTCGCGCGCCGCATCCAGGCCGGAGTGGTCAAGGTCAATGGTCAGACGCCCGGCAACGCGGTCAACGCGCCCTTCGGCGGCCGCAAGCAGTCGGGCGTCAACATCAGTCTCAAATCGATCGACTTTTTCACCGAGCTCAAGGCCGTCTATCAGCGCTTTGCCTGATGAGCCGGCAGCACCACAAGAGGATGCAATCGTGCAGAAAGTGAGATGTGCAACGGCGATGATCAAGGCCCTCGAAGCCGTGGGCACTGAGATCGCCTTCAACTACAACGGGCATGGTAACTGGGCTCTGCTCGATGCCATCCAGTACGAAAGCAAGATTCGCGGCGTGGCGACGCGCGGCGAGGATCAGGCGGTTCACCTGGCCGACGGCTACGCGCGCGCGAAGAAAGGCCGCATTCCCATCGTCAGCACCTCGGTGGGCCCGGGCAACATGAACATAGCCCCGGCGCTGGCCACTGCATTCTTCGAGTCCTCGCCCATGCTGATCTTGGCCGGTGGTGGCGCGACGCACTGGCTCGATCGGGGCGGCATCGAGGAGTTCTACCGCTACGGGCCGGACGAGTGGATCCAATCCGTCAAGACCTACACGAAGAAGGCCGTCATGATCACGCGGCCGGACACGGCCGTAGACACGATGCTGCGTGCCTACAAGACCGCCATCACCGGGCGGCCCGGGCCCGTGGTCGTTCAGGTGCCCTTCGACATCCAGCATTCCGAGACCATCCTCCCGGATCTCACCGACCTGCGCAGCATGGTCGAGATCAGCCCTCCGGGTCCGGATCCGGCCGGCATCCGCGAGGCCGCAAAGCTCATCGCACGCGCCGAACGTCCGCTGCTCTTCGTCAGCGGCGGCGTGCGCCACGCTGCCGCCAACCGCCAGCTCGCGCAGCTCGTGGAAGGCTTCGGCATTCCGGTCGCCACCACGACGATGGGCAAGGGTGCCTATCCCGAAAACTTGCCGCTTTCAGTCGGGTGCGTGGGTCGATCGGGTGCGGGCCATGCCAACCGCGCGGCGGGTGAGTGCGATGTGCTGATCGCAATCGGCACCCACTTCAGCGACATCGACACGGGCGGCTGGACGCTGTTCAACATTCCCGACAAGACGAAGCTGATCCATATCGACATCGACCCGGAGGAGATCGCGCGCGTGTACCCCACGGAGGTGGGTCTCTACTCGGACGCGCGCCTCGCGATCGAGTCGCTCATCGAGGCGCTGAGCTCCGCCGGCGTCAAAGCCAACCGCTTCGGTGCGTGGGTCGCCGAGATCGGCCGCTGGCGCGCCGAGTTTCTGCAGAGTGTGTCCAAAGTGCGCGGCGAAGCGACCGCGCCCATGCGTTATGGCTACGTGTGCGACCAGGTCGGGAAAGTACTGACCGAGAAGTATCCCGACAGCTCTGTGTTCGTCGACACGGGCCACCTGCTCTCGTTCGCGCCCGCGTTCCTCGAGCAACGCACGCCGAATTTCTATCACTGCGGCTTCTTCCACCGCATGGGCTGGAGTCTGCCGGCCGCGCTCGGCGCCAAGTTCGCCCGTCCGGACCAGCCGGCCGTGGTGCTCATGGGCGATGGATCGTACGTGTTCTCGAACTCGGCGCTCGCGACCTCTCACGAGTACGACCAGCCGGTTGTGGCGCTCGTAATGAATAACGGCTCTCTGCAGATCGAACGCGAGCTCATGCTGCGCAAGTACGGGCGCGCCGCGTTCGTCGACTACAAGCACGAGAAGAGCGAGCGGATGTGGGGCCCGGACTACTGCAAAATCGCCGACGCCATGGGCGCAACGGCGATCAAAGTCAGCCGACCCGAGCTGCTCGCTCCGGCACTGACGAAGGCGCTCGAGTCCAACACCAGCCACGTCATCGACATCGACATCGACATCAATTCGGAAGGCTATCGCTCGGTCTGGTACCCGTACCCCGACAACTTCTGGACGCCGCGCCACGAGTTGAAAAAGCACTTCTGAGGGCGGAGCTGCGGCAGAGCGGGGCGCACGTCCCGCTCGCGCCGCGGCGAATGTGCGGAATGCGCGAGTGACCGAGCTCGCTCAGCGTGGCACGGCAGGGGCGCGAGGCACGTCGACTCGCACCGTGTGGATGGCGCCGCGTCGCAGCCGCTGCTGTTGGTCGGCGATGGTTCCATCGTAGGTGGTGCAGAACAGGGTGTGCCCATCCTCACCGCCGAGCTGGCAAGCGACCGCGCTGCCGCGGAAGGCAATACGATCCGTAATTCGCCCGCCTTCGAACACGCGGATCACTTCTCCAGTGCTGAAGGAGGACACCCAAATGCCATCCTCCGCATCCACGCAGATGCCGTCCGGCTGGCGTTTGCCGAGATCTGCGTACGTGCGCGGATTCGAGAGATGTCCGGCCGCATCACGATCGAAGGCGGTGAGCCTGCCGGCCCACGTTTCGGCGACGACGAGTGTGCGGCCGTCACCGGTGATCACCGCGCCATTGGGGAATTCGAGCCCGCCCGCCGCGACGCTGACGGTGCCATCGGCTTCGACCCGATGGATGTTCGTCGACGCCAGCGGGGCGCCGCCGAAGAGGTCATAACCAAAGTTGCCGCTGTAGATGCGACCGGAACCATCGATGACGAAGTCGTTCAGGTCCCCGGCGGCATGTCCCGAGAGATCCGCATGCAACTGCAGCTTGCCGCCCACGAGCTTCAGCAGCTGCTTACTGACCGACGACACGACGATGAGAGTGCCATCGGGTAAGAAGCCGATGCTGTTGGGTCGCGGCGGTAGGCCGGCATGAACCACCGAACGGCGACCGTCGGCATCGAGGGCATATAGGATCGAGTCGAAAACGTCCGGTACCCAGAGCCGGCCCGAGTGCCAGCGAGGGGCTTCGAGGAACACGAAATCGTCGGCGAACAGTCGGCTCGCATGCTCTTTCATGGTTGCACTCCGCGATTCGGTTCAGACGCGCTCGAGCGCCACGGCAATTCCCTGCCCGACGCCGATGCACATGGTGGCCAGCGCGCGGCGGCCGCCGCGCACGTTCAGCTCGATCGCCGCCGAGCCGGTGATACGCGCACCCGACATGCCGAGCGGATGGCCGAGCGCAATCGCTCCACCGTTCGGGTTGACGTGTGCCGCATCGTCGGCCAGACCCAGCGCGCGCAGCACCGCCAACGCCTGGGACGCGAACGCCTCGTTGAGCTCGATCACGTCGAAGTCCACAGGTGCAAGCGCGAGGCGCGCGCACAATTTGCGTGTGGCGGGCACGGGCCCGAAGCCCATGATGCGCGGGGCAACGCCCGCGACGGCACCGCCGAGGATGCGCGCGATCGGCGTGAGGCCGTGGCGCGCCGCCGCGCGCTCGGAAGCGATGATCAATGCCGCGGCTCCATCGTTTACGCCGGAGGCATTGCCTGCCGTGACTGTTCCGCCGCTGGCGCGGAAGGGCGTGGACAGTTTCGCTAGGGCGTCGAGAGTCGTTTCGGGCCGTGGATGCTCGTCGCGCGACACCTCCAACGGCTCGCCCTTACGCCGCGGAATCTGCACCGGCACGATCTCCCGCGCGAGCCGCTCGCTGGCCTGCGCCGCTGCCGCGCGCTGCTGGCTGCGCAACGCAAAGGCGTCTTGGTCCGCGCGGCTGACATTGAGCTCCGCCGCGATGTTCTCGCCCGTTTCCGGCATGGAATCGACGCCGTACTGCTTCTTCAAGAGCGGGTTGACGAATCGCCATCCGATGGTGGTGTCGTGGATCTCGGCATGGCGGGAGTAGGGCTCGTGAGCCTTCGGGAGGACGAAGGGCGCGCGGCTCATCGATTCCACACCGCCGGCGATCAGGAGCTCGGCCTCGCCCGCGCGGATTGCGCGCGCGGCCGTGAGCACGGCGTCCATGCCCGAGCCGCACAGGCGGTTGATCGTCGTGCCCGGCACCTCGGTGGGCAACCCGGCGAGCAGCAACGACATGCGGGCCACATTGCGGTTGTCCTCGCCGGCTTGGTTGGCGCAACCGAAGATCACGTCGTCTACCGTCTCGAGATCGAGACGGGGATTGCGTTCGGCGAGCGCCCGAAGCGGCACGGCGCCGAGATCGTCGGCGCGCACGGCGGCAAGGGCGCCGCCGAACCGCCCGATGGGTGTGCGGATGTAGTCGCAAATGAAGGCTTCGGCCATGGGTCTCCCGGGCGCACGCCGGATCAGCACCGGTCCGCTGCAGCCCATGATTGACAAAGAATCCCACATTGTGCAAGTTCTTATTAAAGGCCCGTCGGCCGCCAGGCAAGTTGTTCGGGTCGATCACGAGGCGCCAAACGGGGTGCGACCGACAGCGATGCCGGGCCGGCGGCCCCGGGGGACCGCATGAACGCTCTCACTAGCATGGCCTGCACCGACCGAGTGGTCGAATTCGTGGCGGAGCTCGACTCGGCCCAACTCGGGCCGCGCGTGCGTCACGAATGCTTGCGTGCCTTCACGAACGCCGTGGGCTGCGTGGTGGGCGGGTCTCGCCATGCGCTGGTCGATACCGCGGCGGCGGCGCTCCTCGAATTCTCCGGGCCGCCGCAGGCAACGCTGATCGGTCGAGGCAGGCGCACCGACGTGCTCACCGCCGTGCTGCTCAACGGGCTTTCGGGCGCGGCCTACTCCTTCGACGACACGTACTCGGACGCATTACTCCATCCGAGCGGCCCGGTAGCGGCGGCGCTCCTCGCAGTTGCGGAACGGTCGCGGGTTACCGGCGAGCAGCTACTGGTCGCCTTCGGCGCGGGAATCGAGTTGGCCTGCCGCTTGACGAAGGCGGTCGCGGTGGCGCCAGCCAAGGGCGAGATCGCTTGGTCGCAGACCGGCATCGCCTGCGGGATTGCGGCGGCGCTCGCCTGCGGCAAGCTCCTGGGGCTGGACCGCGACGGGCTCACCGCGGCCACGGGCATTGCCACGACCGAGGCCGCGGGTACACGCGCTGCTCATGGCAGCATGGCGGCATCGTTGATTTTTGGCCGTGCTGCGCAGTCGGGCGCGCGTGCGGCTCTTTTGGCGAGTCGCGGCTTCTCCGGACCGCGCGCATCGCTCGAGCATCCCCACGGCTATGCGGCGGTGTTCGCGCGCACTCCGAATCTGCCTGCACTCGTCGAGGATTTGGGTGAGCGATACGAGCTGCTGTCGAATACCTACAAGCCGTATCCCTGTGGTCTGGTGATTCATCCCGCTCTCGACGGCATTTTGCAGCTGCGCGAGCAACTGGGATTCTCGGGCGCCGAGGTGGTGGCCATCCGTTTGCAGGTCAGTCCGCTCGCCATCGAGCTCGGAATGCACCCGGAACCGAAGAACGACTTGGAAGCCAAGGTCAGCCTGCAGCACTGGGTGGCCGCAGCTGCCATGTGCGGCAAGGCCGGGCTCGCCGAAGGGACGATGGAAGTGGTCCGCGACGCGGACGTGCGACGCTTGCGCGCCTTGATCGAAGTGGCAGGCGACCCCGCGATGGCCCAGGACGCGGCGCTCGTGTCGGTGCGGCTGCGCGAGGGAGCATGGCATCAGCACCGAATCGAACATTGCAGTGGCAGCCTGCACTGCCCGATGTCGGATGAGGCTCTCGATGCGAAGTTCATCGACCAGGCGAGCATCGTGATCGGCGAGGAGCGCGCGATCGCAGTCGCCCGACGCTGCTGGGAGTTGATGTCACTAGGTGCCGCGGGCGATCTTGCGAGGTATGCAGCCTGAGTCGCTCATACGGCAGTTCGTTAGCGCAGTTGCGAGTCAAGTATTAGGGGGTACGCGGTGGACTTGGGGTTGAAGGGCAAAACGGCGCTGCTCACCGGAGCATCCCGCGGAATCGGCGCTGCCGTTGCACAGGGTCTCGCGGCCGAGGGCTGCCATCTCGTTCTCGTGGCGAGAGATCGCGCACGGCTTGCGGACCTCGAGGCACAGATCTCGGCTCGGCACCCCGCGGGAAAGGTGCGACCGATCGCCCTCGACTTGCGCGAGCCCGGCGCCTGCTCGCAACTCGCGCGCGAGGCCGGCGTCGTCGATATCCTCATCAACAATGCCGGAGACATCCCCGGCGGCGATCTCCTGCAGATCGACGCGGCAACGTGGCGGCGCGCGTGGGATCTCAAGGTGTTTGCTTACATCGACCTGGCGCGCGAGGTGTACCGCGAGATGATCGCGCGTCGCGACGGCGTGATCTTGAACGTCGTGGGTACGGCCGGAGAACGCCCGCGGGGCGATCACATCGCCGTATCGAGTGGCAACGCCGCGCTGCTGGCATTCTCGCGAGCTCTCGGCACGGAAAGCGTCAACCACGGCGTGCGCGTGCTCGCCGTCAATCCCGGCGCCTCCGAGACCGACCGTCAGATCGTGCGCTGGAAAGCGAAAGCGGCCGCAGAGCTCGGCGACGCAGACCGTTGGCGGGAGTTCCTGAAGCCGTATCCGTTCGGGCGGCTGGCGCGGCCGGAAGAGATCGCCGCGGTCATCACCTTTTTCGTCTCCGCGCAGGCGTCATATGTCTCCGGGACGGTCGTCACCGTCGATGGCGGCGGGCAGCGCTAGCGATTTCCTGCTTCGCGGAGGAATGCCACGTCTCAACTAAATGCCATATCATGGGACTTCATGAATTCGAGTAGAGAAGCCCCATCCCTCGACGCCCCGCCCGCATGGGACCGTGAGGTGGACCTCCTGGTCATTGGCGCCGGTTGCGGGGGGTTGAGTGCGGCCTTGTTCGGACGACTCGCGCGCCTCGAGACGCTGCTCTGTGAGAAGACGAGCCAGGTCGGCGGCACTACGGCGTCCTCGGGCGGCATCGTCTGGGCACCGGGCAGCCTTCATGCGACGGCGGCCGGTATCCGCGATCCGAAGGAAAGCGTGCAGACCTACCTGAGCGGCGAATTCGGCAAGTTCTACGATGCGGAGCTGACCGACGCGTTTCTCGAGGCCGCGCCGCGCGCGATCGAGGTTTTGGAGAGACTGACGGACGTTCACTTCGGTCTCGTCCCTTGGCCCGATTACCACCCCGACCGCGCGGGCGGATCCCCCAAAGGCCGAACGCTCGAGTCCTCGCGCTTCGACGGTCGACGCTTGGGCGCGCACTTCAGCAAGGTGCGGCCGCCGCTCCCGGCGCTGATGCTGTTCGGTGGACTGCAGGTCGACAAACGCAAGGTCGACGATTTCCTGAATCCGTTTCGCTCGCCCCGAACACTGTGGCGAGTGCTGCGCACATTCCTGCGCTACGGACTCGACCGCTTGCGATTCCCCCGCGGCACCGAGCTCGGTGCCGGCAACGCGCTCGTCGCCGCGCTTCTGCACAGCCTCATCGCTCGAGGCGGCGACGTGTGGCTCGAGGCGCCTCTGCTGCAGCTGGTGAGGGAAGGGGATCGAGTGACCGGCGCGATCGTGAGCGTCGACGGACATCGCAAGGCCGTGCGCGCGCGGCGCGGTGTCGTGCTCGCGACCGGTGGTTTTCCCAATAGCTTGCCGTTGCGGCAAGAGCTGTCAGCCGACTGCCCGCACGAGTTCACGTTCGGCTTCGAGGCCAACGTGGGAGAAGGGATCACGGCTGCCCGCGCCGTGGGCGCGGATCTCGACCGGCACGTCGACAGCTCGGGCTACTGGCAGCCCTGCTCATCGCTGCCGCAACCCGACGGCACGCGCCGTGGTGTCCTCTACGGGTACTTGGATCGCGGCCGTCCAGGTGTCGTCGCGATCGACAAATCCGGCAAGCGTTTCGTGAACGAGTCGAACTCCTACCACGACGTCGGACTCGCGCTCATCCGCGCGGGCGCCGGACGCGGCAACCGCTTCTACTTCGTATGCGATCGCGCGTTCGTCTGGCACCACGGCCTCGGCATGATTCGCCCGTTCAGGGTGAGCTTGGCCCGCTACGAGCGGATGGGCTACATCACGCTGGCGGACAGCATTCCAGAGCTCGCGCGCAAGATAGACGTCGATGCGGAGGGGCTGACCGACACGATTCGGCGCCACAACGAGTACGCGCACACCGGCTCCGACCTCGAGTTCGGCAAGGGCTCCACGGCCTACAACCGCCTGTTCGGTCATGCGCGCGCGCAGCCCAATCCCAATCTTGCGCCGATCGTCAAACCGCCCTTCGTGGCGCTGCGGATCTTCCCGGGTACGCTCGGCACGGCGGTCGGTTTGCGCGCGAACGGCCACGCGCAGGTGCTCGATCGACAGGGCATGCCGCTCGCGGGCTTGTATGCCTGCGGCAATGACATGGCCTCCATGATGCGGGGCTGCTACCCCGCCGGTGGCATCACTCTCGGGCCCGCCATCGCCTTTGCCTATCGCGCCGTGATGCACGCGGCTTCAACAGGAGAATGACCGATGCTCGCCATTCCGCCGCTCGGCGCGCTGCGAAAGATCCTCGGTACGCGCATGCAACTCGGCATCGTGGTGCGCGATCTCGATGCCGCGATGAAATACTGGACGGAGACTCTCGGGGTGGGGCCGTTCGTCGTCTTCGAGAGCTCGGTCGGCAACCGTAAGGTGACCTACCGCGGTGAGGTTACTCCGCTCGAGACCTCGCTCGCGTTCTCATATCTCGGAGACATCCAGATCGAGCTCGTGAGGCAGCTGAACGATGCGCCCTCGCCGTACAAGGACTTCCTGGACGGCGGCCGCGAGGGTCTGCAACACATCGCATTCTGGCCCGAGAACTACGACCAGGCATGCTCGGACCTCGAGGCGCAGGGCTTTCGCGAGGTGTTCGCCATGTATCTCGAGGATGGCTCGCGCAACGTCGCGTACTACGAGACCCCGCCCGCCATCGGTGTGATGGTGGAGCTCGTGCCATGGACGCCGGCGCGTGCGGCCTACTTCGGCCGGATCAAATCGATCGTCGATCGTTGGGACGGCACGCGGCCGGTGCGCCGGTTCGCCTCCCGCGCTGAATTTCTGGAGTCGAAGGAGGGCGCCGCGTGAAGAGCCACAACCCCACTGCACAGGAGCTCGGCCAACTCGAGACGCTCTTCCCCGATGATGCCGTTGCGGCGCGCGCGCGCGCGGATGCCGCAGGCGCCTTCCAAGCCGTCAATGGCTTCTGGAATGCCGTGTACTCGGGACCACACCTCACGCCGCGCATGAAGGAGCTGGTCCTGCTTGCGTTGCATGCCTCTTCGAGCGCGCTCAACGCCGATGCCATTCGTCGCCATGCGCAGCGGGCACTCGTTGCCGGCGCTTCGAAGGACGACGTGTTCGACGTGCTGGTCACCATCATTCCCCTGGCGAATCATCCTTTGTATACAGGCATTCCCGTGTTGCTCGACGAGCTCCAGAAAGCGGGACGGGCGCAGGACGCCGAGATTCCGCCGATGAGCCCGGCAGTGCAGTCGATTCGCGAAGACTTCATCCAGCGCCGCGGCTACTGGACGGCCATGCGCGACACCATCGGCCGACTGATGCCGACGTATTTCGCGGCGTTCATCAATGCCTGTATGGAGCCGTGGCGCAGCGGCTCGCTCAGTCCGGCCGAGCGCGAGCTCCTCTACATCGCGATCGACTGCTCGATCTCACATACCTATGAGCCCGGCATGCGCATGCACATCCAGAATGCGTTGCGCTACGGTGCGACCCGCGACCAGATCCTGGAGGTCTTTCAGCTCGCCGCGCTTCTGGGCATCGAGGGCTATCTGCTCGGCGCAGTTGCCATCGATGCCGATCCGCGGGCGCCCGCGCGCTAGCTCCTGAACGGGTGGCTGCCGAGTGCGACGGTTAGAAGCAACGGCGCTCATTCGGGAAAGCGGCCACTGATCCGCAACACTGGGGCAGTGTCGACTCAAATCGATGGAACGTTCCACATCGAGCAATTGGAGATAGCGGTGCGGTCCAGCAGAAGGATTTGTCTCTTCTAACGGCTCCGCGTCGATCGAGCACTCGGCTCATCGCTTCGGCAGCGCTGGGGCTTCCGCTCAATGTCGGTCTGCATCAGGCGAGCGTCTGGCATCCGCTATCGCGGATGCGATAGCGTGTCCGATATGGCCGTGAATGCAGAAACCGGCGCACGAATCGCTCCGGCGACGCCCGCGGAGACGGCAGGCTATCCGCCGGCTCGCTACGCGTGGTACTGCGTCTTCGCGCTCGCGCTCGCGACGATGATCAACTTTCTCGATCGCGGCATCCTCACGTTGCTGGTCGAGCCCATCAAGCGCGACCTGAAGCTCTCCGACGTGCAGATGAGCCTCATCATGGGGTTCGCCTTCACGTTCTTCTATGCGGTGCTCGGTCTGCCGGTGGCTCGGCTCGTCGATCGCAAGAGCCGCAAGCTCATCATGACCGTGGGCATCACCATCTGGAGCATGATGACCATGCTCTGCGGTCTCGCTACCAACTTCTGGCACCTGTTCCTCGCGCGCATGGGCCTCGGCGTCGGTGAAACCACGAGCGGTCCATCGGCCTATTCGCTGCTGTCCGACTACTTCCCGCCGCATCGACTGCCGCGCGCCATTGCTTTCATGCAGGTGGGCTTCGTCGCGGGTACGGGCCTGTCGCTGATCATCGGCGCGTGGATCATCCAGTTCGTCGCATCACATCCGGACCTGACCTTGCCCGTCGTCGGCCAACTGCGCGGCTGGCAGATGGTGCTGATGCTCGTGGGACTCCCCGGACTCGTGGTCGCAGCCATCATGGTTACGGTACGCGAGCCGCCCAGGCTTGGTGGCGCGCAGGCGCAGCCCACGGCGGTTGCAGAAATATTCCGCTTCATCGTGCGTCACAAGATCGTGTACGCGCCGCTGTTCATCGGCATGGGCCTGCGCACCGCGCAGATGTTCGGCACGCAGATGTGGGGTCCGGCTTTCTACGGCCGTACGTATGGGTGGTCGCCCTCACAGGTAGGTTACGTCTCCGGCCTCAGTGTCTTCATCGCGATGCCCGCGGGACTGGCGCTCGGGAGCTGGCTCGCGGAGCACTACTGGAAGAAGGCGGTGCACGACGGGAACGTGCGTGTCGTCGTGCTGAGCACGGCGATATCGGTGCCCTTCGGCATCGCGGGCCCGCTCATGCCCGACCCCTGGCTGGCGGTCGGTTGCATGCTGCTCGCGCAACTGACGTCCATCATGGCCGCGGCGCCCGAGAACGCGGCGATTCAGACCGTCACGCCCAATCGACTGCGGGGTCAGATGACGTTCCTATTTCTCTTCATCATGAATGTCATCGGCATGGGGTTGGGGCCGATGATCGTCGGGGCGCTGAGTCAGTACGCCTTTGGCGAAAGTCAGATTCGTCTGTCGCTCGCGGCGATCGGCGCGCTGCTGGGAGCGCCGGCGATCGTTGTTTTCTGGCGCGGGCTGCGGCCTTATGGACGCGCCATCGCGAGCGGCAAGCCGCTCGACTGAAGCTGCACGCGCGTCGGTCTGCACAGAGCTCGCTCGGCTTGCTCGTTGCCGGCAGCGGTTTTCACCGAGGCTTTCATTGTTCCCGTCGCGAGCTCAGAACTTGCGCGACCACTCTTTCGGCCAGCGCTCGATGACGACTTTCTTGTCGGTGAAGAACTCCACTGCGTCACGACCCTGACCGTGCAGCACTCCGAGGAAGCTGTCCTTCCAGCCGCTGAAGGGGAAGTACGCCATGGGCGCGGCGACGCCGATATTGATGCCGATGTTTCCGGCCGGCGCCTCGTAACGGAACTTGCGCGCCGAATTGCCGTTGGAGGTGAAAATCGAGGCGGCATTGCCGTACGCGCTGCGCGACAAGATATCGATGGCGTGATCCAAATCGGCGGCGTGTCCCACGGTCAGCACGGGGCCGAAGATCTCCGTGTCGGTGAGCTCATTCTCGGGCCCGATGTCTTCCAGAATGGTCGGGTTCAGGAACGAGCTGTCTGCTTTTGCGTTTGCCACGCGGCCGTCGAGCAGCGCTCTGCCGCCTCCCGCGAGGCCCTTGTGGATGAGGCCTTCGATCCGGCGACGACTGGCCGGTGAGATAACCGGGCCCATGTGCACGGACTCTTCGAGTCCGTTGCCGACCTTCATGCTGCTCGCAAGGTCCATGACGGCGGACGGGCATGACGACCACGTAATTCTTGGCCCCACCTTGGCACTGGACGCGCTTGCCGTGGGCCGCGCCCTCGGAATAGATGTACCGGGCCACCGGGGTCGAGCCAACGAAGCTCACGGCGCGGACTTGCGGATGACGCAGCAACACGTCGACGGCCGGCTTCGCGCCGACGACCAAATTGATGACACCTTTCGGAATGTCGGTCTGGTTCAACAGATCGACCAGCAGCCGCGCGGTCATCGGTACGCGTGCGGACGGCTTGAGAATGTGTGTATTACCGGAGGCGATGGCGTATGGCAGGAACCACAATGGAATCATCGCCGGGAAGTTGAATGGAGTGATCGCTGCAGTAACGCCCAGCGGTTGGCGAATCATCAGCTCGTCGATGCCCGATGCGACGTCCTCGAGGTTGTAACCCTGCATGAGGGTCGGCATGCCGCACGCGACCTCGACGTCCTCGATCCCTCGCTGCACTTCGGCCCGCGCTTCGGCAAGCGTCTTGCCGTGTTCACGAGTGATGGTGCGGGCGATCTCGTCGAGATGCTCTTCCAGGAGTCGCTTGTACTGGGTGCAATCGTCGATTACGGCCGCTCCGGATCGGTCACGCCGTCTGCCCTCGGCTTTCGATCCGCTGGGCGTAGCTGATCAGCAAGGTTTGCGCGATACACATCGAACCCGTCAGGGATCGGAACTGACGGACTTCGGCATCTTTCACGTTGAACGACACATCGGCCTGACGCGACACCGGACTCAACTCCGTATCACTGATCGCGACGACCGATGCGCCCACCGACTTCGCGTGAGCCACCACTTCCACCGTTCCCTTGGCGTAGGGTCGGAAGCTGATGGCGAACATGAGATCGGATTTCGAGATCATGCCGCTCTGCTCGCCGAGCATCCCGCCCAGCCCGTCGATGAGGTGCACCGGTTTGTCGACATGGCGCAGGGCATATGCCAGCCAGACCGCAATCGGAAATGATCGGCGCAGCCCACAGATGCACACCGAGGCGGCCCGATCGATGAGATCGACGGCCTGATCGAGGGCGTCGGCGGACACGGTCTCTTGGAGATGCCCGAGGGCGATGATGTTGGCGGCCGCAAACTCTTGGATCAGCTCGTGCGGGGTCAGCGCCCGGTCATCGTGGGTCTGCAGGTTGGCTTCACGGATGCGCTCCGCCCAGGAAGGACTGGGCGCCGAATTGAGCAGCTCATCCCGGAACAAGCGCTGCATCTCGCTCGCGCCGTCGAACCCGAATTCCTTTGCAAAGCGCACCATGGTGGGCGCGTGCACACCGCACCGGCGAGCGATTTCTGCCGGTGTTTCGAGCCCCATTTCGCTGGGGTGGTCCAGCACATAAGTGGCGATCTGACGAAGGCGCGGGCTCAAGGTTTCGTGGCGGGCGATGATCGCGCGACGCAAGGAGTCGAGATCGGTCGGCCGAGTCAAGGCTCTGTCTTTCTTTGAGGGGTACGAACCATTGTATCCAGACTGAAACGCTCATTCCAATGCTGAAATGTTTGTTTCGTATCCGCGGAGGTCCGGCCGAAATGGGTCTGACGCTTTCTGCAGACGGTCGAATCGAAGCGTCGAATTGCAGTGAAGCTGGTCGGGATGACAGGACTTGAACCTGCGACCTTCTGGTCCCGAACCAGACGCTCTACCAGGCTGAGCTACATCCCGAAGATGCTGATGCTTGTGGTGGAGGCAGTCGGGGACTGCCGCATCGACCGCATTTTTCGAAGCCCCTTGCGGGCGGGGCTCGAACGAGGCGCGCGAGTCTACGGGAACATCGCGTGGCCTTCAATCCAAGCCGGCGGCCGCGCCCAAGTGACCGCCCGCGCTCGATTCAGACGTGCCGCCGCGGGCTGCGCGCAGACCTTGATGAGGTCCGCGCCGAACTTCATTTGCTGGCGCACCACCTCGCGGCATTGTTCGGGCCCGTTGCACACGCCTTCGATCGGCCCGACGGCCGGCACGTTCTCGGGCGGGAAGGGGCTCTGATCGCAATGCCCGCCGGTCGAGCCGATGGAATAGACCGCAGTGAGAATGCGCGGCCCGATCGTCACACCGTTGTTGATGGCATTGCGCAGGCCGACATCGATGTGCTCCGTCGCCCCGACGTTGCGCACCGTCGTGAAGCCCGCGAATAGCGTGCGTTGCGCCCACTGCTCGGCAATGAGCGTTTTCTCGGATGGGAACTTCATGAGGTCGTCGTACACGCCGCGGTAGTAGTTCGGGTTGAACTGCGTCGTGACGTGCGTGTGCGCGTCGATGAACCTGCGATCAGGGTCGCATCGCCGAGGTCGATGACTTTCGCGCCGGAAGGAATGGCCGTGCCGCTGCCGGCGGCGACGATCCTGTCACCCTGAACGACTACGACGCCGTTGGTGCGCAGCGTGCCGGTGGTGGAGTCGAAGAGTCGTGCGGCTTTCAGCGCCATCGGTGTTGTCGGCGCGGCGGGCGGAGGCGTTTGCGCTTGGGTTGCGACGCATGCGCCGAGCAGCAGTGCGGCGATCGTTGCTTTGATCGGGAGCGCTGCGGTCATGAGGGCTCGCTTTCGGGGTCGCACGGGTTCGCTGGGCGAGGACGCGCGCTCTCTTTGAAATCAGTGCGCGCGTCAGTTCGGCGGCTGTTCGCCCGAGAACTTCTGCGCCGTCGCGCCTTCGATCGGCCCGTTCACTTGCGCGCTGTCGCTGATGTACAGATTCACGGCGTGCTCGAACGTCATGCCGCCATTCACTATCGCATTCGGCCCGATCACGATGCGCGGGACGTGCTTCTCCGCGCTCACACTCATTTCCGGCTTCTCGACATGAATTCCGCCGTCCACATGCGAACCGCTGCCGACTTCGATGTCGGCGTTGATGGTGCGAATGCCGCCGCCGACGTGCGCCGACGCGAGTCGAATCGCGCCATTGATGTTCCCGATTTCGCCGGCGACATCCGCATTGCTGTCGAGCAGGACGGAGCCGTTCACCGTCTTGACGCCGCCGCTGATCTTGCTCGCGTGCCCGACGCGCACCTGGCCGTTCACGGTCTTCACCGACTGCGCGGTGACTTCCGAGCCGAGCGTCACCGAGCCGTTCACCGTCATCGCCGAGCCGACGGTCGCGCCGTCGCCGATGTTCACTTCGCCGTTCACGGTCGAGACGTCGCCGGTCTTCTGTCCCGCGGCGACCGAGACCGGCCCATTGATCGAGCCATTCCAGCATCCCCCGAGCATGCCGAACACGAGCACGGCGCCGAGAACGGCGAACGCGTTGCGAGCCATGAGCTCTCCCCTGTTTTGCCGGTTGTCCTCAAGTGGTGTGCTCGACCGCAAAGCGCGCGAGCGCCGCGAGCCCTTCCTTGTACGGTGTCTCGGGCAGCGGACGGAGCGCGACGAGCGCCTCGTCCGTCTCGGCGCGCGCGAGCTGCGCAGCGTAGTCGAGACCGCCCGTCGCATCGATCGCGGCGATGATCGTGTCGAGCCGCTCGATGCCACCTTGCTCGATGGCCTGGCGAATCGCCGTTTGCTGCGCTTCGGTGCCGTGCTTCAGCGCATGGATCAGCGGCAGCGTGGGTTTGCCTTCCGCGAGATCGTCGCCGATGTTCTTGCCGCGCTGGGCGGGATCGGAACGGTAGTCCAGCACGTCGTCGACGAGCTGATAGGCCGTGCCGAGATGCCGTCCGTATTTGGCGAGCCCGCGCTGCACGTCGGCCGGCGCCTGCGAGAGCACGCCTGCGACTTCCGCGCCTGCTTCGAACAGTCGCGCGGTCTTCCGATAGATCACTTCGAGATAGCGCTGCTCCGTGGTCTCCGGATCGTGCGCATTCATGAGCTGCAGCACTTCACCCTCGGCGATGATGTTCGTCGCATCCGCCATGATTTCCATCACGCGCTGCGAGCTGAGCGTCGCCATCATCTGAAACGCACGCGAGTAGACGAAGTCGCCCACGAGCACGCTCGCTTGGTTGCCGAACGCTTCATTCGCAGTGGCGCGCCCTCGGCGCATCGACGAGCCGTCGACGACGTCGTCGTGAAGCAGAGTGGCCGTATGGATGAACTCGATGAACGCCGCCGCCTCGAGAGAGGCCTCACCCGTGCCGCCGCAGGCGCGACTGGCGAGCACGACCAGCAGGGGGCGCAACCGCTTGCCGCCGCCGGCGATGATGTGATCGGCCACCCGGTCGACCAAGGGCACCGTGCTCTTGAGACGGGCCCGGATCACGTTGTCCACGTTGGCGAGGTCGGAACGGACGAGGGCGCGGATTTGATCGAGGGTCATGCCGGGGGTCTACCTTGAGGTCCCGCATCGTAGCCGACCGAGGAGGCTTGGAGAACGGCGCCGCGGCGGGGCTCTCGGGCGGGCCTAAGTCCGCGTTCCGGAATGGGAAACGCCGGTTTGACCCTACGGAGGCTCGCCAGTAGAATGCGCGGCCTTTCGTCGGGTCGACGAGTTTCTTCCGGAATTTTCTCAATGTACGCGGTCATCGCCACCGGTGGTAAGCAATACCGGGTCACGAAAGACGCCACGCTGCGCGTCGAAAAACTGGACGCCGAGCCGGGTGCCACCGTCGAGTTCGGCGAGGTGCTGCTCCTGGGCGAAGGCGCGAACGTCAAGCTGGGCGCGCCGCTCTTGAAGGGCAGCAAGGTCGTCGCCACCGTCGTTCGGCACGGCAAGGGCGAGAAGGTCACGATCGTGAAATTCCGCCGGCGCAAGCACTACCTGCGCCGTAAGAACCACCGTCAGCCCTTCACCGAAGTGAAGGTCACGGAAATCAGCGCCGGCTAAGGGCCGCGACGCTTCGAGGATCAGACATGGCACATAAGAAAGCAGGCGGCAGTACCCGTAACGGCCGCGATTCCCACTCCAAACGCCTGGGCGTGAAGCGCTTCGGCGGCGAGGCGGTGCTGGCCGGGAACATTCTGGTTCGCCAGCGCGGTACTCAAGTGCATCCCGGCGTCAACGTCGGCATGGGCTCGGATCACACCCTGTTCGCCACGGTGAACGGCAAGGTCGAGTTCAAGCGCAAGGGCACCGAAGGACGCATGTTTGTCAGCGTGGTGGCGGCAGCCGAAGAAACGGCAGCCTAACTTGTACGCAGCGCGCCGCCTGATAGGCTGGCGGCGCGCGAACCGCTCGAAGAAAACCCCGGCCTCGGCCGGGGTTTTGCGTTGTAACGACCGCCGGCGATCCGGCCCCGCGAACCCGATACAGACAATCGCGCACCCGCGCGCCCTTACATCTCCGCCATGAAGTTCGTCGACGAAGCATTGCTGCGAGTGCAGGCCGGCAACGGCGGCCGGGGCGCGGCCAGTTTTCGCCGCGAGAAGTTCGTGCCCTTCGGCGGGCCGGACGGCGGTGACGGCGGTGACGGCGGCAGCGTCTATCTGCGCGCGGTCGGCGGCATCAACACGCTCTCGGATTTCCGCGTCCTGCGGACGTACAAGGCGAAGTCCGGCGAGTCCGGGTCGGGCAACGATTGCGCCGGCCGCGGTGGCGAAGACCTCTACATCCCCATTCCGATCGGCACGGTAGTGAGCGACTCGGAAACGGGCGAGCAACTCGGCGACTTGCTGCGCGAGGGCGAGACTGTCTTGGTCGCGCGCGGCGGCAAGGGTGGCTGGGGCAATACGCGCTTCAAGTCGAGCACGAATCGGGCGCCGCGGCAGTTCGGGCCGGGATTGCCGGGCGAGAAGCGCAGCTTGGCGCTCGAGCTGAAAGTCATCGCGGACGTGGGGCTGCTTGGCCTGCCGAACGCCGGCAAGTCGACGCTGATCAGCGCGGTGTCGGCCGCGCGCCCGAAGATTGCGGACTATCCGTTCACGACGCTGCATCCGAATTTGGGCGTCGTGTCGGTGGGCCAGCACCGCAGCTTCGTCATGGCCGACATTCCCGGGCTGATCGAAGGCGCGGCGGAGGGTGCCGGGCTCGGCATTCGATTCCTGAAACACCTGCAGCGCACGCGAGTGTTGCTGCATCTCGTGGACATCGCCCCGCCCGATCCGGATGCGGATCCGGTGAAAGATGCGCGCGCGATCGTCGCGGAGCTCAAGAAGTTCAGCAAAGATCTGGCAGACAAACCGCGCTGGCTCGTGCTGAACAAGATCGATCTGCTGCCGGAAGAAGACGCCGAGAAACGTTGCGCGGAGATCGTGCGCCGTCTGCGCTGGAAAGGCCCGACGTTCCGCATTTCCGGTGCGACCGGTAAAGGAACGAAAGAGCTCACTCAGGCGATCATGCGCGCTCTAGAAGAAATCGAAGAGCAGAAGAAGGCGGCCGCACCCGCCGAAGTCTAGGCCCCCTATCCGCGTGGCAAGACGACTTCGGCCTCGACACCGCGAACCTCGCGGTTGCGCAGCTTCAACTCGCCGCCGTGCCCCAACGCAATATCGCGAGCAATGCTGAGTCCGAGCCCGGTCCCTTCGACACCGCGCGCCAACGCGGCGCCCGCGCGATAAAAGGGCTGGAACACCTTCTCCATTTCTTCAGGCGCAATCCCCGGCCCGCGGTCCGCGACTTTCACGCGCAGCGCGTGCCCATCTTCGAGCGTCACACTCGCTGAATCCCCAAACTTCACCGCGTTGTCGATCAGATTCGTCAGGCACCGACGCAGCAATTGCACGCGCCCGAGATACGGCTGCCGCGCACGACCCGTGACCGCAACCGAGCGCCCCATCTCCGCATACTCTGACTGCAATCGCGCCAGCAGCATGTTCATGTCGACGGCTTCCACCGACCCGGCGTCTTCCAGATCCTTCAACATCGCAATCGCCGAGCGCACCATCGACGACAACTCTTCGACGTCGCGCTCGAGCTTCTCGCGCACGACGTCGTCCGCCAGCGTGGCGACTCGCAGCTGCATTCGCGTGAGCGGCGCTTTCAAATCGTGCGACACCGCCGCGAGCGCGCGTGAGCGATTCGACACGTAACTGTGCACGCGCGTCTGCGCCATCTCGAACGCATTCGCGAGCGCGCGTACCTCGCGCGGCCCCGGTGTGTTGCTAGGCTCGCCGCACTCCACACCGCGTCCGAGCGCATTCGCCTCGTTCGTGAGCTGCGCCAAAGGCCGCGTGATACTGCGCGCGGCAAAGTAGACACCCAGCGCCACGGGTGGCAGTAATAGAAAGAGTGCACCGAGGAGAGAACCCCGGTGCTCCTCGGGTGCTATGAATAGGGCGATCGCGTCGGGGACCCCGACGCTTGCGACAATGATCAGTAGAAATCGGCCGAAGACGGTGTCAGGCAGTACCCGCAACCGCGTCCACCGCGACGTGAGTCCATCTCGCTCGAATTGAAGCGATGGCTGCGCATTCATTCAACCTCCACTGCAGCGCCCAGCACGTACCCGTCGCCGTAGACGGTCTTGATGATGTGCGGTGTGCGCGATTGATCGCGCAACAGCTGTCGCAGGCGGCTCACGCGCACATCGATGCTCCGGTCGAACAGCTCCGAGCGCCGCGTGCTCGTCAGCTCGATGAGCTGATGGCGTGACAGCACGCGATTCGGATGCGAGACGAACGCGAGCAGCAGTCGATACTCGGCGCCCGTCAGCGTCTGTCGCATTCCTTCGGGATCGATGAGCTCGCGCGCGGCAGCATCCAGCGTCCAGCCCGCGAAGCGATAGCGCGACACGCCGTCCGCGGCAGTCTTACGCGGCGCGAGCTCCCAGCGGCGCAGCACGTTCCGCGCTCGCGCCAGCAGCTCGCGCGGGTTGAAAGGCTTGGCGAGATAGTCATCGGCACCCATCTCCAATCCGATGATGCGATCGACATCGTCGCTGCGTGCAGTGAGCATGATGATCGGGATCTGCGCTTCCATGCTGAGGCGACGGCAAATGGTGAGCCCATCCTCACCACCCGGCAGCATGACATCGAGCACCACCAAGTCCACGCGTTGCGCGGCCAGCACGCGCCGCAAGCTGCGACCGTCGGGTACCGCCGTGACACGGAAGCCGTGCTTCTCGAAGAACTGGGAGAGCAGCCCGCGAACCTCGCGGTCGTCATCCACCACGGCGATGTGACGCACGCTCGACATGAGACCCGCGTGCTCCTGCTGCTGTGGCGCGCGCGCCTCAGATGTAGTTGTCGTCTCGGACATGCGGATCGCTTTGGCAGGAACTTACGAACAAAGTTCGACGCTTTGTCGCACGGTAATAGTCCGTAACCATTTGCCTTGCTTCTGCAAGGGTCGCGCTCGGCGTCGTTGTTACTGTCGCCCGCCAAAATGCATCTCCGCCGACGCTTCACGCATGCGCTCGCATGCAGCACGACCCTCTATTTGCTTGGTTTCGGGGCAGCGGCGCGCGCGCAATCGCTGGCCGATGCGGATTTCACCGTTAGCGACATCAAGGTCGAGGGACTGCAGCGTGTTTCGGAAGGTACGGTCTATAACTATCTTCCCGTAAACATCGGGGACACCCTGAATCCCCAGCGTGTGCGCGAGGCGATCCGCGCGCTCTACAACACCGGCTTCTTTCGTGATGTGCAGCTGCGCCGCAACGGCAACACGCTCGTCGTCGTGGTCCTCGAGCGGCCGTCGATCGAAAGCTTCGAGATCACCGGTAACAAGGACATCAAGACCGAAGACTTGCAGAAGTCCCTGCGCAACGTCGGTCTCGCCACCGGCAAGACCTTCGACCGCTCGGTGCTCGAAGACGTCAAGCAATACCTGACGGATCAGTACTACAGCCGCGGCAAGTACGGCGTGCGCGTCGACACGAATGTCGAAGAGCAGCCCTCCGGCAACCGCGTGAAGATCAAGATCGACATCAAGGAAGGCAAGCGCGCCAAGATCCAGCAGATCAACGTCGTCGGCAACGAGTCGTTCACCGAGAAGCAGATCCAGGACGGCTTCGAGCTGCACACGCCGAACTGGCTCTCCTGGTACAAGCAGGACGACCGCTATTCGCGCGAGTCCCTGCAAGGCGATCTCGAGAAGCTGCGCTCCTTCTACATGGACCGCGGCTACGCGAACTTCCAGATCGACTCGACGCAAGTCGCCATCGCACCCGAGAAGGACGACATCTTCATCACGGTGAACGTGACGGAAGGCGACGTCTTCAAGGTGAGCGAAGTGAAGCTCGCCGGCACGTTCGTCGTGCCCGAAGCGGAGCTGCGCAAGTATCTCCTGGTGACGCCGGGCGAGAGGTTCTCGCGCAAGCTCATCACGGCGAGCCAGGAGCTGATGCAGAACCGGCTCGGCGCCGACGGCTATGCGTTCGCGAAAGTCGATCCGGTGCCGACGCCGAACAATGAGAGGCACGAAGTCTCGCTCACGTTCTTCGTCGAGCCGGGCAACCGCGTGTACGTGCGCAACATCACCTTCGGCGGCGCCAATCGCATCAACGACGAAGTCTTGCGCCGTGAGCTGCGCCAGCTCGAAGGCGGATGGCTGTCGAATGCAGCGCTCGAGCGCTCGAAACAGCGCATTCAGCGCTTGCCGTACGTGAAGAAAGTGGATTCGGAGACGACGCCGGTGCCGGGCGCGCCCGATCTCGTCGACTTGAATTTCAATGTCGAGGAAGGGCAGAGCGCCACGCTTCAAGGCGGTATCGGGTACTCGGCATCGCAGAAGTTCTCGCTGAACGGCAGCATCGCCGATGCCAACTTCCTCGGGCGCGGCGAGCGCGTCGCGCTGGATCTTACGACCGGCACGTACGCGAAGGTCTACAGCTTTTCGCACACCAACCCGGCAGTCACTGCAGACGGCGTCAGCCGCACGATCGATCTCGCGTATCGCGACGTCAGCCAGCTCACGTCGGTGTCGTCGGACTTTTCGACGAAGACGTGGCTCACCGGTCTCAGCTACGGCTACCCGGTGGGCGAGCGGCAAACCGTGCAGGTCGGCGGCAGCTGGAGCCACGTCGAGCTCGCGACGACCAGCTTCAGCTCCACGCAGTTGCAGGATTGGGTGAAGACCAACGGGCGCCCGATCAGCGCGACGGTGGCGGGAGTCGATTTCCTCGGCAGCAGCTACGAAGCGTTCGAGGCCAATCTCGCGTACGTGTTCGACAGCCGCGATCGCACGCTCTTCCCGAGCGTCGGCGGCCTGCAGCGCCTTTCGCTCAGCTCGACGATCCCGGGCGCGGACGTCGAGTACTACATCGCGGACTATCTCGGCCAGCAGTTCTTCCGCATCCCGCTGCCGCTCATTCGCCGCATGCCGTTCAGCCTGACGCTGCACGGCAGTTACGCCGCGCCGTTCGGCAACACGACAGCGGTGCCGCCGAATCGCAATTTCTATCTCGGCGGCCCGGACTCGGTGCGCGGCTTCAAGGAATCGACGCTCGGCCCGCGCGATTCGCTCGGCAATCCGTACGGCGCCGATCTCGCGCTCAGCGGGCAGCTCGAAATGCTCATGCCGATGCCGAAGAAGTTCGAGCAGAGCGCGCGCGTCAGCGCGTTCGTCGACTTCGGCAACGGCTTCAATCTCGGTAGCACCAAGTTCACCGACAAGGCCGGCTTTCCGGTCGATTACAAATTCAGTCTGTCGGAGCTGCGGGCGTCGACCGGAATCGGGGTGCAGTGGCTCGCGCCACTCGGCCTGTTCCGATTCAGCTACGCGATTCCTCTGCGATACAAGAAAGCGACGGAGTTCGACTATGGCGATGAGCTCGAAGGCTTCCAGTTCTCCATCGGCAGGGCATTTTGAGCGCTCGACACCCGGGGTTCTGCTGGCCGCGAGCCTCGTCGTCGCGGCCCTGGCGCTCGCCGGCTGCAAGAAGGTTCTGAACGGCGGCAGCAATGAGGACGTGTTCCATGCCCGCATGGTGAATCTGCTCACGGATTCGCCGACTGTTCAGTATTCCATCGACGGCACCGTGGTTGCTTCGAAGGAGTACATGGCGGCGACGGGCATGAACCCGGCGCACCCCGGCGATCACACCGTGAGTTTCGCTGTGATTCGTCCCGCGTCGCTGAACGCGAGCGACACGACTGATCCGATCGCGATCGGAGGCTCGTTCCAGGCGTCGTATGCGAAGAACACCGACTACACGATCTTCGCGTACGGCACGACCACCCATCCGCAGACGTTCATGATGGACGAGCCGAGCGATCGGCCGGCGCCTGCGGCCGCAATGATCGAGTACCAGTTCGTGAACGCGTCGCCGAACACGCCGAACGCGGATGTGTACATCACGGCGCCGGAGGGCGGGATCACCTCCCCGACGAAAGTCGCTACGGTCGCTTTCGGCGCCAAGTCGACACCGACGACGATGACACTGACCCGGCGGCCGGACGTGACGGACACCAGTGCCGCGCTCGTCGTCGACTTCACCCTCGAGCTGCGCGACCCGACGACCGGCGCAGAGCTCTTCACCACCAGCAAGATCACCCTGACCGAGAAGACGCGCTATCTGTGGGCGTTCGCGGACAACATCGGACCCGGGCCCTCGAAGGTGAAGGTCATCGGCATCGACGGCACCACCAACACCTTGCTCGACATCGACGACCAGGCCCAGATGCGCGTGGTCCACGTGTCGCCCGACTCGGGTCCGTTCGATGTGTTCCGCAACTCGACGGCCACGCCGATCGCGACCAACGTCGCTTTTCGGGGTGTCTCACCCTACGCGAATGTGCCGTCCGGTGACGTGGATGTGTTTGCGATGCCGTCGGGAAGTCAGGCCGTGACGATCTTGTTCGTCGCGGCGCCCGCGCCGATCGCCGACAACAACTACAGCCTCTACACGGTGGGGAATCAGGGCGACGTCGATGCGGTTGTGCTCACGGATGACCACCGCAGCGTTCCGACGCAGAGCCAATTCCGCTTTTTGAACGCAGCGCCGAGCCTGAATGGGCAGGACGCCGTGGACGTCTACCTGACGTTGCCCGGTCAGACTTTGGATTTCACGACCACCGACACGAACAACGCCAACATGGCTTCGAAGTTCAAGCGCGGCACGATCGCCTACAAGGCGGCGACCGATGCCATCGTGTTGAAGTCGGGGGCTTACGAGGTGCGCATGACGCCGACAGGCACCTCACGCATCGTGCTGGACACGCCGCTCACAGTGCAGGACGGAAGCGTGCAGACGCTCGCGCTGATCGACGATCTGCCGACCGCCTCGCTCGAGCTGATGCCGGTGGAAGAAGCGCTCACCCAGTAGTGAGCGCCGATCGACTTACGACGACTTGCGGACCCGGGCGGCGTACCCCGCGCGAACCGCGCGGTCGTGGACCAGTCGCAGCACGAACGCGCGACGGCCGACGGGGGTCTTGGTGAGCACTGGTACTGCGCGCGGCGGGACACGCCGGGCGACAGCCGCCTCTTTGCTTGTCATGAGGACATCCCTCGTATGCGCGCCGCGAGCCGGCTCTTGTGCCGGGCGGCCTTGTTCCGATGGACGATCTGCTTGTTGACCAGCGAGTCGATGACCGGCACGGCGGCGGAGTAGGTCTTCTGCGCGTCTTCTTTCTTGCCGCTCGCGATGGCAGCCGTGACATCACGGATCGCCGTACGCATGCGGGAGCGCAGCGCCACGTTCTGCGCACGATGTTTTTCGGCTTGACGAGCCGCCTTTTCAGCGGACTTGGTATTCGCCACGAGCTCTCCGATTGCGACCAGCCATTTTCAAGGGGGGCGTAGTCTGATGAGGGCGAGACGGACTGTCAACGCTGCGAGGCGGTTCCCGAAAGCCCGGGGCGACGATTTGTCAGAATGCGCGCCCAGTGAGCAGGGCCATCTTCAAAAGCACGGGCGTAGTCGGAGCCATGACGCTCGTGTCCCGGGTGCTCGCCCTGGTTCGGGATGTGCAGTTCGCCCGGGCTTTCGGGGCGGGATCCGGCATGGACGTCTTCATTGTGGCCCAGCTGGTCCCCAACCTCGGCCGCAGGATGTTCGCCGAGGGCGCCTTCTCCCAGGCCTTCGTCCCGATGTTCACGGCCACCAAAACGACCGGCACCCATGAGGAGGCCCGGGACCTCATGGCCGTGGTGCTCGGCACGCTGGGCGGGGTGTTGGCGCTCGTGACCTTGGTCGGCTGCCTCGCGGCGCCGCTGCTCTTGGCCCTCTTCGCGTCCGGCTTCGCCACCGACCCCGCGAAGAGCGCGCTCGGCGCGGACATGCTGCGCTGGACCTTTCCTTATTTGATGTTCATCTCCCTGACCTCGCTGGCGGGCGGGGCGCTGAACGCGTACGGCCGATTCGCCATTCCGGCGGTGACGCCGGTGATCCTCAACGTTTGCCTGATCGCCACGGCCTTCATCGATGCGAGCTCGGTGAAGGTGCTGGCGTATGCGGTTTTCGCCGCGGGCGTCCTGCAGTTCCTTTTCCAACTGCCCTCGCTGATGCGCATTCAGATGCTGCCGCGGCCGCGGTGGGCCTGGAGCGACCCGCGCGTGAAGCGGGTGGTCGCGCTGATGATTCCGGTGCTGATCGGCTCGTCGGTCGCGCAAGTGAGCCTGCTGCTGAACTCCAATCTCTCGACCCTGCTCGGCGATGGGCCGGTGAGCTGGCTCTATTACTCCAATCGGCTCATGGAGTTTCCGCTCGGGATTTTCAGCATCGCCGTCGGCACGGCGATGTTGCCGGCGCTCTCCGCCCATCACGCCACGAACTCGCCGCAGCACTTCTCGGCGACGCTCGACTGGAGTCTGCGCATGATCTTCCTGATCGGCCTGCCGGCGGCGGCCGGGCTGATCCTGTTGGGCGGGCCGATGGTCGCAACCATCTTCGGACGCGGACAGTTCGGCGCGGATGATGTGCGCATGACGGCCTACGCGTTGTGGGCGTACGGGCTGGGATTTCTCGGGTTTTCGCTGGTGAAGGTCCTCGTGCCGGGGTTCTATGCGCGCCACGAAATGAAGCTGCCGGTCCGGTATGCCGTGGGCTCACTGGTCGTCGGCATGGCGGCCAGCCTGGCGCTCTTCGCCGTCAACCGGGTCCGCCCGTTTCCGGCTCCGCATGTCGTGTTGGCGGCTTCCACCTCGCTCACCGCCTGCCTCAACGCCGCGCTCCTTTTTCGGCGGCTGCGAGGGGACAAAGTGTTCGCGGCCGAGCCGGGATGGGGTCTCTTCCTCTTTCAGGTCGGCAGCGCGCTGGCGGTGATGGTGGTCGTGTTGGTGTTCTTTTCCGGTCCGCTGACCCTGTGGCTGGCCCTCGATGACCTGCACCGGATCGTGCGGCTCGCCCTCGTGATTCTCGCGGCGATCGCCGTCTACTTCGCCGTTCTGTTCGCGTTGGGGCTTCGCTACAGGCACCTATTCCACCGCCCCTAGCCCTATACTCGGGCCATTTGATGGCATCGGCGCACATGGAGCTCATTCGCGGACTTCTCAATCTGCGCCCGCGCCACCAGGGCTCCGTCGTCACCATCGGCACCTTCGACGGCATCCATCCGGGTCATCAGGCGCTCATCCGGCGCCTGTTGGAGCATGGGGTGCGGCTCGGACGCCCCGCCATGATGCTGACGTTCGAGCCCATGCCGCGGGAATACCTCGCGGCCGCCGATCCGCCCGCGCGGCTCACGTCGTGGCGTGAACGTTGGCGAGCGTTGCAGCGGACGGGGCTCAGCTACGTCCTGCAGCTCCGGTTCGACGAGCGACTGCGGAGTCTTTCGGGTGAGGAGTTCGCGATGTTGCTGGCGCGGGAGCTGCAGACCCCGGCCATTGTTGTCGGCCACGACTTCCGCTTCGGCCGGAAAGGCGAGGCGAACGGGCCGATGCTCAAGGCGGCGGGTGAGCGGCTGGGATTTACGGTCGACGTGCTGCCGCCGGTGTGTATCGACGGCGAGCGCGTGAGCAGCAGCCTGATCCGTGGCGCGCTGGAGCGGGGCGACTTCGCGACTACTGAGCGCTTGCTCGGCCGGGCGTACTCGATGATCGGCCGCGTCGTGCGCGGCGAGCAGCTCGGCCGCAAGCTCGGGTTTCCGACGGCGAACCTGCGGCTCGGACGGAAGCGCTCGCCGCTGCGAGGCATTTTCGCGGTGCGCGTGAGGTGTTTCGACGGGCAGCCGTTGCTGCCGGGGGTGGCAAGCCTTGGCACGCGCCCCACTGTAGGAGGAACCGTGCCGCTGCTCGAAGCGCACGTGTTCGATTTCGACCGCGACCTGTACGGCAGCGAGATCGAAGTGGAGTTCGTCGCGAAGCTGCGCGAAGAGGAACGCTTCGCGAATCTCGACGAGCTCGTCGCGCAGATGCACATCGACGCGGCCCAAGCCCGCGCGATTCTGAATTGTTGAGAGAGGCGAAAAGCAGAAGTGCCCGATTACAAGTCGACCATCAATTTGCCGCAGACGGACTTCCCCATGAAGGCGGATCTCGCCAAGCGCGAGCCCGCCATTCAGAAAGCATGGGAAGAGAGCGGCATCTACCAGAAGATGCGCGAGGTCGGCCGCGGCCGGCCGCGCTTCATCCTGCACGACGGTCCGCCGTATGCCAACGGCGACATTCACATCGGGCACGCGCTCAACAAAATTCTGAAGGACATCGTCGTCAAGTCGCACGCGCTGGACGGCTTCGATTCGCCGTACATCCCGGGCTGGGATTGCCATGGGCTGCCGATCGAGCTGCAAGTCGAGAAGAAGCACGGGCGCCCCGGGCAGAAGCTGGATGCGGCCGCGTTCCGCGCGGCGTGCCGCGCGTTCGCGCAATCGCAGGTCGAGAAGCAGCGCACCGACTTCAAACGCCTCGGCGTGCTCGGCGACTGGGACAACCCCTATCTCACGATGGCGCCGCGCTACGAAGCGCAGCAGATTCGCGCGTTCGGCAAGATCATCCGCAACGGACATCTCTACAAAGGCGTGAAGCCGGTGTACTGGTGTCTCGATTGCCGCTCGGCGCTCGCCGAAGCGGAGGTCGAGTACGAGGACAAGACCTCGCAGGCGATCGATGTGGCGTTCCCGGTCGTCGACAACCGCGATCTCGAGAAGCGCCTCGGACTTGCGTCCGGCAAGCTCGGGAACAGCGCAGTCGCTGTCGTCATCTGGACGACGACCCCTTGGACGCTGCCGGGCAACCAGGCCGTCGCCTTGGGCGACGAGATCGAGTACGTGCTCGTCGAAGGGGAGCGCACGGGTGATGACGATCACCCCCACAAGACGCAGGCGCTGATCCTCGCGGCAGATCTCGCGGACAGCGCGCTCGCGCGCTACGGCATGGTGCCGCGGACTCGCGTCGCCGAATTCACGGGCAGGGCGCTCGAAGGCCTGAAGCTCATTCATCCGTTTCAGGATCGGCAGGTGCCGGTCGTTCTCGGCGAGCACGTCACCCTCGACGCGGGCACGGGCGCCGTGCACACCGCGCCGGGCCACGGTCTGGAAGACTTCGCGGTCGGCAAGCTCTACAACCTGCCGGTGACGAACCCGGTCGGCAACGACGGCCGCTTCCTGCCGGACACGCCCCTCGTCGGCGGGCTCAAGCTCGACGAAGGCGGCGCGAAGATTCTCGAAGAGCTGAAGGTGCGGCATCGGCTCGTGCATCACGAGTCCATCCGTCACAGCTACCCGCACTGCTGGCGCCACAAGACGCCCGTGATCTTCCGCGCGACGCCGCAATGGTTCATCAGCATGGAGCAGAAGGGCCTGCGCGCGAACGCTCTGCGCGACATCCCCAAAGTGCAATGGACGCCGGCGTGGGGCGAGCAGCGCATCCTTGGAATGATCGAGAACCGCCCGGACTGGTGCATCTCGCGCCAGCGCACGTGGGGCGTGCCGATCACGCTATTCGTTCACAAGACGACGGGTGAGCTGCATCCGCGCACGCAGGAGCTGATCGATCAGGTCGCGGCGCGCGTCGAGAAGGACGGCATCGAGGCATGGTTCGCGCTCGATCCAGCGGAGCTCCTCGGCAAAGAGGCGGACGATTACGACAAGGTGAAGGACGTGATGGACGTCTGGGCCGACTCCGGCCTGTCGTTCGAGTGCGTCGGCGCTGCGCGGCCGGACGCCTTGCAGGCGCCCGTGGATCTCTACCTCGAAGGCTCGGACCAGCATCGCGGCTGGTTCCACAGCTCGCTGCTCATGTCGGAGGCGCTCTACGAGCGCGCGCCGTACAAAGGCGTGTTGACTCACGGGTTCACCGTGGACGACCAGGGCAAGAAGATGTCCAAGTCGGAAGGCAACGCGATCGCGCCTCAGGAAGTGATGAGCACGTTGGGCGCGGACATCCTGCGCCTGTGGGTGTCCGCGACGGACTACGCGAACGAGCTGTCCGTCTCCAACACCATCTTGAAGCACATGGCGGATTCGTACCGGCGCATGCGGAACACGTTCCGCTTCCTGCTGGGCAATCTGCACGGCTTCGATCCGCGCGAGCACGCGGTCGCGCCGAGCGAAATGGTGGCGTTCGATCGCTGGGCGCTGAATCGCGCGCGGCAGGTGCAGGAGATCGTGATCGATGCGTATCGGCGCTACGAGTTCCACGCCATCTATCAGGCCGTGCACAAGTTCTGTGCGGTCGACATGGGGAGCTTGTATCTCGATGTGTTGAAAGACCGGCTCTACACGATGCCGGTCGAGAGCAAGCCGCGCCGCTCGGGGCAGACCGCGATGTATCACATCGCCGAAGCGATGGTGCGCTGGCTCGCGCCGATTCTGTCGTTCACGGCGGAAGAGATGTTTCGGTATCTGCCGGGCAAGCGGCCGGAATCCGTGTTCCTCGAAACGTGGTACACGTTGCCCGAAGTGCCGCGCGACGACATCGCGTGGGACAAGCTCCTCGAGCTGCGCAGCGATGTGTTGCGCGAGTTGGAGAAGCTGCGCGACGCCGGGACCATCGGAGCGCCGCTCGAAGCGGAAGTCGGCGTCTATGCGACGCCGGCGCAGTTCGCGAGCATCAGCGCGCTCCACGACGAGCTGCGGTTCTTGTTCATCACGTCCGAAGCTCGCGTGCACAAGGTCGACATGCCGCCCGCGAACGCCATCGCGGCCGCCGGCGAGGAGCTCGAAGGCGTGTGGGTGCTCGTGAAGGAGACTGAAGCCGCCAAGTGCGCGCGATGCTGGCATCGCCGGCCGGACGTGGGCTCGCATGAGGGGCATCCGGAGCTGTGCGGCCGGTGCTACACGAACATCACCACCGCGGGCGAGAAGCGGCAGTACGCATGAGCCAGCCGAACGGCTTGCGGTGGTTGCCGCTCAGCGCGGGCGTGATCCTGGTGGATCAGCTCACGAAGCTCGAGATCGTGAAGAATTTCGAGCTGTACGAGCGGATCGAGGTGCTGCCGGTGCTCGACATCACGCGACTCCACAACACGGGTGCGGCGTTCAGCATGCTGGCCGGCGCGTCGGGATGGCAGCGGTGGTTCTTCACAGTGTTGGCGTTGGGCGTGGGCGTGGCGATCGTGTGGTGGCTCGGTAAGCTGAAGGCGAAGTCGCAGTGGTTGCTGGCTTGCAGCCTGTCGCTGATTCTCGCGGGCGCGCTGGGCAATCTGATCGATCGCGTGCGACTGGGGCATGTCATCGACTTCATTCACGCGCACTGGGGTGACGCGTACTTCGCGGCGTTCAACGTCGCGGACTCGGCGATCACGATCGGCGCGGCCTTACTCCTGCTCGATGCGCTTTTAGAAAGCCGGCGCGCCAAGGCTGCCAAGTCCTCGGCCGTCTCTCCGGCGAACGACAAGACCGATAGCGAGGAGGCCTCCTCATGAAAGTTCTCCTCGCCAACCCGCGTGGCTTTTGTGCCGGCGTCGACCGCGCCATCGACATCGTCGAGCGGGCCATCGAGCTCTTCGGCCCGCCCATCTACGTGCGTCATGAGGTCGTCCACAACCGCTACGTCGTGGATCGCCTGCGCTCCCTCGGCGCCGTCTTCGTCGACGAGCTCGATCAAGTGCCCGAGGGCGCGACCGTGATTTTCTCCGCCCACGGCGTATCGAGTGCCGTCGTCGCCGAAGCCGCGCGCCGCAAGTTGCGCGTATTCGACGCGACGTGCCCGCTCGTCACGAAGGTCCACATGGAAGTACATCGCTACGCGCGCGATGCGAAGGACGTCATCCTCATCGGGCACGCGGGGCATCCGGAGGTCGAGGGGACGATGGGCCGCTTCGACGCCTCTTTCGGCGGCAAGATTCATCTGGTGGAGAGCGTTGCCGACGTGGCGAACCTGCAGATCCGCGACCCGAGCCGGCTCGCGTTCGTTACTCAGACCACGCTGTCGGTCGACGACACGGCCGAAATCGTCGAGGCGCTTCGCAAGCGCTTCCCGCTGCTCGCGACGCCGCGCAAGGAAGACATCTGCTACGCCACGCAGAATCGGCAGGACGCCGTGAAGAAGCTGCTCGAGCAGTGCGACGTGCTGCTCGTCGTCGGCTCGCGCACCAGCTCGAACTCCAATCGACTGCGCGAGCTGGCGGACCGTGCGGGCGTCAACGGCTATCTCATCGACGGCCCGGACGATTTGCGACGTGAGTGGTTCGTCGGCAAGAAGGCCGTCGGCGTGACGGCCGGCGCTTCGGCGCCGGAGCTGCTCGTGCAGCAGGTCGTCGAGAATGCCGACACGATCCACATCCATGACGAATGGACGCGGAAGAAATTCGACGAAGGAAAGTACAAATCGAGCGAGATCTATGGATCGCCGAAAGATCCGGCGCTGAAAAAAGAATACGAAGAGTACTTGAAGACGCGACTCGAAGAACTGCGGAAGAAGTACTCGAAATAGCGGGGATACGTGATGAAGCGAGCATTGTGTGGTGTTGTCGTGGCGGCGTTTGCTGGTGGCGTCTGGCTGCTCGCGCAGCCGTCGACCGAGTCGGGACCCGAAGCGTTCAGGTTCGTCGAAGTTGCCTCGGTCACGGACGCGATGGAGCAGCTGTACGGGACGAAGGCGTACATGTCGCACCAGATGCGGCCGCTCGCGCCATCCAAGTTCGCCGGGCCCGCGGTGACGGTGCTGCTGAAGAAAGAAGAAAACAGCGAAGGCGCGTCGGCGCTGTCGGGCATGCTCGCCGCCATCGATGAGGGGGCGCCGGATTCGGTCTACGTCATGGTGGTCGAGGATGGTGCCAACATCGCCGGCATTGGCGGCCTGATGGGCACGGCCATGGCCTCGCGCGGCTTTGCCGGCGCGGTGATCGACGGCGGTGTGCGCGACACGGCTTATCTCCAGCGTCTTGGCTTTCTCGTCTATGCGACAGGCATCGTCCCTTCGACGTCTGTCAAACACTATCGTTTCGCCGGCAGCAACATTCCCGTGACGTGTGATGGTGTTCGCGTCGAGCCCAAGGACATCATCGTCGGCGACAACGATGGGGTGGCGGTCA